>Ga0265338_10004422_pt1 | contig 18997 bp, 18 predicted proteins | sample 42126metaG_FD_193579 | JGI IMG/M metagenome (GOLD analysis project Ga0265338, IMG submission 193579) | Rhizosphere microbial communities from Carex aquatilis grown in University of Washington, Seatle, WA, United States - 4-21-26 metaG | ecosystem: Host-associated > Plants > Roots > Rhizosphere...
GCGGATATCATTATGGCGTTCGACGAGTGTACGGAGTATCCGGCCGAGACCAGCCGCGCGCGCGCTTCCATGGAGATGACGCTGCGCTGGGCAGAGCGGAGCAAGAAATATTTCGAGGAGCATAAGAGCGAAGTGCCGTGGAGCGGCCAGCGGCCAATTGGCGGCGCTCAGCAGAGCCCGACACAAATCACGGATGACCGCTCTCAGGCATTGTTCGGGATTGTGCAGGGTGGGATGGACCGGGAGCTTCGCCGGGAATCGGCTTTACGCACGATTGAAATCGGGTTCCCGGGATATGCGATTGGCGGGCTCAGCGTGGGGGAGCCACGGGAAATGACTCGCGAGATCGTCGAATCCACGCTGGAGTTTCTCCCCAAGGATAAGCCGCGCTACCTGATGGGTGTCGGAACTCCAGAGGAGATTGCTCTGTACGCAAAGATGGGCGTGGACATGATGGACTGCGTTTTGCCGACGCGGGCGGCTCGGCACGGACTGCTCTTTACTTCAGAAGGCCGGGTCTCGATCAAGCAGGCCAAACATGCCGAGGACTCGGGGCCGCTTGATCCAGCCTGTGATTGCCGCGTCTGCGAGCGCTATTCGCGAGCGTATTTGCGGCATTTGTATGCTTCTAACGAGTTGCTGGCGCAGGTGCTCAACACCGTCCACAACCTCCACTTTTACCTGGCGACGATGCGGTCGGCGCGGGAGGCAATCCGAGACGGCGCGACGCAGAGGTGAATTCGTCGAAAATCGCGATTTTTGGCCGGAAATCCGGTCTGTCGTCCTTGACACCCAGCGGGGCGTCCGGCATTCTATTCAACTTGGGGATAGAGTGCGTTTTCTTGCTGTGCCGTCCCGGTCAAAACTGGGAGTTGGGTAGTGCGAGTTCCAGCCTGCAGTGGAGCGGTCTGCGGCCCTAAGAGAAAAGAATTCCCGAAGTACAGCAGCAAAAAGCAGCAAACTTATGCCGGATTTTTGCCCGGCGTTCCGCGCGGGATGTTTCCGGCTGCACAGTTTTGATTCGCTAGCTCGTTCCAGAGGATTAACTTGGCTGCAAATGTAATATTTCTCGGTACCTACGGCAGATTGGCGCTTTGGTTGCAGTTTCCGGGCGGTTCGGGTCTGCTTGGCCTGGCACCCCTGCTGTTCATTTTTGCCATTTTTTACTTTCTGCTGATTCTGCCCCAACAGCGCAAACAGAAGAAATGGCAGACCATGCTGAGCGAGTTGAAGACCGGGGATCGGGTTGTCACCACCGGGGGCCTTCGCGGAACGATTATGAGCATCAAAGATGACGCGCTGACGTTGCGGGTACCGCCCGACAATCTGAAGTTAGAAGTCAGCCGTGCCTCGGTCGTATCCGTGGCGTCGGCGGAAGAGGCAAAGTAGTTCAAGGCATCGTACTTCGGGCCGCGAATCATCCGGGAAGGCGTGAGGCTTCCGGTTGGCCGCGCAAAGTTCAGTTTTTAGGAAGATTGCATTCATGAATAAGAACCTTACCTGGAAGTTGGTTGTGATCGTGGGGATCCTGGTGTTCTTCCTGTTCGGGATCTTTGGTATTCCGAAGGATTGGACGGGCAAGGGTCTGCTCGCATCGATCACCGACCGCATCCACCTCGGCCTCGACCTGCGTGGCGGCACGCACCTGATCCTCCAGGTGCAGGTGGATGACGCCGTCAATGTCGATTCCGACAACGCGATCGCGCGACTGAAAGAAGATATGCGCGCGCGAAAAATCAATTATGCCGATATCACCAAGCCGGATCCCGTGAACCATCCCGAACTGGTGTTAGTGAAGGGCATCACTCCGGATCAATCGGGCGATTTCAAGAGCATTGCGACGGAACACCTGCCCGACTACAACGTCTCGTCCGGAGCGGAGAATTCTTTCACCGTCACGATGAAGCCGCAGAACCTGTCGGACTTGAAGAGCCGCGCCGTGCAGCAGGCGATCGAGACCATCCGCAACCGAATTGACCAGTTGGGCGTGAGCGAGCCGGTCATTCAGGAACACGGGCTTGGGCAGTACCAGATTCTTGTACAACTTCCGGGCGTTGACGATCCGGCGCGCGTGAAGGAGATTATGCAGTCCACGGCGATGCTCGAAATCAAGCAATCGCTGGGCGGGCCGTATTCAAGCGAGGCGCAGGCATTCCAGGAGCACAATGGCCAGTTGCCTCCCGACGCGGTGCTGATGCCGGGCAAGAGCATCGGGGCATCGCGGGACACCGACAGCGGCGAGAGCTGGTACATCATCTCGCGCGCTTCGGCCGTGACCGGCCGCGACCTGCGAACGGCAGAGCCGAGCCGCGATGAGAACGGGCAGCCAGCCGTTCGCTTCATCCTGACGGGAGATGGTGGCCGCAAGTTCTATTCATTCACTTCCGCCCACGTCGGGGACAACCTGGCGGTTGTTCTGGACGGCAAGGTGCAGGAAGTCGCGGTCATCAAGGAACCGATTCGCGATACGGGAATTATTAACGGACGCTTCACGGACCAGCAGACCCAAGATCTTTCGATGACGCTGCGTTCGGGCGCTTTGCCGGCTGGCATTAAGTATCTGGAAGAGCGCACGGTCGGGCCTTCGCTGGGAGCTGACTCGATCCGTTCGGGCGTGCAGGCAGCGATTTATGGAATGCTCGCCGTCCTGATTTTCATGCTGGTTTATTACCGGTGGGCGGGCGTCAATGCGGATATCGCGTTGATCCTCAACCTGATTATTCTGCTCGGATTCATGGGCTTCTTCGGAGCTGTGCTGACGCTGCCCGGAATCGCGGGTGTGATTCTGACGGTCGGCATGGGCGTGGATTCGAACGTACTGATTTTCGAGCGCATCCGCGAAGAGCTGAGGAACGGCAAGACGCCGCCTTCGGCAGTTGAGCAGGGATTCAGTCATGCCTGGATCACCATCGTTGACACGCACGTCACAACGATCGTGTCGGCGGCCATCCTGTTCATTTTCGGAACCGGTCCGGTCAAGGGATTTGCGACCACCCTGGTGTTCGGTCTGGCGGCGAACCTGTTTACGGCAGTGTTTGTATCACGCGTGATTTTTGACTGGGTCTTGACTCGGCATCAGCGTGGAGAGGCATTAAGTATTTAGTCACGAGCTACGAGCCTCGAGCCGCGAGCCTGTAGCGAGTTCGATTGCTCGTGGCTCGCAACTCGAAGCGCAAAGCCGATTTTGGAGTTTGACTTGGAATTCTTTCGCAATACGAACATCGATTTTCTCGGGAAGAAGTGGTACTTCCTCATTTTTTCTCTGATCTTCAGCGTTGCCGGCGTGCTTTCGATGGCGTTCTGGCACGGGATCCCGCTGGGTGTTGATTTCCGCGGCGGCACACTCGTCTATGTGAAGTATGCCCATACGCCGGACCCAGCAGCCATTCACGCCGAAATCGACCGAGCCGGGCTTAAGAACGCTCGCGTGCAGAGAATTGGTCAAGCCGCCGCTAACGAGGTAGTGATCGCTCTCGACATTCAGGAGACGAGCGAGCAGGCTCTCGACAAAGGCAAGACACTCATTATCCAGGCACTGGAAGGTAGCGCGGCGAGCGCGAACAGCGGCAAGCAGGATTTAAATAACGCCAGCTCGTTGACCATCGCAAATTATCTGCTGGAGAAAGATCCGCTGCATCTCGGGACGGATGCTAACCCGCGCTACACGGCGATGGCACAGGCGATTGTGGGGGAACGGGATAAGGCCCGGGGTGGTGTGCTGGGTTCGATTGATGACTTGAAGACTGCCGCGGATCCCGCGGTTGTCGCATCACTCAAGGATGGATTCTTCACCTCTGATTTTGGCATTCGCAATGTCGAGATCGTCGGTCCTCAGGTGGGGCAGCAGTTGCGCAAACAGGCGTTGCTGGCCACTCTGTATTCGCTGGCGGGAATGCTTGTTTATCTCGCACTGCGGTTCGAATGGATCTACGGTGTAGCGGCCGTTCTAACGGTGTTCCATGACACGCTCATCACGGTGGGCGCCTTCTCGCTGCTCAACTGGGAAATTTCGCTGACGGTGATTGCGGCGATCCTGACCCTGATCGGATACTCGAACAACGACACGATTGTGGTTTTCGACCGTATCCGAGAAAACATCAAATTGCTGCGGCGCGACAAACTGGCCGACATCGTCAACAAAAGTATTAATCAGACCTTAAGTCGAACCATCTTGACAGCGGGCCTGACATTCCTTACCGTGCTTGCTCTGTTTCTTTTCGGTGGCGAAGTGCTGCATGCATTCAGCTTTGCCCTGGTGATCGGCATCCTGATCGGTACGTATTCGTCGATCGCGATTGCAGCACCCATCCTGGTGGCATATCAGGAGTGGCGGGCGGCTCGCGGCCAACAGCCGATTGCGATGCCAGTACGCACCGGAGGCCCAGGCCAGCCGAAAGAAAAGATCAAAGCCTGATTTTGGCTAAGTAGCGTAAAATCATCAACCTGCCCGAAGAGGCAGGCACGAAAAAGAGCGGGAGCAAGAAGGATGCAGTCGGTGTCTAAGATGTCGTAGGGTCTGGTGTAGGAGAAGCCCATGTTTGAAGACAGTCTTATAGAGTCGGGGAATAAGCTCAAAACCAAGCGGTTGAGCACCACAATCCTTTCTTTCTTCGGGCAGTTAGCGCTGATCGGCGTATTGATCCTGATCCCACTGATCTATACCGACGCGCTGCCCAAGCAACAGTTGATGACCTTCCTTGTGGCTCCTCCGCCGCCGCCGCCGCCGCCGCCCCCGCCGGCAGCCGCGCCCGTGAAAGTCGTCAAAATGGTGAGCGAAGTTGTGAATGGCCAACTGCGCGCGCCGACGAAGATTCCAGAAAAAGTGCAGATGATTAAAGAAGAAGAAGCGCCGCCGGATCTCGGAGCGGGAGGCGTACCGGGAGGCGTTCCGGGTGGTATCCCGGGTGGTTCCGCGGGTGGCGTGATCGGCGGCATCCTGAGTTCGCAGCCGGTAGCGGTACCGAAGGTTGCGACGCCGCAACGCGTGCGTGTTTCGTCTGGTGTGTCGACCGGCCTTCTCATCAAAAAAGTTACGCCCAACTATCCGCCGCTGGCGCGCCAGGCCCGCATTCAGGGTTCAGTGGTGCTACAGGCGGAGATCAGTAAAGAGGGTACGATTCAGAACCTGCAGTTAATCAGTGGGCATGCCATGCTGGCACCGGCGGCGATTGAGGCCGTGAAGCAATGGCGCTACAAGCCGTACCTCCTTAATGGAGAGCCGGTGGCTGTAGAGACCCAGGTCGTAGTCAATTTCAGCTTGTCTGGCGGCTAGACCATAGGTTGGACCAGGCTGGCTTGTAGGTTTTGTGGCGGTTTATGTCCTTCCCCGTCCCACTTTTCCCGAGACGGGAGACCAGGGTGGTGTTCCGCCCGAGGGCTATTCTGCCCACTTGATTTCTTTTTAGGATGCAACGATCAGATCGAGCCGGGCCTCTAAACGGGCACGGTGGCGACCTGCAATTTTAAACATTGGTTCCAGGTCGCGAACCTGAACCGATGAAAGGGTCGGGCCGTGGATCGCGGTTCGATCAGCATGAAATTGACCCGAGGATCTCAGCAAGTTCAGGTCATACGAGTCAAAACAGTTCCGAGGAGGAAAAGCAACTCATGGTAGTTAACCTGGCAGCAGTCGCACTCAGCAATCTGCACCTATGCGCCGCTTGGCTCTTTCAGGAGAGCTCAGTTGGTTGGGACCCGATCTCGCTCTGGAAACAGATGGGCATTCTGGCGAAGGTCGTGGTTATCGTTCTCTTTATCATGTCAGGATGGTCGATCGGCGTCATGATCGACCGCTGGATGGCTTTCAACGCCGCCCGCAATCAGTCCCGCTCGTTCGCTCCTGCCGTTGCCGGGGCGCTGCGCGAGGGCAAAATTGACGAGGCGATCAAGGTTGCGGAGCGCAACAAGAAGAGCCACCTCGCGAAGGTCGTCACCGCGGGCCTGATGGAATTCAAGGCTCACCAGGACAGCCCGGGTGAGATTCCCGGCGAGACCATCGAAGCTTCCAAGCGCGCTCTGGAGCGCACCGAAGCTATTGTCCACGCAGAACTGAAGCGCGGACTCGGCGGTCTGGCGACGATCGGTTCGACGGCTCCGTTCGTCGGACTGTTCGGAACCGTGGTCGGTATTCTGAACGCCTTCAACGGCATCGCGAAAGAAAAGGCAACCGGCTTGGCGGCCGTCGCGGGCGGTATTTCTGAAGCCCTCGTAACCACCGCAGTCGGCTTGTTCGTGGCCATTCCGGCCGTCATGATGTTCAACTACCTGACCGGCCGCGTGGAAGCGTTCGACGTCGAGATGGATAACTCGTCGAGCGAACTGATCGATTACTTCCTGAAGCGCCGCAGCATGCGCCGGTCCTAGGCCGGGAGCATGCGGATAGCACGTTGAGTTGCTGGCAAGGCGCCGGTGAAAAACCGGCGCCTGCTCCTCCTCACCGCTGCCGTCCGGGTAACGGGAAGCATCCGCAGGAGACGGAATTCGATGGCATTAAATAAACGAAACGAAGGCGCCAAGGTCAACTCCGACATCAACGTCACCCCCATGGTGGACGTGATGCTGGTGTTGCTGATCATCTTCATGGTGGTCACGCCCATGTTGCAGCACGGCGTCACCGTGAATATGGCCCAGGTGAACAATCCGGAGCAGATGCCGGATGCCGACAAGGAAGATGCGCTGCTCGTGGCTGTGATGCGCGATGGCAAAGTTTTCTTCGGCACAGACCCAATTGCCGTGGCTGACCTCACGCAGAAGATCAAGGATCGACTGGCCAACCGCACCGACAAGCGCGTCTTTATCAAAGCCGATGCGCGAGCCAAGTTTGGTTCGGTGGTTGAAGTCGTAGACAACGTCCGCGCTGCCGGCGTGGACCAGCTCGGGCTCCTGACCGATCAGAAGAAGGCCGGAGTCATGACCCCACCAGCAGGTGCTACCACACCAACACCAGCACCGACCGGCGGGCAATAGAGCTATCGAGGAGATTGATATGGGAATGGCACTTGGCTCGGGCGGGGGTCAAAACGCAAACATTAACGTCACGCCGCTCATCGACGTTCTGCTGGTGCTGCTGATCATCTTCATGGTGATCACACCACTTACGCCCAAGGGGCTGGATGCGCTTGTTCCGCAGCCGCCGCCGCCCAACCAGAAACAACCGCCCCCGACACCGGATCGCACGATCGTCGTGCAGTTGATCGACCACGGCGCCGGCAATCCTCCTGGACTCAAGATCAATCAGGACGAAGCGACCTGGGAAACTCTGCAGGGACGGTTGGAAGACATTTTCAAGACCCGCGCTGAGAAAGTGATGTTCGTCAAGGGCGATGACAACGTGCCCTTTGCCGACGTCGCCAACGTCATTGATATTGCGCATTCGGCCGGCGTCGATAAAGTTGGCCTGATCACAGCCAAGATCGAAGCGGGCGGCTAGAATACGTCCGTCGAGTCCTGCGGAACGGCGCGTGGTATCCCCACGCGCCGGCCGCTCCCGCCTCGGCTCATGTTCTTTTACTCCGCGGTAAGGAGATTCATAAAGCAATGAAAACTACGAAGAGGCTTCTGGTGGTTCTCGCCGCTGCACTGGCGCTGCTTGCCAGCACCGGATGCGCAAAACTGAAGGCGCGCGACCATCTCAATAAGGGTGTGCAGGCGTACAAGAACGCCAAGTACGAACAGGCGATCGACCACTTTCAGCAGGCTGTCGCTCTCGACCCGACCCTGATCAACGCCCGGCTGTATCTGGCCACGGCATTTGCGCAGCAATATATCCCCGGCGCTGATACCCCGGACAACAACAAGTTCGCGGAGCAGGCCATCGATCAGTACAAGCTTGTGCTGCAGGCGGATCCGAAAAATATCAACAGCATCAAGGGAATCGCCTATCTGTATTTGCAGATGAAGAAGTTCGACATGGCCAAGGACTTCTATAAGAAAGCGTCGGAGGCCGATCCCAATGATCCCGAGCCGTATTACTCGGTCGCCGTGATTGACTGGACGCAGACCTACGTTCCGCGTCAGGAAGAGCGCGCCAAGCTCGGCATGAAACCAGATGACGCTCTGCCCACGAAGGACAAAAAAGTCTGCGCGAGCGTAAAAGAGAAGAACACAGCGAATGTTCAGGAAGGTATCGACAATCTGAACAAGGCCTTGCAGCTTCGTCCTGACTATGACGACGCCATGGCGTACATGAATTTGATGTACCGTGAGCGTGCCGACATTCAGTGCGATGATCCCAGCGCGCGCTCCTCGGACCTGAAAACGGCCGACGAGTGGGTGGACAAGACAATGGCGACCAAGAAGGCCAAGGCTGAAAAGCAGCCGGGCGCGGGCGGCATCGTCATGGACCAGAACAAGTAAGATCGTTACGTGATCGAGGAGAGGCCCCTTTTACGGGGCCTTTTCTTTTTGTGAACCCAGTTGAATCTGGTGGTGCCAGGGTCAACGATCACGGCTGCGTGTGATTTGCCGCATGCACCGCAGGCAGCACCACAGGTAGAATCATGGGCGGCTCGAGAATGTTCAAGAAGATCCTGATCGCAAATCGCGGGGAGATTGCAGTGCGGGTGATCCGCGCCTGCCGCGAGATGGGCATCTCTACTGTCGCGGTCTATTCCGAAGTCGATCGCGCTTCGTTGCATGTTCGTAAAGCAGACGAGGCGTACCCAATCGGGCCCGCAGTGGCGTCAGAGTCTTACCTACGCATGGATAAGATTCTCGACGTCGCGCGCCGGTCGGGGGCCGAGGCTATCCACCCCGGGTACGGATTTCTCTCCGAAAACGCAAAGTTCGCACAAGCGTGCGCCGATGCCGGGATCAAGTTCATAGGCCCAACGCCTCGGTCTATGGAAATGATGGGGTCGAAGACGGGGGCACGGCGGCACATGGAAAAGGCCGGCATTCCATTTGTGCCGGGAACCTCGCGCGGACTTGCGTCGGCCGAAGAAGCGGAGAGCGTGGCAGGAACGGTTGGCTATCCTGTCATGCTCAAAGCCGCGGCGGGAGGCGGTGGCAAGGGCATGCGGCTGGTGCGTACCCGCGAGGAGCTCCGGTCCGCTTTGGAATCTGCCCAGAGCGAGGCCCAACGTTCTTTCGGGGACAGCGAAGTTTACATCGAGAAGGCGATCGTGAATCCACGGCACATTGAAATGCAGATTCTTGCAGATGAGCACGGCAACACTGTATGGCTCGGCGAGCGCGAGTGCTCCATTCAACGTCGGCATCAGAAAGTTCTCGAGGAATCTCCGTCGCCGATCGTGGATCCTGACATGCGGCGGCGTATGGGCGAGGTGGCCGTCCGAGTCGCACAGGCTGCCAAGTACACTAACGCGGGCACGATCGAGTTCCTGGTCGACCAGGAGAAGAACTTCTACTTTCTGGAAATGAATACGCGGTTGCAAGTGGAACACCCGGTCACAGAACTGACGACCGGACTGGACTTAGTGCACCTGCAGATCCGCATCGCGAGTGGCGAGAAACTGCCGTTCACTCAGTCCGATGTGAATATTCGCGGACATGCCATTGAGTGCCGCATTTACGCTGAAGACCCTGACAACAATTACTTCCCCAGTCCAGGGAAAATCACGCTTCTACTGTTGCCTTCCGGCCCGGGCATCCGCCGCGATAGCGGAATGTATGAGGGGTGGAACGTTCCCATGGAATACGACCCCTTGCTGGCGAAGTTGATCGGCTATGGCACGGACCGGCAGCAGGCGATCATGCGTTTGCAGCGCGCGCTGTACGAGTATTTCGTGGCAGGCATCAAGACCAACATATCGCTCTTCCAGCGAATTTTGCGAGACGCCGATTTCCAGGCGGGACGGCTGGACACGGGATATCTTGATCGGCTGCTCTCAAAGGCTGACCCCGAGATTGCGGCGCGCGCACCCGAACCTCGTATCGCCGCGATTGCTGCGGGAATGTTTGCGGTGCTCGATCCCGGATCTACGGCTACGACGAATGGAAACGCCTCCGCACCAGTCAATGCTCCGTCTCGCTGGAAGCAGAAAGGACGCGCCGAAGGGTTACGCTGAATCTTATGGTTTATGACGTGATGGTAGGCGGAAAAGCGCATCGGCTGGAACTTGAGAAAATCGAGACCGGCTGGAGGTGCCAGCTCGATGGACAAGAGATTCAGGTGGATGCGGTGCTCCCGCGGCGAGATGTGCTGTCTTTGATCGTGGATGGTCATGCCTTCGAAGTGAAGCGCGAGCAGACTGCGACAGATCTCCATCTCTGGGTTGGAAGCACACGCTTCGCCGTCGAACTGCGCGATCCGCGGTCCCTGCGGTCCCGCCAAGGCGCGGCGCTGGACGATAAGGGCCCGAGAAAAATTCTGGCTCCTATGCCGGGGCGGGTGGTGCGGTTGCTTGTTGCGGAGCACGCCGAGGTGGAGGCCGGGCAGGGTATCGTGGTGGTCGAAGCCATGAAGATGCAGAACGAAATCAAATCGCCGAAAAAGGGTGTCGTTAAGAAGTTAGTGGCCGTCGCCGGCGCGGCCGTCAATGCGGGTGATGTCCTGGCAATCGTGGAATAGGCCCGCGGACAGAGCCTCCCGCCGATCGCTTGCCCTGCCGAACTGACTACTTAGCCCGCAAGGTCCTTCACCTCCGTCATCTAAAACTCGCATTCCGCGGGGCCTACCATGGTGTAGGCGGAGGTGCCCTCTGAAGCTGCAGCGCATTATCAGCTACGCAACCCTGGCGATCTCGATCCTGACGCTCGTTCTGGTCCTGCGACGACCCGCTCCGGTCGCGGTGCCCGCGCCGCCCGCCGCCGCCGCAGCCAGTGCGCAATCGTTTCAGGACAAGCTTAACCGCCTCGAACAGCCCAAGGCCGCAGGCGAGGGCGAGAGTGAAGTCCGCATGAATTCCGCGGAAGTGAGCGCGGCACTAGCGCAAGCCACCGGCTTGTTGCCGGCAAGTGGAACGGCTGCGAGCGCACCCTCCTCGAGTGCTAACGGTACCTCGAATTCGGGGGCGCCCAGCAGTTCGATGGAATTCCCCGGCGCGGTGCCGAACATCAAGGATTATCAGGTGTCGATGGATGGCGATCTGGTCCGCGGGCAATTTCTGACTCAAATTGCGGGAAAGGACGTCTACCTCACCCTCGCCGGACATCTCGGCTCGAAAGACGGATATGCGACGTTTGACGCGACCGAGGTGAAGATCGGGGACCTCTCCGTCCCTGCTTCACTCGTAAATGATGTGCTTCAGAAAAAACTTGCTGAGCAGCGCGATCAGCTTAAACTGCCCAATAATGTCAAAGACATCAGAGTAGAAAACGGCGAGCTTGTGTTCGTCGAGAAGTAATTGGCACAGCTACAAACAGGCAAAAAATGCCGGCGGCCGCAACACGACGTTGAGGTGCGGGGAAGGGCATACTAAAGTTTGCCTTTTCTCAGATTGTTCCCATCCTCTTCTAATTCCTTTCTAATGTTGTTCGATTGCAATGTTGGCATGACAAAGGCCGTAACGCCGCTCCACTATTCCGATCAGGTCCTCGTAGCCAGTCCAAACGTTGTGGTGCGGGAGCGCCTCCTGGAGAGCTTGCGCACGCGGGCACGTCGCGTGGGGCAAGCGCACGGAGGTGCTGAGGCGCTGCAGCACCTGGAAAAAGGCGGCTGGCAAATGCTGGTTCTGGACAGCCGGCTACCCGACATTGACGCCGCAGAGCTCAGTCAGACGGTGCGGCAACAGTATCCCGAGGTTCAAGTTGTGCTCTTGGACGATGAGACTGGCTTGCCGGATCGGGGAGAACGCCAGGCCGCCAGCGGCGCCGTGACATCAAACGCCCCGCCCAATGATGGCACGCACGACCAAGTGACCAGCGGAGTCAGCTCGGCGGTTCGAAATCAGGGTGCGAACACTCCTGATGAATTGGCTAGAGTTTCTCGTGCCGCGACGCTGCCGGGAATGGTTGGCCATTCCGCGGTGATGCAGCCCATGTATCGGATGGTGCGCCTGGTTGCTCCGCGAGATACGACAGTTCTGATTACTGGGCCAACCGGTAGCGGCAAAGAGCTTGTGGCGCGGGCGCTGCATGAGCTCAGCCCCCGGTCGGCCGGCGCGTTCACCGTGGTCAACTGCGCCGCCATTCCTGAGACTCTGCTGGAGGCAGAACTCTTTGGGTATTCACGCGGGGCGTTCACAGGTGCGATGCAGTCCTATGCTGGTCGAATCCAGGCCGCGCACATGGGCACACTCTTTCTCGATGAGATTGGAGAGATGCCTTTGAACCTGCAACCCAAACTGTTGCGATTTCTCGAGCAGAAGGAGTTGCAGCGCCTGGGGAGTTCACAGGTGGTGCGCGTGAATACGCGCGTTGTATCGGCCACGAATGCGGACCTGGTGAGTCTGGTGCGAGAAGGGAAATTCCGCGAAGATCTCTTTTACCGTCTTTCCGCTTTCCCTCTTGTAATTCCGCCTCTGTGCGAACGTTCCGAGGACATTGTCGAACTGGCCAGGCATTTCCTGCAGAAGAACATGCTGGGCACTGCGGCGCCCGTGCTGTCAGAAGAAGCTTTGGCATTGTTGCGGAACCACCCTTGGCGCGGCAACGTGCGCGAGTTGCAGAACGTTATGGAACGGGCCATGATCCTGATTGGGGACGAACTGATCATTCGCGCCTCCCATCTGCTTTTCTCAGAGCCGAACGTAACCGCGGTGGGGCATCTCCGTGGGTGATTGTCATAAGAACTTCTTAAGGCAAATTGTGCCGGGCTGGCAAAGGTCTTGCAGAGGTGAAGGGCATGTCGACGTCCTTCCCACCGCGCAAGACTGGCTGTGAAGCGGAAAATGCCTTAGCACGCGCATTCCGGAGTTTCACCGAGGCGGCTGGCTCACTCGAGCGGACCTACGGCCAGCTCGATGGTCAAGTTGCTCAACTGCGCCACGAACTTGAAACAACGAATCGCAATCTGACCGTCAGCCTGGAAGAAAACCATCGCATCCGCGAACAGTTGGCCCATATTCTCGAAGGGCTGCCTTGCGGCGTACTGGTGATTGAGGGAAGTGGGCGGATCTCGAACTGCAACCCGGAAGCAACCCGATTGCTTGGAGGCAAGTTTGAGACGATAGACAGATTGCCGGCCCCGCTCGCCTCCGCTCTTCGGACGGCCCAGCAGACGCGACAGGAATGCGAATGCGAACTCTCCCTTTCGCCGGCTGGCACCATGGCCTGGATCGCGGTTCGTCACGCCAACCTGGCGGGCGCGGCCGACGTGGCCAGTTCAGTTTTTATTCTGCGTGACGTAAGTCTGGCCAAACAACTGGAGAGGGATTGCGAAACGGTTCGTCGTCAACGTGCACTGGTCGAAATGTCCGCGCTGCTCGCCCACGAGATCCGCAACCCTCTAGGGAGCCTTGAACTCTTCGCGGGGCTTCTGGCCGAATCGGACCTGCCCGGAGAGTGCCGCCGATGGATCGCGCATGTCCAGGCAGGCCTGCGCACACTAGCGGCCACCGTCAATAATGTGCTCGACCTGCACAACGAGCCATCGCCCGAGCGAGCTGCGCTCGACGCGGGAGAGTTGCTGGCCTGGGCCTATGACTTTCTGTTGCCACTCGCCCATCAGGCGCGCGTGGATTTCCAGGTTATCAATGGGCTGGCCGGTGTTGTCGTTCGGGCGGACCGACATCTTCTCGAACAGGTGCTCCTCAATTTGGCGCTGAACGCGTTTCGCTTCATGCCGGAAGGAGGGCGGCTCAGCGTTCGAGGCACGGATCTCGGGGGTGCGGGCGTAGAAATCGAAGTGCGCGACACAGGGCCGGGAATCCCCGAACAGGACATATCCCGGATCTTTGACGGTGGCTTCAGTACACGGGCTGGCAGCACGGGGCTTGGATTGGCCGTGTGCCGCCGGATTATCCAGCAGCATGGAGGGACGATCGCCGTGGGAAGCCGCATTGGTTTTGGGGCGACTTTCACGCTCCGGCTACCTGCGAATCTACCCGAGCGCATAACCCTTCCGGAGAGCGCAAGTATTGAAGACATGAAGCTTCCCGACAATCCGGCGGCGCATGCGCAAGTTACATCCTTGAGTGGAGCGGCGTCATGAGGCGCCTGCTTGTGGCGGATGATGACGCGGGAATGAGGACGGCCCTCGAGGCGCGTTTCTTGAGGCGAGGATGGGGCGTCGATCTGGCAGCCAGCGGCGCCGAAGCCTTGCACAAATTTCGCCCTGAACTTCACACGCTGGTCATCACGGATGTGCGAATGCCGGGTTGTGATGGTTTCGAGCTGATGCGCAGCGTGCAGACCGCGTCGCCCCAAACCCCGGTTGTCCTGCTTACTGCGTATGCATGCGTACCGGATGCGGTGGAAGCGATGAGAAGTGGAGCCTGCGACTACCTGGTGAAGCCGGTGTCCTTCGAGAAAATTGAGTTGACAGTGGAGCAGGTGTTGCACCGTGCAGAAAGACAAAGTTGCAGGGAAATGGGAAGTCGGAAGCAGACAGAGGAGAAGCAAACGCTGGTGGGCCACTCGGCGGCCTGGCAGCAGGCGCTGGCATGCGCCCATAAAGCTGCTTCGTGCGATGCCGACGTTCTGATCGAAGCCGAAAGCGGCACGGGCAAGGAGCTGGTCGCACACCTTATTCATCGGTTGAGCCGCCGCAAGCTGGGACCCCTGGTCGCGCTCAACTGCGCGGCCTTTCCGGAAGCCTTGCTGGAAAGCGAGCTATTCGGGCACACCCGCGGCGCTTTTACCGGAGCTGTCGGTGCGCGGCCGGGAAAATTTGAAACGGCCAGCGGCGGGACGCTTTTACTGGACGAAGTCGGCGAAATGCCTCTTACCCTCCAGCCGAAACTGCTGCGGGCGCTGCAGGAGCGCGAGTTTGACCCGCTCGGTTCGAATCAGACCGTGCGGGTCGATATCCGGGTGATTGCGACCACGAACCGCCCGCTCGCCGCTGCGGTCGCAGAGGGACGCTTCCGCGCCGATCTCTATTACAGAATGAATGTGATTCCGATCGTGCTTCCTCCACTGCGGGAGCGCAGAGGTGATATCGGGGAACTGGCCCGGTATTTCGCCAAGCTCTACCGTTCACCGGGCACCGAGACGCATCTCTCCGACGCACTGATTGCGCGTCTGGAGGAGCAACCCTGGCCGGGTAATGTGAGGGAGCTGGCCAACTTCGTGCAACGGGCCCTGGCAATGTCCTCGGGGTCGGAGATCGGACCGGAAGCCCTCGAGTACGGGAAGTTGCCAGATGCTGCTCCGCTGCCCCCGCTGGGATGGAAGGCGGGCCTTTCCCTGGAGGAGATGGAGCGCCAGCTTTTTGCCATGACGCTCGACGCAACGGGTGGAAACCGCGCCCGGGCAGCGGAACTACTTGGCGTCAGCCTGCGCACCGTGCGGAACAAAGTCCGCGAATTTGGATTGCCGCCGCGCAGCAACTACAGGAGCCCCCTATGTCCATGATTGAGACGCCGCTGATGAGAGGACTGGAGCGGGCGCTCGACCAGAGCGCTTATCGGCATCAGGTCATCGCCACCAACCTGGCAAATATCGATACGCCAGGTTTCAAGACTCGTGACGTACACAACTTCGCGGGCGAAATTGACAAGGCCATGGAAAACGAGGGTTCCGGAAATCCAGCGCTGATGAGCCCCGTCGCTTATGAAATCCGAGGTCTTAACCAGCGGCCCGACGGAAATAATGTCAGCGTTGAGCGCGAGTCACTCTTACTGGCCCAGAACCAACTGCGGTTCCAGGTAGCGATTGCCTTTCTCAAGAGCGAATTTCACCGCCTCGCGACAGCCATCAACGGAGGCAGTACATCATGAATCTTTTTGGGATGCTCGAACTCAGTGGATCCGCACTCGGAGCAGAGCGGCAACGCGCCGAAGTCGTCGCCAGCAACATGGCCAACGCGCAGACCACGCGCACGGCCGCGGGCGGGCCCTATCGGCGCCAGCTGGTGGTGTTTCAATCACGAGCGCGACGTCCGTTTTCGCTCGCGCTCGGGGGACTGCATCGTGAAAGTCCGGCCGCCGTGCACGTGGCCGCCGTGGTCAATGATGTGCGTCCGCCAGTCCTGCGGTTCGATCCGGGACATCCCGATGCTAACGCGCAGGGGTACGTCGCTTATCCGCAAGTCGATCCCATCGAAGAAATGACCGACTTGCTCGGTGCGGTGCGCGCCTATGAATTGAACGCATCGGCCGTGCAGGCCACCAAGAACATGATTCAACAATCACTGGACCTGCTCCGTTAAAGGGGTCCGATGCGGAGACGCGCTCATGAATAGTTCGATTTCGTCGATCCGAATATTGCCGGTCGATATCACCCCCCCGGGAGCGGCCGCTGCAGCTGCCCGTACGGAGGATAGCAACAGTGATTTTATGACTGCCCTGCAGCAATCTATGGACGCCGTGGAGGGCGCGCAAGGCGAGGCCCAAACCCAGGTCGCCCAGTTGCTGAACGGAAACGGCGCGGACCTGCATAGCGCGATGATCGCAGTTGAAAAAGCGGACCTCTCGTTTCAGTTGATGATGCAGGTGCGCAACAAGATTGTGCAGGCTTACCAGCAGGTCTCCAATATGCAGTTCTAGCCAGAGTTCGCCGCGACGTCTGGGGCAGGAATCAAAAACAGGACGCACAAATATGGCAATAAGAGTTCGAACATCAGGACTTGCCGCAACTCTGGTCCATCCCGGCAACGTCTCGCGATAGGAGTTAGAGCACTTGAGCCCGGCGGTCAAACAAATCCAGGATTTTCTGCGCGGCCTCAGCCTGCAGCAGAAAGCGCTGCTGGTGGGCGGGGTGGCTGGCGTGGCGCTCACGCTTTGGGGGTTCGTCGCATTATTGGACCACGGCAAGAATGCGACACTCTATTCGGGGCTGCGCGCCACCGATACGCAGTCGATTACCAGCCGCCTGGCCGCTAAGGATATTCCTTTTGAAATCTCTCCGGATGGGGCGAGCGTCCTGGTGCCGTCCGAAAAACTCGACGCCGCGCGTCTGGAGACGGCCGCCCAGGGATTACCGCGCAATGCGCGCCTCGGATTCGAGCTGTTCGACTCTCCCAACTGGGCGGGATCGGATTTCAGCGAAAAGGTGAACTACCAGCGCGCTCTCGAAGGGGAGTTGGAGCGCACGCTGCAGACCTTGAATGAAGTCGAGACCGTGCGCGTGCATCTGGTGCTGCCGCGGGAGTCCCTGTTCACCGAGCAGGCGCGCGAGTCGAAAGCGGCCGTCATCGTGAAGACACGTGGCGGCACTCTTTCCCGTGAAGCGCAGCAGGCAATCCCGGATCTGGTCGCGAGCGCCGTGGATGGTTTGCGTCCGGAAAACGTAACCGTCGTCGATGCGGATACGGCAACTCCATTCGTTGCGCGCCACGGCCCATCGGGGCGGGCCTCGTTCGATTCCGACGAAGAACTGGCGGCCGCGGCTGTCCATGCGATCGAGCCCGTCGTGGGAGCGGAGCATGTCAGGGCCAGCGTGCATGTCGACTTTGATTTGAGCACGAGTGACGATACGTCCGAGACCTTTGACCCCAAGGCGACGACGCCTCTATCGCAGCAGCGCTCCGAGGAACTGGCCGGTGGGGCGAATCCTGCGGGAGTTCCGGGTACAACTTCGAATGTTCCCGGCAGCACCGCCGCCAGTCCCGCGGTCGCAGCCGCACTCGACAGCCAGTCTTCGAAATCGGAGAGCGCGACTTACGCGGTGAGTAAGAGTGTCCGGCATGTCTCGCAACCGGCGGGCCGCGTTCGGCGACTGACCGCGTCGGTGCTGATCGATGACGCCACGGACATTCGCCAGGAAAGCGGCAAGACCACAACGATCCGGCGAAAGCGCACACCGGAGGAGATGACGGCCATCGAAAAGCTGGCCCGGGCTGCGATTGGAGTCGACGAACAGCGAGGTGATCTACTGGCGCTGGAAAATCTCTCATTCCAGTCAGCCCCCACGGAGCAGATCGCGCCACCGGGCAGAATCGACCGCTATCGCCTGCTCCTTCAGCCCTGGGCTGGGGTGCTGCGCTATGTGGGAATCACAGCTCTGTTTCTCTTCGTCTATGCCTTCGTACTGCGGCCGGTGAAGAAGCAGGCAATCGCGGCTTTCCGGCAGATCCCGCTGCAACTGGCCCAACGGGCGGCTGCGGATGGCGGGAGCGTTCTCTCGGGGATTGATCTTCCCGCCGGCGGTGAAGAGGCGAAGCGAGCGGGGGTCCTCAAAAAAGAGCTGAGCGACAAGATCAAAGCGGAGCCGGCTGCGGCCAGCCGCCTGGTGCAGACGTGGATACGGGAGCAGCCGAAGACGAAATAGAAATTTGCGGGGACGGGGAGGAAGTGTCAATTCCATGCAACACGGTGTCACGGCCAGTGCAGGGTTACAGAAAGCGGCCATCTTGATGGTTCTGCTGGGCGAAGATGCCGCGAGCCACATCTATCGCAATCTTTCGGACTCCGATTTGCAGCGGGTCACGCAGCGCATCGCCGAGCTCGATCACGTGAAACCTGAGACCGCCATCGCCGTGCTCGAGGAGTATTACCAGCTTACGGTGACGCAAAGCTATCTTGCCGAAGGTGGACCAGAATATGCGCAGAAGCTGCTGATCAAAGCATTCGGCGAGAAGGGGGCGCAACAGCTTCTCGACCAGGTTTCGAAAGCGATGGAGATGAGTGTGGTCCAGCTGGAGAGCCTGCAGAAAGCAGACCCGCAGCAACTGGCCAAATTTCTGGAAGTGGAGCATCCGCAAACGATCGCCCTTATTCTTGCCCATCTCAATGCCCGGCAGGGATCTGCGTTGCTGATGCGCCTGCCGGCCGAGGTACGGGCCGAGACCGTCAAGCGCCTCGCCCAGCTTCGGCAGTTCTCGCCGGAAGTCGCGCAGAAAGTTTCGGTCGCACTGCACAAGCGCCTGGAATCGCTCGGAGAACAGAGCCGGCGTGCCTACGCCGGATTCAAAGGGGCGGCCGACATGCTGAACCAGCTCGACCCAAACACCAGCAAGGGTATTCTCGAAAATATCGAGAAGGATGATCCCAAG
>Ga0265338_10004423_pt1 | contig 18997 bp, 14 predicted proteins | sample 42126metaG_FD_193579 | JGI IMG/M metagenome (GOLD analysis project Ga0265338, IMG submission 193579) | Rhizosphere microbial communities from Carex aquatilis grown in University of Washington, Seatle, WA, United States - 4-21-26 metaG | ecosystem: Host-associated > Plants > Roots > Rhizosphere...
ATGCGGTAGTCAGGGAATGAATTTGTACCCTGCGCCATAAATGGTCAGAAGGTGCCGGGGATTCGACGGGTCTGGCTCCAGCTTCTGGCGCAACTTCAGAATCTGATTATCTACCGTCCTCGTGGTGGGATAGGAATTGTATCCCCACACCTCGTTCAGCAGGACATCGCGCGTAAGCACACGCTCGGGATTCTCGGTAAAAAACTTCAGCAGCTTGAACTCGTGCGCGGTCAGCGTCACCGGGACGCCTCTTTGCAGGACGGTCATCCTGGCAAAATCCACCTCGCACTCGCCGAAGCGATAGACATTGTGCACGGCCGGCCTGCGCTGCCTGCGAATGGCAGCCTGTACCCGGGCTGTGAGTTCGCGAGGGCTGAATGGCTTGGTGACGTAGTCATCCGCCCCCAGTTCCAGAAGCAGCACCTTATCCGTAACGTCGGTGATTGCGCTCAGGATAACGATCGGAGTCTCGCTGGAGATGTTCTTGAACTTCTGGCAGAGTTCCCTTCCCGATATATTGGGGAGAATCAGGTCGAGAACTACGGCAATGGGCCGCTCGCTGCGAAACAGATCCAGCCCGGTTTGTCCATCGCCCGCCACCGCTACCGTGTACTGCTCCTCGGCAAAAATGCGCCGCAATACCTTCTGCATGCGCGGATCGTCCTCGACTACCAGGATGGTGCCCAGGCTGGCGAGTGAAGCATGCGAGGCCCGTCCGTCATTGGCGATTTCCGGCGTTTGGATCATTTTTGGGGACCTCTCCCCCTATCTTCCTGGACTCAAGCTAGGCGGCCTATCGGGTTCTGAAGATTTTACAATGCGATGACAATTACGTGCATGGGGACCTTCGTCCGCCTGCCGTTCTTTTCGGCAGGGTAGGAGTGGTCTATTGCGAATACATCTGCGGAACTCCCTGGCTCCCGGCCGGCGGCAGGTGACGCAGGTAGACGACGATGGACCACAGTTCGTCGTCGCTCAGGATTCCCTTTGAGCCGGGCATTCCCGATGGCCAGATCCCGTTGTCCAGAATCCACTTCAGTTGCCCATCAGTATAGCTCTGCACCTCTGCCGACGTAAGCAAGGGGACCGGAGGCGACATGTGACCTGCGAACGGAACGCCTGTGTTCTGTCCATCCATGCCATGACACGCAACACAGTAGTGCGAAAACGCTTCCTTGCCGTCTTCGCGCGTCTCCGCCGTGTCAGGCAGCGGGTCCTTTTGTTTCTTGTTGCCGACGAACCAATGGTGCTTGGCATAGGATACAGACTTGCCTTCGGCCTTGCCGGGCGGCTTGGCCTTGCACCCAGTCAATGCACCCAGCAGTATCGTTCCCGCGATCAATGTCGCCATCCAACGCATATTCAGGCCGTCACGTGGACCTTGATGGTCATAGAACCGTGCCCTTCGCCGCAGAACACCGAGCAATGTCCCACGAATTCGCCCACTCTATCCGGAGTAAGCGTCACCTCGGCAGTTCCGCCCGCCTTCGTCTTCAGGTTAACGTTCAACTCGCGAATGCGAAGACCATGCGCCACGTCTTCACTCTTCAGCACCAGGATCACCGCCTCGCCCTTTTTCAACGTGATCTCGGTCTGCGAGTAGGCAAATCGCTTGGCATCAATCTCAATTTTCCGTGGACCGGACTGCGCCCGCGCCGCCGGCGTGGAACCCGCCAACGCCATCGCTACCGCGCACAATGCCAGCATGATCTTCTTCTTCATTTTCTCTCCTTGTTTCGTGACATGAATCCCCGCGCGGTCAGTGATTGGGATCGCATTACGGATGAAGGAACTTCATCAGAGCCTTGTAATCCACCTGGCTCAGGTTTGCGCGCACCCTCATGTGCCTGGCCACAGTGCCCGAGATCCGAGGCGAGAATCCCTCCGGCGCAGAGTGGCACCGGGCGCAGTTCTGTTCAAACACCTGCTGCCCCCGGTCCGTTTCGCCCGTCCCAGCGGACTTTGCTGTGGAAGAACTCTGCTTGTTCTGCGGCGCAGCATTGTCCTGCGCCCTGCCGGCCGTCGCCGCAATTCCCAGGCAACACAGTATGGCCAAACCCGCTCGATTCATCGCTTCTCCTTGTTGCGGTACGATTCCGGATCGTCTCAGGCCTCTCCAGCCGCCCTGATCTATTTGAGATGGCCCTTCCACGCCGGCAACAGAATCCGATAGACAATACCCGTCTCCCAGATGTTGACGTCCCCGCGCGAAGAAAACTGCCGTGAATAGCTCGTGTCAATTCGAAGTTCGTGCGGCAGATGGTAATCGAGGCCGAAATCCGCGCGCTGCGTGTCCACGGATGGCAATCCGTCGTTGGAATCCTGCTTGCCGCGAAATGTTTGTTGCAGCCGGAACACCGGCTCCAGGCGTCCTAATGCACTGTCCGCTCCGCCGAAGCGTGACAGCCGGTAGTCCGTTTCAAGCCAGTAACCAGAGGCGTTCGGAGCATGCCCATACTCCGACCGAAATCGAAACCCGCTCTCGATCGGCTGCCACCACAGGTGCATGCCCTCGAAATTCTCGTGCGTTCCGGCCAGCGACCGCCCGTAGGACGCGCCGATCTCCAGCCCCGCTGCGGGCAGGTAGACCTCGCCCTTGCCGCCGCTGGATCTCTCCGCCCCGAAATACGAATTCGTGCTGTTGCCCGAGTAATAGGCCGCGTAATCAAGTGAGAACCGTGGAGTGGATGCCGCGGACCCGCGAATCATCCCGCCCACGCTCGAACCCGTATTCATGGTTCCTACCCCGTAGACCAGGGGCAAATCCTGGAAGGTCTCCATCCAGATCTGCGTCAGCCGCTCGTTGTACGTACCAAACGGCGTAAGGAACTCTCCACCCACCAGCGTAAGGTGCGGCCCCGCGAATACGTCCGCCTGGAGGTAGTCCATGGTCTTGAAGAAGCTGTGCTGATAACCTTTGGACGCCCTGGAAAAAAACGTCTCCAGAACAGTGGCACGCGTCTCCACCGTCAGATAGCTGCCCAGCGGCGCCACCAGCACCGGCTTGGCGTAAGGAATGTAGTTGGTATTCCCACCTGTAGTACTGGTAAAGAACCCGATTCCGCCGGAGATCGTCGGCGTGTTCTGGGCAATTGCGGCGGTGGCCGCGATCACCGGGATAGCCAGCGCCGCCAACCGGCCCAACCGCTTCGCATTCGGGACGCCTAAGCGCTGAGTAACTCGCCGCATAGCCGCAACGATATCGGCGCATGCATTGCGGTGTGTCTTGTTGCGGTCTGACCAATGTAAATCCATTGTCACTTGCAATCGAGTGACAATGCTGCGGTGCCGCATCAGGAGACCGTCTCAATTAAGGGGTTCAACAAGGGCTGCGGCTTCTAACCATCGAAGGGGCGGCAGTCAACCGCCCCCTCGCCGTTCGCAATTTCGATTCCCACGCAATGCGGACCATTCAGAAGAGGAAGTCCAGCCCCATCTGCGCCAGGATGGCAATCAGTCGGGTGCGGTGCCAGGGCAACCACGCTGCGGCCGCGCTTTCGCATTTCTAAATATAGTTCTCAGGCAATCTGAACCACTGGCTAGTGCATCTTCAGAGACTTTGTGACCTTTCCCCGTCATGCCAAGGCCGCGCTCCCTGGGGTCGCGTCGACTCAGCGTCACGGCTTCTGATTAAACCGTCTCTGAAAATGCCTTAGCGCCTGTGCCGTGCGCTACCTGTGAAGGTACCGCTCTGCGCGTGCGCCGGAGGCGCCAGAACAGAGGCAACCACCGGAAGCAGGGCAGCCGCTGCCAGCCCGGCTCTGCCGATCAGTTCCCTGCGGGTCACGCCCTCGGGAAGAATCGTCGCAATATCCGGCTCAATAAGGTTCTTCTCCCGCAGCTCGTCCAGGGCGACCATGACTATCTCGGCGGTCATCGGCGCGTCCAGTTCGGTGGCGGCGGCGACGGCGATCTGACTTACGGTCTTCTGCCCGTCGCAAAGGCGCCAGACGCAGGCGGAGCTTCTGTTCAGGCACCATGCCTTATGGTTGAGTTCGTCATAGAGGAGCGTTTCCTCGCCGATGACTTGCACGGAGGTCCGCTCGAGATTGATACTGCGCGGTCGGATTGAAGATGTCACGGATCTCTTCCTTTCGTTAAGGGAGTGAGTTTAAGTTTGCATTTGCCGAATCGGCGAGCAGCGATTGCCTATGCTCTCTCAATCTTGAAAGCGAAAGACGGGCGACCTTCGGCAGAAGACGAAACTGCCGAAGTATCCAGACCTGCCAGTTGCGGCGGAGATGGAAACGGGCGGCTAACTCGAAATCGGCATCGATGAAACGCGTGAGCAGATTCCGGGAATGACGAATGCGACGGAGAAACCGCGGCCAGGCGCGAGCTTCCATCGCAAGATACAGACGGTGGCTGGTTTGCCATTCCGTTGGCGCGGCTTGGTGCAGCAGGCATCGCTGCCAAATTCGATCGGCCACCCTCTCCAGCCGGGGAATGGCATTCAGCCATGCGGCCGGCGGTTCGGTGAGAGACGGATAACCCTCGAAGCGCCTTACCAGGAGCCTGGAAAGCGCCAGAACGCTCTCGAGTTCCGATCCGCGCTGCCCGCAGGCAGCCACATTCGGGAGAGGAAGCTGGCGGAAGGCGGAGCTTAGTTCGACAACGAGACGGAGACGTTCGAAGCAATGGTAGACCGCGTGTAGACATAGGAACAGTAACTCGTCTGAGGGAGCAAGCAGCCAGGCAGGAACACCGCGAAATTCTGAAAGTTGAGCCCGGTTCCAAATACCTCCCGTATCCACGTCAAAGTCCAGAGGATTTGCGAGCCTAAAGTGTGCTTCGACCTTGAACCCGGCCCGTCGCCAGGAACGATGGCGGTCATCGCTACGCACGCAAGGGGAGAAACCGAGTTCGGACATCAGATGCTCGCACGCGGCCCAATCACGGGGCCGAACCAGCAAATCGAGGTCGCTGTAAGAGCGAAGAGCGGCGTCTCCGTACAGGCGTTCGGCAAGCCATGGGCCCTTCAACGAAATAACGGGAATGCCGCGTTCATGAAAGGCCGACAGCATGTGCTTTAAAGTGGCCGAGCAAAGGAAGGCTTCCTGCTGCGCTGTCCGGCGGACTTCCGCGAGCGGCGCGCTGACAGAAGGCGGAAGCTGGTCTTCAAAGGCGCTCAGACGAGCCGCGAGCAAAGGCAGCAGATTCTCTTCGTCGGCAATGGCCAGGGCATCCAGCCATTCCGATTCCGCCACACAGGGCGGTGGTGGCTGCTCGCGCAGCAACTCAAGCAGGCGCTGCATGCCGGCTCTCATAGCAACTCTCCTTCTGCTTCCAAAGCGGAGAGAAGCGAGGAGACAACGTCAGTGGCTTCGCCGCGCGGCGAACGCCATGCCCGGGCTCGATTCATCACTGCCGAGAACGTCGCCAGAACGCGTGCCGGCGTGCGTTGCACGGGGAGAGTGTGAAGGAGAAGTTCCAGAGCGGCCCGCCCGGGCGAGAGCGGCTCGGGAGTCCAGCGTGCATTGGCCTCAAATTGGGTGAAGACGATAAGCCCGATAGGAATGGCGCCCGTTCCGGCAAGGCCCTGGAGTTGATCGATTGGAACCGGCATTTGTTCGGGCCGGTCTGGACGCCTCATGCGGAGTTCACGCAGAAACGGGTGGACAAGGCCTTCCTGATCGATAAGCGCGAACTCATCCGAGTAATAGGTCGCACCCGCGCGCACCAGTTCGGCCACCAGGGATGATTTCCCTGCGAAGCTGACTCCGGGCAAAATGATCGCGCGTCCGCGCCAGGCGACTACGCCGGCATGAACAAAGATGTAATCGGGCGCGTGTTCAGCAACGTGAATGATGAGATGGCCACCCAGCTGATCGAGGAGCGCATCCAGGGATACTTCCTCTGCAATCAGCTCCTGGTTGCAGAAGAGCTGGAATTCCGTACGCGAGTGAGGTCCGTGCAGCGCCACAGTGTGGGCAGAAGCGCTCGGATGGGGGCAGGGAACAGAGCCGAAGGGGGCCAACTTCCTCATCCGGTCGAGGAGGATCGGCGTTTCAGCAGCCAGCCGGAATGGGACGCCCCAGGACACAAGGTCGATGGTGCAGGCAGCATCAACAGCTGGTCCGGCGGGGGCTGACAGAATGTGTTCGGCGACTGTGATACCTGGCTCCTCTTTCATGTTTCGCAATGCTTCAAGGTTGAATGGGAACGCCCAGGAGTGGCGTCTTTACCGGGCTAGCCGCGCCCACGAATTCCGTCAGAGTGCTGGATCCTGAGTTGCTCGTCCAAAAGTTGCCACTGGCATCGATGGCAACGCCGAAAGGCTCGTGCAGCGATGCATCAAGGCCGTAGCCGGAATCAGGCGACAATAGCTCGGTCGTCGATCCCGCCAACTCGCTGAGGGATGCGCCGCGGTAGTTAGCTACCCATACGTTTCCGTTGCCATCGACAGCGATGCCGCCTGGGGAATCAATTCCACCCGTATTTGCTGTCTGGCCAAGAATCGCGCCTGCCGGTGACAGCTTCACCACGGCTGAAGCTCCGTAATCGGCCACCCACACCTGGCCCGATGAGTCGATGGCGATTCCTGCCGGCTCGTTGCAGCAGGCAAAGCTGGCAACGTCGTTGGCTGGCGTAACGCGGGCGACTCCTCCCTGGAATGCAAACCAGCCATTCTGACTGGAATCTACGGCAACCGCGCTGGTGAAGGGCAGAGCTGCTGCTGCAAAGCCGCTGGAGCCGGAGATCGCAGTGCCATCACCGTTGAACAGGGTTGCCGCCGAGCCCGCGTAATCGGCGACCCAGACCTGTCCGCCGGATGTAGCGGAGACGGCAATGGGATAGTAAATGCCGCCGGCGGTGTAGCCGCCGCCGGAAAGATTCTGGCCGGTGCTGCTGAGATGGGTTACGCTGCCGCGGGCCGTTCCGGCCGCGGAGGTACCGTTCTCATTCGTGATCCAAACGGAGTTCTGCGCATCCACGGCGATGCCAAACGAAGCTTCCAGGCCCGGGGCAGTAAAGCCATTCGCGGCGACAGGAACACCGGTCGGCGAGAATTCGGAAACCGCTCCGCCGAAGTAATTCGCGACCCAGACATTGCCCGTGGAATCTACCGCGAGCGATCCTGGAAGATTGAGGCCCCCGCACCCGGAGGTGCAGTTGCCGAACGTCGCCGAGAGCAACCAGTCATGAGGCGCAGCTGCGAGAGCAGGCTGGTATTGAGCGTTAGTCTGCACTGCGAAAACAGCAGATACATTCACGCCGGGATCACGAACGATCGCCAGCGCCGCATCGAGCGTGTTCGATGGGCTTGCACTTCCCTGGGCTGCGGCGTTGAAGAGCGCCTCGCATACTGACCCGCTGACCGACTGATCGCAGTCCCACAAAACGTTCGCAAGCGTATTCAGCTTGGCGGTTTCAAGCACTGCATCCGGGGGCAAAGAAGGCCCAGGCGCGGTCCCTTTCGAATTGTCCACCAGATTGTCAACGGTTAGAAAAGCATTTCTGAGTCCCGTGGCGTTGGTTGAACTTGCGCCGACTACCCCGCCCGGCGTCATGAACTGGCTGAGCGCCCAGGCGGAGGCTGCAGTCGTAACTTCGTTTATGACAACGGCAGTTGAACTGTTGATGCTGCTGCAATCACCCAGGGCCGCCATCATCACCAGGGTGGCACTATCGGATGCGGAAGAGGTGTTGGCACGGCCGCCGCGCCCCACCAGGTATACCTGGCTGGCGCCGCTCGGGCAGGTGAACACAGGAACGGCAAACCTCCCATTCGCATCCGAGGTGATGGAGTTGCCGGACTCAAGATTAGAGGCGCCTGCGCCCGGTCCAGACGAACCCGCAGCGTAGAACGATATCGCTGCTCCGCTCACCGGAACAGAGCCGCTTCGGATCATCCCGTTGAATGCAGTAGGCGGTGGAGGCGGTGGTGGCGGAACCACATTCTTCGAGGAACCACCACAACCTGCGGCCAGGACCGCCGCAGTGAAACACGCCGATGCCCACAGCGGCTGCCGCTGTTTGTCACGCCGCGGGGTCGCAGGGAACTTCATGATGCCCGGCTCCTATTTGCAGTCGCTGCAATTGGCGTTGGCGTTTCCGTTGATGGCGATTCCAACGGGAGAAGCGATGCCGGCCCCGCCGAACGGAGAACCACCGATCACGGTGCCCGCATTGTTGAATGCGCTGACGTTGTTACCGGCGCTGTTGACTACCCAAACCACACCGTTGCCGTCGATAGCCAGGCTGGTGGGCTGGTTGAGCCCGGTTGTGATGGGTGTGCCGGCGGTTCCGCCCGAGCTCACCTCAAGGAGAGAGTTCGCACTGCTTACCGTGACCCAGGCATTGCCGCTGGGGTCGATGGCAAGGCCGGTTGGTGCGCCGCTGCCGATGCTGGTTCCTGTGCCAAGCATCGAACTGCCAAGATTATTGAACTCGGAGACGTAGAAATTACCGGCATTGGCGCTGTTATTGGCGACCCATATGTTGCCCGACTGGTCGGCGGCGATGGCGGTGGGTGAATTCAGGCCGCCGCCGGTGTACTGGATGGCAACCGTCCAGGCGTTGGGAACAGATGTGAGCACCGATTCGAACGGCGGCGTCGGCTGGACTAGGTTGAACAAGGGGGTGACGTTGCGGCCGGCGTTCTGGGCGATATTCAGCGCCGCCGTTATGGTATCGGTGGGATAAGCCGTACCCGCAGTGTTGGGAGCGTCCAGGAAGAGCTTGCCGCAGTTGCTGCCATCGCCTTCAATACCGCCACCGGAGTTGACGCATTGCGCCAGGATGTCGGCCAGGGTATTCAACTCCTCGTTGGGTAGCGTGGCGCCTGCGGGCAGTGTGGATCCGCCGATCGCGCCGTTCGACGTATTCACTACCTGTTCGGCCGCCTGGAATGCAAGTTGAATCCCGGTGGCATTGGTGGAGGAGCTGCCGATGTTGAGATAAGCGTTGGTAGTCCCGCTCATGAACGGGGCCAGGGCCCAGACAGCAGCCACCGTGGTCAGCTCATTCATGCGGATGTGCGTGCCCGCGTTCAGGCTGTTGCATGGACCAAGCGCGACCATCCCGGCCTCGTTGAGATTGGTAATGTTGGTGCCGGCCCCGGCGGGCATCCCTCCGGTGCCCACCAGGTAAACCAGGGAGCTGGGATCGGCCGGGCAATAGTTGGAAGGGAACGTGAAGCCGCCATTGGAACCGGTTGTAATCGCCGGACTGAAAAGCGGCGTGGCTGCGGAACCATAGCCGCTGGTGCCGACTGCATAGAGTTGAAGAGTCGCGCCGGCGATCGGCTGTTGTCCTCCATGCACTTCTCCTTGCACCTGCGCACCAACGGGCGGGGGCGGCGGTTCAAACTTCATGGAACCGGAGCCGCACCCGGTCAATGCGAGTGCCGCTGCAGTAGCTGCCAAGGTGATGCGTGCGATCAGGGGTTGTTTCATGGCCTCGCTCCTGTGGTGTTGTTCGCAGCCGCGGTGGAGGGCGGTGCGGCGGGCGCCGCTGCGCCCAGAATTCTTGTCACTGTGCTGTTGCCTTGGTTGGCGATCCAGACGCTTCCGCCCAGATCAACGGTGACGCCGCTGGGATTGGACAATGAGCTGTCAGTGAATCCGCTGGAGGGCGACGCAGGGGTGCCGTTATCCAGGAACAGGCTGACGCTGTTGTTGCCGGCGTTGGTGATCCACAACTGGCTGTTGCCGTCGATGGCCACCGAAGATGGGGTATCGAGCCCGCCGCCGCTCGTGATTGTGTATTGCGCAATCCCGGTCTGGCTGATAGCTCCCAGCAAAGTTGTGCCAGTGCCAATTGTCCATACGTTACCGGTGGCGTCAATGGCCGCGGCCAGGTTCGCTCCCGGATAGGCGCTCGATGTGATCGGGGCCCCGTTGCCCGCCAGCTCCGCTGTTCCGCCGCCGCTATTGACCACCCACACGCTCTCGCCGTTTACGGTAAGCGGCGCAGTGGTGCTGTTGGGGTTGTATTCGTTAGTGCCCGGAGTGAAGTTGGCCGTGATGGTGTACACACCGACGGGCAAACCGGACGTGTCTGTAATCGGCGAAGGCGAGCCGCCCGAAGGCGTTGCCGTGTAGGTGATGGTGCCGCAGGCTCCGCAGCTCATCGACGCATTCAGAACGTTCGCTCCGGCCGAGCCGACGATGATTGTCGCCGCCGGACTCCAGGTGAAGGTCGGAGTAACTGCCAGGTTGGTAAAGCTGAACGATGCGGTCGCGGTTGGCGTGGCCATAACGGAAACGCTGTAAGTGCCGCTGTTCAGGTTTGCCGTGAACGTCCCCGGGTCCGCTACTCCCAAACCGTTCGTATTCACGCTGATGGTGTTTGTGCTGTTGGAGAACGTTCCGCTGGCGCCCGAACCGGCCGTGCTCGCAGTAAACGACACTGACGAATAGTTCGGAATCACCACGCCGGCGGCATCCTTGACTGTCACCGCCAGGCTCCCGAACGCCGTCCCTACGGACGTCGACTGCGTCTGGAGTCCGTTGATCGTGACCGACGCCGGAACCTGCACAACCGTAACCGAATCGGTGTTGGAAACAGCCGCGGTGCCGGACGTGCTGTGATTCGGATCGCCGCCGCCGTATGCCGTAGCGCTGTCGCTCACACTGACGGGCGAATTTGCCGGCACTCCAACCTGGAGATTAATTACGTTGTTGCTGCCGCCGGCAATGGCCGTGGTGGACGTGCAGGTAACAACATTAGCGACCGCGCCGCAGCCAAAGTTGCCGTTGGTCGAGGTAGATCCCACCAGCGTGTAGCCGCTCGGAAGCGTGTCGCCTACCGTAATGGTTCCCGAGGTCTGGCCGCTCGCTGAGGTGTCTGACACCGTAACTTTCCAGGTGGCGGTTTGTCCCTGCGTGAATGTGCCCGGATGACTTACGGCAACCGACAAAGCTGGATATGGATCCACGGTGATGTTGTCGGTGTTGCTGCTGGTGCCGGTAAAGTCGGCGCCGCTGATCGACACCTGGTTGGCGACAGTGCCTGGCGCCGAAGCGGAAACATTCACATTGATGGTGAGAGTGGGATAGGCCGCGCCCTGGGCTACGTTGGCGGCATCGTTTTTGCAGGTCACAACCTGGGCGACCGCCGCGCAGGACCATCCGGTGCCGGTGTTGCTGGTGGTCGTCAGCGCGGAATTGAAGGTAAGCGCGGCGTTCAGGGTATCGACCACCGTGGCCGGATTGGTATTGCTTCCCGCCGGATCTCCGGCCGACCCTGTCCCGTTGTTGGTGACAACTGTGGTCAACGCTGCCCCCGTCTCACCCTGAATCAGGTCGCCGCTGACCCCGGTGCCGCTGTGCGCCTCGACCACACCCGCCGTCACCTGGTTCTGGGTGAAGTTCACGCACCATCCATTTGAAGCGCCGGTGCCGTCTTCCGGCGCCGCCTCGTTAAAGAACAGGCTCCAGGTTCCATCGCCGGTTATCGTGCCGCCGCCAAATGTGGAGAAGAAGGTGGAACTGGCGTGGGGAGCCGCATAATTGATGGTTCCAGGAACGTTATAGAAACCGCTCTTGCTGGAGGTGAACGTGTCCGGGGTCGTGCCATAAGCTGTCGGCGCGTAGATACTTGGGCCGAAAGTATTTGCCGGAACCTGTGTCCCTCCATCCTGGAACGTGTAGTTACCGGTACTGAAGCTGGTCGTCGACGCCACGTTTCCGGTATTGGAGAAGAAGTCAAGTCCCTTGTTGTTCGGTCCTGCCAGCATCGTCTCCATGTTGGTGCTGGTCTCGCCAACGGTGTACAGGCCTTTCAGCGTTACACCCACCGTATTTACGGTTCCCGGCAGATTGGTTACAAAGACATTCGACGGGTTCGGCAGGAACGCCCCGCTGTTGCCCTGGGCGGAGATGACCGGATCCGCATTGCAGTAGGCGTAGCTGCCCGAGTTGCCGCTGCCGCCGGAAACGGTGGTTGTGTTGTCAAATCGCTGCCATAATGTCGTTGAAGCGCTGGGATTATCTGAAGATGTCCCGCTGTATTCCGCCGTGAAGTTGTGGTCGCCTTCGGAGATCGCCAGTTGGCCATTACCGCTGTCGATGGTGTAGCTCGTCGCGTTGGTGTTGAACGCCGCCAGGCCTGAACCGTTCAAAGTGATCACGTTGCTCAAGTTCCCGCTCGGCTTCTGCCCATTGTCAAGGAACGTCACCGTTCCTCCGGAAGTGACGGGGCTACCGCCCGCCTTCACCGTAGCTGTGAGAGCCGCCGATTGACCGGCGGTTTGCGGGTTATTGCCCGAACCCAGCGTGGTTGTGGTGGCAACGCCCGTATTCAACGTGAACGCGACGCACCAGCCCCCGTTGATGGATTCGCTGTAGGCGTCATTCTCGTAGGTATAAAGAACCCAGTCGCCGTTCGCCGGCGCCCCGCCGATCTCGTTCTCGAAGGTGTTTGTCGACGGCCCTTTGTCATTCGGGTAGGCCGGGTTGTACCCCAAATGTATGGTCCCCGGGACCTGCGGAATGTTGCTGTCGATGGTCGGCGCCGTGGCGCTGGGGAAAATATCGATGTCTGCACCGAACAGGTCGTCGGAGGGTTCGTAGCTGCCCGCGCTGGGACTATTATTTCCGTCCGGATAATTGGGATACACGCCCGCTGAATCGAAGAAGTTCAAATTAAGAGCGCTGCCGGTGCTGTTATACCAGGCCCCGGAAAAGAATTCGAGGTTATGTGTGCCGTCCGGCGCCACCAGCAGATGCTGGCCAAAGATATTTCCGGTTTCGCCCACGAGCTGAACCTGTACATTGGCCACTGTCGTGCCGCCCGGATATCCGCTCACCGGGATCACGGATGGATAGACTGATCCGATTCCTTCATTCGACGGAATCGTAATTGAGCCGCCGTTGCACCACGTGTTGCTACTTTGAGTGGGGTGCGCCTCCACAAGCTCGGTCATACTGCCATTGCTTGGTCCGTACGCGCCATTGCCGGCATATGCCGCTTTGAGCGGGTGGGTACCATGAGTGCTGAAAGTCGTAGTGCATGTCGCATGTCCCCCGCTCAGCGCTTGGGCTGTGCAGCCAGCGATCGTATTTCCGTTGTCGGTAAAGGCCACCGTGCCGGTCGGAGTTCCGCTGCCTGAGCTCACGGTTGCTGTGAGAGTCGTTGAGTTATTGGGAGACGTTGTGAAAGAGGGATTGAGGTTCGAGGATACGGTCGTCGTGGTCGCCGCCGCCGCCGCAAAGGTCATCGTGATCGACCAGTTCGAAACGGAGACGGGGTCGGCATTGGTAAAGCCGCTCGGCAACGCGTTTACAATTCCCAGTGTCCAGGCGCCATTCGCCGTACCGCCGTCAAACGTGTTGTTGAGAGTCGCCGAGCCATCCGTCTGAGCAAGATTATCGCCCGACAGCGACGCGGGCACGGGTTCGCCGGCTGAGGCGGCGTTTGTCCAGTAAGAACTCGGCTTTACGTTAGCGGTTCCGGTGCCTTGCCAGTTTTGACCGCCCAGAGGCGCTGCCCCGTTGGCGTCCGCGATATTGATCGTGACGCCACTCATCGCATCCACGCAACTACCGGTAGCACCCAGCACGATGAGAGTCTGGTTATTCGGTCCCTTCAGCGTGAACGCCGTGTAGCAGACGCTGAGGTTGCCCGACGATGCAGAAGATGTGACGCCGTTGAGCTGCAAGGTAATGCTACTCACCGTTCCGGAGGCGCCAGAGACAGTCATTGTGCACTGTCCGGAGGCAGTCGACCCTGAGATCGAGACTCCGTTTCCTCCCTGTGAACATCCGAGCGTCGAAGAGCTATAAGTAGTCTGCGCGCTCGCCCGGCCAGGGAGGCTCAACGTCAACAGCAGGCTGCCAAGGATAAAAGCAACTCGGGTGAGCAACCGGACGCTTCGAACGGAAGCCGCGGAGGAGCGGGAAAGAAGCATAGTTCCACCTCACATGGTTGAGAAACATCGCGGCCCCCGGGTACTGGAATCCAGCGAATGTGTCTTATGACACAAAACATAAGGGGAAAGGAATCCGCCGGAAAATCGGCGAAGGAATGCAAAGCACAGGCGATACCAGGCACAAATGAGTGAAAAGGATTTTATCCTCTTATATTCGTCAGGTGTACCGTGCCGAATATGCTGCTGTCAATGCCCTTGTTCAGTTTGGCGCAAAATTAGAGATTTTTGAGAAGAGAAATGTCGTGACCAAAGCCGGCGGGGCGCACCATTCCTCAATTTTTCACTTGTTGCGCCTATTTTCGTATGCTAGTTTCAATTTTGCAGGAAGTTCCGATTCGGATGAATTGACTTATTCCTGGCTTTAATCCCAAGTTTTTTCGGCGTACCCCATCGGGTCAAAGCTGTATTTGGCGAACCATCGACCCTGAACGAAGATGTCCTTGACGAAATTGCGTCTTCGACGCCGTTGCACCCTCAAAAGCTTCTGTTGTTCATTCTTGACAGAGGCTCAACAGCCAACCGCCTCGCGCGAAACTTGGAAGCGAGACCGAACTCATTTATGAAGCATTGATCGTTGAAAGGTCCAGCACCGATTGGACCGAAGCCTCGGGGGTAGATCCGGCTGCTTCATATTTTCCACGCAACTCTATTGGGTTTGCGGGATTGCCTCGGTTCTTCAGCAGGGTCCTTGCGCATTTTTGACTTCTTGTTATTGGAAGCGCCAATAACACGTCACGGTTCGGACCGCCTGTGTACGTGAGAGATAGGTCGAGGATTTGACAGATGGCCTCATCTGATCTGTGGACAGCTACACGCGCGACCGCCGAACGAATCCGTTCGGGGACGCACAAGCCCGTGCTCGGTTCCCGTGATGAGATCAAACTCTGGATGGTATGGGACGCCCTGATTGTGATGTTGGCGGCGTTTCTTGCCACCACGATCCGCTTTCATGTGAACCTGCAGACAGGCGCGCGGGACGTCTGGAACGGCACCCTCATCCCGGGCGGCTCTGAGGGGTTGCTGATTGCCATTCTCGCCGGATTCACTCTCGTTCTGCTGGTCACCTGCCGGCACTTCCATTTGTACAGCCGGCGTCTCGTCGGAAGCCTCCTCGGCGAACAATTTGCCACCCTTCAGGCTTGTGTCGTCTCCGGTCTGTTGTTGACTGGCTCGCTGTATGTATTTCACGCAACTCAGGTGCCCCGCAGAGTTGTGTTCCTGACCCTCGGGATGGTCACGGTGGGCCTCAGTCTGCGGCGCGTCATTTACCGCCTGGTTGTGTATCGCAGGTTCGAGCGGGGCGTGGGCACACGCAATTTGCTGATCGTGGGAACCGGACCGGAAGCGCGGAATCTGCGCCGCTGCCTGGAGGGCTACCGGCATTGGGGATTCAGGTTCATGGGCTTCATCACTTCGGAGCCTGAAGGCCGCGGTGTCGGAGGCGGCGCTGAAGTGGTATCCGACCTCGACGGCATGTTCGACTACGCCCGGCTGCATTTCGTCGACGAGATTTTCATCTCCACCCCGGTGGATTCCACGCAGATGTGGGAAATGCTGTTCCGCGCCCACGAAATCGGCATCGATCTGCGCCTGATCCCGGAACAGTTTGGCGGCCTCACCACCAACAGCCCCATCGAGTACGTCGGCAACTTTCCTACCATTCCGCTGCACCGCAGCAATCTGCGCGAAATCGAGCAGACCCTCAAACGCATTCTCGACATATTGCTTTCCACCCTGATTCTGGCGGCTCTGTCGCCATTCATGCTCATCATTGCCCTCCTCGTTAAGTTCGATTCGCCGGGACCGGTCCTTTACTTTTCTGAGCGCCTGGGCAAGAAGGGACGCATCTTCAAGTGCATCAAGTTCCGGTCAATGTGCTGCGACGCCGAGGAACGCCGCACTGCACTGACGCAGCAAAATGAACGGGATGGAATCCTGTTCAAGATGAAGAACGATCCCCGCGTGACCAGGGTGGGGCGGTTCCTGCGCAAGTACTCGCTCGATGAGCTGCCGCAATTCATTAATGTGCTCAGAGGCGAGATGAGCATCGTCGGGCCGCGTCCGCCACTGGGCTCTGAAGTCCAGCAGTACAAGCTGGATCACCTGCGGCGCCTGAACGCTACCCCCGGAATCACCGGCCTCTGGCAGGTGCAAGCCAGGCGGGATTCCTCCTTCGATAACTACATCTCGCTCGATCTGGCCTATATCGAGAACTGGAGCATCTGGCTGGATCTCAAGATCATTCTCAGGACAATCGGCGTGGTGCTCGCCGGTACCGGCTGGTAATTCTCCCCATTGGAAAGCCTTCCGCCGGCGCTCACGCCCGTGGACTCTCCCGGTACCACTCCACGGTGTGCCGCAGGCCTTCGCGGAAGTCAACCTTGGGCTCATAGCCCATTAATTCCCTTGCCAGGCCGATATCGCCAAGTGAATCGCGCACGTCGCCGATGCGCTCTGGGCCATAGGCGGGGCTGCCCCGGTAACCGGTGATTTCGCAAAGCAGGTTGAAGATCTGGTTGAGCGTGGTGCGTTTGCCGGTGGCCGCGTTCATGCTCCGGCCTGAGACCTTCTCTGCCGGCGCGGCCGCGGCCAGCAGGTTGGCGTGAACCACATTTTCTATATAAGTGAAGTCGCGGCTCTGCTCTCCGTTGCCGTAGATGGTGGGCTGCTCCCCGGCAAGCATCCTGCGGCAAAAGATGGCCAGCACGCCCGAGTAGTGCGAGGTGGGGTCCTGGTACGGGCCGAAGACGTTAAAGTAGCGCAATGTGACGGTCTCAAGCCCGTAGATTCCTGTGAAGCTGCGCAGGTAATGTTCGCCGGCTAACTTGGCTACGGCGTACGGCGAGACAGGATTCGGCAGCATGTCCTCGCGTTTGGGCAGCGTGGGCGAGTTGCCATAAACCGAGGACGATCCGGCATACACCACGCGGCGCACGCCGGCATCGCGCGCGGCAATCAGAAGGTTGAGCGTGGCCGTGGCGCAATGTTGATGCGTTGAAACCGGATCGTCGATGGAGCGCGGGACCGAAGCCAGTGCTGCTTCGTGAAAAACAATCTCAATCCCCTTGCAGGCTTGCGCGCACACCGCCGGGTCGCGCAGATCGCCCTCCACAAATTCCATCAGCTCAAGCCCCGTCAGGTTCTGGCGCTTGCCCGTGATGAAGTTATCAATACCGCGTACCGCTTCGCCTCGCTGGAGCAGCGCCGCCGCAATCGAACGCCCGATGAACCCTGCCGCTCCGGTAACCAGGTACTTCGCCACGATTCGTTCTCTCCTAAGCAGCAGAAACTCTGATCTTGAGAATATAATCCAGGTCTTCCTGCGGACGCTCGCTGCGCCGGTAAACCATTGGCTGCGTTATCCCCCGGCAAATGAGACCGGAATGAGACGTCACATCTATTCCCCGCTTCCGGTTTCCTCCACCATCTTTTCCCGTCCCAGCATCCGGGTCAACCCATAAAGCACCGGCCCCAGCAGGCCAACGGCTGCGGCAAACGCCAGTGCCGAAACACTCTGGTCTCCCAGCTTCACTTGCTCGCTGCGCGAAATCACCAGCGCATACCCTATCAGCGCCGCCGGCCCCACTCCCAGCGCGCATGCCATCCACAGATTCCCCGCCTTGAACGGCCGCGCCAGCTCCGGCTCCCTCACCCGCAGCACCACCAGTGCCGCAAACTCCAGCAGCAGGCTGGTGCCGTACAGAACCAGGTCCATGGTAATCAGCCGCTCAAATGGAAGCTTCAACGCCAGCGCCCACGCCAGCCCGCACAAGAGTACGCTTACCCATGGCACGCCGCGGCTGTTGCGCGCCGCAAGGGGCCGCGGCAGCATCCCATCTTCGGCCATCGCCATCGGAAGCCGGGAGTAGCTCATCACCAGCGCGTTGAACATGCCCACGCCCGTGATCACTCCGCCCACCGCCACCGCCCATCCCAGCCACTCGCCGCCCATCGTGGCCGCGGCCGTTGTCCAGTCGCCGGTCTTGAAGCTGCCCACTGCAATCCCGGCCAGCGCAACCGCCGCCACCGGCACCACGTAGGTAAGCGTCACCACGCCCGCAGAAACCAGCATCGCCCGCGGATAGGTCCGCTGCGGGTCTTCCACCTCCTCCGCCACCGTGGACGCGTTGTCCCAGCCCATGTAATTCCACATCGCCACCAGGATCGCTGTCGACATCGCCTCGCGCGTCCCCGGGCCGCCCCACTGCACTGCGGGATGCACCGAGATTCCGTGCCAAAGCCCCAGCCCAATCATCATCACGAACGGCGCCAGCAGCGCCACCGACATCCACACTGAACCTTCGCCCACCGCCCGCGCGCCGCGCAGGTTCCACCCGCAGCACAGCGCCACCACCGCCAGCGACCATGCGTAGCCGCGCCAGTTTGCCGTCAGCGCGGGATCGAACTTTGTCAGATAAGTCACCGCGAACGCAGGGTAAATGGCCATGTCGAAGACGCTGGCCGAAAGCGAAAGCCAGCTCTCCTGGTAGCCCCAGAACGGCCCCATCGCTCGCCGCACCCATACGTAGAAACCGCCGTCGGCCGGGATTGCGCTGGTCAGCTCGCCGATCATCAGCGCCGTGGGCACGCTCCACACCGCCGGCAGAATCAGCAGGATCGCGATTGCCCGCGCAAACCCCGCTCCGCCCAGAATGTCCTCAATGGCGTACGGGCCGCCCGACACCATGAAGAACGTGGCCGCAATCAGCGCCACAAACCGCATTCGCGGCCGGCCGCTTCGGGCAAATTTGCGCATGCTCCTGAATCTATCAGGAAATTTGTCTTCAGCTACCGGCTGCCGGCTACACAGGCTTCGGAAAAACGCGATCTGCGACTCAGTGGCCGGTGTGCAATTGCGCAATGCGGGCAGTCATCCGCCTGTGATCCCCGATACAGCAAGATGCCCGGGTTTCGCCCACACTCAATTCTGAAGGGAGCTTCCAGGGAAGCTCCTTTTCAGTTCAGCGGGGAGGAAAAAGAACTACCCCCCCTCCCCCCGATTTGATAGCAATGATAGCAATGACAGCAAAAAGGCGAAACAAGGGCGAGGCACGCGCGGTACAGAGGGGAAAAATAGATACCCCCTCCCCCCCCTATTTGATAGCAATGATATCACAAAGC
>Ga0265338_10004424_pt1 | contig 18994 bp, 20 predicted proteins | sample 42126metaG_FD_193579 | JGI IMG/M metagenome (GOLD analysis project Ga0265338, IMG submission 193579) | Rhizosphere microbial communities from Carex aquatilis grown in University of Washington, Seatle, WA, United States - 4-21-26 metaG | ecosystem: Host-associated > Plants > Roots > Rhizosphere...
TGGACTATTTTCGCCGCTCTCTTGATTGCCTTCGCGGCCTTCGTGGCCGGTCCTGCGGCTGCGCGCGCCGATGACAACGACGCCGTTACTTTTTTCGGCAACATTGACGTCACGCCCGATACGCCCGTCCGCGATGCAGTCTGCTTCTTTTGCAGTATTCATGTCGAGGGCAAAGTTAATCACGACATGGTCGTGTTTTTCGGCAATGTGCGGCTCGACGGGCAGGTGGGGCACGATTCGGTAAGTTTTTTCAGCAGCATCCGCGCCGCCGACAACTCCTCGATTGGCCATGACATGGTGAGTTTCTTTACGGACGCACACATGGGCCAGAATGTGAGCATCGGCCATGATTTTGTGTCGATGCTGGGGATGGTTCATGCGCCGCAGTCCCTTTCAGTCGGTCACGACCGAATCCAGTTTCCGGGAGTCGTTATCGGCATTCCGGGAATCGTGATCATCGTAGTCGTCTTCGTAATCATCGGCGAGCGCCGCGCGCATCGCCGCCGGATGATGATGCAGGGCTACCCCTACCCGCCGAGGCCGTAGACGCCCGTGGCCGGTGGGCCGCACTTAATTCCCGTGATTGAAACATTAATCAAGGCCTGACCGGCGTCGACCGGACAGGCTTTTCAATTTGCGCCGCGTACGTTCTTCGAACATGTTCAAAAATTCTGTTGACATGGAATGCGAACGGGTCTAAGTTGTATTTGAACGCGTTCAAATATGATTAAGAGGAGGTCGATCATGCTCACGAACATGTACTACGCGATTTATCTTGGCGGTTGCGCGATTGTGATTGCGGTACTGGGTATCATCCTTCACAGTTCGGGCGCGGTTTATTTGAACAACGCATTTGCCGGCAACCATACGCTGGCGCGGGCTGTAGGCAGGTTGATGGATGTGGGGTTCTATCTGTTCAGCCTGGGGTACGTGTGCCTTAGCAGCGTGCAGGTCTGGGGAATAAATGACTATGGAACTTTGGCCAAGAACGTTGTCGGAAAGATTGGCGGACTCCTGATTCTGATTGGCGTCGGCCACACTTTCAATATGCTGCTGCTCGCGCTCTTCCGCCAGCGATTCGCAAGGACTGGAGCTGGCGCGTGATGAGTTCCGATACTCGCACGACCGCGGGCAACGCATTCGAACCGCGGGAAAAAATTGCAAGCGCGATCAGCGATTCGATGATTGCGACTTTTGTGGGGTATGCAGCGAGCGTGTGCGCGATGTGCGTGGTCGACCTGTGTTTTTTCATGCTTAACCCTCAGCGCGGCATCCCCGCGCGGCAGGTGATCGGGAACGTGATAGGCATCGCCGCTCTGGAGGCTATGTGGAACGCAATCGGCAGCCTGGCGGGGTGGCTTGTTTTCCTGTTTCCGGTTGCGATAATGCACGGACGCAGGCCGATTGCCGACCGCATGATTCTGATGTGCCTGGCTGGTGCAATGGCCGGCGCGATCCTCACAGGTCTTGAAATCATGCCGTTCTCCGATTGGCCATTCGATCGATTCACTTGGGTTTTTGTTTCATTTGGCGCAATCGAAGCCGTCGTGGCGACAGCAACACTGATACATCTGCGGCGCAAATCGTCGCGACCGGTGACCGAGGAAATCTAAAATGACTCCAAAAAATACTGCAAAGTCCGAAGAAACACAGGCGCGCATTCTTGCCGCGGCGCTCCAGGTTTTTCGCGAGCGGGGATTCGAGGCCGCCACCATGCGCGAGATCGCTGCCGCAGCGCAAATGGCCGTGGGCGCGGCTTATTACTACTTCGACTCGAAGGATGCTCTGGTGATGACGTATTACGAGCGGGCGCAGAACGAAATGGCGCCGCTGATTGATGCGCAGCTTGCCGCGAGCCGGAGCGTTGAGCAGCGGTTGCGCGCCATCATTCAACAGAAGCTCGACTACTTTGAGCCCGATCGCAAACTTGTCGGAGCGCTGACCGCGCACATCGATCCCGCGCATCCGCTCTCGCCCTTCAGCGCGGCCACTGCGCCCGTACGCGACTCCGACATTGCGTTTTTCAAACGCGCCGTCGACGACTCAGGCCTGAAGATGCCAAAGTCGATTCAGCCGCATTTACCGCGTCTGTTGTGGCTCTACCAGATGGGCATCGTTCTTTTCTGGGTGTACGATCGTTCCCTGAACCAGTCACGCACGCAATTGCTGCTCGACAAGACTCTGGCAATCGTGCTGCTCGGCCTGAAGGTTGCGCAGTTGCCGCCTTTGCGACCGCTCTTTCGGCCTGCCGGTGAATTGCTCGACACACTTTTCGGAGAAGTATGACCGTGCTGACTCGCCCATTGCGCATCGTGATTCCCGGCGGCAGCGGCCAGGTGGGACAGATGCTGGCCGGCTACTTTCAAGAGCGCGGCCATCACGTGACCGTGCTTACGCGCGGACCTTACACGGCGAACTGGCTGACGGTGCATTGGGATGGCATGAATCCCGGCCCGTGGGTTGAGACGCTTGAGGGCGCGGATATTGTAATTCATCTCTCCGGCAAGAGCGTGAATTGCCGCGCTACTGAACGCAACAAGCGCGAGATGTTTGACTCGCGCATTGGACCCACGCGTTTGCTAGGACGCGTGATTGCCGGAATGGACAACCCGCCGCGGCTGTGGATGAATGCTTCGACGGCGACGATTTACCGGCACGCACTCGATCGCGCAATGGATGAGGCGACGGGCGAGATTGGCGGCGGCGAGATAATTTCGAAGCGCAGGCGCGCGCCGAAAAAATGGGATTGGACGATTGAATTGGTCAAGGCGTGGGAGGCGGCGCTGTACGAATCGGCGACTCCGTATACGCGGCGCATTGCTATGCGGACTTCGCTTGTCTTCAGTCCCACTCCAGGCAACATTTTTGCGGTGCTGTCGAACCTTGTGCGCTTCAGCCTGGGGGGAACGCAGGGCAACGGGCGGCAATATGTTTCATGGATGCACGAAGTGGATTACGCGCGGGCGGTTGAATTCCTTATTGAGCACGAGGAGTTTGAGGGAGCCGTGAACCTGGCGTCGCCGAATCCGGTTCCGAATCGCGAGTTCATGGCGGCTTTGCGCGATGCATGGAATATGCCGAACGGATTGCCTGCGCCCGCGCCGCTGATTGCGCTGGGCGCGATTTTTCTGCGGACTGAGCCGGAGCTGGTGTTGAAGAGCCGGCGCGTGGTTCCGGGACGGCTGTTGAAGGCGGGTTTCGAATTTGAGTTTCCTGAATGGGCCGAGGCGACTGCTGATTTGGTGAGAAAGTGGCGGGCGAGGGATTAGCGGAGTTCGTTACCCGCTCAAGCAAGCTTGAACGGTGCACCCACGTTATCCCCTGTTCCCTGATCTCTGTTCGCTGATCCCTGCCTTGGTCACTTCGGAGTTATGTTCGTGACCGGTAGATCCCAGTGGCCGAGCAGGATCTCGAAGCGGCGCTGCTCTTCGCGCTTGTAGGTTTCCTGGTCGGGCCATAGCTGCTTGATGAAGGCCTCTTCGTCGGGGTTCGATGTGGTCGCGACCGTCGAGTCCTTCCAGGTGATGGTTACGCGGTAATCCCAGCGGCCGTCTTCAGTGGTGTGGTATGCGGGCGACTCGATTTTGAGCGCAATGATGCGGCCGGTAGACTCGATTTTTTTGAGCAACGGCCAATGATTCTTCAGGAAGAGGTCGAGGAACTCCTGCTGATGACCCCACTGGCACTTGTAGTAGTACTCGATAGTGTAGGGCTGGCCTGCACCGGTCTGCGGCGGAGTGCCTTGCGCCAGAACCGGGCCGGCGAAGGATGTGACGAAGATCAGTGCGAGTGCGGCGAAAAGAATTCTGCGCATGATGCCTCCATGATTCGAGAGTTGGAAACATTGTAGCTTTTGTGGAGTCATTGCAGTCCGCAAATCAAGCGAGATCGATGACCGGGAAGCAGGTGAATGGCTCGCTGACGACCTGCCAGTACGGGACATATTTGAATTGCGGATGGCCGTCGATGTTGAAATGCAGCGGTTGGAACGGGTCTGGTTGCAGGTGGCTGAGGATTGCTTCATGCCTTGGGCCGGATACGGACAGCACCGCGCTATCAGAGCCGATGAGCGCCATGAGAACCGGCCCATACTCGAGCGCGAAGCGCTGATGGCCCTCGATCTTGTCGAGGCCTTCGTAACGTGTGAGTTTGAATTGCATGGGCAGCTTAAATTGAATGGTGTCGCCAATGAACCAATTACGAACGAGAGTAGCGTAGGTGCCTGGAGCACCGGTCGCCGCCGACTTCCCGTTTATACGCAACTCAACTGGCGAGGCAGCCCAGGACGGAATGCGAATGCGTATCTTTGCGGGAGTGGGATGCGAGGCGATTATCGCCAGAGTTATCTCAGGCTTATAGGGGAAGTTACTCGACATACTTACCTTCATGTCTGTGCCGGACAGCGCAAATTGAATCGACGCCGGCTCGAATAGGTTGACATACAGTCCATCGGGAGCTGTTGAAAAGATGTATTCAGGCATTGATGCAATCAGGCGCGTTCCTTGTCCTTCGCAGCAGGAATTTGTACAGAGTGGGACCTGCAAGTCGCCTTTCATTCCTGCGAGCCGCGTGTGATAGATGATTCCTTTATCCTCAACCTGATTGGCGAGGGCCACGTTGTAGATGGATTTCTCAATCTCGGCCGCGTATTTCTCTTCTTCAGGATGCATGGCCAGGAAGCGCTGGTTGAATCGCACCCAGAAGCTGCTGCCGCAGGTCTCGCCGGTTTCGCAGAATGGAAACTGCGCCTTGATGCGGTATGACTTGGGCGGGAACTCGCCAAACTCAGTAATGGCGATCGATCCACCTACGTGCTCCCAGTTATCGTGGTATAACTCCCACGCGCCTTCCATCGCACGCAGATACTTTGTATCTCCTGTGGCGCGATAGATATCGAGATAAGCTTCGAAGTCGGTGATGAGATAGTTAAGCGGCCGGTCATAGGGATACTGCCACACCACATCGGTATCTCGCTTGGACAGCCCATCAAGCCAGTAGTTTTCCTGATAGTAGCGCTGGACGACTTGAATATCTTCAGGCTTGCCGACGGGCGTAAAGTACATGCGCGTGTTGGCAATCATCCCCTGCACGCCTTGCGTGCCGCCGCGCATCAACTTGGGTAGATATGGGCAGTTGTCGAACCAGTCGTAAAAGCCGCGCAAAAGCGGGAAGGCCTTGGGATTGCCCGCATAGCCTGCTTCGATAAGACCGTGCGTAACCCACGAGCGGGTATAGCCACCGCGCTCTGAATTCAGAATCAGGTTTTCCGGGTAGGCCATGATGTAGCCGTTCGACGCGCGGCATTCTTCAATGCCGTCGACAATCGCGTTCATCCTTGCACGAAGTTCAGCATGGTCGATCCATCGCAGAGTGTTGCCGGCGCCCATAAGAAAGCGGCCTGCGCTTGAACCGGGCAGCGTTGAATCCCAGAAAGGGATGGGCTTGCGCAGCCCCGTCGCGACAGACTTGCCGGCGCGCTCGCGGAAGGGACGCAGCATCTCGTCGACTGAAAAAGAGCCGAGCAGATAGTTGATGTTATTTTCCATCGCGCGGCGAAAGAGGTCGCCTTGGGGCGTGACGCCTGAGACTGGAATGGTGACGGCAAAGGGCACCGGTCGCCATTGCGCCGCGGGGATTACATTGGCCGGATTATCGGTAACGGCGCCTTCGCCCATGGGCCGCGGGGCGCGGGTGAGCTGAGCGAAATCTTCCGGGTTGGCGTATGTGGGATCTCCCGAGACGGGCTGGTGCTCGGCCGCATCGCTGCCTGCTGAGAGCACTTCAAACTTGGTCAGCGCGAACTGATAGCCGGCACCTTGTTCAGAATTCCGCAGGCGCGTGGCAGTGAGGCGGATGTAGCGCACGTTCACGGGCGCAGGCGCATGGAATGCTGTGATTGCGTCATGGGGATCGGGAAGGTCGGCTGCAGTTTGATCCACGAGAACGGCCAGGCTGCTGAACGAGGAATCACTTGACACCTCGATGCGGAAACGGAGGGGAAAGCCGTAGCTATTGGCTTCAAGATCGCCCGGCCTGAATGCTGGATAGAGTCGGATCCCATCGATGGGTTTCGGCGCGCCTAGATCGATCTGCACCCACATTGGCGTATCCGGCTGGTGCGTGAGCTTGGAAGCGTAGGGCCGGTACGAGGTGGCTGGGTTATAGGCCATCTGTCCTTCATGGAGGGTTCTCCAGCCGGTAGCACTGCTCTCATCCGCGAAAGCGCTGCGGCGCGCTAACACTCCCGCTGCGGTAAGTGCGGCGGTGCTCTTCATAAATTCGCGGCGATCAATCGACACCCGGCTTCCTCCGTTAGTGCGTCTTCATTTAGGTGCGCTTAGATTCCATTCGCGTCTGACTAACGCACTTTAGGCGGGTTGCTTTGGGATGTCAATTTGGGCCGGAACGCCGATGGCAGTCCTACGGGTTCCCGAATGCACTCCCGCATAAAAAAAACGGCCCCCGTGTTAACGGGGGCCAAGTTGCCTTGGTTCTCTCGCGTTGCGAGAGCTTGTTTGGCGGCCTAACGGCGGGGGGACCGTCAGGAGAGGAACAGAACCTCGGGGGAGGATGACCGCGTTATTACGGCTGTTCCACCTTTGCTGAGCTACCAGCGCTTTGGGGGGACGCTGATGCTTGGGCCGCCAAGCTGTTTTCCATCAACCGGAGGTGAACACTGCTGGTTCTCACGCGTTCGGGCTTGGAGTTTTGATCGTCAGACGTTGATGCCTGTACGTTCCCCAATGCCACGGCGTGCAGCCGGTAGACGGGAATCTGATGTTCCTCGACGAGGTAGCGCTTGACTGCATCGTTAAGCCGTTCTGAGTTCTGCAGTCCAACGGAACCTGCTGCCGGGGAGTTTGCTTCCATTTCGAGGATGTAACCTTCGCGGCCGGTGAGTCCGGCGGCAAGCTGGTCGAGCTTCTGCTTCGAGTCGCTGCTTAGGACGCTTGTGCCTCTGCGGAAGGAAACTTCGAGATCGGTTATCTGCTTGTATTGATCGATGCCGTTGACGGTGGTGTTGAGCTGGTCAACGTGGCCTGACGCCTGCTGGGCCGTGCCGCTTGCCGCTTGCGCCTGTGTGTTTGCTGTGGTTGCCAACTGGTTGGCTTGGTCGGCAGACGACTGAGCCTGCTTGATGCCGGCCTGTGCACGCTCGTCTACGTCTTTGATGGCCTGGGCATTCCTGGCGTTCACTTCGTCCAGCTCGCTGAGGCGATCGTTAATCGGGTCGAGCCGCTTCTGCACCCACTTTTTACGGGCGAACGGATTGACACGTCCCCAGAACCCCTCCCTCGGCGGGTTCATTGAAGGCTGAGCCTCGGGGGAGGGCTGCGCCACCGAATGAGGAGTGGTCTGGGAGTCATTCCCCGTTTGCGCCTGTTGAGCGTAGACAGGGAGGCCTATCGCAGTGGCCAACACGGCCACCGCGCAGTGACGGGATATAGATATCAAAGCTCTGCGGCTATTCATATTTTTTAATTACCTCGTTTGGGGGGAGGGTTGCTTTCGCAGTCCATCCACTAGGGTGGCTTTTATCCACTTGCCCGGTTTAGATGCAAGGCTGCTGCCAAAGATGGCCGGGGAGGGAGCTACAAGGTAAACTCAATTAAATAAATGGCTTATGCGCCGGATCTTACCTAAATTCCACAAAGTTGGCGGCCCATCTTTCCCTTGCGATCGTGTAATTTTTTCATGGTTGGGTAGTTTCTACTGTGTAAAGGGGTTGCGATTGGTCGGTTGGGAAGCTTGCTCGGCGGGTCGGGAGATCGGCGGGTACAACCGGTCTCCACCCTAGCGAATACAAATCATTCGCCGGAGACCCCGGACTTGAAGTCGGCGCGACTGTGAAATGTGGGCTATTGGGATTCGACGCGAATTATGCGTATCTCGGGGTACGCCTGGTCCCAGTCTTGGGCGACGGTGTCGAATATCAGCCTGAAGTCGCGCTGGTCTCCGGGCTTGATAGGCGCGGCAGAGACGGGTTCCACGTCGACATAGGGCTGACGCATACTGATCAGCTTGAGCGGGTAGGTTTCGTTCTGTGCTACCTCATGCGCCGGATCGCGAAAGAGCACCTGGACGGTGACGCCGGTAATGGTGCGGTTGCCGGTGTTGACGATTTGGCCGTCGAGATAGGTGACCTTGCCGCCGGCCAGGTTGGCCGACTCACTCATTTCCAATTTACTGATGGGCAGGTCGGCCGCGTATGTGTCGAGCGCCGCCGTGATGGGGGTAACCTGCGGCGTGGTTTTGGCGTGTTCGAAGTACAGGACAAGTCCGCCCGCAATCACCAGCACAACCATGGCGGCAATTGCCATGGGCAGCCAGTTACGCTCTTGCGGAACTTCGGGACGAACGAGTTGAGGGCCAGCGCTCACCAGCGAAATTGTACACCGGATCGGTGCGGGGTACGGATTCGGCGACTCGCTTTCGCAGCAAGAGAGCCGGAATTGAAACGCCGGCCTGCGCGTTCGTGTAACAAAGTATGAATTTTTCGGTGATTTTCTAAAACCGCGAATCGCCGAAATGCATCATGGCGTCTAATTGAGCAAAGAACCTCAGCCAGGAGCAGAGGCGAACGATCAACCATTCTGCAGCGAGGCACTGAAAGCAGGCCAAGGATGCACAACTCCCCCGAGAGTGGATCCACGACATTCACGGCGCCAGGCCAATACGACCAGCCTGAGCAAGACTCCAACCGCACCTCAGAGTTCGCGTATCAATGTCTCACCATCGCGGCCATGCTGCTTTTGCTGGCCAGCTTGTGGGTGTTTTAAATCGGCCAGCCCCCAATAGCCATTAGCCAATGGACCGGTTCCGGGCTCGAAATATGGCTATGAAGTGGCCAATAATCGTGCCGAACAGAGTGGCTACAAACACCGCAACCGGGTACGGCTTGAAGCCGACTCCGGGGTTGCGGGCTGCCTGAGCCATCGCAAATTCCATCCACATTAAAAAAAGAATGATCTCGGCTTTGATCCACGCCAGCAAGCTGAAGGTCACGCCCTCGAGTTGCGCTCGATTGAGATCGGTGACCGCAACCGGATAGTTGAAGAGTTCAGGAAAGTGCGCGACGACAGTAAGCAAGAGATAGAGCGCGGCGGCGAAGATTGGGAAGAAGAGCAGGGAATTGCGCGAGCCCCAGCCGTTTACTTGTCCCAGCGCGTCGAAGTGGGTTGGAATGCGGCTGGGCAGTGGATGCGGGCCGTAGAACGCATTAATGGCGATATAGACAAGCGCAGCGAGAGCGGCGAGGCTGAGCAGTTCAGCGGTCTTACGCATGATTGTGTTCCTGGCGATGATTCTAGAGCATTTCTCAGCCAGAATGCATTTGGCACGAACTCGAAGGTTCCACAGGCCCAAGCCGGCGGGTGGGCCCGCATGCACAAACGGGATCCAGCGCTGGTTCGTTAATCGGTCTGCCCTGCAATCCGTTTCAACTGCCTCAGGTGATTCAGGTCGTGGCCGGCCATCGTCTCTACAACATTCTTGAAGGTCATGGTGCCGCGCTCGGGATGCGTCATGGTTCGTTCGGCGGCATGAGGCAGCGCGCCTTCAAAGAGGCGTAGGTTCCATCGGCGCAACGAACTGAACGTGCCGAGCGCTTGGTTCGCGCTGACGCCGGTATAAGTCGCCGCCCATTTGTCCTGATCAAAAGGCTGTATTGTTGGTCCATCTTCGGCCAGGGTCTGGCGCAGCCTGAACGCGAATACGATTTCGCAGTCGGCAAGGTGGGCCACGATCTGGGCGGGGCTCCATTTGCCCGGCGCCGGCGCTTCGTTCGCTTTCTCCGTTCCCATCTTTGCCAGCAGAAACGCAATTTGATTCGTGGTGCCGGCGAGAATCTCCTCCACCGGCCGCCCATCAAGAAAACTCTCATACGGATTCAGTGCGCTCATCAAAGTCCCTCAGCCTTGGCCTTCTTGTTCCCTCGTTCCCTCGTTCCCTGTCTCACAGATACTCCTGCACCATCCGCATCCACGTCGGCCAGTCGTGTGAGTTGTACGAGTCCCACACGTAGAGCTTGTGGGGTATGCCTTTCTGACTCATGACGCGGTCGAGGTTCTGGTTCTGGCCCAGGCACTGGTCGTCCCAGCCAGTCGCCAGAATGTAGGTGTTTCGCCTGAAGTGTTCGAAATACCACCCGTCGCTAAGGTTGGGCAGGTAGTTCGTAGGCAAATTGTAGTAGCAGTCCTGGTCGTAGTAGCCGCTCAGAAAGTTGGCCAGATCGAAGGCGCCCGACATCGTAAGCATTCCGCTGAACCAATCCGGATGGCGCAGCGCGATGTTGGCTGCGTGGTATCCGCCGAAGCTGCAGCCGAGCGCGACGAGGTGCGGGTCGCCGTTCTTCTGGCGCACCAGGGGCAACACCTCGCTCATCAGGTAGTCTTCGTACTGCACGTGGCGCGCGATGCGCCAGCGCGGAGACACACGCCGGTTATACCAGCTCTCCATGTCGACCGAATCGACACAGTAAAGTTGCACATTGCCGCCATCGATGCGTCCTGAAAGCGCATTGACCATGCCGCGATCTTCAAACTCGAAGAAGCGTCCACCGGAAGTGGGGAAGACCAGAACCGGCACGCCCGCGTGGCCAAAGACCAGCAACTCCATATCGCGGCCCAGCCGCGGCGAGTACCACTTGTGATATTCCCGATTCATTGGTTGGCGACCTGTTGCGCTCCGAATGCTGTTTGAGAGGATTTATGAGCCGATGCCGCGGAACGCTTCTAGGCATGATAGCAGCGAGCTGCTCCCGCGCCTTAAGCACGAGTGGAGTCAGTTTGCAATTTTCAAGAGACTCGATCAGGATGAATCAATCAGAGAATCTTGCCAGCATGAGCGGCTATGACCCGCCACGTATTTTTAGGAGAACGAGCCCAAACGCGCGTAAATCTAAAGTCTCCATTCGCCGTCCTGCCATCGTATGTGCCTACCAATTGCACCCGTGCCGAAACGACGGCCACCTCTCCAACGATACGAATCTGCTGTTCAGAAGATTTGAGTTCTTTCACCTTGAGCTTCCCAGATCTGTAAGCTGCCAGATCGTCATCCTTGCCCAGTAAATGGCCGAGATGATCGGTGAAAATCAAGTCAGGTGCTAACAGCTCTTCTAAGGAACTTACATCGGAAGCGAGCATTGCGGTCCGTAGCCGATCTTCAGCGTCTGCAATCTGAGCTTCTCGTGCTGGGGCCATGTCACCTCTTTCGATTCAGCTTAAACTATGTCGGGAATGAGTTTGACGGGCGTTTTCGTCCCGGTCTTCCACACGCGCACCACCCACATTTGGCAAAATAAACCATGGCCGCGAATCCCCAACCCGGCAAACCTCAGGCGCCCGACCCTCCGCTTTGGAGTTCCTCCACAGCGAGCCCCGTCACGCCTGCCCTTTCCGAGCTGCATCCGCGCCTGCACCTGCACCCTGGATTCGAGAGCCGCTACCTGCCCGACAAGCGCGACGTAATCGTCTATCTGCCGCCTGAATACGATCACGATCCCAGCCGCTCCTATCCTGTGCTTTATATGCATGACGGCCAGAACCTCTTTGACCCGCGGACCTCGTTCATCCCTGGCCAAACCTGGCGCGTGCGCGAACAAGCTGACGCCGCAATTCGCGAAGGGGCTGTTGAGCCGCTGATTATTGTGGGCATCTACAACACCGGCGACCGGCGCCTGGCTGAGTACACGCCCGAGCGCGACTGGCAGATGGGCGGAGGTGAGGCTGCCAGCTACGGCATGCTTTTGACGCGCGAGCTTATGCCGTGGATCGCGCGGCGCTACCGCGTGCGCACGGAGCGCGAACACACCGGGCTGGGTGGCTCGTCGCTTGGCGGGCTGGTCACGCTCTACCTGGGGCTGCGGCACGCGGAGTGTTTCGGCAGGCTGGCCGTGCTGTCGCCCAGCGTATGGTGGAATCACAAAAGCATCCTTGGCTACGTGAATGAGCGCGCGCCGGAGATATGGGAGCGGCCGCGGATGTGGCTCGATGTGGGCGACCGCGAGGGCAAGCGGACCCTGCACAACGCTGAGCAGCTTTGCCGGCGACTGATCGCTAACGGCTGGCGCGACGGTGAGACGCTGCACTTTGAGCGCGTTGCAGGTGGCACGCATAGTGAAGAAAGCTGGGCGGCGCGGGTGCGGCCGATGCTGGAGTTTCTATTTCCGGTGGAATGACGCTTAGTAGGTGGTTTGATTCGGTGTCTGCTCAGCGCCTTGTGAAGCATAAGCGCCGGTGTGCCGGTTGGACGGTTGCCGGGTCAGCCCGCGGTTAAAACTCCGTCCATTTTTTCAAGAATCCAATTCCTGTCAGCTTCAGCGAGAAAACGATCGCGTTCGAGCGCGAGCAAGATGTCCTGGCGTTCTGAATCTCGCAACCCAGCGAAATCCCGGACGCGCTTTGCCATGTTTTCCGCATGATTGATGGCTGTCGACAGACATTTCAGATAGCCCTCGACAATTTCGCGGCGTGCGCCGGCATCCACGCGACTCAGGTTTCCCAGCACGATGCGGAATGTTTCACGGTATTCGCCATTGCTCAACTGCTCCAATCGCATCAGTTCGAGGAATTTGCGCTTTCCTGCCGCGGTAATCGAATAGCGCTGCCGTCCTCGCTTGTCTTCAGGCCCGGGATCCGCTAGTGCGTGTTCGATCAGGCCATCTTTCTCCAAGCGCCGCAGCATTGGATAAACCGTTCCCCAACTCACCTTCCTCATTGGGCCAACGAAGGAGTTGAGCACCTGCTGGAACTCATATCCGTGCCAGGGGCGGTCCATCAGCTTGCCAAGCATGAACAGCTCGTACATGTTTTCTCCAATTCAAAGCCCGACGGCATAACCGCCCACTTCTTCCGGCCAAATATATTTTCTTTTCCACTTGCAGTATATATCACTTCGATATATCGTTTCATTATATCGATGCGATATATTCGAAATCGCAGGCTGCTGAAGAGGGACGAGGTTTCCAGTGGTTTGGCGAATATATCCGCAAAGGATCGAGGTCACGATGGCAGAGGTCGCTTCAATGAAAGATGTTCCTACTCGACTTTTTTGCGCTTTAAGCGGACTTAGCGGCATCGCCGGCGTGGCGATGCTTATAGTTTCGTTTGCCATCAACTACGGGCCGCCGCTTGGATCAAGCGATGAGGTCTTCGCGAAGTTCGTTCGCGACTCTTACGCATCAATCTTGTGGGGGGCGTGGCTGCAAGCGGTTGGGCCGGTATTTATTGTGCTGTTTGCCTTTGCCTTGGTTCACATTGCGGGGCAGCGTTCGCGACTGGCCGGCTGGATGACCTTTTTTGGCGCCGCCGTACTCATGATGGTGAGCCTCATTGAGATTACGTTTTACATCAGCGCGCTCTACCCGAGGCCGCAGACGATGACTCCAATCAGCTTAGAGCTGATCTATTCCGTTCAGCACTTGTATTTCATCGTGGCAGCGCCTGCCCTGTTCATTCCACTTGGGGTAGTTCTTTTCAGGGCGCGCATATTGCCTCGGGTGTTTGCACTGCTGGCGATTCTGATTGGAGCTGGTTTCGCGATTGTGGGGATGACGTCGTTGCTCACTCTTACGTTGCCCGCGTCGATTACAGCGCTCGGTAGCGTTCAGGCGATATGGTGGTTTGCGGCCGGAGTCACTTTGATCGTTCGCAGCAAACAGGTTGCGCAGGCGCATGAGGGCGGGAACGCATTGGCTGGGTAGATTGCCTCAAGGTACGCGTGCGCGGCACTTGCCGGCGTTTCTGTTTTCGGATGATTGAAATTCTAACTGCTTGCTTCAACACCCCGTTTTCGGCGATACTTAGATGTTGCGTCTTGCGCGGCCATTTACTTAAGTGGGCCTCGCGCTCTGGTTGCGCCCTTCGGCGACGGCCCTTGAAAAAAAAGACCCCAACAGACAAGTTTGAAAGGAACCATACTCCGTGGTCATGATTCGCCTGGCGCGCGTTGGCGCCAAAAAGCAGCCTTATTATCGCATCGTGGTTATTGAAAAAGACCGCGCCCGCAACGGCCGTTGCATTGAAGTGGTCGGCACCTACAATCCCCGTACCAGCCCGGCCAGCATTGAGCTTAAGCACGATCGCGTAGCCTACTGGCGCGGCGTTGGAGCGCAGCTTTCGCCCACAGTCGCAAAGCTGGTGGCCAAGACTCCAGCTCCCATAGCCACACCTGAGCCGGCCACCGCAGACACCGCAGCGGCCTGATCCTCTTTCCAAAAGTTACTTTTCTTTTCCCAGGCCTGCGCCGCTGATACCCTTGGCGCGTAGAATGTTTGACGGCAGTTAATCGCCGCAAATGCAACCTGCTTACGGATTTCCCAGCGAGTTTATACTGGGTGCTCAGGAGCCGGTCGAGCATTTTGGCAACGTTGAAGGTCAGGGGCAAGAGCATGACCCAGGTTGGTATGGTTGAGGTTGAAGAGTTGGTCCGTGAAATCGCACGGGCACTTGTCGATGAGCCCACAGCCGTTGAAGTTGAGTCTGTGGACCGGGAAGAGAACACCGTTCTCAAGCTCCGCGTGGCTCCCCAGGACGTGGGCAAAGTGATCGGCAAACAGGGCCGGACTGCTCGCTCTGTAAGAACCATTCTCGGGGCAGTCAGCATGAAACTGCATCATCGCTACACGCTCGATATCCTCGAAGAGGACGACGAGGAGTAGCATGGCTGGCGGCTTGAGTCCACGCCCGGATTCGGGGCCGCGATGACTGTACCAGCGATGGCTTTGACTGGTGAGGCCAGCCCATGGACGTGGCTCGCGTTGATTCGCCGGCCGCAGGGCCGCAAAGGCGAGGTCTTCGCCGACATCCTCACCGATTTCCCTGAAAAGTTTGCCGAGCGCCGCCGCCTTTGGCTGGTACGCGAAGGCACGCCAGCGGAACCTCCGCTCGAAGTCCATCTCACCAATCACTGGCTTCACAAGGGCGGCATTGTGCTCCACTTCGAGGGTGTTGACTCCATATCAGCCGCCGAATTGCTGAAGGGGCTATATGCCGCCGTTCCCAGCGTCGAGCGCGCGACATTGGCCGAGGACGAAACCTACATCAGCGACCTGGTGGGCTGTACGCTGGTGGATATGGCGCATGTCGAACCGCGGGTGGTTGGACCCATTGAAGAGGTTGACCGTTCAGCCGGCCCGGTTGCGCTGCTCGTCGTCGGCGGACCGAACGGCGAGATTCTTATTCCCTTTGCCCAGGATTACCTGCGCCGCATCGACCTCGAGAACCGGCGCGTGGAAATGGCGCTGCCCGACGGCCTGATTGAGCTGAACGGCCCCGGTAGCTAAATTTGGTTAGTTGATTTCGGGTAGCTGATTTCCGAGCGCCTGCGCCGGCCTCCGCGTCTATCGGCAAAGTCTCGGCAGCGGCCGGCAATATATCCTTGAATGCGGAGCGGCGTGAGTGTTATCGGCGCGAGGCGTGTCGAGAGGGTTCAGCCTCCAATCGAGCCGGAATCGAAACCAGTAATCGGATCAGGAGCAGGCAGGCACACATGAAAGCAATGCGACCCGCGGCAGTAATTGCCTCCACACTCCTCGCCTCGCTATTTGTGCTGCTCATTGTTGGCTGTGGCGACTTCTGGCAGCCTCCGGGCGGCAGTTCCGGCGGTGGTGGCACCGCGACCACCACCACGCTCAGCACATCGGGGACCTCTGTTACTGCGGGCAGCAGCCTTACCCTTACCGCTTCGGTCTCTCCGACTGCGGCCACCGGCACAGTAAATTTCCTGAGCAGCGGCAGTTCCATCGGCACCGGAACACTCACCTCGGGTACTGCAACTTCCAGTCCGACTTTTGCCACTGCGGGAACTTATTCCGTGACTGCCAGCTACGAGGGCGACAGCGACTACGCATCCAGCTCGTCGAATGCGGTCTCGATCACTGTCACGGCGGCTGCCGCGGGCTCATTGAAGGCGAACGTCTTCAGTCAGGGAAGCGCAACGCGCAACATCAACCTCGTGCTTGATCCCGCGAACACGTGGACTGTGGACACCACTATCCATCTGCATAATATTGCGGGAGTCGTGCTCAACAACGGAACAGTCCAGAACATCGACAGCGGTGGCCATTGCATTTACTACTCAGGCAAGGCTTACTTCGACGCGGGCGCGAAGAGCGAATCAAGTGACTCCGGATCGCCGGGCGTGTACGAGCTCTCAGGCGGAGGGTATCTCGCGCCGGAAGGTACGAAAGATCTGAATTGCGATTGAGACGAGTCCGCACGGTTCACTTATAACTGACAACTGATCGCTTACAACTGCTTCAAAGCGGCTTCCAAACTCCGTTGTCCTTCACCGCCATTTGAATCGGTCTCGGCGCGCCCTTTGGCGGCAGCGTCACTTCGATCCACAACTCCTGTCCGTGTTTGAGAGGCATTGGATCGGTCGCATGTTCGGCCAGAAAAAAGTCAGTCGCTTCCAGCAGGCGCATCTGGTCGCACGGCGTGTTGCTGTCGGCCCAAACTTCCTGGCCGCCCGTCTGCGCGTTGTCGCCTACGAGATCCACGGCAACCAGTTGGTTGTTTTCAACCTTCAGGTTGGCTTTGAAGTTCACAGCCGCTCCACGCACCACGTACGGTCCCGGCTTGACCGCCCCGTTGATGTCACGCGGAAACTGCGCGTGGGTTGCCGAGGGAAGCGTGCTCCCGCACCCATCCACTTCAAGATGTGCACTCAGGTAACGGCCGCGCATCGGCATCTCGGGATCGTAGGCGACCGCCCGCGTCCAAACGCGAGGGCAGGTCTCGCGCTCGTAGAGGTATTTGCCCGCGATCGAAACCACCAGCGCAAGCTGAATAACCAGTAACGCAATCGCCGCCAAGCTAATTTCAACGCGTCCGATCTTCATTGCGAGTCTCCCTGGCTAACGCCGCTAACATCGCTGCCTTTCCCCATCCCTGCCGTAATCCGTCTCCGCAACTTTTCGAGCGCCCAACCACCGGCGAGAAACAGCACGCCCAGCCCGATTAACCCCAGCGATCGGCCCAGCTTGCCAAGAATGTCACTGAAGTAGAACCACGCCACCACGATCGCGAAGCCAACAATGCCGAAATTCACTAGCAGCCGCGAGCCCAGCCTCACTCCCCACCAGCATAAAAAGACTGCAAACCCTGCCACCAGCAAGTGCGCCGCAAGGTTGGGAGCAGCGTTGTACTGAGTGTGCGTGTAGCCGCTCCAACCATAGCTGTATTCCTTGAGGTAGTAGCACCACGGCAAGGCAATGGTGACCGCTAGGGCGGCTGCAATCGGAACCAGTCCTTTGTGCCCGTGGAACGCAGCCACTGCGAGCGGCACCGCGGCAATTGCGATCCATGCCCACACGCGCAGGCTGAACGGCAAAAACGTTTGATCGGCACTCCACGAGTTCCAGCTTTCGAGCATCAGTATCACGCCTGTTATGGATGCGACCGCCGACACTGCAAACAAAATGCCCTGCACAACCTTGCGGCGCCCGCACACGAAAAAAGTAAGGTAGAGCACAGCCCACACAAACAACATGCGCCCCGCATAACCCGCTACGCCGATGTGCGTACCGGAGTAATACGCGAATTCAGAAAGCATCCACGCGGGCATAAGCAAAAGCGCCAGCGTCTGCTGCGCCTGGTCGCGGAGCAGCGCCCACCCTGCCAGCGCCGCCAGAGCCCACATCAGCACCGCGGCCGGCCAGTGCTCGTCCATGTTGAATATCTGACCGGTGAGCGCAATCGCCGCGCCGGTTGCAACCGTGCCCACCGCATGCAGCGCCGTACCCAGCCCATAATACTTATCGCGCGTGAGCCCACCGGCCACGTGGAAGACTGCAACCATGGCCAGAACCAGCGCGAATCTCCCGCCGCGCCCAAGTTCGTCCCAGTGCGCCGAGACAAACAGCACCACGCCGCAGGCCAGCAGAATCGCGCCCAGAATGAGTGCTGTAATACCTTGCCAACTTATGCGCGTGACCACGCTCTCACTCTTCGCGCCTTGCTCGCCGGCTGCGGTTGTACCCGGTGCATGCGCCAATTCGTGATTTCTGATGCGCGCAGCGGTGGCCGCGTCAAGCAATCCTGCGGCTTCCCATCGTTTCAACAGCGATTCAATTTCGTGCATAGTCTTCCGCCCTCTCCGGTACGGCGCCTTCAAATAACCAGGGCCGAACCGGGCCTTGGCCGTCGGCTCAACGCTACTTAACATCGGTGTTGGTCGTTGACCAACATTATAGAAACGCACCGTGAAGATTGTTGCAGGAAGGATTGAAAAAGAGAGTCGGAACTCTGCGGGTGCGGCGATTATCGTCCGAACCTTCACTACTCAAATCGCGATTCACCCACCATGGCGTCGCGCCGCGCCTTCACATCGCGCATGGGCGGTTGGCCGAAGAAGCGGCTGTATTCGCGGCTGAACTGGCTGGCGCTCTCGTAGCCCACTTCAAAAGCGGCGCTCGCCGCATCCAGTCCGTCAGACAACATTCGTTCACGCGCGGTGTGCAGCCGCAACTGTTTCTGGTATTGCAGCGGGCTCATCGCCGTCATCGAGCGAAAGTGATGATGCAGCGTCGAAACGCCCATCTGCGCCATCGATGCCAGTTCTTCAACGCGCAGCGGTTTCGCGTAGTTCATGCGCAGCCAGCCTACGGCCTTGGCCGTACGATGGCTCTGTTCGCCCAGCGTTGCAATGGCGCGCAGGTGTCTGCCTTCAGGACTGCGCAACAGCCGGTACACAATCTCGCGCTGGATCAGGCTACTGAGAAATGGAATGTCCTGGGGCGCGTCCAGCAGGTCCATCAACCGCAAACTGGCGCTCAGTAGTTCGACGCGCGTTTCGCCTACCGCCATTCCGCAAACGCCGCAGGGTTCCTGATGCGCGGCAAACTCTTCCTGATTCAGCAGCCGGCGCACCTCCGCCATTTCAAGCTTCAGGGTCAGGCCCAGCAGCGGCTTTTCTCGAGTGGCCGTAACCACCTGGCTCACAACTGGCAAATCGACCGTGGTCAGCAGAAAGTTCTTTGCATCGCATAAAT
>Ga0265338_10004425_pt1 | contig 18991 bp, 16 predicted proteins | sample 42126metaG_FD_193579 | JGI IMG/M metagenome (GOLD analysis project Ga0265338, IMG submission 193579) | Rhizosphere microbial communities from Carex aquatilis grown in University of Washington, Seatle, WA, United States - 4-21-26 metaG | ecosystem: Host-associated > Plants > Roots > Rhizosphere...
AACGGGCGGCGCCGGGCCGGCGTCCGGTGCCGCGGCACCGTTCCCGGGTCGGCCGCGCGCCGCCGCCGGCCGCGCCCGCCGTGCCGCGGCTGCGCGACGAAGCCGGCCACCGACTGGAACCCGGGCAGGGCGGTGTGCGACCCCGACGTGTCCTCGCCCGGCACCGCCGCGCGCGAGCCGGCCGTGCCGTCGGCACTGCCTGAGCCAGCACTGCCTGAGGAAGCACCGCCTGAGCCGGCACCGCCCGGGTCGCTCCGGTCCCGGGCCGGCCCGGGCGGGACCAGCGGCGCCTGCTGGTACTCGGCGATCACGGTCATCGCCGAGTCCGGCAGGTAGCCGTGGCCGGGGCCGTCTCGCAGGTCGAAGTGGCCGAGGCGGCCGAGCAGGGCCGCCCCCGACGGCCTCATCCGCGGAACTCGCTCCAGGCAGGCGGCGACCAGGCTGGTCAGCTCGCCGGGCACGCCGCTCAGGTCGGGCGGCTCGGTGGCCAGCCGGACCAGGATGTCCATCACGGTGTCGCCCTGGTAGGGCGGGTGGCCGGTGGCGGCGTACACCAGCGTCGCCCCGAGCGAGAAGATGTCGCTCGCGGGCGACGCCTGGGTGGCGTCCCGTGCCTGCTCGGGCGCCATGTAGGCAGGTGTGCCCGACGCCCCGTGGGTGGCGGTGAGCTCGACCCGCTCGGCCGCCCGGGCTACCCCGAAGTCGATCACCCGCGGCCCGTCCGGCGCCACCAGCACATTGGACGGCTTGACGTCGCGGTGCAGCAGCCCGGCGGCGTGAATGGACTGCAGCGCCTCGGCGCAGCCGGCCGCCAGCCAGCGCACGGCGGGCACCGGCAGCGGCCCGGACCGGCGCACCAGCACGCTCAGCGACGGCGCGGGCACGTAGGCGGTGGCAACCCAGGGCAGGTCGGCGTTCGGGTCGGCCTCGATCACGGCGGCGGTGAACACGCCGCTTACCCGGCTGGCGGCCGCCACCTCGCGGGCGAACCGGGCACGGAAGCCGGGCTCCTCGGCCAGCTCGATCCGGATCGTCTTCACCGCGACCAGGCGGCCGGCCGCGGACCGGGCCAGGAACACCTGGCCCATCGCCCCGGCGCCCAGCTTGCCGAGGATCGCGTAGGGGCCGATCCGGTCGGGATCCCAGCGACGCAGCGGCTGCACGATCGACTGCGGCATCGTCGGCACTTCCTCCTCCAGGCAGGCACTCGGCCCTTATCATGCCGAATTCGCCCGGTCGCGGACGGTGAACGGGCCTTTTCGCCGGGTGGGCCGTGTGGCGCTGCCGCCCACCCGTTCGGAATGACCGGGCGGGACCTGGGGATACCGCTAGCGAGGGCCCAGGATGTAGCGGTCGACGGCGTTGGCGAACCCCTCGTCCGCGTTGGACGTGGTGACCCGGCGGGCGGCCCGCTGCACCTCCGGGCTGGCGTTGCCCATCGCGATGCTCAGCCCCGAGTGGGCGAACATCAGCACGTCGTTGGGCATGTCGCCGATGGTGGCGATCGCCTCGGGGGGGATGCCGAACCTGGCCGACAGCGAGCGGGCGACCGCGCCCTTGTTGGCGTCCGGGTGGGTGACGTCGAGGTAGTAGGGCTGCGACCGGGCGGCGGCGACGTGGTCGCCGAACTTGTCATGGGCGGCGTCGGAGGCGCGGGCCACCGCGTCGAGGTCGTCGCTGACGCCCACCAGCTTGGCGACGTCGCTGGTGAGCCCGTCGAGGCTGGTCATCACCTTCGGCTCGAACCGCACGGTCGACGTTTCCTTGGCGACGTGGGCGCCCTTGGGATCGGGGATGTACCAGTCGGCGCCGCGGTACACCCAGGTGTCCAGGCCGAAGGACTTGTTCAGCTCGGCCACCGGCCGCACCAGTTCCTCGGGGATGGTCCGCTGCTCGATGACCGACATGTCCGGGTTGACCAGGCAGCCGCCGTTGAACGCGGCGATCGGGGTGGTCAGCCCGAGCGGCTTGACCAGCATCGACATGCCGAGCGGGGGCCGCCCGCTGGTGACCGCGAACAGGATGCCGGCCTCGCCGAGGCGGCGCACCGCGTCGACCGCCTGGTCGGTCAGCGCCTTGTCCGGCGTCACCAGCGTGCCGTCGACATCGGCCAGCAGCAGCCTGATGGTGCTCTCCACTGGAGGTTCTCCTGCCTCGTCGTCCTGTCCCGGTCTTGCTCGTCGCGCCTAGTGTGCAGCTTGGCCGGCTCAGGGTGTCGGGCGGGTGAACTTGGCCGGGCGGGTCGAGCAGAAAGTGGATGTTTGGGCGCCCCCCAAGCGCCCAAACATCCACCGGTCCACCCTCGCGCCGTGGGACCTCCCCGGTCTCCCCGGCGGCCGGACTACCCCACGTTAACCCACAGTTACATAGCAGGCAAGCTAGTTGTGGGCAATGTAGTTGTGGCATAGCTAACACGGTAGGCTGGGCCTGCCGGTGCGCCCGGGTCTCCGGTGCGCGGGCGCGGTCCCGAGGGAGGGGCGGTCGGATGGATGCGGCAGGCGACGGCGACGAGCAGTGGTCGATGGCGCTTGACGACCAGTTCTGCTTCGCCCTCTACGCCGCCTCCCGCGCGGTCACCGGCCTGTACCGCCCGGTGCTTGACCAACTCGGGCTCACCTATCCCCAGTACCTGGTGCTGCTGGTGCTCTGGGAGCGCGGGCCGGTGCCGGTCAGGGACCTCGGCCTGGCGCTGAGCCTCGACTACGGCACGCTCACCCCGCTGCTGAAGCGCCTGGAGGCGCACGGCCTGCTGCGCCGGGAACGATCAGCCGCGGACGAGCGCTCGGTGCTGATCAGCCTGACCGCCGACGGCGCCGCGCTGCAGGAGCGGGCCCGCTCCGTGCCGCCCTTCGCGGCCCGCGCGATGGGCCTCGACCCGGCCGAGTACGACCTGCTGCGCGCCTTGCTGCGGCGGCTGACGGGCAACATCGCCGCCGCGCCGGCGCCGCCCGAACTGCCCGGCTGAGTCGCCGGCCCGCCGCCCTCAGGCTGGCGCCCCGGCCGGCGCCGGGGCGCCAGCCGCGCCTGGGTCCTGGTGCTGTCCAGCCGCACGTCGACCGCGCCGGGCAGGCCGGACGCGGCGCGCAGGCCGAAGGGCAGCGCGGCCGGGTCTAGGCCGTCTCGCGCCGCGATCAGCAGGCCGAGCTGATAGCGGCTGACCGCGTCGGCGCCGCCGAGGTGGTGCACGGCCGGACAGGGCGCGGCCGCGAGCTCGAGCAGCGCGGCGGCCGCGTCGGCGGCATGCACCGGGCACCGCACCTCGTCGGTGAACAGGGCGCCGGCCACGGTGCCCGCCGCCAGGTCGCGCACCAGCCGCTCCTGCGGCGAGTCGCCGTCGCCGATGATCACCGAGGTGCGGGCGATGGCCGCGTCCGGGCTGATGGCCCGCACCGCGGTCTCGGCCGCGGCCTTGGCGGCGCCGTAGGGGGTCAGCGGGTCGGGCCGGGCGGCCGGCCGGCCGCCGCAGCGGTTTATGGCGAAAGGAGGACATCTCTGTTGGATTCGGCAGTTGTCCGGGCGGAGCACTCGGTAGGGTTCGTTAAGAGCAGATTCAGAACTTGGAGGACGACATGGAAGATTTCGGCGGCGACATTCAAACGCACCCGGGGGTGAATCTTACGAAACTATCTGATGAGTGCCCGGCGGCCGACCCCTTGGCGCCGTATCAAGCGCGTATACGCGAATGGGCAACAGAATATCTCGTCGCACCGCATCCCGACTTGGGCCGCGAAGGACCTGTCTGCCCGTTCTCGGCGGGAGCGATCAGTAAAGAGACATTTTGGGTTGGCTGCGTGAACAGGGCGGATCTGACAGCGGATGATATCGAAGAAATTGCGGCCGACATGATCCCTGTATTTCACAGCCTGTCACCAGCGGACGGGCCGGGCGCCGTGCTTAAGTCAATCCTGATCTTGTTCCCCCGGGTAACCGATTACAGCATAATTGACGAAGCCCAGAGACGCCTCAAGGAAAAGTCGATACCAACCGGGCTTATGATCGGCCAGTTCTATCCAGGGTGTGAAGAGCCCGGGATCAGAAATGCGGAGTTCAGGCCGCTGCAGTCCCCCCTCCCGCTTCTCGCTATCCGTCATATGGTCAGCAGCGATTTCCCGTTTCTCGCTCCGAAGAAGCAGTGGGTAGAAGAATATCTAAAGAAATTTGCCCCGTCTGTCCCGCCCGCCGTCCGTAGCGCGATTGCAGCACAATTTAAAGAGCGCTGACATGGATCAGGCCGGAAAACTTCACAGAAACGTCTATGCCGCGATCCGCGGGCTCGAGGCTGCGTGCAAGGTGCACGATCACCGCGAGCTCGCCACGGAGATCAGCAGCCCGTCCGACTTCGCCATAGCGCTCGGTTACCCGGTTGAGCGCATCGCGAAGACGCTTTTCCTGTGCAGCCAGGACCGCCAGGCCTATGCCGCCGCCGTCTGTTCGGTCAGCCGGCGGCTGGACTTCAAGTCGGCCGCCGGCGCGATCGGGGTCAACCGGGTCGAGGCCGCGTCGGCCGAGGACCTCAAGGCCAAGACCGGGTACCCGAGGAACGGTGTCTCTCCGCTCGGGCTGGCAGACGGTATCTCGGTTGTCGTGGACAGCCTGCTCCTGGACTATCCCACCGTCCTCATCGGCGGCGGCGCGGCCGCGATCGAGATCGAGATCGCTCCGGCCGACCTGGTGCGCATCTCCGGTGCAGCGGTGCAGCGCATCACCCGGGAGGAGAACCGTGCAGCGCTTTCATGACGCGCCCGATTCCGGGCAGCGGGCTCCGGTCGCCGGCCGGGCCGCGGAGGCGTCGTCTTCGCCGCCGCGGGGGTCGAGCGTGATCCAGGACATTTATCAGATGATGTCCCGCAGGCCGGGCGCAGTCGCGGTGACCGACGGGGACCTCGAGTGGACCTATGACGATCTCCGCAAGCACTCGCTGAGCGTCGTGCGGATGATCGCTGACCGTGGAATTGCCCGCGGCAGTGTGGTCGGAATGCATCTCCCGCGTTGCGCTGACGCGATTGCCGTCATGCTCGCCATCATGGCGTCAGGGTGCGTATACCTGCCGCTTGACCCGTCTTACCCGGCCGCTCGCCTGCGGTTCATGCTTGACCAGGCCGGGGCGGCGGCGGTCATATCGAACGGCGATTCCGCCGGGCTGGATGAACCGCCGCGGACGTGGATCACGTTGCCCGGCCAGCTGGCAGCGGGGCCGGAGACGCTTCCGGCTGAGCTGTCGCTGCGGCCGGAAGACCGCGCGTACATACTGTTCACCTCGGGATCGACCGGGCAGCCGAAAGGCGTTATGGTCACCCACCGGAACATCTCGCTGATGAATGAGTGGTCAGCCCGCTTTCTCGGGATTACCGAGGCGGATTCCAGCGCGACGTCCTGTTCCCTGAGCTTTGACGCCTCCTTTCATGAGGTGCTGCTGCCCCTGTCAGCCGGCGGCACGGTCCACGTGATCGCGCACGCGCTGGCGCTGGGGCAGCTCGCCCGGCCGGTGACGCTCACCGCGACCACCCCCACCGTGGCCAGCGAGCTGCTGCGGGCCGGGCAGCTGCCGCCGCTGCGGGTGCTGATCGTGGGGGGCGAGGCGCTGACCCCGGACGTGGCGGGCCGCCTGCTGGCTTCCGGCCGCGTCGGCCGGCTGCTGAACGGCTACGGGCCGACCGAGTGCACCGTCTGCGTCAGCATGGCGGAGGTAACCGCGCCGGTCCCCGAGGTCATCTCGATCGGGCACCCGGTACCGGGCACGGAGATACGCATCCTGGGTCCCGGCCGGGAACAGCTACCGGACGGTGCACGCGGCGAGATCTGCGTCTTCGGCGGGCAGGTGACAGACGGCTACGTCAACGACCCGGCCGGGACCGCCGAGCGCTTCCTCATCGGCCCGCAAGCGGCGGCCGGCGGCCGGCGCTACTACCGCACCGGCGACCTCGGGTACCGCGGCGACGACGGGCTGATCTATTTCGCCGGCCGGGCCGACCGGCAGGTGAAGCTCAACGGCATCCGGATCGAGCTCGGCGAGATCGACACCGTCCTGCGGTCTCACCCGGATGTCGCCGAGGCGGCCACCGTGGTCCGGGATGGCGCCCGGGCGGTCGCCTACGTCGTCCCGGCCCAGCCGGGGGCCGACGTCGACATCGCCGGCCTGCGGAACTTCCTGGCCGATCACCTGCCGCGGTTCATGGTCCCGGCCGGCGTCGTGGTCCTGGCCGAGTTGCCGAAGACGGTGAACGGCAAGCTGGACACGGCGGCGCTGCCCGAGTGGTCGCCGGGCCGCCCCGCGCGCCAGCCCGGCCCGGCCGGCCGCGGTGACGAGCTCACCGCCCAGGTGATCGACATCGTCGCGGCGGTGACCGGGTTCGCCGGCCAGATCCAGCCCGCGGACGACTTCATCGATGACCTGGGCGGGACGTCGCTGGGCGTGGTGCAGGTGCTGGTGGAACTGGAGCACAAGGCTGGCCGGCCACTGCGCCTCAACGACGCCCTGGCCGACACGACGGTGGCCGGCCTGGCCGGCCTGCTGCGGGCGGAGGCGCCGCCGCCGGCGGCCGACTTCGCGTTCAACACCGACGGCGACGCCCCGCCGCTGTTCCTGGTCCATTCCTACCTCGGCAGCATGCTGGGCCTGCGGCGGCTGGCCGAGCTGCTGCCGCCGAGCCAGCCCGCGTACGGCCTTTTCGTCCACGACGACGCGCGGTCCGGTGACCAGCTCACGATTTCCGCGATGGCTGAGAGCACGCTGAACCGCATCCGCGAGATCCAGCCGGCCGGCCACGGCCAGGTCGTACTGCTTGGGCACTCGGCCGGCGGGCTGATCGTGCTCGAGGCGGCCAGGAAGATGCTGGAAGCCGGGGACGCCGAGCCGCGCGTGCTGCTGATGGACACGACCCGGCCGTACACCGCCCTCGACTACTACTGGGGGGAGTCGGTCCTGCTCTGGCGCGACCTCCCCGGCATTGCCGCCAAGACGCTGCTGAGGGCGGCATCGATGCCGCTGCGCAGGCCGCGGCCGGCCGCGCCGCCGCCGCCGGCCAACGACCTGCTGACGCTGAACGCGCGGAGCCTGCAGTGCGTCGTCGCCGCCCAGAAGAGCTACCGGGTCCGCCCGTACCAGGGGAAGGTAGCCGTCATGCGGACCCGGCAGGGACGGCTGATGGCGCTGGGCCGCCGCTCGCTCGGCTGGGCCTCGGTTACCCGCGCGGCGCCCGACATCATCGACGCGCCGGGCGGCCACCTCAGCATGCTGCAGCCGCCCTACGTGCAGGCGGTGGCGCGGCAACTGGCGGGCTGGCTGGCGGGCGGTGACGCTGGCGGGCGGTGACGCGTCCGGGCGGTTAGCCGGCGTTCAGCTGACCCGGTCGCGGATGTGCGCCGGGACGGGCAGTTCCGGACGGAGTTGCGGGTCGGGGACCGGCTGGCCGAAGGTGACCGCGATCGGCAGCACGCCCGCCCACACGTCAAGCGCGAGGTCCGCGGGCTGGTCGGCCGGCATCCCGGTCCGCACCTTGACCGAGGCCTCGGTCAGCGGCAGCGACAGCACCGCGGTGGCCGCCATCTCCTTGCCGGTGGGCTGCCGGGCGGCCGCCCACCGGCCGGGGATGAGGTGGTCGGTGATGAGCCGCAGCGCCTGCCAGCGCTCGTCCTCGTCCTTGACGACCGTCGCCGTGCCGAAGATGACCGCGCTGCGGTAGTTGACCGAGTGACTGAACACCGACCGGGCGGCGACCAGGCCGTCCATGAGGGTGACGGTCACGCACACCCGCTGCCGGTCGGCCGACCGGAACGCCCCGTTGGCCGACGAGCCGTGCAGGTAGAGGGTGTCGCCGTCGCGGCCGTAGGCGGTTGGCAGCACGACCGGGGCGCCGTCGGCGACCACGCCCAGATGGCAGACCAGGCCGGCGTCGAGCACCTGGTAGAGCGCGGTGCGGTCGGTCTGCCCGCGCTCGCGGTGCCTGCGCAGGGTGGTGTCCTCGGTGCTGGACAGCGGGGTGGTTTCGGTGCTCATGATCTCGTAGCCTAAGCGGGAAGTGGACTGGCTCAAATAGCCAATCGCGGGGTGATTCTTGATGACCACTTTGCCGTTCGACCTGCCCGTGGTGGTGGACCGGGGGGCTGCCCGGCCGCTCGCCGGGCAGATATCGGCGCAGCTCCAGGCGGCCGTGGCCAGCGGCGCGCTGCGCGCGGGGGACCGCTTGCCGTCCAGCCGCGACCTGGCGGTCACCCTCGGGGTCAGCCGGACGGTGGTGACCAACGCGTATGCCCGGCTGTTCGCGGAGGGCTGGCTGGAGGGGCGGCACGGCTCCGGCACCTACGTCGCCGACGTCACCCCGCCGCCCGCCGCCGCCCCGCCGCCCGCCGCCCCCGGTCAGCGGCCGGACCAGGCGCGCCGCCGCGGGCCCGCCCCGCCCGCTGCTCCCGGTCATTCCGAACGGGGTCGGGTTGCACCTCGCGGCACCGCCCCCGTTCCCCCTGGCCCCCCGGCCGCCGCGGCCGGCCTCATCGACCTGCAGCCCGGCGTCTCCTGCGCGGAGGGGATCGACGCCGCCGCCTGGCGCCGCGCCTGGCGGGAGGCGGGCGCCCACCTGCCGTCGCGGATGCCCGACCCGCACGGGCTGCCCGGGCTCCGCGAAGAGATCGCCGCCTACCTGCGCCGGTCCCGCGGCCTGGTCGTGTCGCCCGCGCAGGTGCTGGTCACCCAGGGCGTGACGAGCGGCTTCACCCTGCTGGCGGACGCGCTGCTGGCCCCGGGCGACGCGGCCGGGGTGGAGGAGCCGGGCTACCCGACCGCCCGTGAGGTGCTGCGCCGGGCCGGCGCCCGGGTGGTGCCGTGCCGGGTAGACGCGCACGGCATCGTCCCCGAGGAGCTGCCGGGCGGCCTGCGGCTGCTGTATACCTCGCCCGCCCACCAGTACCCGCTGGGCGGCCGCCTCCCGGTGAGCCGCCGGCTGGCGCTGGCCGCCTGGGCCCGGGCGACCGGCGCCCTGGTGGTGGAGGACGACTACGACAGCGAGTTCCGCTACGACGTGGGGCCGCTGCCGGCGCTGCACAGCATGGCCCCGGACGTCGTTGTCTACCTGGGCACCGCGTCCAAGGTGCTCGCCACCGCCTTCGGCGCGGGCTGGCTGGTCGCGCCGCCCGACCTGGTGGAGCGGCTGGCGGCGCTGCGCCCGCGGCTCGGCGCCCGCATCCCCGAGCCGGTGCAGCACGCGGTGCTGGCGCTGCTGCGCTCGGGCGACCTGGAGCGGCACGTCCGCCGGATGCGCCTGGAGTACGCCCGCCGCCGGGCCGCCCTGGTCGACGGCCTGGTCGACGGCCTGGCCGACGGACCGGTGCCGGAGGTGGCGGAGGCCGGGAACGGCGGCCGTCCGGTGACGGCCGGGCGGGTGCCGTTCCGGCTGCTCGGCGACACCGCGGGCATGCACGTGGTGCTGCGGCTGCCCGACGGCTACCCGGCCGCCCGCCTGGTCAAGGCGGCCGCCGCCCGCGGCGTCCGGGTTTACCCGCTCGACCGCTACTACGCCGGCCCGCCCGCGATGAGCGGCCTCATCCTCGGCTACGGAACCGCCACCCAGCCCCAGCTCCGCCGCGCCGCCGCCGAGCTGGCGGCGCTGCTCGCCCGGCTGCCCTGATCACCGGCGCCTTCACGGCCGGGTGGGTTGACGCCGTGACCGAATGGACGGCAGCGGGCCGGGTAGTCGCCGGTCAACGCCAGGCATCGAGGGCTACCTGCGCACCCCCGGCAACCGGGGAGCGTGGCTGCTGTGGCGGCCCGACGGCGACCGGGCCGAGGTCATCACGATGAGCCTGTGGGAGTCCCGCGAGGCGATCGAGGCCTTCGCGGGCGAGGACATCGACCAGGCGGTCTTCTACCCGGAGGACGACCGTTTCCTTATCGACCGGGACCTGGTCGTCACCCATTACGAGTCCTCCGGCTCTGACTAACCCGGCTGCCGCTGCCGCTAGCTCTGGTTCTCCGTAGCTTGAGCGGCTCGGTCTGCGTCAACGTTTCCCAGTGCTATGTCCTCGCGGTGCCGGTCGCCGGCCTCCCGGAAGATGGCGGCCGCGTCCTGGACTGGGTGGCCGGGTTCAGGCCCGCCCTTGGCCGTGGCCCGGCAGAGGTTCACCGCCGCGCTCCGGTAGCGGGCGCCCGCGTCACTTGCTCGGCCCGGTGAAGGCGACGGTGACGCCGACGCCGATCATCGCCAGGCCGCCCGCGCCGCCGACGAGCGCGTAGCGGCGGGGCGAGCGGGCGAACCAGGAGCGGACCGCGCTGGCGGCCAGGCCCCAGGCGCTGTCGCAGGCCAGCCCCATGACGACCGAGATCGCGGCCAGCAGCAGCATCTGGGCGGGCACGGCGTGCGCCGCCCGGTTGACGAACTGGGGGAGGATCGCGCCGAAGAGGATGTACGCCTTGGGGTTGGTCACCCCGACGATCACCCCGTCGCGCAGCGCGCGCCAGCTGCCGGCCGGGCCGTCCGCGGGCGGCGCCATGGCCGCTTCGAGCGAGTGCCGGCGCCGGAACGCCTGGACGCCGATGAAGACCAGGTAGAGCGCTCCGACGATCTTGACGACGGTGAACACCTGCTCTGAACGCTGCAGCAGCGCGCCCAGCCCGACCGCCACGCACGCTGCCACCAGGTAGTTCCCCGCCGCGTGGCCGGCCGCGGTGGCGACCGCGGTCCGCCGCCCGTGCGACAGCGCCCGCCCCACCACGAACAGCACCCCCGGCCCGGGGATCACGATGATGACCAGCGACGCCAGCGTGAACCCGATCAGCTGCCCGGACGAGATCATGCTGCCATTCAAGCGCCGGGCTGGCCGGGGCGCTAGGGTCGAGGCTGCTTCAGCCGGGTGGGACACCTAGCCGTCATAAAAGGGACCCCATGATGTCGAGCGTCTCCGCCACGTCTCGCAGGCGGTTCTTCACCTCGGCGGCGGGCGTCTGGCCGGGCATCGCCGCAGCGTCAGCATGACTGAAATTCAGCCCGCTCAAACCGATAGTCAGAGCTCGATGCGCGATCCCATGATCACGGTGCGCTCGCGGGGCAGGCGGAAGTACTCGGCGGCGTCGGCGGTCAGCCGGGTGGTGGCGATGAACAGCCGCTTGCGCCAGCGGCTGAGGCCAGGAGTGTCGCCCCTGCGGACCTCGATGGTGGACAGGAAGTAGGAGACCTGCTCGGTCTCCAGCGGCCCCTCCGTGCAGGCCTCGCGGATGCGCGGGAGCAGCGCCGGGATGTCGGGCGGGTCCATGTAGCCGAGGCGCGCGGTGACGTGGTAGATCCGGTCGTCCTTGTAGCCGAGGTCGTCGACCTCGAGGCGGCCGGCCGGGTCGGCGTGCGGTACCGGGAGCGTCTCGATCGCCAGGATGATCACGTGCTCGTGCAGCACGTGGTTGTGCTCGACGTTGGCCCGCATCGCCAGCGGCGTGGTGTCCTTGCCCCGGTTGAGGAAGATCGCGGTGCCCGGGACCCGGGGCAGCGGCGGCTGCTTGGCGTGCAGCTCGTGGATGAACGCGCGCAGCGACCCCTCGTCGCGCTCGCGCTGCCGGGTGACCAGGGCGCGGCCCTTCTGCCAGGTGGTGAGGACGGTGAACACGGCGATGCCGATGGCGAGCGGCAGCCAGGCCCCGTGCGGCAGCTTGGTCAGGTTGGCGGCGAGGAACAGCAGGTCGACCAGCAGCAGCAGGCTGGCGCCGGGGAGCACCAGCCACAGCGGCTTGCGCCACTGGCTGCGGGCGATGTAGAAGAACAGCAGCGTGGAGATGGTGATGGTGCCGGTCACGGCGACGCCGTAGGCGTAGGCGAGCGCGGTGGAGGTGCGGAAGGTGAAGACCAGCGCGAGCACGGCCGCCAGCAGCGCGTAGTTGATCCACGGCACGTAGATCTGGCCGACCTTCTCCTCCGAGGTGTGCGCGATGCGCAGCCGCGGCAGGTAGCCGATCTGGGCGGCCTGCTGTGTGACCGAGAACGCGCCCGAGATGACCGCCTGCGAGGCGATGACCGTCGCGGCGGTGGCCAGGATCACCATCGGGACCCGTGCCCACCCGGAGATCAGCAGGAAGAAGGGGTTGCTGACCTTGGCCGGGTCGGACAGCACGAGCGCGCCCTGCCCCATGTAGTTGAGTATGCAGGCCGGGAACACCGCGAACAGCCAGGCGCGGGTGATCGGCCCGCGCCCGAAGTGCCCCATGTCGGCGTACAGCGCCTCCGCGCCGGTCACCGCCAGCACCACCGCCGCGAGCGAGAAGAACGCGGTGCTGAAGTGCCCGAACAGGAAGCTGGCGGCGTAGGTGGGGGACAGCGCCTTGAGGATCGACGGGTTGCCGATCACGCCGTGGATACCCCAGGCGGCGATCACCGTGAACCAGACCAGCATCACCGGGCCGAACAGCCGCCCGACCACCTCGGTGCCGAACCGCTGCAGCATGAACAGGCCGATGATGATCACCGCGGTGACCGGCAGCACGATGGCGCCCAGGGACGGGGCGGCGACCTGCGCGCCCTCGACCGCCGAGAGCACCGAGATGGCGGGGGTGATCATGCTGTCGCCGAAGAACAGGGACGCGCCGAACACCCCGAGCACCGCCAGCACCAGCGCGGCGCGGCGCCTGCTGGGCGCGCCGCGGCGGCGGATCAGGGTGATCAGCGCCATGATGCCGCCCTCGCCGTCGTTGTCGGCGCGCATCACCAGCAGCACGTAGGTGATCATCACGATGAGGATCACTGCCCAGAAGATCAGCGAGATGATGCCGTACACGTGCTCGGTCGTCACCGAGACCCGGTGCGGGTCGGACGGGCTGAAGACCGTCTGCACGGTGTACAGCGGGCTGGTGCCGATGTCGCCGAACACGACCCCGAGCGCGCCGAGTTCCAGTGCACCCCGCGCAGTACCGCGGCTCATCTGCCTCCCTGTACAGCTGGCACCGCCATGCTCAGAACACTACTGTGTGATCGGCGGTGGCCTTCAGGAGGTTCCCGTAACAGGGGGCCGGTAACCAGGCACCAGGATCCGCTGTGAGGGCACGTTCTTCATCGGGGTGCTGTTCGGTCGCTACGTCGCCCGCGCGGGCGTGCAGTGGCGCAAGGATAAACGCTCGATTACATTTACCGCCAAGCGGACAGCAACGGGGCCGCTGCGGAACTGGAGGGCCGACGGGTGCGAGACAGCGACACGTCGAAGGCGCAGCCCGCCCGGATGTACGACTACCTGCTCGGCGGTAAGAACCACTTCGAGTCCGACCGGCAGGCCATGTCCGACATGCTTTACTCGCTGCCGAACGCGCGGACCGCGGTGCGGGAGAACCGGGCGTTCCTCGGCCGGGCGGTGCGCTACCTGGCGGCGGAGGCGGGCATCCGGCAGTTCCTCGACATCGGGGCGGGCCTGCCGGCCGAGAGCAACGTGCACGAGGTGGCCCAGGCGGCGGCGCCGGACAGCCGGGTCGTCTACGTGGACAACGACCCGGCGGTGATCGCGCACGCCCGGGCCGAGCTGACCAGCCACCCGGACGGCCGGGTGGCGTACGTCGAGGCCGACCTGCACGACCCGGCGGCGATCCTCCGCGACCCGGCGGTCCGGGCGACGCTCCAGTTCACCCGGCCGGTCGCCCTGCTGCTGGGGGCGGTGCTCGACTACTTCCTCGACGAGGACGACCCGGCCGCGATCGTGGGCACGCTGCTTGACGCGCTGCCGCCGGGGAGCTACCTGGTCGCCTCGCAGACAACCGCCGACTTCACCGACCCGCAGGTGGCGGCGGAAGGTGCGGCGAAGCGGGAGAAGCTGGGACTGCGGTTCCAGTGCAGGAGTGCCGAGGAGTTCGCCGATGTCGCGTTCGCCCGCCTTGAGCTCATCCCGCCCGGCCTGGTGCCGGTGTCTGAGTGGCGGCCGGAGTCCGAGACCGACCCCCGCCCGCTGCCCGCCGAGGTCGCCTTTTACGGCGCGGTCGGCCGCAAGCCGGCCGCCTGCGGCGGCCGTGGGTGAGGTGCTGCACCCGTGGGCCTGGTCTCGCCGGCCGCGGGGCCTCAGTGCCGGGCACGCGGCCTTGGCAGTGGCGCTGGCGGAGCCACTCGGTTACATTTAGCCGCGAAGCGGACGGGCAACGGGGCCGTCGCGGGACTGAAGGGCCGGCCGGTGCGGGACGACGACACAGCGAAGGCACAGCCCGCGCGGATGTACGACTTCCTGCTCGGCGGCAAGAACCACTTCGGGCCCGACCGGGAGGCCGCGTCCGGACTGCTTTACTCGCTGCCGAACGCGCGGACCACGGTGCGGGAGAACCGGGCGTTCCTCGGCCGGGCGGTGCGCTACCTGGCGGCGGAGGCGGGCATCCGGCAGTTTCTTGAAATCGGGGCGGGCCTGCCGGCCGAGGACAGCGTGCACGCGGTGGCCCAGTCGGTCGCGCCGGACAGCCGGGTCGTCTACGTGGACAATGACCCGGCGGTGATCGTGCATGCCCGGGCCGAGCTGACCAGCCACCCGGACGGCCAGGTGGCGTACCTCCAGGCCGACCTGCGTGACCCGGCCGCGATCCTGCGCGCACCGGAAGTGCGCTCGACCCTCGCCTTCACCCGCCCGGTCGCCCTGTTGCTGCTGACGGTGCTCAACTACATCCTCGACGAGGATGGCCCGGCCGAAATCGTCGCCACGCTGCTGGACGCGCTGCCGCCGGGGAGCTACCTGGTCGCCTCGGTGGCGACCGGCGACTTCAACGACCCGCAGGTGGTGGCGGACGGGATGGCGGCAGCGGAGAAGATGGGCTTGCGGCTGCAGAGCCGCAGCGCCGAGGAGTTCGCCGACATCGCCCTCACCCGCGTTGAGCTGATACCGCCCGGCCTGGTGCCGGTCTCCGAGTGGCGGCCGGAGGACGAGACCGCCCCGCGCCCGCTGCCCGCCGAGGTCGCCTTTTACGGCGCGGTCGGCCGGAAGCCGGCCGCCTGCGGCGGCCGCGCGTGACGTACTGAGCCCGCGGGCCGGCCCGGTGCCGCTAGCGGTGACAGCAGGGCGGCCGTTACAACGTCGACATACCCGGCGCCGCTGGCTATGGTCTGGGCATGACGATCGTGAACGGCGCCGGGGCCGTCGTCACCGGCGCGGGCAGCGGCATCGGCCGGGCGATCGCGCTGCGGCTGGCGGCCGACGGCGCCCGGGTGGTGGTGAACGACCTGGACGCCGGGGCCGCGGCGGCGGTGGCGGCCGAGGCCGGCGGGTACGCGCTGCCCGGCGACGTGGGCACCGCGCGCGGCGTCGCCCAGCTGGTCGAGGCGGCGGCCGGGCTGCTGGGCGGGGTCGACATCTACTGCTCGAACGCCGGGACGGTGGCCGGCGCCGGGCCGGAGGCACCGGACGACCAGTGGCAGCGGGCCTGGGAGGTCAACACCCTGGCCCATGTCCGCGCGGCCCGCGCGCTGCTGCCCGGCTGGCTGGACCGCGGCGCGGGCACGTTCGTGGTCACCGCGTCCGCCGCGGGGCTGCTGACCATGCTCGGCGCGGCGCCGTACTCGGTCACCAAGCACGCGGCGGTGGGCTTCGCGGAATGGCTCGCGGCGAGCTACGCGCACCGCGGCCTGACCGTGCACTGCATCTGCCCGCAGGGGGTGCGCACCCGGATGCTGGCCGGCTCCGGGCCGGCCGGCGACGTGGTGCTCGCGGGCGCCGCGATCGAGCCCGGGCAGGTGGCCGACGCCCTGGCGGCGGCGCTGCGCGCGGGCACCTTCCTCGTCTTGCCGCATCCGGAGGTGCATGACTACTACGTGCAGCGCGCCACCGACACCGGCCGCTGGCTGCGCGGCATGTCCCGGCTGCAGCAGCGGGTCGAGGCGGCGGCCGGGGAAGCAGGGTGAAAGCCTGTCCATGAGCGTGCAAGCGCCCGCGTGGGTGGTGGCGGGGCCGCCGGGTGCGGGCAAGACCACGGTCGCCCGGCTGATGCTGGCCCGGCTCGACCCGGTGCCCGCGCTGCTCGACAAGGACACCATGTACGGGTCGTTCGTCGCGGCGGCGCTGGCGGCGGCGGACCGCCCGCCCGGCGAGCGCGAGGGGACCTGGTACGACGAGCACGTCAAGCCGCACGAGTACGCGGGGATGACGGCGACCGCCCGCGAGATCCGCTGCTACGGCTGCCCGGTGCTGCTGTCGGGCCCGTTCACCCGGCAGATCCACGACGCCGCGGCCTGGCAGTCGTGGGCGGCCGGGCTCGGCGGCGGGACGGTGCGGCTGGTGTGGGTCCGGTCGGACGCTGACACCCTGCGGGCCCGGCTGACCGCCCGCGGGTCCGGCCGCGACGACGGCAAGCTGGCCGCCTTCGCCGCCTTCACCGCCCGGGTACGGCTCGACGAGCGCCCGGCGGTGCCGCACGCGGTGATCGACAACCGGCTGGCCGCCGCGCCGCTCGACGAGCAGGTGGCCGCGCTGCTGGCCGGCTGAGCAGGGGTCAGCCGGCCGGCTGGGCGGCCCGGGCGGCGGCCAGCGCGGTCACCCCGGCCATGAACATCTCCACCCCGAACTGGTAGTACGTCTCCGGGTCGTCGCAGGCCGTCATCGGGACCGCGCACTCCACCAGCCGCGGGTACCGGCCCGGCGGCAGCGTCGCCAGCGTGACCTGCTTCTTGCGCTGCAGCTCGGCCCGGTCGGCTTCCTCCAGCGCCTCGACCCCGGGCTCGCTCATCACCAGCATGATGCCGGTCCACAGGGCTGACCGGGCGATCGCGCTGGCGTCGGCCGGGGAGAACCCCGCACCGCGCAGGATCTCCAGGGTGACCTCGGTGGCGTCGAGGGCCGGCTCGCTGTTCTTGACCGACCGCGCGAGCAGCGCGCCGGCGGCCGGGTGCGCCCGCAGCACCGCCAGCAGCGAGGTGAGCAGCCCGCGGAGCTGCCGGTCCCAGGAGGCGGCGGGGTCGACGCTGATGTCGAGCTGGCCCCAGATCCGCTCGGAGATCCCCTCTAGCAGCTCTTCCTTGCCGCGGAAGTGCCAGTAGAGGGCCATCGGGGTGACGCCAAGCTCGGTTGCCAGCTTGCGGATGGTGAGCGCCTCCAGGCCGAGTGCATCGGCCAGCGCCAGCGCCCGTTCGGTCACCGCAGCCCTGGTCAGGCGGGTGCGCTCGCCCTCGTCGGTAAGCGCGCCGCCGTTCGGCGCGGGCTGCTTGGAAGAAGTCACTTGACAACTGTACATCGTACAAGGAACCATCGGCAATGAACGCCTTTACAACGTATATGAACGTCATACAGGTACGGCTTACAGGTACGCCGTACAAGAACCGCAGGGAAGGACCGGAGCCATGCCAGGACGAGCACGGTGGTGGGCGCTGACGGCGGTCAGCCTCGCCACGCTGATGAGCTACCTTGACAACAACGTGATCAACGTTGCGCTGCCGACCATCCAGCACAGCCTGCACCTGTCGGTCAGCGGGCTTGAGTGGATCGTCAGCAGCTACCTGCTCGTGCTGGGCGGCCTGCTGCTGGTCGGCGGCCGGATCGCCGACGTGTACGGCCGCCGCCGGATGTTCCTGGCCGGCCTGGCCGTCTTCACCCTCTCCTCGCTGGCGGCCGGCCTGGCCGGCAGCGGCGGGGTGCTGATCGCCGCCCGCGCGGTGCAGGGCCTCGGCGCGGCCCTGCTGATGCCGACCGGGCTGGCGATCATCGCCGCCACCTTCACCAGCACCCGCGAGCGCACCGCCGCGCTGGGCATCTGGGGCGCGGTCGGCGCGCTCGGCCTCGCCATCGGCCCCGCCGTCGGCGGGATCATCAGCCAGCACCTGCACTGGGGCTGGATCTTCCTCATCAACGTGCCGCTCGGGGTGATCACCGCCGCCATCGCGATCCCGTCGGTCGCCGAGTCGCACGGCCGGGCCGAGAACGGCACTCACCTGGACGTCCCCGGCCTGGTCAGCTCGGCGCTGGCGCTGTTCGCGCTCACCTACGGGCTGATCGAGGGCGGCGACCGCGGCTGGACCTCGGCCCCCATCACCGCCTCGTTCGCGGTGGCCGCCGTCGCCGCCGCCGCCTTCCTGGTGATCGAGTCGCGCAGCGCCCACCCGATGGTGCCGCTGGCGGTGTTCCGCTCGGCCGCCTTCAGCGGCGGGCTCGGCACGATGATGATCTGGTCCTTCGGCGTGCTCGGCATCTACTTCTTCACCTCGATCTACCTGCAGGAAGTGCTCGGCTTCAGCCCCACCAAGGCGGGCCTGGCGTTCGTGCCGATGGCACTGTGCCTGGCGGTCGCGGCGGTGCTGTCGCCGCGGGTGACGGCGCTGATCGGCAGCCACCGGACGGTGGCGCTGGGCATGGCGATCATGACGGTCGGCCTGGTGCTGTTCGCGCTGCTCGGCGCGGGCGCCACCTTCAGCGGCCTGCTGCCCGGGTTCATCCTGTTCGGCGTGGGCGCGGGCCTGATGAACGTGCCGCTCACCAACGCGGTGATGGAGGGGGCGCCGACCGCCCAGGCGGGCATGGCCTCGGCCCTGCTCAACGCCTCCCGCGAGGTCGCCGGGCTGCTCGGGGTGACCGTGATCGGCGCGGTGCTGCGGACCGCCGAGGGCAGCTCGCTGCGGTCGGGCAGCAGCCCGGCCCAGGCGTTCATCGACGGCTACCACTCCGGCCTGTGGCTGACCATCGCCCTGCTGGCGGCCGGGGTGGCGCTCAGCTACTTCAGCCTGCGCCCGCGGGCCAGCGCGGTGCAGGCGGCGTCGGCCGAGGCGGCGGCCGCCGCGCAGTCCGTGGTGCCCGCCGCCGTCGAGGTCGCCGCGGTGACCAGCGAGGCCGGCGCGGAGCGGCGCTGACGGCGAGGGGGAGTAAGCCGCACCCGTTCGGTCGGATCATCAGGAAGGTTCCGAACGGGTGCGGCTGACCCTGTCCAGCCGGCCGCCTGCCCGGGCGGCGGCCGGCGCCCCGCTTACAGGTGGCTGAACCCGCTTGATTCCTGCTTGGACATGTGGACGGTGACCGGGTGCTTGCCGAAGTGGGCGATGGCCTCCCGGAAGTCGTTGAGCAGCAGGGTCGCCATGTCCCGGCT
>Ga0265338_10004427_pt1 | contig 18985 bp, 24 predicted proteins | sample 42126metaG_FD_193579 | JGI IMG/M metagenome (GOLD analysis project Ga0265338, IMG submission 193579) | Rhizosphere microbial communities from Carex aquatilis grown in University of Washington, Seatle, WA, United States - 4-21-26 metaG | ecosystem: Host-associated > Plants > Roots > Rhizosphere...
AACTTGCTATTTTGTACTATGGTAGGTATATAAAATATGGAGTTAAGATTTAATGTGGCCGTTTAAGCGCCGTCAAAAAAACGAAGGAGTTACTGATCAGCTTCCACCTGAAGTGCAACAGTACTACCAGGCTGAGCACCGTGAGCGTATTGGCATGGCTTGGTTACTGGCCTTTTTGTCTCTAGTGCTGACAATCGTTGTGATTGTGGGTATCTTTTTTGGTGGCCGATGGACATGGCATAAGCTAACTCACAAGAATCAGCCGGTCGCGACTACCTCAAAGCCCAAAGTGGGCACGCCGGTTACGACCAGCACGCCCCAAACGTCTTCAACCTCAACTAATACCCCCAGTCAAGCCCTGCAACCTGCCGCACCTGCGAATACACCAGTACCCAGCGGCCCAACCAGCAGTACAACCACCCCTCAAGTAGCAGCTAGCCCGTCAACTACCTCTAATCAGAATCTTAGTAACACCGGTCCGGGCGACACCGTCGGCATCTTCATAGCCGTCAGTGGTTTGGCAATGCTCGCTTACCAGGGCTATAAGCGATACAAACTGGTTCAAACTGATTAGTTCGAACTATCCTTTTGATTCGTAAAGTAGTTTATCTCGTTGACAATATCAAGTAGGGCTTGGGCCTTCGTTTTTTCGTCCGTAATTTGTTGAGCTGCATCATAGGCAGTCTTGACCAAGCTCTGGTCGTCGCTGGCTTGAATCATCATCATAGTCGTTTTAAATTTCTCCTCAGGTGTTTGATCTAAGTGATCAACCAATGGAGACAGTTGTTGCAAGGCCTGTTGCTTCAGGTCTGCGAGGTCGCCACTGTCACCCGAATTGCTATCAGTGGAAGGCTCATCTGGCAATTCATCACTTGCTGGTGCAGGGGCAGTAGTATCATCGCTACTCGCATCGTCTGCCGATGTGGCAGTCAGCTCCGGCATCGGCGCAGTGCTGTCAGGTGCATCGCCACTCGATTGTGCCTCTTCAGCTGCAGTGGCAGCAGCCGGAGTTATATCAGCCACCGGTGCGCTGGCTGGTTCAGTAGAAGCGGTGTCAGCGGTAGGGGCCGATGGATCCATAGTGAATGGTTGGCCTATAGCACCCGGAGCTGACGCTGGGTCATTAGTCTTTGCTTGCGTGTGATCATCTTGTGCATTATCGCCGAACATTTCCACCCCCGTCCATCGCCTGGACAACTAGTAAATATACCTTCTAAATACTAAAGTATAAGTGCCCACTAACACAAGCACTTTGCCGATTTGGGGCCTGAGCCTCTATAATCTGTGGAGAACCTAACGAGATTTTGGAGGTAGCCAATGTTGGATGACCAACACTATATTAAGCAGCATGATGTCCAAGATGCATTAGGCGTGGTGGCTGGCCAAGCTAAGCAACTTGAGCACGACTTTGCGATTTCATTATCCACTTCTACACGTATCGACTCGATTGTAGTAGCTGGCATGGGGGGTTCGGCGCTCGCTGCCAGCCTTATACCCGTTTGGCCGGGTCTAAGTAAACCTTTTGAAGTAGTGCGTGGCTATAGTCTACCGGCTTATGTTGGAGCACATACGCTCGTTATTGTGTCGAGTTACTCGGGGAACACCGAAGAAACAGTGTCCGCCCTGGCTGATGCGGCTACGCGAGGCGCTGAAATTATTGTGATCGCCGCCGGCGGCAAACTTGCTTCAGCCGCCGAAGCGCAGTCCTACCCGCTATTTCGTTTGCCAGATGGTTTACAACCACGAATGGCAGTACTCTACAATCTTGCCGCTCTCGTGCAACTACTTGAACAGCTTGGACTTGTGAGCAAAGGTAGTGTCGACGAGCTCAGGACAACCAGCGCATGGCTACAATCACATTCAGCGAGCTGGCTAGCACATGTCGCAACAGCGGATAATCGGGCCAAGCAAATAGCTCAGGAATTGATGGGCAAGTCAGTAGTTATATATGGTGGTCCAAAGCTATGGCCGGCGGCTTACAAATGGAAGATTAATATCAACGAAAATGCCAAGCAAATCGCCTGGTGTAATCAGCTGCCAGAATTTAATCACAATGAGTTTTCGGGTTGGACCGAACAGCCAGAGCATAAGCCCTACGCTATAATTGATCTACGCAGTAATTTAGAGAACGAACGAGTACAAAAGCGTTTCGTTGTCACCGAGCGGTTACTATCGGGTAAGCGACCCAAACCAATAGTCGTCGAAGCGGAAGGGGAAACCATCCTTAAGCAACTCCTATGGACAATTGCTCTTGGGGATTTTGTTAGTGTATATCTCGCGCTTTGCAGTGGTATTAATCCGACTCCTGTAGATCTCATCGAAAAATTCAAGAAAGCTATGGAAGAATAGCCAGGTGGATGCTAAAAAATTATTTCAACGAGCGCTCGAAGAGGCAACTGGTGTAATCGCATCAGTCGAACCGACGCATTTTAAACGAAACACACCGTGCAGTGACTGGAGCTGTCGACAACTAGTCAATCACATGCTTTCTGAGTTAGCCTGGGTGCCTGATCTATTGGCCGGCAAAACAGTTGGTGAGGTCGGTGATCGTTACGATGGCGATCTCATAAAAGAAGATTTACATGGCACATGGCACATCCTTGCCTATAAAGCCATGACGGCTGTACACAATGTTGATCCGGATGCCACTATTCACTTGAGTTATGCCGACGTCACGGCGGGGCATTATATCCAAGAAATTGGTGGTGATCTCTTGCTCCACGCTTGGGACACGGACCAAAGTCTGTACTGTTCACTCATATTCGATAAAGTCGTTGCACAAACACTGTATGAGAGCATACTGCCACGCGTTGAGGAATTTACGGCGAGTGGTTTGTTCGCAAAACCAGTCTCGACAACGAGCGACAGAGTCCAGGCCAAGCTTCTTGGCTTGGTTGGTCGACGAGAACCAGAAACTGTTTAAATGGGCTGGTCCTTAAGCCCAACCAGGTACCCGATATAGCTGACAATGAGGTGTAGACTAAACCAGACCACAAATATCCATATATATTGATGGCCACTGACACGCACAAATGGAGCCGACAAAGCCAAACCACCAATGATGTAATCGGTCTGGTCAAAAGGGAACCAGCTTCTACCTGAGGCGATGCCAACTTGCCGCTTAAAAAAACTTTCAATTGCATCACCAACCAAGGCGCCGAATCCCATAACCATACCACCAAAGACACTAATCGCTACGAGCCTCGTTGAGCTGGTATCAATTCGGAAAACTGTTATAGCTTCGAGATAAGCCACCAAACCACCTACGAGGGTGCCGCAGACCAGTCCGCGCCATGTTTTATTACTGCCAAAAAGCCGTTTACCGCGCCACGATTTACCGAGATCAAGCGGAGTTTGCCATCGACGCAGCAATGGAAATTGACTAACAAAGACGGGGGTGGCATTTGCAATACCTGCCGGTGCAAAGAATAAGACAGCTGCTAGAACATGAATCATGATTGTCGTCCCAGACGTCGGCGTAAGCGGTGCAGTTTTGGATAGAAAAGACTACGCAGTGGCGGGCGATTAGTGACTAATCGACCAGTAGATAATAATGCGACTAAGTTCCGACTGGTTGGAAGTTCATGTAAAGTTTGATAGGTTGTGCCAATCCCTTTACGCCCGTGGGCGTCGCTACTGGCGGCCATAACTTTATGATGTAGCCGAGCCCAGGTCGCTGCTGTAGGTCCACGATTTTGAAAAAGGGCTCGACCGTTGTGTACTTCAACAATATCAACTAAGTCAGCGATCCCCTGTAGGCTGTCACTGCCAAGTCCGGCACGGACGGTTTCAAAAGGATGGGGTATATACACTAAACCACCCTGGGCTTTAATTGCTTCGGCGGTGGCCCTTGCTGTTTGTTCGGGGGCAATGACCCGGGACAAAAATAATCCAATGAGCTCGCCTTCTGAAGTACTAATCTCTTCGCCAACGATCACTTTATCGCCAAGGGTCGTATGAAGACTATGAGCGAGTTTTATTGTGTTGTGATCGGTGATCGCAAGGCAGTCAAAGGTACCATTAGCAAATAAGTTTGTGTAATCTTCAGGAGTCAAACCGCCATCTGGAGAATCAATCGAATGTGTGTGTAAATCAACTTTCATAGCGCCGGTTAAGTGCCCTTGAAATCACGATCAGTCGATACACAGCCGTGTAGCTGCTTAATAAGGCTACTAGGATGACAGCACCCGTTAATTGCCCTAACAGCAGTCCAATAATCAGAATGACCATTCGAATCTCAAAACGTGCCAAACCATCTTTAAATAATTGATTGACCTTGTCCGCTGGTAGTTGATCGGCGATCGCCGTTTCCCCCTTCGCTTTTACGTAACTGACGCATAAACTGGCACCAAGCGCTGCCACAGCCCACACCGCTGCGTAGGGTCTTCCATCGGCTACGAAAAAGTAAGCGCAGCCTGTGTAGAGTAGAACCTCCTTAAATCGGTCGGTTGAGGCATCAAGCAGCATGCCCATAGGGCTAGTCCGTTTTTGCAGTCGTGCCAATTCACCATCCAGTGTGTCAAATAGACCAAAAAAGATGAGCAATAACCCTGCCCACAATGGGTGTCTGAGTGCAATGAGCCACGCGATCACGATATGCCCAGCCAAACCAATCATTGTTATGGTATTCGGTGTGAGTCGGCCCTTGGTCAAATGATTAAGTCCTCGGGCTATTTGAAGTACCACTTTACGGATGGCTAATCTGAATTCATCAATCATGTCGGGCCTATCTTAGAGATGGTCTCATTATAACTTACTCTGTTAGTAAATAATTACTTGCTATAATAACTTCTATGAAACGGACGCGGGTCGGGGGGCAACTCCTCACGGCACTTGGTCTAACGAGCCTCGTGAGCGTGGGACTTTACTTGATTAGTGCCTATTACTACGGTGCACAGCCTTTTTGGTTTTTAGTCTGGAATCTGGTGCTGGCCTGGCTACCACTACTTTTAGCAATTGCTCTCATTCGTTACCTCAAGAATCAACCATGGGTGAGTGGTAGTGGCGCAGCTCTGACCGTTCTGTGGCTGGCTTTTTTGCCTAATAGCTTCTATCTCATAAGCGATCTCGTACATCTTGGTTATGCCCCCTCATCTCAAACACTTTATTACGTCATCATGTTATTCTCGTTCAGTTTCAACGGGCTTATCTTGGGCTGTCTGAGTTTGTATCTGCTGCATATCGAACTATTGAAGCGATTACGTGCACGAACGGCACATCTCTATATTGGCTTGGTGTTATTGCTCTGTAGTTTTGCTGTTTATCTTGGACGGTACTTACGCTGGAGTACATGGGATATTATTTTCCATCCGATCGGGGTGGTCTTTGATGTCTCCGATCGGATTATTAACCCTGTTGCGTATGGTCAAACGTTTCAAGTCACTCTACTGTTCTTTGTCCTAATTGTGAGCATCTACTTCACGCTCTGGCATATTGTTTTGGCTGCCAGGAAATTACCGCGCGCCTAATCTGTTATACTCTGGATAATGGAAGAAATTACACAGGCTATAAACACCACAATAAAAGCGGTTTTTAACGTAGACATTCAAGCCGAGTTAACCAGACCAGCCGAGCAATTTGGTGACTATGCGACGAATGTCGCATTACAACTTGCCCAACGCTTGAAAAAAGGCCCAAAAGACGTAGCAGAACAACTTGTCCGTGCAATGGCTTCACCTGCTATCTCTAAACTAGAGGTAGCTGGTCCGGGTTTCATTAACATTTTTCTGACTGATGATTTCCTCAGTCGACAAGCACTCCATCCCACTATCACCCAATCATTAAAAGACAGCGTAGTCGTCGCAGAATATTCCGATCCCAATCCCTTCAAAGTATTGCACGCTGGCCACTTGTACACGAGCGTTATAGGCGAAGCCATCGCACGTTTGCTTGAGGCTGCCGGTGCTACTGTCCATCGAGTTAATTTCGGCGGAGATGTAGGACTGCATGTAGCGAAAACGATGTGGGCAATTTTGCAGGAAATTGGCGGTGAGTTGCCCAAGAGCTTAGACACGATAGCTGTAGACAAACGGGCAGACTGGCTCAGTGATCGCTACGTTGCGGGGAACACAGCCTATGGTATCGACGAAAAAGCTAAATCGGCAATCATCGGATTGAATAAACGCGTCTATGACGTGCATGCCACTAACGACCACGATTCAGCTTTTGCGGAAATATATTGGACATGTCGACAGTGGAGCTACGATTATTTTGATCAATTTTATGAGAGTATTGGCACGAGCTTTGAAAAGTACTATCCGGAAAGTCAAACAGCTCCCATTGGCGTCAAAATTGTTGAGGCAGAGCTGAAAAAGGGAGTGTATCAAAAAAGTGACGGCGCCATCGTTTTTAAAGGTGAACAATACGGTCTTCATACAAGAGTATTTATTAACTCACAAGGACTTCCAACATATGAAACCAAAGACGTCGGTCTCATTATGGCTAAGTGGCAAGACTATCATTTCGATCAGTCAGTTGTTATCACCGGCAATGACATCGTTGAATATATGAAGGTGGTGCTGAAAAGTATTGAGCAATTTGAGCCAAAATTAGTTCAGGCGACTACCCATTTAACACACGGCATAGTCAAGTTAAAAGGTGGCCAGAAAATGAGCAGTCGTCAAGGTAATATATTGCGCGCGGTTGATGTGCTTAACGAAGCAGCACGCGCGAATCAAGCTGCTAGCGGTAAGACAAATCAATCAGTCGAACTCGGTGCCGTTAAATATGCGTTTTTGAAACCGAGACTTGGAGCAGATGTTATCTATGACCCCGAGGATTCAGTCAGCTTGCAGGGCAACAGTGGCCCGTATCTGCAGTATGCGCATGCTCGAGCTCGAAGTATTTTGTCAAAAGCCGGCACTAAGCAGCCAAAAATCAACCAAACAAGAGTTGAGAATTTGGAGGAAGACGAACGCAGCCTAGTTAGAAAAATGAGCGAATATAGTGAGGTAGTTGATAAGGCCGTCAAGGAACTCATGCCCCACCACGTCTGTACCTATCTATATGAATTAGCCCAGGCCTTCAATCGATTTTATGAGGCTAACCGGGTAATCGACGACAAACGCCAGGACCTACGTTTATCCCTCGTGTATGCCTATGCTCAAACTCTGAAGCATGGTCTAGCACTACTTAATATCGACGCTCCCGAGAAAATCTAGGTCATATGACCGAGACCGCTGCCTCACTTCACCGTGATCTCAAAAAACGTTCCTCACCTCAAAGGGCTACCAATGCCACTCGATTTTTTAAAGCGGGACCAGGACAATATGGGGAAGGTGATAAATTCCTGGGCGTAATAGTGCCTGAGCTGCGCGTGCTAGCTAAAACCTATAAGTACTTGCCACTTCATGAGCTCGAACAACTGCTTAAAAGTCCGTGGCATGAAGAGAGGCTCATTAGTTTATTCATTTTGGTTGATCAATATAAACGCGGCACTGAAGCGAGTAGAAAAGCTTTGTACGATTTTTATATTGCGCACACGAAATACATTAATAATTGGGACCTTGTTGACTCAAGTGCTGGATACATTGTCGGTGCTTGGTTAGACGGAAAACCGGCCAAAAAAACTCAACTGATCAATCTAGCTACCAGCGATCTATTATGGGAGCGCCGGATAGCTATGGTAGCAACCTTTTACTACATAAGGCAGGGTAAGGCCGGCGAAGCCCTCATGATCGCCAACATACTACTTCATGACGAACACGACTTGATTCAGAAGGCGGTTGGTTGGATGTTGCGCGAAGTTGGAAAACGAGTCGATCGAAACATATTAGTCAGCTTCCTAGACGATCACCATAACGATATGCCGCGAACCGCTTTGCGCTACGCTATTGAGCACTTTTCTGTACAAGAGCGTGCTCACTACCTCGGAAAAGTGGTAAAATAGGCTTTATTACGACAGCAGGGGTGGAATAAGAGAGGACGATCGTTTATGGCACATGAGAAACGAAAAGTAGTAACACACCGTGAAGTTACGGTTAGTCTTCCTGTAGTTCGTGCACCAGGCTGGTTACAAGGTTTTGTAGATTTTTTTCGCGAGCAGGGCGTAGTTGGTTTGGCGGTTGGATTTACCTTCGGTGTTGCAGCCAAGGGTCTGGTTGACTCTCTCGTTAATAACGTGGTTAACCCCCTCGTTGGCTTACTCTATGGTGGTGGTGGTCAACTGGCCGATAAATATTGGTGCCTGAAGCGAACCAATGCCGTCTGTACCAGCAAGCTTGGTTATGGGGCAGTCATGAGTCAAATCATCAATCTACTGGTAGTAGCCCTCGTCATTTACTTTGTTATTCGTGCATTTAAACTCGATAAGCTCGATAAAACCAAATCATAGGTATGCCCAAAAGTAGTAAAAGGACAACGACTGCCTCCTCGAGTAAGTCACTCCCAGACATCTTAGGCGTACAGGCCGATATGAAAACACGGCTGATTAACGAGCCAGATAATTATGAACTGCTTATGCACCACTGGACATTTGCGCACCCAGTTAAAAACAGTACTCAAACCATCGATTTTGCCCACGTTTTTATAAAAACGGTTCAAGAATTGCAACACTGGCTGCCTATTTTGAAAGAACAACTGGCAACTGACGGTATGATTTGGGTATCGTGGCTAAAAAAGGCTAGTGGGATAGCCTCCGATGTGGGAGAGAGCGACATTCGAAAACTTGCTATCAGTTTGGGGCTTGTTGACATAAAAGTGTGTGCAGTTAGTGAACTATGGTCCGGCCTGAAGCTCGTTATTCCACGTGACCGACGAGTATAATGAGCTCATGCAACAATTTAACGATGATGATCTTAGAGAAAAGCTCACACCCGAGCAGTATCATATTCTCCGTGAAAAGGGTACTGAGACACCATTTACAGGAAAACTCCTCCATAACAAAGACAGCGGCATGTATACGTGCGCGGTCTGTGGCCAAAAGCTGTTTAGTAGTGATACTAAGTTCGATTCAGGCAGTGGCTGGCCAAGTTTCTACGATGTAGTTAGCCAGGGGGCGGTTACTCTAACTGACGACACGAGTCTGGGAATGCGGCGCGTAGAGGTTAGCTGTTCTAATTGCGGCAGCCATCTCGGACATGTTTTTGACGACGGCCCCAAGCCAACTGGCCAACGTTTCTGTATCAACTCAGCTGCGCTTGGTTTTTCGGCTAAAGACCATACATCTACGACGACAAAGCCAAAAACAGCCTAGTCGGCTAGCCTACTATTACTTGGGTACTTGGTCCCCCATGCAGCCATCTGCTTTAAAACGGGGATAAAATCGTTGCCTTTTGGAGTGAGCGCATATTCAACACGAGGGGGTACTTCGGCAAAACTTTGCTTTGATATAATTTGGTGCGCCACCAGATCTTCCAACCGCTTCGACAGGGTGCGCGGGCTAATATTGCCAAGATCATCTTCAAGTTTACAAAAACGCTTTGGTCCATCGGACAGGTCGAGCAAAATAAGCGCCGTCCATTTGTTGCCTAAAATTGTGAGCGCACTAGCCACGCAGCCAGTGTGTGGTTCTATCTTGGGAGAAGTGGTGGAAATCTTCATACTTTACAAAGTATAGTAATGGCGTTATATTATTACTATACAAAGTATATCATTAAACAGAAAGGACTGTAATGAAAGTAGCTGTCATACTTAGTGCGACGAGAGAAAGTCGGGTTAGTGAACGCCTCGCATTGTGGGTAGTGAATGAAGTAAAAAAACAAGCAGATACCACCGTTGAGCTGGTTGACTTGGCAGACTATCCAATGCCATTTTTTGATGAAGCTATCTCACCACGCTTTAATCCCAACCGCCAACCGAAACCTATGGTACAAAAATGGCTCAAAAAGATTAACGAACAAGACGCCTATATTATTGTTACACCAGAATATAACCATTCAATTACCGGTGCGCTGAAAAACGCTCTCGATTATATTGATTGGCAGGTCAAACAAAAACCTTTTGCTATTGTGAGTCATGGTAGCGCAGGTGGTGCCCGAGCGGCCGAGCATCTAAAAGGCATTATTTCTGAAATTCGAGCTATCGTTATTCCAACAGCACTAGCCATTACTTTTCGGGTCAGTGAGAAGTTTGATGAGAATGGAGTGCTTGATGGAGAACTTGCCGCTAATGAGTATGGTCCAGCAGCTACGCTCAAAACGGTCATACAAGAGCTAAAGTGGTACAGCGATGCTCTCACCACAGCCCGCATGACTGTAAATAACTAGGCGAGAGCTGCGCTTAGGCTATAATTGGAGCCATGGCTGTCAAAGATGTAGTTCCTACCAAGTTATTATGGGTAGACTTAGAGATGACCGGGCTTGATCCGGCCAAGGATGTTATTTTAGAGGTCGCAGCTGAAATCACTGATTTCAACTTTAAGACGCTCGCAAGTTACGAAGCGCGGATTGCTCAAAAACGTGATGTAGTTGCCGAACGAATGCAAAAAAATAATTGGTGGGCAAATTTTCCAGCTAACAGGGACGAATTTCTTAACAATCTAGCGAGTGGTAAACCAAGCACTGAAGTTGAAGCAGAACTGATAGCCCTTGTTGAGAAACACTTTGGTAAAGAACCAGTAATCTTGGCTGGCAACTCCATCTACAACGATCGCCTTTTTATCAAACAGTGGCTTCCAGCTTTAGATCTGAAGATGCACTATCGCATGCTCGATGTTAGTGCCTGGAAAATCGTTATGCAAGCGAAGTACGGTGTACTGTATGAGAAAAAAGAGGTTCATCGTGCCTTCGATGATATCCAGGCCAGTATTGCCGAACTGCAACACTACTTAGACTGGTTTAAGCAGCATGGATCATAAGACGGTTGAAACCTATATCTTAAGTCTCCCCAATGCCACACTAGATTATCCTTTCGGTGAAGAAACCGCCGTCTACAGAGTAAAAGACAAGATGTTTGCCTTGATTGCCGAAAAGACTAAACCACTTCGAATTAGCCTCAAATGTGACCCCCAGTTAGCTGAAGTTCTACGGACAAAGTACGAGAGTGTGATGCCTGGCTACCATCTCAATAAGAAACATTGGAACACGGTAGTTTTAACTGGTCAATTGCCTTGGGAAGAGGTACAGGGACTCATACGTCATAGTTACGAACTCGTTATTTAATAGATAGCCGTCCTTTTTTCAATTAGTTTGAGTGGTCTGATCGCCAATAATCAGTGTGGCGCTATTAAAGCTGGCTTGTAAAAGCTTTTTTTCACTCGATTTTGTCGATGTCTTAAAGGCAGACTGCAATGATAAGCGGTAAGTTTTCAGTTCATTTTGCAAAGTATCAGTAAAAGCGGTATCAAAAGTATTACTTTCGGCCGCCGTAGTAAAAGCCTGGTCAGTAGAAAGATTCTTTCTAGATGCCAGTTGAACTGGGCTTACTTTATGGCCATTTTTCTTAAGGAGAGCAAGCGTCTCGGTTTGTGTCGTTTCCAGACTTAGTTTTGCGGTTGTGGCAAGGTCTTGGGTGGCTGGTGATGCTTGTTGTTGATTTGCCCCGAGGTCGGCTACTCGTATAAGCTCTTGTTGTTGTTCGGCCAGTCCAACGAGTGCGGTCGTGTTACCGCCACTACCCAGCAGTGAACTGAAAACGATAAACATAACGAGCAGGAGAAGGATACCGCCGAGTACAATCAGTATCCTGCCACGTAACGAGCTGCTATGAATGGGAGGGGCAAATCGTTTCGGTTTAGCGGGGTTATGATTAAGAATAAAATCATACGATGTCGGATCTGGTGGGGTGGGGGCCTGTGGCTGCATAAGCATTAGAATAACGTATTCCGAGATGGCTATAAAGGCCTAGACTAAATAGGTAGCAAGAAAGGCATTAGGACTTACAGATTGGATAGGGCACGGTTATACTGAAGCTATGGACGCAGTAGAGGATATAAAGAGTCGCTTGAGCATTGAAGATGTGGTCAGCCGCTATGTGGAGCTGAAACGAGCTGGTCGAAACTTCCGAGGACACAGTCCGTTTAACAGCGAAAAAACTCCAAGCTTTATGGTTAGCCCAGAAAAACAAATTTGGCACGATTTCAGTAGCGGTAGAGGCGGAGATATGTTTAGCTTCGTCATGGAAATGGAGGGCGTTGACTTTAAGGGAGCACTTGAGCTGTTGGCTCGCCAGGCGGGGGTTGATCTGAGCCAATATCAGGGCGGCGATGGAGAGCGAAGCAAGCAAAAGAAACGACTTGCTGAGGCACTTGAACTCGCTGCAAAATTCTATCAAGTGCAATTTAGCAAAAACCAAGAAGCCCTAACCTATATTTTAAAGACCCGAGGTTTTAGTAAGGACATTGCGTTATTATTTCGGATTGGCTATTCACCCAACACGGGTGACTCTCTAACGAAATTTCTCCTTAGTAAAGGTTTTACGGCCACCGAACTCAAACAAGCTGGCCTGAGCACTCAGCGTGACCGGGGCACGAGTGACATGTTTAGGGGACGCATCATGATTCCGCTGATGGACTCGTTCGGTAAAGTGATTGGTTTTACGGCAAGATTGCTGGGTGACGAACCAGAGGCGCCCAAATACATCAATACGCCTCAAACCCTGCTGTATGACAAAAGTCATCATGTCTTTGGTCTTCACCTAGCCAAAGAAGCTATACGCAGGAGTGGATACGCAGTTGTTGTAGAGGGAAATTTGGATGTTATCGCTAGTCACCAAGCTGGCATTATGCAGGTTGTTGCCACGGCTGGTACTGCCATGACAGAAGCTCATATGAAAATTATAGGCCGGTTGACGCATGATATCAGAATTGCCTTCGATCAGGATAAAGCGGGCTTGGCTGCTGCTGAACGGACCATCCCAATAGCCGGAAAGACGGATATGAGCCTGAGTATCATAACCATAACCGAAGGCAAAGACCCTGATGAGCTTATCAAAAAAGATCCAAAAATCTGGCAACGGGTTATCGATAGGCCACAGTACGCCCTTGATTGGTTGATTGGACGTTACATGCAGCTTCTCGATACATCAAGTGCCCAAGGCAAAAGAGAGTTTACCGATATTATACTCAAAGTTATCCGCGAGTTACCTGACAGTGTCGAACAGGATCACTACATTATTCAGCTCGGCACGCTTATTGGCATCAGCCCTGATGCTCTGCGTCAAAAATTAGCACAACCCAATAGTGCACCTCGGCATGCACCTCTTAAAAAAATTGCCGATCAACCATTACTTGATAAGGCACAACTTGAACTAATCAAAACCCAAAATCACTTTCTGGCTGTTATGTTACTACAACCCGGTCTTCGCATGTATCTTAAAACAATTAGTGAAGACATGTTACTTGAGGCTCGGGCTAAGCAACTTTTCACATTTCTACAAAAAGATCCCAAATATGTATTCAATGATCAAGCAATACCAGCTGGCGTCCCTAGTCAGTTTTGCCAAATCCTGGTATTATTGTATGAGGAACTCTATCAGAGCCTTGAGTTATTGGATCTTCGTTATGAAGCCGCTCAGTTGCAGGCTCGCGTTATTCGCGGATATGTTAAAACCAAAAAAATTGAACTAGGTCGTGCCATGCGCGACACCAGTGCAACGTCGTCATTGCTCGAACAGGCAAGGCAGCTTGATGCACTGCTCAATACAGTAAAGGAGAAGTAAATGGCGAAGAAAGCCAATAAGCAAGTAAAACATACCGTAGGTGATGATACTGTGGTTGATCCAGCTCTCGAGAAAGCACATAAAGAATTGCTGGCAAAGGCAAAAAAAGAGGGAACGATTGAGCAGCGAGAAATTTTTGCGCAGATTCCAGACGTCCCAGACAATGTTGATATATTGGATAGCTTATACGGAGAGTTAGCTGAAGCAGATATTGCTATTGTTATGCCGAGCGAACCGACGGCCGATGATTTTAGTGATGCATGGCAAGCTGAAGAGGAAGAAGAAATTAAGCTAGATGATCAGGTGTATCTAGATGACATTGCCGATGATTCAGTTCGTCTCTATCTTCGTGAGATTGGTAAAATTCCACTGCTTTCAGCTGAGGAAGAATTAGCCCTGGCCCAAAGGGTGGTGTCTGGTGAAAAACTTGCCAAAGATAAAATGGCCGAAGCCAATATGCGCCTCGTTGTATCGATTGCGAAACGCTACGTTGGGCGCGGTCTCGATTTACTCGATTTGATACAAGAAGGCAACACTGGGTTATTGCGAGCTGTAGAGAAGTTTGATCCCGATAAGGGCTTTAAATTCAGTACCTATGCTACCTGGTGGATTCGCCAGGCTATTACTAGGGCAATTGCGGATCAGGCACGTACGATTCGCATTCCCGTGCATATGGTAGAAACGATTAACAAGCTGTTGCGTACTCAGCGACGTCTGACCCAAGAACTTAACCGAGAACCGAGCAACGAAGAAATTGCCGAAGCCATGGAAATCGATGTCGACAAGGTTGAACACATCATGAAAATCAAACAAGATATCTCTAGTCTCGACGCGAGCGTGCGTGATGACGAAGAAGACAGCGTACTCGGTGATTTTATTGAAGATGAGGACACAATTAGCCCAGAAGAATCGGCTACCGTTCAGCTCCTGAAAGAACATGTTAAAGACATGTTGTCCGCACTTACTGAACGCGAACAGAAGATCTTAAAGCTCCGGTTTGGCCTGGAAGATGGGAAGAGTCATACGCTTGAAGAAGTTGGACAGGAATTTAACGTTACTCGAGAACGTATTCGCCAGATCGAAGCAAAAGCGCTGGCAAAACTACGCAAACATCGTGATGCAAAAAAGCTTCATGATTATATAAAATAAACATATGAAATTAATTGGTATCGCAGGCACAAACGGGAGTGGCAAAGATACGGTTGGCCATCTGCTCGCAAGCAATCATGGCTGGCTGTTCGTATCGATGACTGACATGCTTCGCGACGAACTTAAACGCCGTGGTTTGCCTCCAGCACGTGAACATATGCGAGACCTCAGTGCCGAATGGCGTCGAGAATACGGGCTTGGTGTACTCATTGATAAGTCTCTCGGGATATATACAAACTCTAAAGACCAGCATGCGGGCCTCATAGTTGCTAGTTTACGTAATCCCGGTGAGGTCGACAGGGTGCATGAGCTTGGAGGACAAGTGATCTGGGTTGATGCTGACCCGAAGGTTCGCTATGATCGTCTGCAAGCTAACATGGCGTCACGTGGTGCACTCAGAGCGGTGGATGATCAGAAAACTTTTGCTCAGTTTCAGGCCGAAGAACTTGCTGAAATGAAACATTCCGGCGATGCGGCCACACTCAGCATGGGTGACGTAAAGGCCAAAGCCGATATTTTTATTCAGAACGACAGTAGCGATAAAGCCATCTTTATGGCTGAAGTAGAAAAAAGTCTCAAACTTAACTAACGTGTCTCTGTTCGAAAGAAGTAGCGTATACTTAAGCTATGAGTGAGGCGAAGCGCAAAAAGCTCGCAATTATAGACGGTAAGTCGGTCTTTTATCGTGGCTACTATGCTGTGCCAAATCTGAGTACTAAAGACGGTACACCAACCGGTGGTGTTTATGGATTTGCAGTTATGGCACTCGAAGTCATTAAACGCCTCAAGCCAGACTACGTTGCAGTTGCTTGGGATAAACCCAAAACAAATATTCGTAAACGACTCGCAATGTACCCAGAGTACAAGGCGGGCCGAAAACCAGCACCACCAGATTTTTATGAGCAAATACCCCTTCTGCATGAACTGCTAGAAGCTTTTGGTTGGCCTCTATATGAGCTAGATGATTATGAAGCAGACGACATCATGGGCACTCTGGCGGTTCAAGCCAAAGCCAAGAATATAGAGACAATGCTTATTACTTCAGATATGGACATGCTGCAACTTGTTAATGACCATGTCCATGTTTATGCTCTCAAGACAGGTTTGAGTAATATTGAGTTGTATAGTCCCAAGAGCTTTGAGGCTAAGTATGGTATTGCTGTTGAACAATTTTTGGATCTTAAATCACTCAAAGGTGATAGTAGTGACAATATCCCAGGCGTACCAGGGATAGGTGAAAAGGGTGCCCTCGACCTCTTAAAACAGTTCAAGACCTTAGATGGCATATATGATAATCTAGCTCTCGTTAAAGAAAGTGTGCGCAAAAAACTCGAAGCTGGTAAAGAGCTCGCGTACTTGAGCAAAAAATTGGCAGCTATCTGGATAGATGCGCCACTTGGGCTTGATCTTAAGGCAGTGGATGGTAGTAAGTGTGATCCGCTGAAGGTTCAGGAGGTTTTGCAGAAATTAGAATTTCGGAGCCTAGTGCGACAATTACCCGAGGCCATGCACATGCCAAAAGATGCGATAACACCAGTTGTTACGGGCCAGTTACGATTTGGGAAAAACTCGGTAATTAATACGGTAGATAAACTTGCTAGTTTAGCACTCACAAAAACAGAAAAACTTATTATTCATAGTCGAGCGGCGGGTAAGCACGGTCGAAATCCCCAGCTGCTTATTCTTAGCCCATCCGCGAACCAGACGTATACTGTTGATCTAACGAGGTTCAAGAGCTCACAACTTACTAGTACGCTTACGAGACTACTCACCGATGTAGAACTTGTAGGTTACGACACAAAGGCAACCCTAAAAATCCTCATAGATTTAGGTGTTAGCCTTCCGAGCGTCGGGCATGATGTGTTGATTGGGGCCTTTCTTCTCAACCCACTACGCAGAGAGCAGCTGTTAACGGAACTCGCTCAATTGGAGCTTGGATACGAGGGTTCAGCTTTTGAAGATATGGACCAAGAAGAACTAATGCGTAGAGCCGCAGAGGTAACGGCGGTGATTCATGGGCTCTACCAGCAACAAAAAGACGCCCTCGCTGGTTTTCATAAACTTCAGGAGCTAGCCCGAACAATCGAGTGGCCAGTTATACCCGTCTTAGCCCGCATGGAGTATGAGGGCATCGAGCTCAACACGCAGTATTTAAAGACTATGTCCGAACAAGTTGACGATATGATCAGTGATCTCGAACAACAAATATATGGTCATGCAGAGCGTCAATTCAACATTTCCAGCCCGGCTCAGTTAGCCGATGTTTTGTTTGACACACTCAATTTACCGATAACTGGGATTAAGCGAGGCAAGACCGGCTATAGTACAGCGGCCGGCGAACTCGATAAACTCCGTGGTTTGCATCCTATTATTGACTTGATTACCCAGTACCGAGAAGTTACTAAGCTTAAAAATACATACATTGATACCTTACCCAAGCTTGTTGACGAAAAATCACGAGTCCATACTACTTTTAACCTCACCATTGCGCAAACTGGTCGTTTAAGTAGCACTGATCCAAATTTACAAAATATCCCCGTACGAACTGAGCTAGGTAAAAAAATTCGTACGGCGTTTGTGGCAGGTCCAGAGAAAACTCTTGTTGGTGCCGACTATAGTCAATTTGAGCTGCGCTTGGCGGCGTACTTATGTAAAGACGACGACCTTATAGAACAGTTTAATAACGATGTAGATGTTCATACGGCTACCGCGGCAGAGGTATACGGCCGGCAGCCCGAAGACGTTACGAAGAATATGCGCCGCGAAGCCAAGGTGGTTAATTTTGGTGTCATGTATGGGCTAAGCCCTCATGGTCTGGTGGCGGCAACTGGCATGACCTACGATGCCGCTCGAAAATTTATTGATAAATACTTTGAGGTTAGGCCCAAGCTCCTGGGCTACATAGAATCAGTTAAGGAACAGGCTCGCAAGGATGGTTATGTAGAGACACTGTACGGTAGGCGGCGTCCAACACCAGATGTCCACTCATCAAATTTTGCCGTCAGGGAAGCGGCTATGAGAGCTGCCGTCAATATGCCGTTTCAGGGTACAGCCGCCGATATTATGAAAATGGCTATGATCGCAGTCGACAAAAAACTCCAGGGGACTGATTGCAAGCTACTGCTCCAAATCCATGACTCCATCTTGGTAGAGTGCCCAACTAGTGCTGGCGAGCAGACCGCAAAACTCCTGAAAGACACTATGGAAGGTGTCGTAAAACTCCCTGTTAAACTAACCGTTGATACTGATATTGGGCAGAATTGGGGTGAGCTTTAATGTACTTTGTATCGGATAAGTATACTCAAAGTAGGCGGCTGTGGAGGTAACAATCTCCGCTGCTACTAGTATAGATGGATACATCGCCAACAATGAAGGTGAGACCGATTGGGTTAGTGATTGGGAATTGTTTGAAAAAACGTGCAAGGCCTACGGCTGCATCGCGATGGGCCGAACAACCTATGAGGAGGGTGGTTCAATTTTTGCGGGCGTTCAACACATTGTTCTTTCGACTTCTCATCAAAGAGTTCGACAAGGCATCCATTTTGTCAGTTCAGCCAAGCAAGCGGTTGATCTTGCGAAAAGGCTAGGTTTTACAAAGCTTCTAGTTATTGGGGGCTCGAAGACAAATCAAAGCTTTATTGAATCTGGCTTGGTTGAAAAACTGGTTGTTGATGTTCATCCATTGATTCTAGGAGAGGGGAAACGTCTGTTCGGCCAAGAGCGCACAAAACATAAACTGCACCTTGTAGCTGCACGGGAATATAAAGAAGGCTTCGTGCATATCGAGTATGAGCTAGGGTAGTTGCCAATGAATAAGATTATTCTCCAAGTAGCCATGAAAGCTGTCATTGTCCATGACGGAAAGGTTCTTATCCTTCGAGAGGCAGCCAAGCATACCACAAATACCCATAAGGGTCGTTATCAGATGCCTGGCGGACGTGTTGAGCCGGGCGAGGTGTTTAGTGTGGCACTTGATCGTGAGATCAGGGAGGAGACTGGCCTAACCGTCATACAGAAGGACCCAATTCTTACAGGAGAATGGCGTCCGATTATAAAAGGGGTGCCACATCAGATCATTGGTATGTTTATTGTCTGCGAAGCTCCCACTGACACGGTAGTACTCAGCGAAGAACATGATGCATTCTTATGGATTAATCCCAAAGACTATAAGCGATACAATATCTTGTCTCCTGATTGCGATGCAGTGGCTCGTTATGCAGAATTACACTGAGTTATTGGG
>Ga0265338_10004428_pt1 | contig 18984 bp, 14 predicted proteins | sample 42126metaG_FD_193579 | JGI IMG/M metagenome (GOLD analysis project Ga0265338, IMG submission 193579) | Rhizosphere microbial communities from Carex aquatilis grown in University of Washington, Seatle, WA, United States - 4-21-26 metaG | ecosystem: Host-associated > Plants > Roots > Rhizosphere...
CAACCTGATCAGCATGTTCCTGCTGATCCTTCCGCTCAGCCGGAGCCTGAAGTGGCTCGATGTCGCCTGCGTCCTTTGCATCGTCGGAATCTGGATCGAGAAGGGCATGGGGCTCGTGATCCCCGGATTCATCCCCACGCCACTGGGGGCCCTGATCGAGTATACTCCGAGCCTAAACGAAACCCTGGTCTGCCTCGGCATATGGGCCTTCGGGCTGCTCTGCTACACGATCTTCCTTCGCATGTCGGTGCCGATCCTCCAGGGGACCCTGAGCAAGGCCAACGAGCGCCTGCCCGAGGGTAATGCGGCTGGAGAAGGAATTCCCGCCCCGACCCCGCATTGAGCGGTCCGCCTCCATGGCCACGCAACTCACCGCAGAAGACGCCAAGCAGTCCCTCACCGCCCACGTCGAGGCGAAGGGGGCCGAGATCCAGGCGAAATACGGGCCCCAGATAGGCTGGAGCGAGCTCCAGGCGCTGCTCAATGACCGCACCTGCGTCCGGTATCCCTGCAGGATCGAATTCGACTCATCGCGCCTGCAGCCCGGCGAATTCGCCTATCCCGAGCCTGCAGGTCCGTCTCCGGAGGACGGGTTCACCCTCTACGTCCACCCCATCTATCAGTCGCGGCCCTCCATGGTGCCGTACCTCGTGCTCTACCAGCTTGTGGTGGTTAACTACGGCGATTTCGCATCGCCGGACGACGCGGAGGCGTTTGCCGCGGCAGCCCTGGGCCTCGACCGGGAGCTCTATTACCAGGCCCTCTGCAGCCTCGCCGACGAGCTGGCCGCGCCCGAAGACACTGCCGGCGTCGATCCGACGGAGCACTCCGGCGGCTGCACCTGCGGCGCCTGACGGCGCCCCCCGTCAAACGGCCTTGTCGCGTTCCCGCCGGCGCTGCCTGGCATAGGCAACCGAGACGCCAAGCAGGACGACGCCCAGCACAAGGAACGAGACGATTCGGTACGCCGCCTCGAGGCGGGCGAGGTCGACCACGAAGACGTAGACGATGGTCGCCATGATCGTGCTGATCCCCATCAGCCGGTATTTCACGTTCGATAGCACGGCGCTCGCCACAAAGTACAGCACTGAGGCGCCAAGCCAGGAGGCGCTTACCCATCCCCGGGGGACGGTGTGGAAGAGTCCGTAGGGAATCACGATGCATGCCGCGCCCAGGTAGAGGTTGCGCATGAGCTCGGTGCGCAGCTCCAGGCGATCCTTCTGCCAGTTGAGCACCCTGGCCGTCAGCAGTGCGACAACCGCGAAGCTCAGGTTCACCGGGCCCGTGGCCTGGCCCAGGGCGAGGTACGCAATGTAGATGCCCCCGAAGATGAAGATGTTCGCGACGATGACGATCTTCGAGCGGAACCACACGGCGGTTGCGGCCACCAAGAGGCTCTGCCAAGCGAGCCACGCGTAGAAGTCCGGCGCGGGGAAGTATCGGAAGATCGCGAGGCTGAGCATCATGTATCCCGAGCACGCATAGATCGACGTGGCATAGACGCTCTGGTGGTGGCGCCAGTAGGCGACCGCGGCCAGGAGGAGCCCGCACCCTAGGGCCGTCTCCACCCAAGGGGCGGCGGCACCATAGAAGAGCTGCACATTTATAAGCGCGATCAACATCGAGCCGCCGCTGATGAGCAATGCCCTGCCGATACGCAGGGCCACCGGGTCGCCCCCCGCACCCGGACGGTAGCCGATCGCCAAGAGCGGCACCGAGTACCCGGCCAAGGCCAGGAGGTTGCCCTGAGGGGAGTCGGCCCCGCGCAGGGCGTGTCCGACGAGCGGGTTGTTAAGGAGCCAGTCCAGATGCAGGAGGTAGGCCTGACCCGCCACAAGTAGCCCAAGCCATGCCCAGCCTCGTGCCCGGGCAAGAGCGTAGGCGGCCGCCGCGAGTACGACCAGGAAGCCGAGCTGGAACCATGCGAGATCGGAGATCGCGACCGTAGCCATGGCGAAGGTGAAGACGAAGCCGGCCATGACCTCGCCGCGGCGGCGCGCCGTAAGCCAGAGTTCGGCCCCGAGAACGGAGACCACCAGAGCGAGCCCCGCGCCGCGCCCCTCGACGACCGGGTTCGCCGAGAAGAAATGCAGGCGCAGCGTCGCAAAAAAGAGGAGAAACAGCGCACCGCCGAAAAGGATCTGCGATGCGTCAGGAAGCGCCTTCATCCAGTGGCGCGAGGCGGCGAAGAACGCCGCGGCGGCGACGTAGCCGATGAGGCACGACACAAGCGGCGGCACGCCGGAGAAGGGAAACGCAACCAGGAAGGCCAGGCCCACGCTGAGGGCCAGCACCCCCACCCTTGCGAGCCAGTACTCGCCTATCTGCATCTCCAGGCCGCCGTCACCGTCAGGCCCGATGAGCGCGACTGGGGACTTCGGGACCTCGCCGCCCAGGATCAAGTCGGCCTCGGCGTCCGTCAGCGGCCTGAACCCAAGGTAGCTTTCCATCCGAAAAAGCCGCGCCTCGAGCCGGCGCTGGAGCCGCTCGGAATCGGTGCGCGAAGCGGCTCCGGGGGAGCCGGCTGGTGTAATGCCGGTTCCTTCGGAGCGCGCGGACGGGGACGGAGGGGGTTCTTCCGCGTTCATATGGCCCTTGAGGCGAGTATGGCGTGGTTCGATCTGCTTAGCTGCGCAGCTCTTGCCCAATCATGCGCGTATCGTGAAGAATCGGTCCTCGGATCAACGCACGGGGCCCCCTGAGCGGCCCGGAGCACGAGCAAGGGCGGACTCAGGTCACTTCCCCTGGATACCGCCGTTATGGCAGTCGGTGCAGGTGAGGTCCGCATCGTATTCACCGCCCGGGTGCTTGAAGACGAGGCCCGCCGGATTCATTGCGGCCAGATCGGTTCCCTTGCCCTGGGCTATGATGGCGTGGCACGAGGTGCAGTCGCTCGCCCTAACCGTCTCGCCCGCGGCCGTCTTGTGCTTGTCATCGTGGCAGCGGAAGCATCCGGGCCAGTCCTTGTGCCCAATGTTCGTCGGGTAAATGCGCCAGTCCGCCTTGCGCTCGGGGAAGATGGTCTGGGAGTAGATGCGCTGGACCTCGGCGATTGTCGCCGGCAGGGCCGGGCTGTCCTTGTATTTTGCGGTCAGGAAATCGGCGATCTTCTGCGGGGCCAGGTCGGCCGTCTTAATGTCCTTTTGCATGAGGGCCTGAACGGCACTGCGCTTGATATTGGGAAGCGAGGTGCTAAGTGCGCCCGAGGCCATGGAGCGCTCCACGGCGTCATTGGCCGTCGGGAAGACGTGGGCGGGCCTATTGTGGCAGTCGATGCAGTCCATCTCCCGGATGGCGGCCGCGGGCGGCTCCCCCTTGAACTCCTCGTTGCGGTAGACCCGCGAACTGCCGTCTTTCTTGTTCGTGACCCTCATCCAGACGATGTCCTGGCGCTTCTCGTCGGCCGCATAGTACTCGACCAGGTTGTCAGGGTTGACGTGCCAGTGGATGCCGCCGCTCGGGCTGCCAGGGTTGCCCGAATTGACGTGAAGGAGGAGGCGGACCGTGTAGGGCGTGTTCTTCTTGTCCGAGAGGTAATGATCGAAGGAGACGTCGACACTGCCGTGGAACTTCTGCGGCCAGTGGCACTTCTCGCAGGTGTCGCGAGCCGGGCGAAGGTTCTTCACCGGCGTGTCGATCGGCCGATGGTAGTTGTTGAGGGTGAAAGCGATGAGTTGGTGCGTGCCGTTGACCTTCGCCTTGATCGCAGCCGTCATGCCGGCGCCCACATGGCACTCGACACACGCGACCCGGGCGTGGGCGCCGCGCTGGTAGGTCGTGAATTCCGCATTCATTGCGCTATGGCAGACCTGCCCGCAGAACTGCGTGGACTCGGCGTACTGGTAGGTCTCGTAGCTGCCGAAGGCCGATAGCATGATGAAGCCAAGTGCGCCCGCACCGAAGACGCCGAGGTAAAGGCGTTGGGACGGGTTGCTCAGGTCGAGGCGCCACTTGTCGGGGGTCGTCGCCGCATGCTTGATCGCCCAACGCCTCTGCGCCCATGCGCCAAAGAACACGAGGATCAGGCCCGTGATCAGGAAGGCCGGCGCGACGATGTACGTGAAGATTCCAAGGTACGGGTTCCGGTCGCCCTGCGTGAAGTCCATCCACACAAGGAGCGCGAAGGAGAAAAGGGCGCCGACGGCCACCACCGTGCCAATGGCACTGATCCAGTTATTGAAGTGCGAACGCGGGGCGCTCGGGCGGGGCGTGGGAGAGGTGTCGGGCATGGAATTGGCTGGATGCGCGGGCTAGGACAGCAAGAGGCCGACGAGAGCGGGTGTGCCCTGTCGGCCTCGTTTAGTCGGGGCTGGACCTTGGGTCAGGCCTTGAATTTGCGGATGAAGCCGACGAGGTCCTTGATCTCGTCAGCCGAAAGGTCGTCCTTGAATCCCTTCATCTTATCCTTGCCGTTGTCGCCCTTGATGCCCTCGGTGATGGCCTTGGTCATCTCGTCGTCCTTGAGGGTCGCCTGGACCGCGGCGTCGGTGTAGTCCTTAATTTTCAGTTTCTTGCCGGTCTTCGTCTGCGCCTTGCCGTCCGAGCCATGGCAGGAGGCGCAGGAATTGTCCCAATTGTCAGAGGCGGTCGCGGCGAAGGCCGCGCCCGACGAAAAAGCCAACGCTACGGTGGCGACTGCGATCTTGGAGGTGATGTTCATTTTGGGTGTGGGATTCTTGTGGAAACTTTGCCGCATGCCCAGCCGAGCGCAAGCCCGGCAGGTTCGACAAGCGGCGGATTTGTTACTCTCGGAGGAGGAAGGTAACGTAAGTCGGGCCATTTGTCGCTTCATTGCTTGCCCAGACCTCCGCAAATCTTGCCCTGTGCAACCTTCTCACACCGATGGGGTCCAAGGGCACCCGATTGAGACAGCGCGTCACTGCGCACCCCTCATCGCTCGCTGCGCTCTCTCTGAACCCTTCTATATATAAATGCACATTGCTGGGCCATATTATGGTAGGGGGCGCCGTCCGGCGGCCAGGGTCCTCGCTCAAACAGCAAGACTAATGGCTGATAGTAAGGCGGCTACGCTAGCGCCGTCGCTTTCGCCAAGACCTGCACAGACTTCGGCAATAAGTGCGGAGCGCGCAGCGCACAATTCTGAGAAACTGCAAGGCGACAGGACAGATCCAACGTTACCCGCCAGCCGCCCGGAGCAGATTCAGCCTACCCCTCAATCCCTCACCAAACACCGTATAATTGCTAATAATTGCGCAGAGTTGGACAGAAACTGCGCAGCCAGACACCAATAAATTGCCGATATTACACTCATGAGCCCGAAACTTCACTGGTCCAAGACCACCCTTTTGTTCAGCGGCCTCGCTGTATGGGGCCTCCTCCTTGTCTCCTGTATCTCGGTCGACCGCACCGTCGTGGTCCCGCCGCACATCACGGGAGCCAAGTACGTGGGCTCAAAGGCCTGCGCCCAGTGCCACGGCGACCAGGTTGACCACTTTGCGGGCTCGACGCACAGCCGCCTCGCCCTCAACGGAGCCGACCCCAAGGTCGGCGACACCGGCTGCGAGGCCTGCCATGGTCCCGGCAGCGTCCACGTCGCCGCAGGCGGCGGCGCCGGAAGCATCATCAACCCGCGCAAGTCGCCGGAGACCTGCTTCGCGTGCCACCTTGAGAAGCGCGGCGAGATGAGCCTACCCCACACCCACCCGGTTTTGGCGGGCAAGGTAAGCTGCGTCGACTGCCACGATGTCCACAAGGGCAACTCGGTTCGCGGCGGCGGCGCCGCCCTCGCGGCCTCGACGGAGACCTGCATCCGCTGCCACACGCAGCAGGCCGGCCCGTTTGTCTACCAGCACGGCGCGATCCGCGAGGAAGGCTGCACGGCCTGCCACAACCCGCACGGATCCGTGAACGACAAGATGCTCATCGCACGCGACGCCAACCTCTGCCTGCGCTGCCACCTGGCTGACCTGGCGCCGGGCTTCAACTTCGGCGGGTACGCCGCAGGCAGCAGCCACGCGAGCGCAGTAGGATCAAGGCTATCGGAGGGCACCTGCTGGTCCGCAGCCTGCCACGAAGATGTCCATGGTTCCAACGTGAACGCTTCACTCAGGCCCTAACCTTTACAGGAGACCACACCCATGCAAACGACCTTCTCCTCACTCCTTCGCCGCACCAGCCTAATCTGCGCTGGAGCGGCCCTGGCACTGCCCGGCGTCCGACTGGCCGCCGCGCCCGCCCCGGCCGAAGCCGACGCCTTCCCCACCTACGAGAGCTACATCAAGGTCTCGGGTGAGGCGCCCTTCATCACCGGCGACACCGCCGCCTTCGCCCAGCGCTCCGGCACATCCAGCAACGGCACCTACGGCATCGAGGACCTCTTCATCACCAAGGACCTCGGCAATGACATCAACATGAAGGTGAACGGCAAGGCGATGGACGGCAGCGAGGACTACCTCGGGACCATCAACTTCTCGAAGGACGACTTCGGATCCGTGGAGGTGGGCTACAAGCGCTACCGCATCTTCTATGACGGTGTCGGCGGGTTCTTCCCGCTGGCCGACAAGTTCCAGAGGATGAGCAACGAGAACCTCCACGTCGACCGGAGCGCGTTCTGGTTCACCGCAAAGATCCAGAAGGGCGACGGCCCCGCGGTGACGCTCAGCTACCACGACGAGATGCGCACGGGCCGCAAGGATTCCTCGGAATGGGGCGCGATAATCAATCCGGACGCGACGATCACGAAGGGGGCCCTGGTTGGGACCGCCCTCCCCGTCAACACGCCCTACATCGCCCCGAACGTCCAGCTGCTTGACGAGCACCACAACATCCTCGAGGGCTCCGTGACGGCGTCCTTCTGGAAGACCACGGACACCCTGAAGGCCACGATGGACTGGGTTAACAACAACGACGGCCGCGTCTACGTTAAGTACCCGAACTCGACGGTCATCGTCGATCCCCCCGCGACCATCACCGACGACCGTGAGACGACCGACAACCACTCGTTCCGCCTCCTGAACCAGACCGAGACGAAGTTCAACGACATCGTGAGCCTGGAGGTCGGCCTGACCTACTTCCACCTTACCGGAGAGGAAGGCGGCCAGTGGATCACCCCCGCGTACAACGCAGGCGCCAAGGCCCTCTTCAACACGGTCACGGCGGGCAACATCTTCGCAAGCCCCACGTTGGACGACTATGTCGCCAACGCCTTCCTCAAGTTCACCCCGAACAAGGACTGGCGCGCCGACATCGGCTTCCGCGATGAGTACAACTCCGTCGGCGATTCCGGCGGGTTCACGGTGGTCAGCCTTGCGGCCACGGCCAAGAACACCTCGAGTCTCTACCAGACGACCGCGCAGGACGTGACGTACTCCCACGAGACCGACCGCATCCAGACACCTGAGGTAACCCTCCAGTACCTGGGTATCCGCAATCTGGCCGTTTATGCCGAGTATTCCGACCGCATCAACAAGGGTGACCAGCACTGGTCGAATCCCTTCGCGGTCACCTCGACGAGCGGAACGGGCGTCATCACCACCCTTCCGATCCCCCCGGGGAGCGTATTCCTGCAGGAGGCGAACCAGGACAACCAGAACGCCAAGCTCGGCGCCAACTGGAACCCGCTGACAAAGCTGACGCTGCGCGCCGAGATCTTCCGCAAGGACCACACGAACAAGTTCATTGGCGCCAACAACTACGTGGGAACCGCGAGCTTCGGGGCGCTCTATGCGACCGGCTACACGTTCACGGGCACCACCCTGAGCGCGATCTTCAAGCCCGTTCCCGAGCTCACGTTCAACACGCGCTACCAGCAGCAGGACGGCAAGATGTCGGTGACCGCCAACGTGGTCAACGGCGGCCTCGGCTACGAGAGCCCCTCGGGCAAGGCGACCATCCGGATGCTGAGCGAGACGGTTGACTGGGCGCCCTACAAGCAGCTCTACGTGCAGGGTAACGTCAGCGCCGTCTACAACACCATTGAGACCACCTACCCCACCGTCGTCACGAGCGCCACGGCCCCGGTTGCCGTTCCCTTCGTCAACGCCGACAGCAACTACGTCGTCGGAAGCGCCACCTGCGGCTTCGCGGTGGACAAGAAGTCGGACCTGCTGCTGCAGGGCTTCTGGGAGCACTCGAACAACTACAACCCGCAGGTCGCCCTCGGCGGGCAGCCCTACGGTGCGAGCTTCGAGATCGAGAGCGTGACAGGAGGCATCAAGCACAAGTTCAGTTCCCGCCTCATCGGCGAGGCCAAGGTCGGCTACATGAAGGGCACGAGCGACACGACCGGCGGCTTCACCAACTTCAACGGCCCGCTGGCCTATCTTTCCCTGACCTACGCGCTTTAATAGGCGCATTGGGTTGCAGTGTGGGGAGACCGATCCACTGTTGAGGATCGGTCTTCTCCGTTTTGCGCACCCTGCATGATCATCCGCCAGTCAGTCCTACATCGCTTGGCCCTCGTAGCCCTGGCTCTTTCCCTCCTAGGAGTGGCGGGATGCAGGGACAGGGACATCCGGAGCTATCGCACGCCCAAGGAGGCGGAGGATAACACCGTTTCCGGGCCCGCAGCGCCCGCCCCCGAGGCCGTCGCAAAACCCCCGGCGGCCCCAAAGTGGACTGCCCCCGCATCATGGCAGAGGCAGGCGGCCTCGGGCATGAGGCTTGCCAGCTTTAGCGCCACCGACGCCTCCGGCACCGCGGACATCTCCGTCGTCAATTTCGGGGGCACCGGGGGCGACGAACTCGCCAACGTCAATCGGTGGCGCGGCCAGCTCAAGCTCGACCCCATTGCGGCGGACGCCCTTCCCACCCAGGTGCAGAAGCTCTCCACACCCTCCGGAGACTATTCCGTCGCCGACATGACGGCCGGGCAGGGTTCGGAGGGCAAGCCCCCCATGCGGATCCTCGGGGCATGGCTTCGCCGAAACAACATGGTCTGGTTCATAAAGATGATGGGCCCCGCGGGCCTCGTCGGGTCCCAGAGGGCCGCCTTTACCGGCTTCCTGGAGTCGATCGAGTTCGGCGATTCCGTGGCCGCCAAGGAAGAGGTCCTGGCCGGCGGGCCGGCACCGGCCCCCGCCAACACCAACGACCTGCCGCGCGCCAAGTCCGTCTCGCCCGAGCTGGTGGCTCCGTCCCCGAGTGCCACCCTCCCCGGCGGCACTCCCCTTAAGTCGGCCGACGGCTCCTCCCTTGTCTGGCATGCGCCGGCTTCGTGGGCTGTCCGCCAGGCGAGCAGCATGCGCAAGGGCAGCTACGCCCTGGGCCCCGACGGGGGTGTCGATCTCGCGGTTACGGCCTTCCCCGGAGACGTCGGCGGCCCCCTCGCCAATGTCAACCGCTGGCTGGGGCAGGTCGGCCTGCCGCCCATCGAGGAGCCGGCCCTTGCCGACTATACTAGCCACATCCAGGCCAACGGCCTCGTCTTCTTCATCGCCGACACCGGGGCAAAGGATCCGGCGCATCCCCAGAGGATCGTCTCCGCCGTCGTCTTCTGGCAGGGAAATTCCTGGTTCTTCAAGATGACGGGGCCTACGGAACTCGTGGCCAAGGAGAAGCCCGGTTTCCTGGAGTTCCTTCAGAGCGTGAGGGCCCCCTGACCCATGACCTCCACCTGGAAGGCGCTCATCGGATTCTTCAACTCGCTGCGGCTCACCGCGGCGCTCCTCGTCCTTGCGATCCTCCTGATCTTCGCCGCCACGCTCGACCAGGTCCACCTCGGGGTCTGGGGCGTCCAGGAGAAGTACTTCCGCTCGTTCTTCATCTACGCGGCGATCCGGGGGACCGCCTTCTCGGTCCCCATATTCCCCGGCGGCTACCTGCTGGGCGCCCTTCTCCTTCCCAACCTTCTCGTGGCCCATTTCTGCCGTTTTCGCCTCTCCTGGAAGAAGAGCGGGATCTGGCTCACCCATATCGGCCTCATCCTGCTCCTTGTCGGGCAGGGCCTCTCCGGGCTCCTGCAGAGGGACAACCAGCTGAGGATCGATGTCGGGCAGACCCGTCGCTACACCGAGAGCTTCCGTGAGACGGAGCTGGCGGTCATAGACGTGACCAACCCGGACTACGACCAGGTGGTGGCGATCCCCTCGGCAAGGCTCGAGAGGAAGGAATCCGTCCAGCATCCCCTCCTTCCGTTCCTCATCAAGCCCGTGGCGTACTACCCGAACGCCCTCCTTAGGCCCAGGTCCCAGATGCCCTCCCCGCTCCCGAGCCTCGCAACTGCGGGAGTAGGACCGCAGGTTGCGGTCGAGCCGTCGCCCGTGACCTACAAGCCCGACGAGACCAATTTCCCGACGGGCTACGTCGAACTCGTCGGCCAGGAGGGCAGCCTCGGCGTATTCCTCGTGTCCACGATGATCGTCGAGCGCCAGGTAGTCACCTACCAGGGGCGCACTTGGCACCTGATCATGCGCCCCGAGCGGGACTACCTGCCGTTCACGCTCACGCTCCTCAAGTTCACCCATGACATCTACCCGGGAACGGACATCCCGAAGGACTTTGCCAGCACGATTCGCCTAAAGAGCGACGACCTGCGCGACGACCGGGAGATCCGCATCTTCATGAACAACCCCCTGCGCTACGGCGGGCGCGCGTTCTACCAGGCGGGATATTCCAATAACGACCGCACCTCGGTGCTTCAGGTGGTGACTAACCCGAGCTGGCAGGTCCCGTACCTGTCGTGCGCCCTCATTGCCCTCGGGCTGGCCATCGAGTTCGGCATCCACCTCTTCGCGTTCTTCCGCAGGCGCTCGGCAACCGACGCGGCCTCGCAGAAGTCGGCCGTCTGACACCATGCGCAAGGACTTCACACTCGCCCTTTCGGTCCTGATCCTTCTCTGGGTAGGCTCCACGCTCCTGCCGCAGGGCAACTCCGGCTCGTTCGACCTCAGCGGTTTTGGGAAGGTCCCCGTCCTCGCTGACGGGCGCTTCAAGCCCCTCGACACCGTGGCCCGCACGTCCCTGCTCATGCTGCAGGGCCGCCAGCGCGTGGTTGAACCCGGCGGGAGCACGGTGGCGCCGGTCGCCTGGCTCCTCGATGTGTTCTACAGGCCGGAGATGGCGGACACCTACCCGACGTTCCGGATCGACCATCCCGACGTGCTCTCGATTTTCGGCCTCGGGTCGGGCAATGGGGCGGCCGGCGTCCGTTTCTCGTTCGCCCAGCTCCAGCCAAAGCTTGCGGAGCTCGACAAGCAGGCGGACCTCGCAAATCCCGTCGATGCCGCCGTGCGGACCCCCTTCCAGCGGGCCGTCATCGAGCTTCGCGACCATGTCGCCTACTACGCCCGCCTGAAGTATTCGCTCCAGCCCCCCGACAACGCCGACTTCCTCGCGGAGCTGGGCGACCCGGCGCGCCTAGCCGCGGACCAGGCGTCCCTGGAGGCCATGAGGGACTTCAGCCTGCTCAGGATAGTCCCCCCGGCGCAGGCGCCCGGCCGGCCGGACCAATGGCAGAGCGTGGGACACTCGCTCCTGGCCCCCCAGGGTTCGGACGCTCAGGGAGGGGACGCCCTGCGACAGGCCAGGGTTTTTGCCGGACTTGGGCGCGCATGGCGCAACCAGGAGCCTGATTCCTTCAACACGCTTCTCTCCGGCTACCGCGCGGACCTGACCGGGCGTTTTGGAGCGATTGCCGGCAAGTGCGCCTGGGAAGCCTACGTCAACAAGGTCGAGCCGTTCACATCAAGCATGGTCCTTTACCTGCTGGCATTCCTCCTTGCCGCGACGTCGTGGCTCCGCTGGCCCGCGCAGTTGGGCAAATCCTCGCTCAGGATGATGGACTTCGGGTTCGCCCTCGCCACCGTCGGCATCCTCGCGCGCATGTGGCTCGAGGACCGCCCTCCCGTCACCAATCTCTATTCCTCGGCGCTCTTCATCGGATGGGGCTCCGTCGGCCTGTGCCTCATCCTGGAGCGCATCAACCGCAACGCCGTGGCCAGCGCGGCGGGGGGGCTGATCGGATTCAGCACGCTGATCATCGCCCACCATCTTTCGCTCAGCGGTGACACGATGGAGATGATGCGGGCCGTGCTCGACTCCAATTTCTGGCTCTCGACCCATGTGGTCACGGTCACGACCGGCTACGCGGCCACGTTCCTGGCGGGCTTCCTCTCGATCATCTACATCCTGCGCGGGGTCCTCACCCGCTCCCTCGACCGGCGCACCGCCGACTCGCTCGCGCGCATGGTCTATGGGATCGTGTGCTTCGCGACCTTCTTCAGCTTCATAGGCACCGTCCTTGGTGGGATCTGGGCCGATCAGTCCTGGGGCCGATTCTGGGGCTGGGACCCGAAGGAGAATGGCGCCCTGATCATCGTCCTTTGGAATGCGGTCATCCTGCATTGCCGCTGGGGCGGCCTCATCCGCCAGCGTGGGCTCATCGCCATGGCCGTCTTCGGAAACATCGTTACGTCCTGGAGCTGGTTCGGCACCAACATGCTGGGCGTTGGGCTCCACAGCTACGGCTTCACCAACGCGGCGTTCTACGGGCTGATCACCTTCGTCGCCTCCCAGCTCCTTCTTATCGCTCTGGTCCTCCTGCCGACCGAAAAGTGGCGCTCAAAGCTGGCCTGAATCCCCAGGAATGCGGCCAAGATGGCCCCCGGGCAAGGGATGCGACGGTATTGGCAATTATTGCGGAGCAAACCGTGTGATCCAGGCGTACAGTGCCTCCACGAAAGGAGGGCAGTTATGCCAACCATCAAGATACACGTCGATCACGAGGAGATGGCCGCCATTCAAAGGCGAGCGGACGCCCATGGGATCAAGGTGCCGGAACTGGCCTACGGTGCGCTCAACTGCATGATGAGCCACTGCATGGAGTCGTACTGCATCGGCCGGATCAGCCAGGCAATCCGAGAAAAGGAAGGGGATCTGCCCCCGTGGAGCGACAGCGCACGCTCGATCGGGATCTACGAAAGCAAGAAGGACCTCTCCGAGGAACGCGGCCCCCGCTCTGCCGATTGATTGATGCCGCGCACCGGCATTTCAGCCGGTCGTGGGAATTTAAACTGGAGGCGGAAGCCGCCCCCGGAACCCGTATCGCAGACCGGCGTCCGGGCCCGGGGGCGAGCCTGACCTTTTAATGTGCAAGTATTTCTTAATGACCTACTAGCGCATCAATTACCCCGTTTTCATGCGCTGCTAATAAGATGGGGCACGCAGCGGGTTTACGCTGGCCCGATTCGCGAGGCTGCGATACCAGATCGGGATGCCAGGAGATTCCCGAAAGCACAGGTCGCGAGAGGTCGTTGAGCACCTGAAACGATCGCAGATCTACCGGCATTATGAGAAGGCATTCAGGGATACGACCGGCATGCCCCTGGCCCTTCGCCCGCTGGAGTCCTTCAACCTTCCCCACCACGGCGACCCCAAGGAGAATCCCTTCTGCGTCATCATGGCGCAGACCAACCACAGCTGCTCGGCATGCATCCAGCTCCAGCAGAAGCTCGAGGAGGAGGCGCATTTCGATCCCAAGACCCTCCGGTGCTTCGCCGGCTTCTGTGACTCGGCGGTTCCCGTGCGCGTCGGGGACAACGTGATCGCCTTCCTCCAGACGGGCCAGATCCTCACCAGCGAGCCCACATCGCGGCAATTCTCCGAGACCACGCAGACCCTCCTTCGGTTCGGCTCCCAGGTTGACCTGAAAAGGCTCGAGGAAGCGTACTTCCAGTCCCGCGTCGTCACAGAGAAGCAATACGAGTCCATCGTGAGCCTCCTGCAGATCTTCGCCCAGCACCTCTCCCTACTTGGCAAGCAGCTCCTCCTGAAGCGCGAGGCCGCCGAGTCGCCGGTGATCGGCCGAGCCCGCGCCTTCATCGAGGAGCGCCACTCCGAGCCCCTTTCCCTAGAGGAGGTCGCCAAGCAGGTGAACATCAGCGCGTACTATTTCAGCCGCGTCTTCCGCAAGTCGATCGGGATGACCTTCACCGAGTACTTGGCCCGCCTAAGGGTCGAAAAGGTCAAGCAGCTCCTTCTCAATCCGGGCAAGCGCGTGAGTGAGGCGGCATTTGAGGCGGGCTTCCAGTCGCTCTCCCAGTTCAACCGTGTCTTCCTCAGGATCGCCGGGGAATCGCCGACCACGTACCGGGACCGGCACGGGCTGATTTCGGCCTAGGCGCCTTAGGAGGGCGGGACTATGGTGAGCCCTGGTATCATCATGCGGGCGCCCGTCCGCCGATCCGCCCTAAACGATCGATGAAGCACTCACCCTTCTGGAGATTTCTCGGCCTCTGCCGCCCCCATGCCACGAAGATCGCCCTGGGAATAGGGCTCATCCTCGCCGCCACTTTCCTCACCCTACCCGCACCATGGATCCTCAAGCTGATCATAGATAAGGCGTTACCGGGAAAGGATCTCCGCCTCCTCGCGCAGCTCCTCGGGGTGTTCACCGCCCTCTTCATCCTGCGGGCCTGGCTTACCATGGTGCGCAACCGCGTCCTGCAGAACGCCGCGATGAGGCTCGTCTGCGACCTGCGCATCCGCCTCTTTGCACACCTGCAGACACTCTCGCTCCGCTACTTTGACAACACCCACACGGGCGAGACGGTATCCCGTGTCAGCCAGGACACGGGCGAGGTCTATACGCTAACAAACGGGTTTCTCATTAACCTCATCGCCGACTCCGTCACCGTGGTCGTGGTCATCGGGTTCCTCTTCTATGTCGACTGGCGCCTCGCCGCGGCCACGTGCGCCGTCATGCCGTTTTTCGTCATAAACTACCTCTACAATCGGCGCCGGATGCGCGAGGAGAGCAGGACCCACCGACAAAACTGGGATCGGGTTATGGGTTTCCTGCACGAGAAGGTCTCGAGCGCGCGGGTCATCAAGTCGTTCGTCAGGGAGCAGGGCGAGATCACGACCTTCTCGAGCGGAATCAACGCGGATTTTTTCAACTACTCGCGCATTGTGATGCGCAACACCAAGCTCGCCGTGATCGCGGACCTCCTAGGGTCGGTCGGAGCCCTCATCGTCTTGGGATATGGTGGCTGGCTCGTCATCAAGGGCCAGATGGGGGTCGGCACCCTCGTCGCCTTCAACGCCTACATCGCCTATGTCTTCCCTCCCATAGTCAGGTTCGTCGACCTTGCGACCATCTTCCAGAGGGCGATAACGGGCCTGGAGAATGTCTTTAGGCTCCTGGACACAAAGCCTGAGGTTTTGGACATTGAGGGTGCCGAACCCCTTCCCGTCCTTCGCGGCGATGTGGAATTTAGAAATGTCAGCTTTGACTACAGCACGGAGGCCGCGATCCCCGGAGGGCCGCGAACCCTGCGCGACGTATCCTTCCGGATCCGGGAGGGCCAGGTCGCGGCCATCGTCGGTCCAAGCGGCTCCGGGAAGAGCACCATCATCAACCTGCTCGCCCGGTTCTACGACCCCGCGAGCGGCTTGGTCCTTGTCGACGGGCACGACCTGCGAACAGCCGTCTCAGACTCCTTCCGGCGCCAGATCGGCATCGTCCTTCAGGAGAACGTGCTCTTCTCCGGAACGATTGAGGACAACCTCAAGTACGGCAAACCGGAGGCGACGAGAGAGGAGATCATCTCGGCCGCAAAAACGGCCAATGCCCACGACTTCATCATGGCGTTGCCCGACGGGTACAGCACCGTCGTCGGGGAGCGCGGGGCGCAGATGTCCGGCGGGCAGCGCCAGCGCATCGCAATCGCAAGGGCAATCCTCAAGGACCCGCGGATTCTCATATTCGACGAAGCCACAAGCGCCCTGGACCTCGCCTCCGAGAGGCTCATCCAGGAGGCTATGGAGCGGGTCATGCGGGGACGGACGACATTCGTCATCGCACACCGGCTCTCCACCATCCAGAAGGCGGACCAGATCCTCGTCATGGACCAGGGAAGGCTCGCCGAGAATGGGAGCCACGCGCAGCTACTGGAGCTTGGCGGTCTCTATTCGAGGCTGCACGCCCTGCAGTTCAAGGAGCCGGCCTGAGCCGCCCTGCCTCCCCCTAGGTCAGCTTGGCGTCGAGCGTGATCGCCGCCTTGAGTACGCGCGAGACGGGGCAGTTCGCCTTCGCGCCGGCTGCCACCTCTGCGAACTTCTCCGGGGAGATGTTCGGCACCTTCGCGACCGTCGTCAGATGTATCGCGGAAATCGTCCAGCTGGTCTGCGGATTGTTCTCAAGAGTCAGCGCCGCGGTCGTGATCAGCGATTCGGCGGTGAAGCCCGCTTGGTCGAGTCCCGCCGAGAGCGCCATCGTGAAACACCCCGCGTGCGCCGCGGCGATGAGTTCCTCCGGGTTAGTCCCCACCCCGCTCTCAAAGCGAGAGGTGAACGAGTACTGGGTATCCTTCAGAACCGTGCTGTCGGTGGAAAGGCTTCCCTTTCCCGTCTTGAGGTTGCCACGCCATACCGCGGATGCGCTTCGTTTCATAGGACTGCAACCAACGCGCATTCGCCAGAATCGCAAGCGCCGCGGTCGCTCGGCCTGATCCTTGACCCCGCAGCCCTGTAGGGGCTCTCATACACGCGTCGCTGCCGCCACCACCCGCGGGAACGACCCACCCATGAACTACAAGACGATCGAGATGAGCCCCAACAAGAAGATCGCGCTCGTCGCCCACGACAACAAGAAGCGCGACCTGATCGAATGGGCGAAGTTCAACCGGGACCTGCTTGCCCACCATGCCGTCTTCGCGACAGGGACCACGGGCGCGGTGCTCGAGAAGGAGCTCAAGTTCCCCATCACGCGCCTGGAGAGCGGGCCGCTCGGGGGAGACCAGCAGATCGGCTCCAAGATCGTGGAGGGCGCCATCGACTTCCTCATCTTCTTTTGGGACCCCCTCGAGCCGCAGCCGCACGACCCCGACGTGAAGGCGCTGCTGCGGATGGCGGTGGTCTGGAATATTCCTATTGCCTGCGACAGGGCCTCGGCCGACTTCATCATCTCCTCGCCGCTCATGGACTCAACCTACCATCGGATCGTGCCGGACTACGCGGATTACCGACGCCGTCCGATCCCAGGCATTGCGGTCTCTCCCTCTGGGGCGAAGAAATAGCGCCCTGGCGATCCGTTTTATGGATACATTTTGCGGCCGGAAAAACGCCACGAAAGGCCCTTTCCTCAGGAAAGACGGGACCGCAGATTTTTGCGCAAGGAGCACCGACAGTTGTTTACAATCTCCGTAACCTGTCCGACACTGATGCACACTTTCGGGACGATCGTGTCCCGAATATCAACAACCCACAGCGAAGGAAATCCACCATGGCTAAGAAAAAAGCAGTAAAGAAAACAGCGAAGAAGAAGCAGTCGAAGTCGAAGTCGAAGAAGAAAAAGTAAGCGATAAATGTCGCCAATAGGGCGAGGAAGGTAAGTCAGGCGACAGTTGAACTCCTTAACGCGCCCCGACCAGCCCCACGGAATACCGACAGGGACCTGGTTCGGATAAAGCGCCCTCGCCCCATATTTTCCCGGGCATCGTGAACTTTCGATGCCGCCGGTTTTCTTACGCCCTCGGAGGGATTTTCCCCCGGGGGCTTTTGCTGGAGCCCGCTATCGGCGCAAGCTCCGTGATGAGAAGGGCCGAAAGCACGATGACCGCCACGGTGGCCCCTAGCGACGCGACGACGGGGATCCTGCTAAGCGCAAGCACCCCGAAGGACGACGCGGTCGCCACTGCCGACAGCCGGATCGACGGGGGCGGCTCCTCGCCGCATCCCTGGCTTTCCGCGGAAAATATCGCGTAATTGTGGCTCAGGCATACGCCGAGGAAGGCCCCGAGGAGGTTGAATAGGTTCAGCGTCGCTCCCGCCACACCGAACAGGCCGAAGGCGAAGAGGCAGGCGCCCGCCGGGACCGCGAAGATGCGCACCCCTCTTCGCAGGCCATAGAGCGCGAAGACGCTAAGGCCAACGAACCCGAGCCCCACGGAGCTGAGGCGAAGCGCCGAGACCCGGTAGCGGCCAAAGAGCTTGTTCAGGCTCTGGAGCTGGCTGTCGGTCACGGTGTTGAAGGACGCGGGCGGATCCTTGCCGGGCGCCTGCTCAGCGATCGTGACAAACCAGGTGGCTCCCGGGCCCACGTGCAAGAGCGACGAGAGCGGTCCCTTGAGTTTCGCAGCAAGCATCGTCACCAGTTCCGAATAGGACGGGCGATTGGCACTCTGGATCTCCTCATGCCAGGACGCGAAGAACGGGGCAAACGCTCCGGGGTCGAACCCATGGCGCCCGAGCGCGAGCCGCAGCTCAGGTTCGAATCCACCAAGGGAAGCAAGCCATCCGGGGAGGCGCTGGTATTGCTCCTCGGTGGGCAAGGCAAAGCCAAGGGTCGCCGTCTTCGCGTCCGGGTACTCCTTGTCGTGCCAGGAGAGGAACGCCTGGAGCGAGTTGCGCGCCTCGGCCGCCGAGGATCCGCGCGTCAGGTACACCGTGCGCTGGCCTGTCTGCCCAAAGAGAGATCTCACCTGCGCATCGTTCGCCTTCAGCTCCGGCGCGGGAATCTCGAGCTCGCGTATGTCGTCGCGCCAGTGAAGGCGCCAGGGCCCGATCACCGCGACGATTGCCCCCGCGGCCAGGGCCAGTCGGGCCGCCCTGCGGGCGCGCGGACCCGGATTTGAAAGCCGGCGCCTGATGAAGGCCCGCGTATCGAGATGGGAGTCATCCAGCTGCGCAAACCAGAGAAGGGCCGTTCCCAGGGCGCAGACGAGGCCGGCGCTGACGAAAACGCCCACCTGCCTGATGAGCGGAAGCTCCGACCACAGGAGGAACGAGAAGCCAATGACCGTGGTCAGGGCGCTGGCTAGAAGCGGACGGATGAGCCGTGAGGCCCTCTCCATGTAGGGTTCGCCCGGCCTTTTAAGGGGCTGCAAGTAGAGGTAAAACCCGTAGTCCACGGCGACTCCCGCCAGGAGAGATCCCACGACGAACACGAGAATATGAACGCGGTCCCAGACGGCCGTCGTGGCCACCCACGCGCCGAGAAGCGACCCGAGCACCACGGGCACTAGGTGAGCCGCCCGGTGCACCCGCCTCACGCTCACGGCCGCCACCAGAACAACGAGCACTAGC
>Ga0265338_10004429_pt1 | contig 18978 bp, 12 predicted proteins | sample 42126metaG_FD_193579 | JGI IMG/M metagenome (GOLD analysis project Ga0265338, IMG submission 193579) | Rhizosphere microbial communities from Carex aquatilis grown in University of Washington, Seatle, WA, United States - 4-21-26 metaG | ecosystem: Host-associated > Plants > Roots > Rhizosphere...
TCCCGATGAACGAAGTCCATGACGGCCAGGTAGTGACGTTCTACTCCTACAAGGGCGGGACGGGGCGCACCATGGCGCTCGCGAACACCGCCTGGATCCTGGCCAGTAACGGGCTGAAGGTCCTGGTCGTCGACTGGGACCTGGATTCGCCGGGCCTGCACAAGTTCTTCCACCCGTTCCTCGACGCGGCCACCATCGCGGGCACTCCTGGTGTCATCGAGATGATTACTGACTACGCGTGGGCCGCTACCCGCTCAGAGCAGCGCCGTGGCGACTGGCATCTGGAATACGCGCGGGTGCTGCCGCATGCGGTATCACTCAACTGGAAGCATTTCCCGGGCAGCGGAACCCTCGATTTCATCTCCGCCGGACGGCAGAATCGCGACTACTCCTCCGCTGTCTCGGCTTTCGACTGGGACAACTTCTACGACCGGCTGGGTGGTGGCCAGTTCTTTGATGCCCTCCGGATGGACATGAAGCGGCACTACGACTATGCGCTCATTGACAGCCGTACCGGCCTGAGCGACATAGCGGACATCTGCACCGTCCAGTTCCCGGATATCCTGGTCGACTGCTTCACCCTGAGCGATCAGAGCATCGATGGCGCCGCGGCGGTCGCCCGGCATATTGACGAGCGCTACCGCGACCGCAACATCAGGATCCTGCCCGTGCCGATGCGGATCGACGACGGCGAGAAGGAAAAGCTCGACGCGGGGCGCACCCTGGCCCGAGTCAAGTTCGACCGTTTCCCCAACGGCCTGGGCCGGGAAGATATGGCCGGATACTGGGGATCCGTGGAAATACCGTATAAGCCCTTCTACGCCTTCTAGGAAACGCTCGCGACGTTCGGTGACGCCCCTGGGTCGCCCATCTCGATGCTCGCCGCGTTCGAGCGGCTGACCGCCGCGGTCACCGCGGGCCGCGTCCAGTCGCTGCCGCCGCTTGATGAGGAAATCAGGCTGCAGTTCCGTGATGCCTTCCGGCGTCGCCGGCTGGCCCCGCCGGCCGATGTGTTTCTCAGCTACGTTCCCGAAGATCGCATGTGGGCCGACTGGATCGAGGCGGTGCTGGCCCGGTCCGGATTCCGGGTGCTGCCGCACGGCGCCGGGGACGATGCGGGCGCGAGCACCCACGGGGAGGCACACCGCAGCGCGGAAGCAGCCAGCCGGACCATCGCGGTGCTCTCCACGGCCTACCTCCGCTCGCCGCAGGCCCGGGGAGTCTGGGAGGCCATGTCAGCGGCTGATCCGTCCGGAACGCGCCGGCAGCTGATCCCGGTACGGGTCGGTGAGGCCCGGCTGGTCGCGCCGTTCACCGAACGCACCGTCGTGGACCTGACCAGGAACGACGAGACACAAGCGACTGAGGTGCTGCTGCGGGCGCTGGGCCGGTCGGCCCAGGCCTACGAGCACCCGGCCGATCCGGCCGCCGCCGGGCCACGTTTCCCCGGCACGATTCCGCCGGTCTGGAACGTGCCCACCCGCAATGCCGCGTTCACCGGGCGCAGCGCCGTGCTGGAGAAACTGCGCGATCAACTGGTCGGCAGCAGCAAGGCCGTCGTCCTGCCGCAGGCGCTGTACGGGCTGGGCGGCGTAGGTAAGACACAGGTCGCGCTGGAGTACGCGCACCGGTTCATGGCCGACTACGACGTGGTCTGGTGGGTATCGGCCGAGCAGCGTGAACTCGTGAACCCGTCGCTGGCCGAACTGGCGGTGCGCCTCGGGATCCGGGTCGGCGACAGTGTCACGGAGGCGGCGCAGGCGGCCCGCGAGGCGCTGCGCCGGGGCAGCCCCTATTCCCGCTGGCTGCTGATCTTCGACAATGCCGATGATCCGGTGGAACTTGAGCCGTACCTGCCCGGAGGATCCGGCCACGTGCTGGTGACCTCTCGCAACCAGGCATGGTCACGGGTGGCGGACCCGCTGGAGATTGACGTGTTCACCCGGGAGGAGAGCGTCGAGCACCTGCGGCGCCGGGTGCGACATCTTGATCCGGCGGATGCCGCGAAGGTGGCCATCGCGCTCGGTGACCTGCCGCTGGCGATCGAGCAGGCAGGTGCCTGGCTGGAGGAGACCGGCATGCCGGCCGGGACGTATGTCGAGCAGCTTGAGACGCAGCTCACCCAGGTCCTGTCGCTGAACCCGCCGTCTGACTACCCGGTCCCCGTGGTCGCCACCTGGAATCTCTCGTTCGAGCGGCTGCGGGACCGGTCGCCGGCGGCGGTGCGGCTGCTGCAGCTCTGCGCGTTCTTCGGCCCCGAGCCCATCTCGATGTCGCTGCTCTACAGCGATGAGATGATCCGTTCCCTGGTCCCGCTGGATGAGCGGCTCAGGGAGAAGCTCGTCCTGGGCCAGGTGATCAGGGAGATCGGCCGGTTCGCGCTGGCCAAGGTCGATCAGGGGAACAACTCCATCCAGATTCACCGGCTGGTCCAGGCGGTCATCCGCACCCAGATGTCCGACGCCGAGCAGGAGGCTGCCTGCCACGAGGTGCATCACATCCTGGTCGGGGCCCGGCCGCGGCAAGGAGATACCGATGACCCGGAGAACTGGCCGCGCTACGACTGGATCTGGCCGCATCTCACCCCGTCGCGGGCGCCTGAATGCGAGGAGGAGGAGACCCGCCAGCTGCTCATCGACCGGGTGCGTTACCTGTGGAAGCGCGGTGAATTCGATTCCGCGCTGACGTTCGGGGACCGGCTCGAAGAAGCATGGAGCATCCGGCTCGGTCACGATGACTGGCAGACCCTCCACCTGCGTTTCCAGATCGCCAACGTGCTGCGGTCGCTGGGCCGCTTCCAGGAGGCGCGCAGCGTGGACGCCGAGGTCCTGGCCAAGCAGCAGCAGGTGCTGTCGCCAAGTCATCCGCACACGCTGCTCACCGCCGGAGGGCTCGCCGCTGACCTGCGAGGGCTGGGCGAGTTCCGTGAGTCGCTCGACATGGACCAGGAAACCTATGAGCGGTTCAAGGAGCTGTTCGGCGAGGACCACCCGCGCACCCTGGCCGCGGCCAACAACCTGGCCGTTTCGCTCCGGCTGGTCGGTGACTGCTTCACCGCACGGGACCTGGACCAGGACACCTTAGACCGGCGCCGGGCCGTGCTGGGACCAGACCATCCGTACACGCTCTTCTCCGCGGCTAACCTGGCCCGGGACATGCGGGAGGCCGGTGATTTCGCTGGTTCCGCCGCGCTGTTGCGCACCACGCACGAACGATATCTGGAAGTGCTGGGCGACGACTTCGTGGACACCCTGCGCACCGCGAAGAGCCTGGCGATATCGCTGCGTAAGTCTGGCGCCCTCGTGGAAGCACAGAATCTGACGGAAGAGACGCGCGAGAAATACCTGCTGCACTATGGCGCGGATTCGCCCGACGCGCTCGCCTGCACGCTGAATCTCGCCTGCGACCTGTCGGCGCTGGATGAAAAGACCGCCGCGCGCGAGCTGGCCATGGAGGTGATGGAAGCCTATGAGAGCAATCTCGGGCCGGAACATCCGTACACGCTCGCGGTGGCCAACAACCTGTCGACGTACCTGCGCGGCACCAGTTCGCCCCGCGACGCGAGGGCGCTGGCCGACAGGACCCTGAAAGCTTTGCGCAGAAAGCTCGGCAGCGACCACCCATTCACCTTGTCCTGCGCGATCAACCTAGCTAATTGCTTGAGTGACCTGGGGGAATTCGAGCAGGCGGAGATGCTGGAGCGGGAAACCCTGGCCCAGCTACGGAAAACCCTGGGCCCGGCGCATCCGGACGCGCTCGTCTGCGAGGCAAACCTCGCGATCACCACGCACCTGTCCGGCCGGTCCGAGGAGGCCGGGCAGCTGCAGGAGCGGGTGCTGGTGGCCTTTGCCATGGCGCTCGGCGAAGGTCATCCCAACGTGACATCGCTGCGGCAATGGCGGCGGATGAACCGCGACCTGGAGCCCCAGCCCACCTGATTACCCGGGCATGCCCCCGCTGACCAGCCAGGGCAGCACATCGGGCAGCACATCCAGGGCGCCGAAGTGAGCGGCGCCAGGCTGTACGACCACGGTCGCGTGCGGGATCCTTTCCGCGAGCCACCGGGTATGACCGACCGGGGAGAACACGTCGTCTTCGCCGTGCCAGAGCAGGACAGGGACGACGATGGCGGCCGGATCGAACCCCCAGGGGGAACAGAACGCCAGGGCGTCGTCGATCCAGCCGTCGGCGGAGGTCCGCAGCGCCTCGGCGTAGTTCTGCACTAACAGCGCACGGATTCCGGCATCAGCCATCACCGGCCGGTCGGAGGCGTGCATCTCTTCCTGCACGTCAGCGACGAGGTGCGCGGGATCAGCCCGGATCTTCTGGGCCGCCGGGGTCAGCCGCGCGGCCAGTGGCCCGTGACCGGCCGCCGCTGCCGTGTACCCCAGGATGTTCGAGTCCGACATCCCGGCGAACCAGTCCAGGCCCTCGGCCGCCCAGGGCGCGAGGCCCACCAGCACCGCGGCCCGGGTGACCCGGTCGGGCAGCAGGGCAGCGCAGGCCAGCGCGTGCGGGCCACCGCCGGAGCGGCCGATGACCGCGAAGCGTTCGAACCCGTACGCGTCGGCGATAGTGGCGACATCGGTCGCGGCGTCAGCCACCCTGCGATGGGCCAGCCGATCGGAGCCGCCGTAGCCCGGCCGGTCAAAGGTGATCAGCCGCACGCCGAGACGATAGAGCAGCATCCCGCGGGGGGATGGCCCCAGCCGGCAGCCCGGCGTGCCGTGCAGCAGGAACACGGGGCTGCCCGCCGGATCCCCTTGTACCTCAACCGCCAGCCGCCGACCGTCAGCCGCGCACACCACGTCGGTCAATGCATGCCTCCCCGTGTCGTTACCTGCCCCGGACTACTGAATGGAGGAGGTGTTACCAGGATCGCGCCACCGGGGCAGGATCGGAAGCCCTGAACCGGGCGAGCGCGGCGCCGCCCTGGCTGAGGGCCGGCCAATGGACTCCCCGGCGACGGTACCGTGACGGCATCGCCACCGTGTCGCTGAAAGGACTGCTCATGCGCGTCGACGTGTGGAGCGACATCGTCTGCCCCTGGTGCTATCTGGGTGAGGCACGCTTCGAGAAGGCCCTGGCCACATTTGAGCACCGCGATCAGGTCGAGATGGTGCACCACTCGTTCGAGCTCGATCCGGGATTCCCCCGGGATCAGGTGGTCCCGGTGCTGGACATGCTGGCCGGCAAGTACGGCCTGTCCCGTGAGCAGGCCGCCCGTGCCGAGCAGGATATGGCCGCGCTGGCCGCCGCGGAGGGACTCGAATTCAGCGCCGGCCGGCCGCACGGCAACACCTTCGACGCCCACCGGCTGCTCCATCTCGCCCGGGACCGCGGGCTGGCGGACGACCTGCTCAGCCGCCTCTACCGGGCGAACTTCAGCGGGGAGCGTTCGGTCTTCGAGGCCGGCAGCCTGGCCGCCATCGCCGCCGAGGCCGGCCTGGACGCCGCCGAGGCGCGCGCGGTCCTGGCGGGCGACGCGTACGCCGACGAGGTACGCGCCGACGAACGCGAAGCCGCCGAGCTCGGCATCACCGGCGTGCCGTTCTTCGTCATCGACTCCGGGCTGGCCATCTCCGGCGGCCAGCCCGCCGGGGTTTTCGTGCAGGCCCTGCGCCAGGCATGGGCCAAGACGCCGGTTGGGCCCGGGAGCGATTGACTCCCAGGGCCGCCGGTGCGGGCGGCGCGCGGCCGCCGCCCGCACCGGCTGGCCTCAGGTGCAGGTGGTGCCGTTGACAGTGAAACTGGTCGGCGGGCTGTCGCTGGTGTTCCAGGTGCCCTGGAACCCGAACGACGCGTTGCCGCCCGCGCTGATCGCTCCGTTGTAAGTCACGTTCGTCGCGGTCACCTTCGCGCCGCTCTGGGTGATGGTGGTGCTCCAGTCCGAGGTGATCGTCTGGTCACCGGGGAAGGTGAACACCAGGGTCCATCCGTTCAGCGCGGTCTTTCCGGTGTTGTTGACCGTGACGTTGGCCACGAACCCGCCTGCCCACTGGCTCTGCGTCAGGTACGCGATATGGCAGGCCACGGCGGCCGTGGTCCCGGTCGGGCTGGGGGTGGGGGTCGGTGTCGGGGTGGGCGTGGGCGTGGGCGTCGGTGTGGGGCTGGCGGTCGTCGCGGTCGGGGTCGGCGACGCGCTCGTCGCGCTGGCGGAGGGCGATGGCGTGACGTTGCCCGCCGGGTTGCCGTAGATGATGCCCCGGCCGTTGGTGCCGACGTAGACCTGGCCATACACCCGGGGGTCACCCGTGATCGCCTGGCCGATGTTGCCCCACTGGTGCTGGCTGTCGTTGATCTGGATCCAGTCCGCGCCGGCGTCGTCGGACCGGAAGATGCCCTGCGTGCCGCCGATCGTGGCGATCGTGTACAGGGCCATGTAGGTCTGCCCCGGCGCTGCCTTGCCGAAGCCGATGTTCTGGGCCGCGGTCACGTTGCTGAGCTTGGTGAAGGTAGCGCCCGCGTTGGTCGAGTGCCAGATGCCGGAGTTGGTGCTCGACCCGCCGGCCAGCCAGATGTCGCCGGCGTGGCCCGGCATGGCCTTGATGAAGACGGTGCCAGAGGTCGGCAGCCCGGTCGCCGCCGTGGCGGTGAAGCTGGCGCCGCTGTTGGTGCTCACGTAGAACGTGCCGCCGGAGAAACCGTAGAACTCCGTGGGGGTGACCCGGTCCGAGGCCACGGCCGCGCCGGCCGGGATGCCGGTCGATGCCGTCCATGAGCCGCCGAAGCTCGTCGAGTAGTAGACCCCGGTACCGGCCGGGCTCCACACGGTGGAACTCGCGTCCGCGGCCTCCGCGACGACTCCGCCGCCGGTGACATTCGGCGGTTCCTGGCCCTGGAACCAGTTCGTGCCGCCGTTGGTGGAGAAGCCGATCCGGTTGATGTTGGGACTGGTTGTCTTGTTGACGTCGCCGGTCCGGACGATGTCGCTCGGGTTCAGTTCGGCGTAGTCGAGGCTGTCGCCGCTGGTCAGGTTGGGTGAGGTGTACATCTGGGCGGCGGTCGGCACGGTGGTCAGACTGGTGTGCACGAAGCCGTCGATGTCACCGAGCGCGGACAGCAGCGGCGGCCCGGACGGCGGGCTGATCAGCGCGTTGACCGCGGTCTCCTCGATGCCGTTGACCATCGGCGTGATGGTGATGGTCCCGCCGGAGTCCCAGTTCGTCAGGTTGTTGGTGCCGTACAACGTGGCGCCGGTGCCGTACATCATCCGGTTGGAGTTGAACGGGTCGATCGCCAGCGCCTCGGTCATCCAGCCCAGCAGCGGGGTGATCACCGGCGTGACGGGTTGCTGGTTGAAGGTCAGCCAGGGCTCGGACGAGATGTCCTGGGTGTAGCTGAAGCTCCGGCTGGGGTAGCTGGTCCAGTTCCAGATCTGGTTCCACGTGGAACCGCCGTTGGTGCTCCGCCAGATGATGGTGTCCGGCCACCACGAGCTGTAGGCCGTCACCATGATCGTGCTGGGATGCTGGGGGTCAATGGCCAGGCCGCTGTAGCCGAAGTAGTCGCTGCTGGTGTTCGAGGACGGATACGGGCTGATCTGGGTCCAGGTGCCGGTGGCGATGGTGTACTTCCAGACGTCGCCGGACGAGCCGTCGTACGGGCCGCCGGTGTTGCTGGTGGCGATGTACAGGATGCCGTTGGCCGGATCGACGACTCCGTGGTGGGCGATGAAGCCGGTCGGCTGGCCGGCCACCCGGATCCAGGTCGAGCCGCCGTTGGTGCTCTCGTACACGGTGTTCTGCAGGTCCGCGACCCCGGCGAAGATGGTCTGCGTCGCGCTGCCCGCGGCGCCGGTGGCCTTGTCGAAGGCGACCCAGGTGACGCCCTCCAGCGCGCTGTTGTAGCCGCTGGTGTCGGTCGGATCCGGTGCGTAGTTGCCGACGTTCGGGAAGCTGGTCACCTGCGACCAGGTCACCCCGCCGTCGGTGCTGCGCCACAGGCCGTTCCCGCTCGGGGCGCCCAGGTAGAGGATGTTGTCGTTATTGGGGTCGACGGCCAGCCGCTCGCCCATGCCGCGGCCGGGCATGTTGCCGCCGAGCTTGAACGGCAGCGTGGTCGCCGTCCAGGTGGCGCCCTGGTTCGAGGAGCGCAGGACGGCGCCGTTGTTCGGGTCGAAGCTGTTGGTATACATGCCGACCGCGGCCCACACCTTGTTCGCGTTACTCGGGTCCGGGGCCAGGCTGACGACGCCGTTCCAGCCCCAGTTGCTCTCGCCGACCCAGTCCAGCAGCGGGGTCCAGGAGCTGGTGGACTGGTTCCAGCGGTAGGCGCCGCCGATGTCGGTGTGCGCATAGATCAGGTTCTGCTGAGCGGGGCTGAACTCGATGCCGTCGATGAAGCCGCCGCCGCCGATCTTGACGTTCTGCCAGGTGTACGGCTGGGTGGCGGTCGCGGCGGACGCCTCAGGTGCCGCCGTCAGGGCCAGGGTGGCAACCGCGGCCGGCACCAGGGCGGCCGCGACCATGGCGAGGGTGGTGAGGATGGCGCTGAGGGGATTTCTTCGCATCGGCGGGATTCCTCTCTCGGCGGCGGACCGCGGGGATGAATGGCTGTCACCCGGAACGGGTCCCGGGCACGCTTTGGCCCTGCGGGCGCGGACCGCCAACGGGAGAAATGCCTGCCGAGGGCTGTCGAAGCGCTTCGCTGATCGCTGCGTGAGCCGGAGCGTAAGCCGGCCCGGCGGGGTCAGTCGATGGCCTGGACCCGGCGGCTCGGAGCCGATTGGCAAACCGGCTGATCAGCAGCGCTGCTGCGGGCGCCGGCCCGCAGCGGCGGAATGAAAGTCACATGACAGCGATTCCGCAGGCGGATTCCACCGGGGGAATGCGAACGCTCGCGGTGCGTCAGGGCTTCCGGGCCACGGCGGCCAGGAACCAGAACTGGCTGGGATCGGCCGGCACGTCACCGGGCGAGCCCGGCCGCCACTGTGGCGTGTAGACCAGCCCCGGTTCCACCAGGTCGAACCCGTCGAAGAAACGCAGAATCTCGGCGCGCGACCGGGTGCGTCCCTGGGTGGCGACGCTGCGCTGGTACACCTTCTCCGCGGCCTGCGTCACGCTGGGCCTGCTCTCGTTGGTGGCGTGGGACAGCACGAGAAGGCTGCCGGGCGCGAGCCGGTCGCGGAGGGTGGCCACGATCGTGGCGGGATCCTCGGCGTCGCCGATGAAATGCAGAATGGCCACGAGCAGCAGGCCGACCGGCTGGCTGAAGTCGATCAGCCGGCGGCAGGTGGAATCGGCGAGGATCTTCTCCGGCTCTCGCAGGTCGGCGTCGATGATCGCGGCATTCTCGTTGCCGGCCAGGATGGCTTTGCTGTGCGCGATGGCGACCGGGTCGATATCGACATACGCCACCCGGGCCTCCGGGTCGGCCTGCTGGGCGACCTCGTGCACGTTCCCCTGGGTCGGTATGCCGGATCCGATGTCCAGGAACTGCCGGATGCCGGTCGAGGCGAGGAAGCGCACCGCCCGGCCGACGAAGTCGCGGTTGGCCCGGGCGATCGCCCGGACATTGGGCTCGACCGCGGCCATCGCCCGGCCGAGGTCCTGGTCGGCCAGGAAGTTGTGGCTGCCGCCCAGCAGGTAGTCGTAAACGCGGGCGACGTTGGCCCGTTGCGTGTCAACTCCCGGCGGTACCAGGCCCGGCTCGTCAGCCATCACGCCTCCTTCTCTCCCGGTACGCGTGCCGCGCGCCCTCGCCTGACGCCCTCGCCTGACGCCGTCGCCTAGGGGTGCGCCCAGGCTAATTGACCCGGAACGCGCCGTGACTCGCCCACTGTGCCGCCGATGATGCTATACATTTCGTGTTCGCACGATATCTAAAGGTACTGACAATGGCTGCCTGTACCGTGCCGCCCAACGGCGGTTGGCCCGCAACAGTTGTCCGGATAGCCCGCGGCCGCAAGCCAGGCGGACTCGTCGTCAAGGTTGGTGCAGGTACCGGTGGAGTCACAGGCAGCCGGGGATGGCAAGCTCCCGGTACGACCCACAGGTAATACCGTCCTGGCCGGCCTCGCCACGTTCACCCTGGACGGCCGGGGGCGGGTGGCCTCCTGGTCAGCGACGGCGGCGCGGCTGTTCGGGCACAGCGCGCGGGCGGTCGTCGGGCGTGATGTATGCGACGTGCTGATCACCGGCGCAGGCCAGCGCGAACTTGTCAGTCATGCGCTGGCCGAGGTCGCGGCGGGACGGATGTGGAGCGGAACGCTGCCCGTCGCCTTCGCGGACGGCGGTGGGCAGGTCACCATCCGCTGTGAGCCGCTGGCCGGATCAGGTACCGGAACACTGGTGATCGCCCAGCATGCCGCGCCGCGACCTGGCCCAGGCCTGCTGAGCGAGGCGGCCACGCGCATCGGCAGCACGCTCGACCTCACCCAGACCGCCCGCGAGGTCGTTGACGTCGCCGTGCCCGGCTTCGCCGACTCGTGCGCCATCTACGTGCCGGAGCGGCTGCTGGCCGCTGATGAATTCGCCTCGCACCGGGCCGGGCACGCGGTGGTCGTGCGGCGGCTCGCCGCCCGGCTGGCCGACCAGTCCTCGGCTGTCACGGATGGCCTGCTGCGCCCCGGTGAGGTACTGGTCTTCAGCGAAGACACACCCTGGTTCCAGGCGATGGCGTCGGGCGTCCCCGTTGTGTTCGAGCACCTCGACGGCGAGACCATCGAGCGGATCACCAGCCGTCCGGGCGGCCCGCAGGTCGCGGCCGGCTACACGTCATTCCTGGCGGTGCCGCTTGTCGCCCGCGGTGCCGTGGTGGGCTGCGCTTCGTTCGGGCGCACCCGGGCCAGCTCTCCCTTCGGCCCCGGCGCCGCGGCGCTCGCCGTCGAGCTCGCCTCACGCGCCGCGGTGTGCATCGACAATGCCCGGCTGTACAACCGGGAGCGGCGGACCGCGCTTGCCCTGCAGCGCAGCCTGCTGCCCGGTCGGCCGGAGGTCCCGGCGGGCTTGCAGGTCGCGCACCGTTACGTGCCGGTCGGCGCCAGCGTCGTCGGCGGCGACTGGCACGATCTCGTCCCGTTGCCAGGCGGCCGGGCGGCGCTGATCGTCGGCGACGCGATGGGCCATGGCCCGGAGGCCGCGGCCGTCATGGTGCAGCTCCGGACCGCGGCGCATACCCTCGCCGACCTTGAGCTGCCGCCGGAACAGGTGCTGCACCGGCTTGACCGGATGGCGGCTGGGCTGGCTGCCGCGCCGTTCGCGACGTGCGTCTACACCGTCATCGACCCGTCCGACGGCTCATGTGTGATCGCCCAGGCTGGTCACCTGCCGCCGGTGCTGGTCCTGCCCGGCGGGGCGACGCAGGTCCTCGACTTGCCGCCCGGGCTTCCCCTCGGCCTCGACGCCGGAACCTTCCAGGCCAGCCGGATCAGCCTGCCACCGGGCGCCACACTCGCCCTGTACACCGATGGGCTGGTGGAAAGCCGCGCCCGGGCATTCGACGACGGCATGTCCGCGCTCCGCGAGACCCTCGGCTCGGCCCTGGCCCAGCCTGGTGCCGAGCTGGGTACCGCCTGCGAGACGGTCACCGAGAAGCTGCGTGAGCACGGCGAAGACGACATCACCCTGGTGCTCGTCCGCATCCGCCAGTGACGGCCACCCGGTGCAGCCAGCCCGGTGCAGCCAGCCCCGGCGGAGCCAGCCCCGGCGGAATCAGCTCCGAGGCAGCACGGGGGCCCGCACGTGCGGGTCGCTGTCCTGCAGGGCGTCCAGGCGTCGGGCGAGGGCTCCGGCGGTCGGTTCGCCGATCAAGACCGCGGGACCGGATGACTGCCTGGGCAGCGCCCACCACTGGCGGGTCCAGTACCCGAACCAGGTGTGCCACGCGGCGTACCGACTGGCCAGCGCGGCGGCATCGGCGGTGGTGGCCGGCTGGGGCGAGAGCGGCAGGCCGGCCTCGAAGAGGCCGGATTCCGGGGTGAGCCGGAATTCCGCCCAGACCACCCGGCCGCGGTAGTCGCCTTCGGCGCCGCAGCGAGCCGACAACTGGGCGACGGCGACGAGCCCGCGTTCGGTCTCGGTCAGTTCGTCCGGGTCAGGCTGGCGGCTGAACGGGGCGGTGGGGGCGCCGCTGTCGGCGACAGCGATGCACACCGCCTTCCCCGTCCAGCTCACTTCGGTGGCGAAGAAGCCATCACGGCCGCTGGCCGTGTGCCGGATTGCGTTGGTCGCGAGTTCGACGGCGCACAGCACGATGTCGTCGCAGTCGGGATGGTCAGCGAGCAACTCCGCGACAAACCTGCGGACCTGGCGGATCTGATCCTCCTGGCCCGGAAATACCTTGCGCCACCTCACGGCTCGCCTCGGTTGACCATCAGGTCCGGCCACCGGCGGGCGAGGGCGCGCTCAACCACCGACCGTGCCACCGCCGGTAGCTCCGCGACGGACAGCCCGGGCCCGCAGGCAGCGGGGCACGGGACGGGCGGCGGCCCGGGTTCGGGGCAGCGGCCCGGCTTCGTGGCGTCTGCCGGGGTTCGTGGCGTCTGCCGGTGGTCACCATCACCAGGCGTCCTCCTCGTTCCATGTCGGGCAGTGGCCTATGCCGATTCTGGCCCCCTTAGGGAGGCTTTGCACGGCACCGCAATGTTTGTCATATCCGCGCCTCAGGCGCTGTAGAGATCGAGCGCGTTACTGCCGTCGTTGACGAACAGCAGGCCCTGTCCGTCCGCCGGGGTTGTCACGCCGAAGAGGTCGCCGGCTCCATGCGGAACAAGAGTGACGACCGCCGCCTGGCGCCCGGCGGGGGTGATCTCAATTGCCCGGCCGTCATTGCCGTTGACGGCGATCAGATCACCGTTCGGGGCGATGGCCAGGCCGAGCGGGCCGTTGAGCGCTCCGCCGCTGGTCAGGAATCCGGCATCCGGCTTGATCGGTGATGTCCTGGTGATCGCGTCCGGGATCGCTGAGATGCTGCTGCTGATCGTTGAGGCGACATAGAGAGTCCCGGCACGCCCCAGGGCGAGACCAGTCGGACCCTGGACGAGCGCTGCCTTGTCCTGCCGCCAGGGGAATCCACTGCCGATGACAGTCACCCTCGTCAGCCGCGGCCGGGTGCCCGGAGCGAGCGAGATATCGATGCGCACCACTGTGCACAGCCCCGATGCGGGGGGCCTGGAGTTGCCGCTCGCCGTCCTGCTGAGCACGTTCGACACGAACAACGCCGCATGACCGGCCTGGGCCCGCATCGTCATGTCCCACGGGCCGTTGATGTCCTGGTTCACCCAGGTCTCGGCCGGCGCTCCGTGGCTGTCGAGCAGGATGAGGCAACCGGTGGGATTTACCGCGGGCAATGTGCCGCCACGGGTCGTGGGCAGGCTGCCGACGACCACCCAGCCGCCCGGCAGCACCTCCAGCCCGGTAGTCAGCCCGACCCCGCCCGGGCACCGAGCCGACGGCGGCAGCCAGCCGAGCCGCGCAAAGGGCCGCATGGAGCCGTTCGGGGAGATCTCGACGATGGTTGTGCCGGTCCCCTGCACGTTGGCCTTGTTGTTGAAGTTGCTCACCAGGATGTCACCCCGGACCAGGCTGCCCGCCGTCTGCGGCACGACCGTGACCCCGTAGGGGTTGACGTCGCCGTTGGCGGGCACGGTGCTGGCGATCTGGCTCACTGCGTGGAACCGCAGCAGGTAGGGACGCTGGCCGGCCAGCCCGGCCGCCGACGGGGAGCGGGTGGCGGGGGGATGCGCGGTTGACGAGCATGCCGCTGCCCCGAGCATGACCGTCGCTATGGCGAGCAGGGCACGGCAGCGCAGGACGGTACTCAGCACCATGGTGACTCCTCTGTAGCCGATATGCACATGGCGTGGCTGTCTAAACACGAGGAGTAACGGATGGTCGGCGGATCCGGTTCACGGGAGGCGCGGGAGGTCGTTGCGGCCAGAAGCTGAGGTCGCTGCCGGCCATAAGCCGTGGAAGGTCGTTTACGGGCAGGCGACGGCCGGAGGCTGCTGATCGGCTCATCACGGAAGCGCGGCCCGGCTCATCCCCGGCTGTCCTGAGACTGGGGCCTGATCACCCCGGGCCTGGGGCCGAATCACCCAGGGAGTGGTGTCTGATCACCGGGGGCCGGGGCCTGATCCCCGCGGAGTAGCGCTGGGTACGGCGCCAGTCCGTGTCTAGGACTTCAGAGCGGTCCTGAGCATCTGGAAGAACGCGTGACTCACGTGGCGCCGCACCAGGCGCTTGCCGAGCCTGCCACGGCGGCCGGCGGTCAGGTCCGACATAGTGCGCTCGGTGAGAAACAAATCCCCACGAGGCTGCTCATAGTCAGATTGCCGCTGTGCCAATGCCATCACAGATCACCTTCCCTGGTGATTCTGACGCCCAGGCTCGCCAATCGGTTGTCACGGAGAACGCTGGACCGCTCGTGCTTCTCCACGAGATCGGCGGGCGTGCGGTTCACCGCTGCCCGCCTCGACGCTGTGACCAGCACATTTATTCTCGGCGACGGGGCGGCGAGACGACGCCCGGCGTCGTCCTGCGCGGCCCGGGAGGATGCCCGGTGCGGGCCGCGGGCAATGGGCCCGCGTGCCCCTGGGCGTCCGGCGGGACCCGGATATGCGGCAACCTGCAGGTCCGCAGATTGGCGTGGGTGCGTCGCCATGAAACGCCGCGGGAACCCGATTGAATGGCCGCGAGGTGCGGATGTCGTACCAGCAGGCCTGGCCCGCAGGTGACCGCCGTAATGGCGGGTGGCACAGGCCGACGGCACGCTGCCATGGCGGGGAGATCATCCCCGGCCAGGGCGTGACTTATGGCCGCGCTATTGACGTCGCGGAGGCCGCGGGGTACGTTCACGCTAACTAATAGGAAACTTTCCTTACAGTCTGAACGGAGGCTGGCGAAATGGTCGGACTATGGCGGCATGCTGTCCGGCCAGGAACGCCCTGGCCGCGCTCTGGCCGGCGCCGGCTGGCCGCGATGATCGCCGCCCTGGTGCCGATCCTCGCGTTGCCTGCCGCCGCTGTGCCTGCCGCGGCGGCTGCCGTCGCGGCGACGCGCGCGGGGGCCGTGACCGCCCGTTCTGCTCCTGCCCCGGTTCCTGCCGCTGCCGGGGCCGCGCAACTCGCCGCTGTGCCTGCCGCGGTGCCAGGGCCGCCGTCCGGCTGGTCGACGGTGTTCAGCGACGACTTCACTGGGTCTGCGGGCACCTCGCCGTCAGCCAGCTGGATGTACGACACCGGGCCCGGCGCCAATTTCGGCACCGGCGAGATCGAGACCATGACCAACTCGACCAGCAACGGCTACCAGGACGGGAGCGGCGATCTCGTCCTCAAGGCGATCGGCGCCGGCAGTTCGTGGACGTCCAGCCGCATCCAGACGACCACCGCCAACGTGGGAGCACCGGCCGGCGGAGAACTTGAGGTCACCGCGTCCATCGAGCAGCCCAACCCGGCCGGCGGGCTCGGCTACTGGCCGGCGTTCTGGATGCTCGGGCCGGGCCAGTGGCCGGAAAACGGCGAGATCGACATCATGGAGGACGTCAATGCCCTGTCCGAGCACTCCGGGACCTTCCACTGCGGCACCGACCCCGGCGGCCCGTGCAATGAAACCAACGGCCTCGGCAGTGGGCTGCAGTCCTGCTCCGGCTGCCAGACCGGTTTCCGCACCTATACGGTGATCGTCAACCGCACGAACACCGCCAATGAGTCCATCACCTGGTATCTCGACGGGAACCAGTACTACACGGTCAGCGAGAGCCAGGTTGGCACCTCGACCTGGCAGGCCGCGGTGGACCACAACTTCTCCATCATCTTCGACCTGGCCATGGGCGGCGGCTATCCCAACGGCGTCTGCGGATGCACCACCCCCACCGGCGCGACCAGTTCGGGCGCCGCGATGACCGTGGCCTACGTCGCGGCGTATCAGACGTCGTCGTCCGCTACCCCGCCGCCACCCCCGCCCGGCTCCGGCCCGATCGTCGGCTACGGCGGCCTGTGCGTTGACGACCGGTCCGCCAGCACCGCGAACTTCAATCCGGTTCAGGTTTACACCTGCAACGGCACGGCCGCGCAGCAGTGGACGGTCGTGGCCGCGGGCAGCACCCTGCACGCGCTGGGCAAGTGCATGGACATCAACGGCGGCGGCACCGCTGACGGGACCACCGTGGACCTCTACGACTGCAACAATACGGCCGCGCAGGTCTTTATCCCGCAATCCAATGGATCTCTCTACAACCCGCAATCAGGTAAGTGCCTCGATGACACGAACTGGTCGACCACGCCGGGGACTCAGCTGCAGATCTGGGACTGCACGGGTAACGCCAACCAGCGATGGACCCTGCCCTGACGCCTGTTGCGCCCGGGCAGTCGAGAGCCGCATGTGCATTCTGCGAATCCTGTAGCGAGCTGAGATTGTAATACTTTTCGTCCGCACCCGTGCCGTGCTGTTAGGGTGCTGAGTTTGTCGGGCTTTCCTGCTGACCTTCGCTGGTCACCGTGATCCCGTGGCCATCGCAGCGGAAAGCACCCTGCGATTTGGGAGCCCCGTCGTGGGCACGCCTCGCTGCTTTTACCGTCTGCTCACCATTCTCTTGATCTCAACATCCATAGTGGCGCTTCCGATAGCCACGTCCAACCAGGCCGCCACCGCGAGCATCCGGGCACCGCGAATGGCGGCTTACGTCTGGGCCTACCATCACGTGCGCGACCCATACTGCTGGGGCGGTACCGGGCCCAGTTGCTTCGACTGCTCCGGGCTCATCGTGGCCGCCTACGCACGTGAGGGCCTGCACTTCGGCCGGTCCACGTACGAGATTCTCGCTTCATGGCGGCTAGTCAGGGAGAGCGAGTCCCGGGCCCGCCGGGGCGACCTGGCGTTCTTCGGGACGGGGCATGTGGAGTTCTTCGTCACGCCGCGCTACACGTTCGGGGCGCTAGAGCCGGGCACCCGGATCGGGTGGCACCGCTCCAGCGTGTGGTGGCACCCGACGATGTTCTTCCGGGTGCGGGGCGCGGGCTGACCTAGCCCGGTAAGGCGGTCCCAGTCGCCCAGACATCGGCTCGCTTATTGCCGCCGCATTCCCTTGACGAATGACGGAAGAATGGTTAGCTTACAAACTATTAGGAAACTTTCCTAATAGTCTGAGCAGGCCAGGCGTAGCGGAGCGCCGGTGACCGGAAGGATGGCGCGTGAATATGCGACGTTCCCGGGCGGCGGCGGTGGCCGCTGTGGCCGCCGTGGTGCTGACGGCGACCGGGATGGGCGGGCTGGCGGCGGCCGGCGCGGCCGCGCCGGCCAACCTGCTGGCCAATCCCGGGTTCGAGAGCGGGAGTCTGTCCGGCTGGTCGTGCTCACCGCTGGACAGCGTGCTGACCAGCCCGATCCATTCCGGATCGGATGCGCTGGCCGGGGCGGTGTCGGCGTCCGACGACGCACAGTGCACGCAGTCCGTGAGCGTGCAGCCGTCCACGGCCTATACCCTGACCGGCTGGGTGGAGGGGAACTACGTCTACCTCGGCGACACCGGGACCGGCACGAGCGACACGAGCAACTGGACCCCGGCGGCACCGTCGTGGACCCAGTTGTCCACCTCGTTCACCACCGGGGCCGCCACCACGAGCGTGACCATTTACCTGCATGGCTGGTACGCGCAGGGCAGCTACCACGCCGATGACCTGTCGCTGGCCGGGCCGGCCGGCAGCGGCGGGGGTGGCGGGACCTCGGTGCCCGGCGCGCCGAGTGGCCTGACCATCACCGCCGCGACGTCGAGCACCGTGTCGCTGTCCTGGTCCGCGCCGGCCGGCCCGGTGACTGGCTACGACGTGTACTCCGCGGGAAGCCAGGTGGGCAGCGTGACCGGCACCAGCGACACGCTGACCGGCCTGGCTCCCGCCACCCGCTACACATTCACGGTCGCCGCCGACAACTCGGCGGGCACCGGCCCGCAGAGCGCGGCGGCCACCGTCACGACCGCAGCGTCGGGCGGCGGAGGGGGAGGGAGCGGCGGAAGCTTCGCGGTGCCGCCGTACGTAGACCTGACCAACAACCAGGAGCCCCTGCTCGACCAGGCGATCACGCAGGCGGGCCTGAAGTCGTTCACGGCCGCCTTCGTCACCGGATCGGGCTGCACGCCGATCTGGGGCGATACCCTGCCCGTGACCAGCGACCCGGCGGTCACCGGCGAGATCAGCAAGGCCGAGTCGGAGGGCGCGACGCCGATCGTTTCGTTCGGCGGCGAGGCCGGCATCGAACTCGCTCAGTCCTGCACCACCCTGAGCCAGCTCACCGCCGCCTACCAGTCGGTGATCAACACCCTGAAGGTCACCCACATCGACTTCGACATCGAGGGCGCGCTGATCGCCTACACCGCCACCAGCAACCTGCGGTTCCAGGCGATCAACGCCCTGGAAGCCGCCAATCCGGGGCTGTCGGTCTCGGTGACCATCCCGGTGAGCCCGGCCGGCCCGGACAGCTACGGCCAGGCCTTCCTGCAGCAGGCCGCGGCCGACGGCACCCGGATCAACCTGGTCAACGGCATGGCCATGGACTACTACGGCAGCTACGACACCGGCGGCGCGCAGATGGGCAGTGACGCGGTCGCCGCGGCCAGCAGCACCCTGTCGTTCGTGCGGACCGTCTTCCCCGGCGCGACCTACGCCATGATCGGCATTACCCCGATGATCGGGCAGAACGATGACCCGGCCGAGGTTTTCACCGAGGCCGACGCGCACACCCTGGTCAGCTTCGCGCAGGCCAACCACCTGGGGCGGCTGGCGTTCTGGTCGGTGGACCGGGACCAGGCCTGCGCCGGGTCCGCGACCGGGCTGCCGGAATGCTCGCAGATCAGCCAGCAGCCGCTGGACTTCACCAAGATCTTCGCCAGCTACCTGGGCTGATCGCACGGGCGGCCCCCGGAATCGGCGCACTGGCCGGCTACCCGGGGGCGCCCGGGCCGGAGCACCCCCTGGCCGGCGCACCCCGTGGTGCTAGGCACGCGAGCGCCGCCACAGCACCGGTGGCCCGGCGCCCTGAGCGA
>Ga0265338_10004430_pt1 | contig 18977 bp, 12 predicted proteins | sample 42126metaG_FD_193579 | JGI IMG/M metagenome (GOLD analysis project Ga0265338, IMG submission 193579) | Rhizosphere microbial communities from Carex aquatilis grown in University of Washington, Seatle, WA, United States - 4-21-26 metaG | ecosystem: Host-associated > Plants > Roots > Rhizosphere...
GGCCGCCTCCCAGTCCGCCATCCGCCCCTCGGCCACCAGGCGCGCCAGGAAGCTGCAGTCCACCCTCCGCGCCACGTCGTGCCGGCAGGGGATCGAAAGGAAGGCGCGGGTGTCGTCGTTGAAGCCGACGGTGTTGTAGAAACCGGCCGTCTCGGTGGTCATCTCGCGGAAGCGGCGCATGCCTTCCGGGGAGTCGTAGAACCACCAGGCCGGACCCAGCTTCAGGCAGGGATAGTGTCCGGCCAGCGGCGCCAACTCCCGCGCATAGGTCGTCTCGTCCAGGGTGAAGAGGATGATGCTGAGCGCCGTCTCGCGCCAGAACCGATCCAGCAGCGGCTTCAGCGCCCGCACATAATCGGTGCGCATGGGGATGTCGGCGCCCTTGTCGCGGCCGAAGGCCTGGTGGACCCAAAGGTTGTGGTTGCGCCACGAGCCAGGATGGATCTGCATCACCAGCCCGTCCTCCAGGCTCATAGCGGCCATCTCGGTCAGCATCTGGGCGCGGAACAGTTCGGCCCGCTCGGGCGTCACGCCGCCCCGCAGCACCTCGGCGAACAGGGCCTGGGCGTCGACGCGAGACAGGTCGGCAGTGGCCGGAGTCGGGTGACCGTGATCGGTGGAGGTCGCCCCCATGGCAATAAAGTCCCGCCGCCGGCGGCGGTGGGCGGCGAGGTAGCCGTCCCAGCTTTCGACGTCCTCGCCGGTCAGCTCGGCGAAGCGGGCGAAGGCGGTGCGGAAGTCGTCGTGCTCGGGATCGACCACGGCGTCGGGCCGATAGGCGGTGATCACCCGGCCCTTCCAGCCTGAGTCGCGGATAGCCTGGTGATGCTCCAGCGTGTCGTGCGCGCCCTCGGTGGTGGCGATCACCTCAATGTTGAAGCGCTCGAACAGGGCGCGGGGGCGATAGCCAGGCTGGGCCAGCTTATCCTTGATGCCGTCGAAATAGAGGTCGGCGGTCTCGGCGCTCAGGGCCACGTCGAAGCCGAACACCTCGGCGAACACATGATCCAGCCACAGCCGCGAGGGCGTGCCCCGGAACAGGTGCTGCATCCCAGCGAACAGGCGCCACGCCTCGCGCGGATCGGCGGCGCTCGGGCGGCCATGCGCCGGCACGCCCAAGTCCTCCATCGGCACGCCCTGGCTGTAGAGCATGCGGTAGAGGTAGTGGTCGGGCGCCAGCAACAGCTCGGTGGCGTTCGGGAAGGCCGCGTTGGCCGCGAACCAGGCCGGGTCGGTGTGGCCGTGCGGGCTGACGATCGGCAGGGCGGCCACGCCGGCATAGAGCGCCCGGGCGATGGCGCGGGTGGTCGGGTCCGCCGGGAACAGGCGGTCGGGGTCCAGGGCCAGGGCGTGGGGCATGGGCTCGGTGAGGGCCGGTTGTGGTAGCGATTGCATAGGTGTTACGCGTGCGCAATGCCGGTCGCCGCCGCCAGCTCCGCCCCGGGTCCCACCGACCTGCCGCCGGCGATCCGCCTTCATCCCGACGACTACGTGATGGTGGCGCTGCGGACGTTGGGGCTTGGCGAGGTGGTGGAGGCGGAGGGCGTCTCGGTCAGGGTCGCGGAGGCGATTCCCGCGGGCCACAAACTGGCGATCAGGCCGATTCCGGCCGGGGATAAGGTCCGCCGCTACGGCTGGCCCATAGGCCACGCCACCCAGGCCATTGCGGCCGGGACGCACGTCCACAGCCACAATCTCGCGACCGACCTCAAGGGCGAGGAGCCCTATTCCTATCTACCGGTCCGGGCGTCCCAGCCGGCGCCCGCCGCGGCGCGGACCTTCGAAGGCTATTTGCGGGCCGGTGGGGAGGCGGGGACCCGCAACGAGCTCTGGGTGATCCCGACCGTGGGCTGCGTGGCCCGCACGGCGCAGCGGGCGGCGGCCGCGGCGAGGGCCCGGCATCCCGGCCGCATCGACGGGGTCGTGGCCTTTCCCCATCCCTATGGCTGCTCGCAGCTGGGCGAGGATCTTGACGGGACCGCCCGGATCCTCGCGGCCCTGGCCTGCCATCCCAATGCCGGAGGGGTGCTCCTGATCGGACTCGGCTGCGAGTCCAATCAGCTGGACGCCCTCCTGGCGCGGCTGCCGCCCGAGCGGCTGGACCGCATCCGCACCGTCCGCGCCCAGACCAGCGACGACGAGGACGCCGACGCGCAGCGGGCGCTGGACGAGCTGGCCGAGATCGCCGGCGCCGACCGCCGCCAGACCGCGGGCCTCGGCGCCCTGACACTGGGCCTGAAGTGCGGCGGCTCGGACGGCTTCAGCGGTCTGACCGCCAATCCCCTGATCGGACGCTGCGCCGATGCGGTCACGGCGGCAGGCGGCCGGGCGATCCTGACCGAGGTTCCCGAGATCTTCGGGGCCGAGCGCCTGCTGATGGCCCGCGCCGCCGACCAGGCGGTGTTCGGCGATCTGGTGGAGCTGGTGAACGGCTTCAAGCGCTACTTCCTGGACCATGGCGAACGGGTCTCGGAGAACCCCAGCCCCGGCAATGTCGCCGGCGGTATCACCACCCTGGAAGAGAAATCCCTGGGCGCGGTGCAGAAGGGCGGCCATGCGCCGGTGACCAGCGTGCTGGCCTATGGCGGTCAGATCAGCCGCTCCGGGCTGGCGATTCTCGAGGCGCCGGGCAACGACGCGGTCTCCACCACCGCCCTGGCGGCGGCGGGCGCCACCCTGACCCTCTTCTCCACCGGTCGCGGCACGCCGCTCGGCAGCCCGGTCCCGACCCTGAAGCTTGCGACCAACCGGCCCCTGGCCCAGCGCAAGCCCGCCTGGATCGACTTCGACGCCGGCGCCGTGCTCGAGGAAGGCCAGGACGCGGTGTTCGAGCGGCTGCTCGACCTGGTCGCGGCCACGGCCAGCGGAGCGCCCGCGCGCAACGAGATCAACGACGAGCGCGAGATGGCCCTCTGGAAGCGGGGCGTCACCCTTTGAGCCTGCTCCGGCTGTCCGAGGCGACGCTGGCGCTCGCGCCGGCGGCGGCGCAACGCCCGGCCTATGACCGCTCGGCTGTCAGCGTAGGAGTCGTCCACTTCGGCCCCGGCGCCTTCCACCGGGCTCACCAGGCCGCCTATCTCGACAGCGTGCTGAGGGACGATCCGCGCTGGGGCATCTGCGCGGTCTCGCTGAACTCGTCGGCTGTGAGCGAGGCCCTGGATCCGCAGGATGGTCTCTATGTCCTGAGCCTGATGGGCCAACCGCCCGGGCTGCGCGTCATCGGCTCCCTGATCGAGCGCAAGACCCGCGCCGATGCGGCGGGGATCGCCGCCCGCCTGGCCGCGTCCTCGACGCGCCTGGTCACCGCGACGGTGACCGAGAAGGGCTATTGCCTGACGCCTGAAGGCGGTCTGGATACGGAGCATCCGGGCGTCCGGGCCGATCTTCAGGACGGGGCCCCGCCACGCACCCTGGTGGGCTGGCTGGTCCATGGCCTGGGCCTGCGTCGGGCGGCCGGGGCAGGCGGTCTGACGGTGCTGTCCTGCGACAACCTCTCGGCCAATGGCCGACGGCTGGCCCGAGCGGTGTCGGATTTCGCGGCCATCGCCGACCCGAGTCTCGGCGCGTGGATCCAGGACCACGTCCGCTTCCCCTCGTGCATGGTCGACGCCATCACGCCGGCTACGGACGATGCGCTGCGGAACCGGGTCAGGGAACGGCTCGGGCTCGAGGACGCCTGGCCGATCCAGCGCGAACGCTTCAGCCAGTGGGTGATCGAGGACGATTTCGCCGGCGAGCGCCCGCCGCTCGAGGGCGCGGGCGTGCAGTTCGCGTCTTCGGTCGCGGGGCATGAGGAAGTCAAGCTCCGGCTACTGAACGGCGCCCATTCCAGTCTGGCCTACATCGGTCTTCTGCTAGGCGTGGAGACGGTCGCGGACGCCATGGCGACGCCCGAGCTGGCGCGCTTCGTCGAAGTCATGATGCGGCGCGACATCATCCCTTCGCTGCATCCCACGCCCGGGCTCGACGCCGAGCGATATGTCCAGGATATCCTCGGCCGCTTCCGCGAACCTACGATCCGACACCTGCTCAGCCAGATCGCCTGGGACGGCTCCCAGAAGCTGCCATTCCGCCTGCTCGGGACCATCGTCGACGCCAGAGCCGCCGGCCGGCCCGTCGAGCGGCTGGCCATTCCCATCGCCGCCTGGATGCGCTTCCTGGGCCTGCCCCGTCCACCGATGCCGCCCCTGGTGGATCCGCTCGCCGAGCGGCTCCTGCCCCTGGCGCGCAGGGATGGCGTGGATGCAATCCTGAACGGCAGCGGCGTCTTCCCGCTGCCGCAGGCGAGGGACGAGGTGTTCCGGGCCGCCGTGCGCGCGGCTTGGCGGCGGATGGGCGACGCCGGCCATCTGCGTGAGCTCCTGACCGAGGCGGCGGGATAGTCATGGCGACGGCGGGGGCAGAGACGATCGGGACCGCCAGTCGACGGCGCTGGCTGGTCTGCGCCCTGCTGCTGCTGGCCACGGGGATCAACTACCTCGACCGCCAGACCATCGGCCTGCTCAAGCCCACCTTGCAGGTCCAGTTCGGCTGGAACGAGCGGGCCTATGCCGACATCGTGTTCTGGTTCCAGGCGGCCTACGCCGTGGGCTACCTCGGCTTCGGGGCGGTGATCGACCGGCTGGGCGCCAGGATCGGCTATGCGGCCGCCTTCACCCTCTGGACCGTGGCCCACATGCTGCACGCGGGCGTCCGCTCGGCCCTGGGCTTCGGGGCGGTGCGGTTCCTGCTGGGCCTGGGCGAATCCGGCAACTTCCCCGCCGGTCTAAGGGCTGTGGCCGACTGGTTTCCAACCGAGGAACGCGCCTTCGCCACCGGGGTGTTCAACGCCGGATCCAACATCGGCGTGATCGCCGCACCTCTGATCGTGCCGGCGATCACCCTGACGCTCGGCTGGCGCGCGGCCTTCCTGATCACCGGTGCGGTGAGCCTGCTCTGGCTGATCCCCTGGCTGATGCTCTACCGCCATCCCGCAAAGGCCGGCGCCGTCACCTCATCCGAAGCGCCCCGGATCATGCCCTGGCGACGCGTGCTGGGGCTGAAGCAGGCCTGGGCCTATGCCGCGGCCAAGGCCCTCACCGATCCGGTGTGGTGGCTCTTCCTGTTCTGGCTGCCGGACTTCCTGCACAGGCGCTATGGCCTCAACCTCAAGGACTTCGGGCCGCCGCTGGTGGCGGTCTACCTGATGTCCGACGTGGGCAGCGTGGCGGGCGGCTGGCTGTCGCTCCGCCTGATCCGGTCTGGCTGGACCGCCAACTGGGCGCGCAAGGGCGCCATGCTGTTCTGCGCCTTGCTGGTCACCCCGATCTTCGTGATCCAGTCGGTGACCCAGCTCTGGCCAGCCGTGGCGATCATCGGCCTGGCGGCGGCCGCCCACCAGGCCTGGTCGGCCAATCTGATGACCCTGCCTTCCGACATGGCCCCCCGGTCCGCCGCGGGCCGCGTCATCGGCCTCGGCGGCTGCGCCGGGGCGGTGGGCGGCATGCTGATGTCGCAATACACTGGCCTGATCCTCGATCGGGTCCACAGCTACTGGCCCGTCTTCGCCGTCGCCGGCGGCGCCTACCTGGCAGCCCTGGCGGTTGTGCAGGTGCTGGTTCCAAGGTTCACGGCGATGGAGGAGGGGGCCTAGGCCCTCACTCCGCCGCGGACTGGAACCCTGCCGCCAAGGGTCCGTTGCGCTCGGCCTCGAACATGTAGTCGCGGGTGAGCGGCAGGGCGTCGACCCTGCGCGTCAGCTGGATCTGCATGTTCATGTCGCCCAGCGCCCGGAACCCGAGCTCGGAGGAGGCCAGGTAGTACTCCCACATCCGGCAGAAGCGTTCGTCGTACATCTGCGCCACCGCCTGCCACTCGGCCCGGAAGCGCTCGCGCCAGGCCTTCAGCGTGTGGGCGTAGTGCAGGCGCAGGAACTCGATGTCGGTGATGAACAGGCCGGTCTGCTCGATCGCCGCCGAGGTCTCCGATAGCGACGGGATGTAGCCGCCCGGGAAGATGTTCTTGCGGATCCAGACGTTGGTCAGCGAAGGCGGCGAGCGGCGGCCAATGGTGTGCACCAGGGCCACGCCGTCCGGGGTGAGCAGGTCCCGGATGCTGGAGAAATAGGTCCGGTAGTTGGGCACGCCGACGTGCTCGAACATGCCCACCGAGACGATGCGGTCGAACTGGCCCTCCAGGTCGCGGTAGTCGATCAGTTGGAACCGGGCGCGGTCCTCCAGCCCCGCCGCCTTGGCTCGCTGACGAGCCAGGGCCAGCTGCTCTTCGGACAGGGTGATGCCCAGCACCTCGACGCCGTAGCTCCTCGCCAGCTCCAGGGCCATGCCGCCCCAGCCGCAGCCGATGTCGAGCACCTTCAGTCCCGGCTCCAGCCGCAGCTTGGCCGCGATGTGGGTCTTCTTGGCGGCCTGGGCCTCTTCCAGCGTCATGTCCGGCCTGGCGTAGTAGGCGCAGGAGTACTGCATGTCCGCATCGAGGAAGCGGCGATAGAGGTCGTTGGAGATGTCGTAGTGGTGCGCGACGTTGCTCTTGGACGCGGCCCGGTCGTTCCACTGCTGCAGGCGCCGACGCGCGGCCAGCATGGCCATCTGCAATAGCCCGTGCCGCTCGTCGGAGCGGTCGGGAAGGTTGCGCCCGCCCAGGTCCAGCAGGTCCCAGATGTCGCCTTCCTCGAACTCCAGTTGGCCGTTCATGTAGGCGTCGCCGAGGCCGCCCTGCGGGTCGGCTGCGATGGCGCGGGCCGCCGCCCAGGAGGTGAGATGCACGGAGACCTTCGGCGCCGTCCCGTCGCCGTAGGCCAGCACCTTGCCGTTGGGCAGGCGCACCGACAGGTCCCCCACCCGGATCAGCCGTTTCAGGAACCCTTGAAGCACTGCCCAACCCTCCGCAACTGGACCCCCCGGTTCGTTTATCCAGGCTTTGCCGCCCGGGTTGCAAGCCCCGCCGCTATTCCGGAGGCGGGGTCGTGCGGCTTTCGTAATAGTCCGCCGAATGCGGCGGTTCGGGATAGCCGTGCGGCATGGGGCGGCGCGAGAAGGTCTGGAAATAGGCGATGCTGGCGTCGCGCCACCAGTCGGCTTCGCGCTGCTGGACCTGGAGATCGAGGGCGATATCGGCGAAGCGCTCTGGGTCGACCTTGGGCTTCAGGCGCGCCCAGGTGCGGCGCATGCCAGCGACATAGGCCGTTCCCCGGAAATATCGGACCACCAGTTCGTCCCAGAGGGTGCGGCCTGAAGACTCCAGGCGCCAATCCCAGGGCAGGTGGTGGAACCAGAGCAGGGTGTTTTCCGAGTTGGGGCCCAGGCTGCTGAAGCGGCGGGCGACCGGCGGGGCGTACTGGGCCACGGCGTTGCTGCCGCTTTCCGTGCGGTCGAAGCCGACGCCGGTCGGGCCCGCCTTGTTGAAATAGACCGAAGTCCAGTCAGCCCGGGGTCCGCCGGCGACCCAGGGGCCCGGGCCATAGTGGGTGTCGCGGGCCATCTGATGGTGCAGGCCGAGCGGGGTCATGTAGTCCACCGCCGCCTCGCGGGAGCCCATCATCATCCGCACCACGGGCCGCACCAGCCCCCGATCGTTGCTGAAGGTCATCCGCACCCAGTCTCTGGCGATGTCGCGCGACGAGGCTTCCGGATCCCAGGCCAGTCGTCCGAAGGCGTACCAGTTGGCCTGGTCGAAGATCGAGCCGGACCAGTCCGCATCCCGCCCGACATTGGCCACGCCCGCCATGCCGGTGAGGGCGGGGCCAGCGGGGCCGTTCTCCAGCACCTTGGCGACGGTGGCGCCGGGGCCCTTGGTGAAGGTGTCGCTTCTCAACACCTCCTTCCAGAGCGGGCCCAGGTAGACGAGGTGGGTGTTGCGGCCCAGGTACTCCTTGGTGATCTGCGCCTCCATCATCAGGGGCGTCTTCGGCATGGCGCCGAACAGCGGGTGGAACGGCTCGCGCGGCTGGAAGTCGATGGGGCCGTTCTTCACCTGCAGCAGCACGTTGCGGTGGAAGCGGCCGTCGAGCGGTGTGAATTCCTCAAAGGCCTGCTTGGCGCGATCGTCCGGCGTCTTGTCGGAATAGACGAAGGCCCGCCAGATCACGACGCCGCCGTGCGGGGCCAGGGCGTCGGCCAGCAGGTTGGCGCCGTCGGCGTGGCTGCGGCCGTAGTCCTGGGGCCCTGGCTGGCCCTCGGAGTTGGCCTTGACCAGGAAGCCCCCGAAATCGGGGATCAGGCGGTAGATCTCGTCGGCCTTGGCCTTCCACCAGGCCTGGACGTCCGGGTCCAGAGGATCGGCGGTCTTGAGATGTCCGACCTCGATCGGCGCCGAGAACCGTGCGGACAGGTAGACGCGCACGCCGTAGGGCCGGAAGACGGCCGCCAGCGCCGCGGTCTTGCGCAGGTATGGCTCGGTCAGGCTTTGGGCGCTGGCGTTCACATTGTTCAACACCGCGCCATTGATCCCCACCGAGGCGTCGGCGCGGGCGTAGGCGGCATAGCGGGGATCGAGCCGGTCCGGCAGGGCGGCCCAGTCCCAGAGCGAGCGGCCGGCGTATCCCCGCTCGACGGACCCATCGAGGTTGTCCCAGTGGTCCAGCAGCCGAAGCGCCAGCTTCGGTCGGGACGAGATGTCCAGATGATCCAGCCTGCCGCCGGTCTGGGCCTGCCGCAGCAGCCGGAAGACTCCATAGAGCAGGCCAATGTCGCTGTTGGCGGCGACGAGGGTGACCGAGCGGCGGCCGAACCTCTCCGTCCGGATCAGATAGCCCTCGGCTCCCAGGGTCTTCAGCGGCGGATGCAGCCCGGCGGCCAATCCCGACCCGCCGGTCGCAAGTACGACAAGGCCGTCGCGATCGATCGTCCGGGCAGGGACCAGCCTCGAGCCCGTCAGGCCGCGGGCGCCCCTGACCAGTTCCTCGCGCGCCGCCTCGAGCGTCGGTGAATCCGCCGCGTCGACCATCAGTGACCGGAGGGTCCTGGCGTCCCGGGCCCTGACCGCCGCCGGCAGCGGGTGGTATCTCAGCCAGAGCTCGTGGCCGTCCTCGGCCCGGGCGATCGGCGCCAGGGCCAGGGCGATCAGCAGGACCGCCAGCCGCCGCATGCTCAGCAGGCGTTGGTCAGGATGTACTCCAGATACTCCTGCCGGCCGCTCTTCAGCTCCGGATCGGTGTTGCGCTCGAGGGCATGGTCGGCGAGGTCGCTCAGCGACGCCTGTCCCGCCATCATCCGGGCCCCGACGCCATGCTTCCAGCCGGCGTAGCGCTCTTCGACGAAGGCCTGGATCCTGCCGCTTTCGATCAGGCCGGCGGCGGCCACCAGGCCCCTGGCCAGCACGTCCATGCCGCCGATGTGGGCGTGGAACATGTCCTCCGGATCGCGGGACTGGCGCCGGACCTTGGCGTCGAAATTGAACCCGCCGGTGGTGAAGCCGCCGCCCTTCAACAGCTCGTACATGACCAGCGTCGTCTCCATGACGTCGTTGGGGAATTGGTCGGTGTCCCAGCCGTTCTGCGGATCGCCGCGGTTGATGTCGATCGAGCCCATGATCCCCAGCCCAGCGGCCGTCGCCACCTCGTGGGCGAAGGTGTTCCCGGCCAGGGTGGCGTGGTTGTTCTCGATGTTGACCTTGACCTCGTCCTCCAAGCCATAGGCCTTCAGGAAGCCGAACACCGTTGCGGTATCCCGGTCGTACTGGTGCTTGGTGGGCTCGTGCGGCTTGGGCTCGACCAGGATGGTCCCTCGGAAGCCGATCCGATGCTTGTGCTCGACCACCAGGGTCAGGAAGCGGCCGAGCTGGTCCAGCTCCTGGCGCAGGTCGGTGTTCAGGATGGTGTCGTAGCCTTCGCGTCCGCCCCACAGCACATAGTTGGCGCCGCCGAGCCTGTGGGTCGCCGCGAGCATCTCGCGGACCTGCAGCGCCGCCCAGGCCGCGACCTCCGGATCCGGATTGGTGGCGGCGCCGGCCATGTAGCGGCGGTGGCTGAAGAGGTTGGCGGTGCCCCAGAGCAGCTTAACCCCGGTGCGCGCCTGGTGGCCGGCCAGCATGTCGACCGCACGGCCCAGGTTGGCCACATATTCCCGCGGGGTCGGGGCCGCGGCCATCACGTCGGCGTCATGGAAGGTGTAGAAGGGCGAGCCCAGCTTCTCGAAGAAGGTGAAGGCGTTCAGGGCCTTCAGCTCAGCAAGCTCCTGGGAGGCCGGCGCGCCCGGCTTCCACGGCCGGTCGAACACCCCCTCGCCGAAGATGTCCGCCCCCGGCCATGCGAAGCTGTGCCAGTAGCAGACCGCCACGCGCAGGTGCTCGGCGATGGTCTTGCCAAGGACGATCCGGTCCGGATCGTAGTGCCGGAAGGCCAGGGGATTGTCCGAGCCGGGCCCCTCGTAGCGGACCTTGTCGAAGGATTCGAAGATGTTCTGGGTCATGGGGCTCAGCCGGCGAACAGGGGTTGCAGGGTCTGGTAAAGGCGCTTGAAGCGTAAGCGCTTGGTCGCGATCAGCTCCGCGAGGACAGGATCGGGTTCGATGACGCCAGAGATCGGAGGCGCGGTGCAGACCTCTTCGACGGTCCCCTCACCGAGGCAGAGCCGGGCCAGGCGCGCGGCGCCGAAGCTCGGGCCCAAGTCCCCTCCGTCGCGATAGACCAGGGTCTTGTCCAGGGCCGAGGCCAGGATGCGGCCCCAGAAGGCCGAGCGCGAACCGCCGCCGATGACGCTGATCTCGCTCAGCACCGTGCCCGCATCCTGCAGCACGTCCAGACCGTCGGCCAGGCCCATGGCCACGCCCTGCAAGGTGGCGAGCGCCAGGGCGCGGGCGTCGGTCGAAGGCGTCATGCCAAAGAAGACCCCCGTCGCTTGAGGATCGTTGTGAGGCGTCCGCTCGCCGGTGAGGTAGGGCAGGAAGAGTTCCGGCGTGTCCTCGAGGCCCGACGTTTCCAGGTCGGCCAGCATGGCGCCGACGTCGCCGCGGCCGGTCAGGGCGGCGGTGAAGTCCAGGCACGAGGCGGCGTTGAGCATCACCGACATCTGGTGCCAGAGCCCGGGCAGGGCGTGGCAGAAGGCGTGCACCGTCCCGGTCACGTTGGGCCGGAAGGCCTCGGTCGCCGCGAAGATCACGCCGGATGTGCCGAGCGAGAGCAGGGCGTCGCCATCGCGGATCACGCCCACCCCGACCGCTCCGGCCGCATTGTCGCCCCCGCCCCCGGCCACCGGGATGCGGTCCATGCCCCAGGCCTGGGCGACCTCGGCGCTCAACAGGCCGGTCTGATCCGTCCCTTCCACCAAAGCCGGCATGCGGCGGGTATCGAGTTCGGTGGCGGCCAGCATCTCGGGCGACCAGCGCCGGGCGCCGACGTCCACCCACAGCGTGCCTGAGGCGTCGGAAAGGTCGGTGGCCGCGTCGCCGGTCATACGGAGGCGGACATAGTCCTTGGGCAGCAGAACCAGGTCGATCCGGCGCCAGACCTCCGGCTCGTGGCGGCGCACCCAGGCCAGCTTGGGGGCGGTGAAGCCCGGCAGGATCGGATTGCCGGTGAGGGCGTGGGCGCGGGGCTCGCGCTGGAGCAGCTCCTCGCATTCGGCGGCGCAGCGGCCGTCGTTCCAGAGGATCGCGGGGCGCAGCACCTGGCGCGAGGCGTCCAGCAGCACCGCCCCGTGCATCTGGCCGGATAGCCCCAGCGCCCGCACCCGGCGGCGCAGGCCGGGGTCCAGTTGCGCCACCGCCAGATTGACCGCCGTCCACCAGTGGGCGGGATCCTGCTCGGACCAGAGGGGCCGAGGACGCGAGACGGTCAGGGCGGCGCGGGCCTCCGCGGCGACTGAGCCGGCGTCGTCCGTCAGCACGGCCTTCACGGCGGAAGTGCCGATGTCGATCCCCAGGTACATCTCAGTCCGCCTCGATGCGCATGCCGGCCCGAAGCGCGGCCCCGGGCGGCAAGGCGATCACGCCCTCGCCCATCGGGTTTGGCGTGTTCAAGGCGTCGGGCCGATGGCTGACGGGCTCGATGGCGAAGAAGTCCTGCCCCGGCGGGGAATAGACGTGCAGCCAGCGCTGGCTGGGCGCGGCGGTCAGCCGCACGAGCATGTCTCGATCGGCCAGGACGATCTCGGCGGGGCCGGACCAGCCGGTGTGGCAGTTGTCGATCAGTTCCGCGGCGGCCAGGGGCGCGCCCCTGGCCCAGTCCCCGAAACGGTCCGGAGGGGCCAGATCGGTGGGAAGCAGGTCCTTGTCGGTCAGCCAGACGGCCCGCACCTCGGCCGTCAGCCGCGCCTCGCTGCGACCGGGAAAATAGGGATGCAAGCCGAGACCCGCCGGCATGAGCCCGTCCGACTGGTTGATGAGCTCCAGTCCGAGGCTGACGCCGCCTGGGTCGGCTGCGATGGTCTGGCGCGCGAGGTAGCCCCACGGCCAGGCGCCGGCGGAGTGTCGCATCTCCAGCACGATGCGGTCGGCGGAGAGCTGGGCGATGGACCACACGCTCAGCCAGCCGTCGCCGTGCATGGGGCTCGGGTCGCCCGGCGTGTTGGGCTCGATCGAGACCTGGCGCCCTTCCCAGGTGAAGCGGCCGTGGGCGATGCGGTTGGCGTAGGGGACCAGCGGGAAGCACGAAAGATCCAGGGGCACGGCAGGCTGGGCCGGCGCGGGCCTGAGCACATCCACGCCACGCAGGCGCAGGAAGGTGATCCCGCCCCCGGCCTCGGTGACGCCGACCTCATAGTCGCCTGAGGAAATCGTGGTCACTGGGATCAGGTCACCGTCAGGGTCGTGGACTTCAGTTCGGCGCTCGAGGGCCCCGCGAACAGGGTGAAATCGCCTGGCTCGACCACCCGGATCATGTCGGCGTTGTAGAAGCGAAGCTGCTCGGGACCGACCTCGAAGCCGACCGTGCGCGCCTCGCCGGGTTGGAGGGTGACGCGCTTGAACCCTTTCAGCTCCAGCAGCGGCCGGGTCACCGAACTCACCTCGTCGCGGATGTAGAACTGCACCACCTCGTCGCCCGGCCGATCGCCGACGTTGCGGACATCCACCTCGACCCGCACGGTCTCGCCGGGCCCCATCCTGGTCTTGGCGGGCCGGGGCGCCGAAATCTCGAAGCGCGTGTACGAAAGCCCGTGGCCGAAGGGGAACAGGGGCTGGGTGGTCCCGTCCAGATAGCCCCGGCGCGCGGTGGGCTTCCTGTTGTAGAAGATCGGCAGCTGGCCGGCGTTGCGCGCGATCGAGACCGGCAGCTTGCCGCCTGGATTGGCCCGTCCGAAGATCAGGTCGGCCGCCGCGTTGCCGGTCTCCTGGCCCATGTACCAGCCTTCGAGGATGGCCGGCGCGTGCTCCGCCAGCTCCACGATCGACAGCGGCCGGCCGTTCAGCAGCAGCACCACCGTGGGCTTGCCCAGCGCCAGGATCTGCCGGGCGAGGTCGTTCTGCTGGCCCAGCAGGTCCAGGGTCTGCCGGTCACCCAGATGGTTGTCGGCCCAGGCCTCGCGGCTGGTCTTCTCGTTGTCGCCCAGCACCATGACGATGGTGTCCGCGCTTCTCGCCGCCTCGACCGCCTCGGCGATCAGCCGGGCGTTGACCTCCGGCGGGGTGAAGACGATCTCGTTCCTGTCCCAGATTCGGTCCTCGGTGATCCGCACCGCCTCGCGATAATCGACCTGGAAGCCCGAGGCGGCGCCTTCGGCCTGGATCGCTTCCAACACCGAGACCACCTTGCGCGGCGTGTCCGAATAGCCCCCGATGGGGGTGTCGGAGGCATGCCGGCCCAGGACCAGCAGCTTGCCGACGGTCTTGGGATCCAGCGGCAGCAGGCCGCCCTGGTTCTTCAGCAGCACCGCGCAGCGCGTCCCCGCCAGCCGCGCCAGGGCCACGGCGTCGGGCGTCCCGGTGACGCTGTCGGCCCGGCCTTCGTCCACATACGGATGGTCGAACAGGCCGGCGTTGAACTTCATGGTCAGGATCCGCCGCACCGCCTCGTCGACCAGGGCGATGGGCGCGCGGCCGAACAGCACGAGGTCGGTCAGGTTCCTGTAGCAGGCCGGATCGGCGGTCTCGACGTCGACCCCGGCGTTGATGGCGAAGAGCGCGGCCTGAACGGTGTCCTTGGCGATGTGGTGGCGGGTGATCAGCTCACGGATGGCGAAATAGTCGCTGGTGGTCACGCCCTTGAAGCCGAACTCCTCGCGCAGGACCTTGCGCAGCAGCCAACGGTTGGCATGCGAGGGCACGCCGTCGATCTCGTTGTAGGAGGGCATCACCGAACCCACGTGGGTGTCGCGGATGATGGTCTCGAACGGGGGCAGGAAATCCTCGCGCAGGGTGCGTTCGGAGATCTCGGCCGGCCCGACGTTGGTGCCGTTCTCCGGCTGGCCATGGCCGGTCATGTGCTTGAGGGTGGCGAACACCTTCTCGGGCCCCAGCGGCAGGCTCTCGCCCTGCAGGCCCAGCACCGCCGCCTTGCCGATCTGACCGCAGAGATAGGGATCCTCGCCATAGGTCTCCTCGATCCGGCCCCACCTCGGATCGCGGGCGACATCCACCACCGGCGCCAGGGCCTGGACCGGCCCCCGAGCCCGCATCTCGCGGGAAGCGACGGTGAACACCTGGCGCACCATCTCCGGATCGAAGGAGGACGACAGGGCGATAGCCTGGGGGAAGGAGGTCGCGTCCCTGGCCACATAGCCGTGCAGGGCTTCCTCGTGGGTCAGGCAGGGGATGCCGAGGCGGGTGTCCTCCACCGCCCAGCGCTGGACCTGGTTCACATAGCGGGCGGTCTGGGCGGCGTTGCGGTTGACCGGTGGGCCCGCCTCGGCCGCCGAGGCGCCGGGCGCGGAGGCGCGCTGGATGTCCGAAGGCCGCGCCACCATGCCGATGCCGTTGGGATGGCGAGCGCTCGCCTTGGCCGGATCGAAGTCGTTGTCCGGCGTCTGGACCTCGGCCTTGTCCTGCCAGATGCATTGCATCTGACAGACCTTCTCCTCCAGCGTCATGCGCCCCATCAGGTCCCTGACCCTGGCCTCCACCGGCAGCCTGGGATCGCGGTAGGGCGCGGTCGGCGGCGGCTTGGCCGAGGGGTCGAGGCGCGCGGCGCGGACCGGAGCGGGCATGAGGGCGCCCAGCGCGCTGGCGCTCATCAGCGCCCCGGCGAGGCGGCGGCGAGACAGGCTCGGGCCCAGGTCCGGCATCTGCGGCGTCCATCCCTTTATCGTTGCGACCAAGCTTGCAGCGCAGGCCCGCGCTTGCAAGCCGCCGCGCGGCCGTTAGCATCCCCCGCGATCCTCGGCGCTTGGACGGCGGGGGCAGGGAAACGCGAGTTCGGCTCGAACCGGGGGGTTGCATGGCCACGAGTGGGGAAGCTGCGCCTGAGGTCCTGGTCCAGGCCAGCGCCGCGCAGGGCAGGATCAACGTCGGCTTCATCGGCGCCATCGTGGCGGTCGCCACCATCGGCGGCTTCATGTTCGGCTACGACAGCGGGGTCATCAACGGCACCCAGCAGGGGCTGGAGAAGGCCTTCAACCTGTCCAAGCTGGGCACCGGCCTGAACGTCGGAGCCATCCTCCTCGGCTGCGCGGTCGGCGCCTTCCTGGCCGGCCGGATGGCGGACCGGATCGGACGCCGCAGCGTGATGATCATCGCCGCGGCCCTGTTCATCGTCAGTGCGCTGGGCGCCGGATTCGCCGACAGCTCCGCGGTGTTCATCGTCGCGCGCTTCATCGGCGGTTTGGGCGTGGGCGCCGCCAGCGTCCTGGCGCCTGTCTACATCAGCGAGGTGACGCCCGCGGGCGTTCGCGGCCGGCTTTCCAGTGTCCAGCAGGTGATGATCATCACCGGCCTGACGGGCGCCTTCCTGGTCAACTACATCCTGGCCCGCACTGCCGGCGGTTCGACCGCCATCCTCTGGGGCGGCCTGCCCGCCTGGCGCTGGATGTTCTGGATGCAGACCATCCCGGCGGGCGTGTTCCTGTTCTCACTGCTCCTGATCCCGGAGAGCCCGCGCTTCCTGGTGGTCAAGGGCCGAGAGGCCAAGGCCCTGGAGGTGCTTGTTCGCCTGCTAGGCGCCGAGGAAGGCGCGCGCAAGGTCGAGGAAATCAGGGGGTCGCTGGCTGGTGACCATCATCGCCCCAAGTTGTCGGACCTGTTCGACAAGGCCGCCGGCCGCATCCGCCCGATCGTCTGGGTGGGCCTGGGCCTGGCGATCTTCCAGCAGCTGGTGGGGATCAATGTGGTCTTTTACTACGGCTCGGTGCTCTGGCAGTCGGTGGGCTTCAGCGAGAACGACTCCCTGAAGATCAATATCCTGAACGGCGCGCTCTCGATCCTGTCCTGCCTCGTCGCCATCGCGGTGATCGACAAGGTGGGGCGAAAGCCGCTGTTGCTCGTGGGCTCGGCGGGGATGGCCCTGACCCTGGGGCTGATGGCCGTGGCTTTCTCCACCGCCAGCCTCGCGGGCGGCGCAGTGCACATGTCGAACGGATGGGGCCTCACCGCCCTGATCAGCGCCAACGCCTATGTGATCTTCTTCAACATGAGCTGGGGCCCGGTGATGTGGGTGATGCTGGGCGAGATGTTCCCCAACCAGATCCGCGGCTCGGGCCTGGCGGTGGCCGGCTTCGCACAATGGATCGCCAACTTCGGGATCAGCGTCAGCTTCCCGGCCATGGCCGCCTCGCTGGGGCTGGTGAGCACCTATGGCTTTTACGCGGCCAGTGCGCTGGTCTCGTTCTTCTTCGTGCGCGCCATGGTGCACGAGACCAAGGGGCGGGAGCTGGAGCAGATGGTGGGATGAGACGGCGTCACGGGCCTCGAAGTGTGTCACCGCTGGCATTGACCCGGCTCGCATCATGGTTGAGCCTGACTCCAAACCGGTCGCAGATTTGATTATGTCCCAGCTTTCCCGTTTGGCCTGCGCCGCCGCCGCCTCGGCTGGACTGTTGGGGGCGCTCCCTGCCCACGCCGCCCTCGGAGGCGCCTACGCCAGCATCGCCACGGATCGGGCGCATCTGGCTGCGCGGCTCCAGAGCACATCCGCCGCGACCCACACCCTGCACACCCTGACCCTCGGCAATGGCGGGATGGTCAGGGAGTTCAGCCGGCCCGACGGGACCGTGTTCGCCGTGACTTGGCGCGCGCCGGGCCGTCCCGATCTGCGCCAGCTGCTGGGCGATCATTTCCAGACCCTTCAAAGCGAGACCGCCCGTCACGCCGTCCGCGGCCGCCGGCTGCCGATGATGGTGAACCGGTCGGATTTCATGGTGGTGAGCGGCGGCCACTCGGGGGCGTTCTGGGGGGTGGCCTATCTGCCCCAGGCGGCGCCCCCCGGATTTTCCCCCAGCGAATTGAAATAGGACCCGCGCCGATGTGGAGAGCTGTTTGCGCCCTGGCCGCGGCGGTCCTGCTGGCGAGTTGCGGCGGCGGCGGCGGCGGAAGCACCAGTGGCGGCGGCTCGACCACCCCTCCGGTCACCCCGCCTCCGGTCACCTTGAGCAACTTCGTGACGGTCTCGGTGGACCAGGGGCCCGCAGGCCTTGGCTACACCCAGTCGAACGTCGCCTACGCCACCATCACCCTCTGCGCGCCGGGCAGCACCACCAACTGCCAGACCATCGACCACATCCAGGTGGACACGGGATCGGTGGGGCTGAGGGTGTTCAAGTCGGTGCTGAACCCCAGCCTGCTGGCCGCCATGACCAGCGAGACCGATGCCAGCTCCAACCCGGTCGGCGAGTGCTTCCAGTATATCGACGGCTACGTGTTCGGTTCGGTGAAGAACGCCGACCTGACCGTCGGCGGCGAGTCGGTCTCCAACATGCCGCTCCAGGTGCTGTCCGACGGCGGCGTGTTCGCCAATGTGCCGGCGAGCTGCACGGCCGGGGGCGGCAACAACCTCGGCAACGTCCAGGACTTCGGCTCCAACGGCATCATCGGCATCGGGGTGACCACCACCGACTGCGGCGCGCCCTGCACCACCTCGGGCGGCGTCTCGGCGGCGATCTACTACGATTGCCCGTCCAGCGGATGCGGCGCGGTGATCGGGCGGGCGTCGAATGCCTCCGCGCCGTTCCAGCAGCTGCCGAACCCCGTCGCGGCCATGAGCGTCGACAACAATGGCACGAGCCTGGTGCTGCCATCCGTGCCCATATCGGGCGAGCAATCGGTCACCGGCACGCTCTATTTCGGCATCGGCACCCAGACCAACAACGGACTTGGCTCGGCGAAGATCTACACCACGACCAACTCCAACGCCGCCTTCGGCGCCGGCCTGATCACCGCGACCTACAATGGCAAGACCCTGACCGAGAGCTTCCTGGACAGCGGCTCGAGCCTCTACTTCCTGGTCGACAACTCGATCACGCCATGCCCCGCGTCGGGCAGCTTCGACGGGCTGTATTGCCCCGCGACGCCGGTGACCCTGGCCACGACCATCATCGGCCAGAACAACGCCCAGGTGGCTGCGCCCGTGACCATCTACAACGCCCAGACCCAGTTCGCCTCGAACGACTCTGCCTTGCCCGACGTGGCGGGCAATCCGAACGTGATCTTCCCCAATGTCGATCTGTCCGACAGCTTCGACTATGGCCTGCCGTTCTTCTACGGCCGCACGGTCTATACGGCGATCGAGGGCCGTTCGGCGGGCGGGACGATCGGGCCCTACTTCGCATTCTGAGGTCCTGTGACGCACCCGGCGGGCGCGCCGCCGGAGGCTCGCCGCTTGTCGCCGACGCCGTGGCTCCGCTATGGTCCTCGGGGGGCAAGACGTGGCTTGTGGAGCCCCGCTGGAGTCGAAAATCCGTGCGTCCGGGCCTCAGGAAGCTGCGAGGGGATCGCGCCCTGGCCGGGGTCGTTGCGACGATCGCGGCGATGGGACCGGTTCTGACGATTATCGCGGCCCCTGCCTCGGCCCAGGTGATCGAGATCCAGCCTGACGGCTCCGCCGCCGCGTTCGATGGCCCGGTGCAGACCGTGGATGGCGTCGCCCGCCCGATCTCGCCGCCCCCCCCCCCCCCCCCCCCC
>Ga0265338_10004431_pt1 | contig 18975 bp, 11 predicted proteins | sample 42126metaG_FD_193579 | JGI IMG/M metagenome (GOLD analysis project Ga0265338, IMG submission 193579) | Rhizosphere microbial communities from Carex aquatilis grown in University of Washington, Seatle, WA, United States - 4-21-26 metaG | ecosystem: Host-associated > Plants > Roots > Rhizosphere...
ACTGGAGCATGGCGACGACCGTGGGCGGTCTGCCCGCGCCCCACGCCGCCGGCACCGCCGAGACGGTCACCGCGACCGGGCTCTCGGGCGCCACGCTCTATCACTTCGCGCTCCGCGCGACCGACAGCGGCGGCAACGCCGGCGCGCTGTCGAACGACGCCCGCGGCGCGACCGCCGACGACGTGCCGCCGGCGGCCGTGACCGATCTGGCCGCCGCGACGGTCAGCGCGCAAGGCGGCAGCCTGGCGCTGTCGTGGACCGCGCCCGGCGACAGCGGCCTCGCGGGCACGGCGAAGCGCTACGACGTACGCATCTCCCCCGCGCCGATCACCGCCGCCAACTTCGCCGCCGCCACGCCGGTCACGGTCGGTGCGCCGCAAGCCCCCGGCACGCACGAGACGGCGACCATCAGCGGCCTGCCCGCCGAGTCGCTGGTCTACGTCGCGCTCGAGACCATCGACGCCGCGGGCAACATCTCGCCGCTGTCGAACGTCGCGTCGGCGCGCACCCGCGACGAGGCGCCGGCCGCGATCAGCGACCTGACCGTCATCGGCGGCAGTGGACGCGCGGTGCAGCAGGCGACGATGATCCTGCAGTGGACCGCGCCCGGCGACGACGCCAGCGTCGGCACCGCGACAAGCTACGACATTCGTTACGCGACCTCGGCGATCACCGCCGCCAACTTCTCGTCGGCGACGCCGAGCGCGCCCGGCCTGACGCCGTCGCCGGCGGGCACGCAGCAGCAGTACACGGTCACTGGCCTCGCGGTCGGCATACGCTACTGGTTCGCGATCAGGACCGCCGACGAGCGCGGCAACGTCTCGGCGATCTCGGTCGTCGCGTCGAGCAGCACGCCCGACGAGATGTCGCCGTCGGCGACCAGCGATCTGGCGGCGGCGACCGGCACCGGCGCTGGCACGCTGGTCGTGTCGCTGACCGCGCCTGGCGACGACGGCACGCAGGGGACAGCGCAGGCGTACGATCTGCGCTGGAGCCTGACGCCGCTCGATGTGAATTCGTTCGCCGCCGCGACGACCCTGGCCGCGCCGGCGCCGGTGGCCGGCGGCGCGCACCAGACGTTCACCGTCACCGGCCTGCCCAACGAGACGACGATTCACCTGATGCTGCGCACGCGGGACGACGCGGGCAACTGGTCGCCGGTGTCGAACGACGCCAGCGCCAGCACACCGCAGGTGCCGCCGGCCGCGGTCACCGACCTGCGCCAGCTCGCGCGCGGGACCGGCAGCGTCACTGTCGGTTGGACCGCGCCCGGCGACGACGGCAACAGCGGCACGGCGGTCGAGTACGATCTTCGCTATGCGACCGTGCCGCTGACGGCGGCGACCTTCGCGACCGGCACGCGCGCCACCACGCCCTCGCCGAGCGGCGCGGGCAGCGCGCAGAGCGCGACGGTCAGCGGTCTCGCGCCCAACAAGACCTACTACCTGGCGCTCGAGACGCGCGACGATCGCGGCAACTGGTCAACCATTTCCAATGTCCTGGCGTTCGCCTCCGATGACACGCTGGCCCCGGGGACGATCGGCGATCTCTCGGCGGCGACCGGCACGGCGGCGGGCAGCATCGCGCTGCGCTGGACCGCGACGGGCGACGACGGCTCGACCGGCACGGCGACGAGCTATGATCTCCGCCGCTCGCCGTCGGCGATCACCGCCGCCAACTGGGCGGCGGCGACACCGATCGCCGCGCCCGCGCCGCACGCCGCGGGCGCGGCCGAGACGTTCACCGCGACCGGCCTCGCCGGCGAGACCACGTTCCACTTCGCGATTCGCGCGATCGACGAAGCCGGCAACCTCGGCCCGATCTCGAACGACACCGCCGCGGCGACGCCGCCTGTGCCGCCGGCCGCGATCTCGAATCTGGCGGCGGCGCTCGCGATCTCCGGCACCACCGCCACCGCGACGCTGACCTGGACGGCGACCGGCGACGACGGCGCCACCGGCACGGCGACGCGCTACGACCTGCGATACGCGACGTCGCCGATCAGCGCCGCGAATTTCAGCGCCGGGACGGCCATCGCCGTCGGCGCGCCCAAGCCCGCCGGCAGCGCCGAGACGGTGAGCCTGAACGGGCTGCAGCAGCAGACGACCTACTACTTCGCCATCGAAGCCATCGACGACACCAACACGGCGTAGTCGATCTCGAACCTGGCGATCGTGGTCGTCCCCGACCTCGTCAAGCCGAGCGCGCCCGCTTCGTTCAGCGTCACGCGGCCCGACACGGCCGGCAAGCGGCTGACCATCGCGGCTGTGACTGCGTCGTCGACGCTGGGTCCGTCGTGGCAAGCGGCCAACGCCATCGACGGCGACGCCGCCAGCGCCTGGTCGTCGGCCGGCAGCGATCAAGGCGATCCGGAGTCGCTGACGCTGGATCTCGGCACCGCGACGTCGATCGAGCAGGTACAGCTCACGCCCGACGCCCGCTACCTGACACTGTTTCCGCGCGACTTCACGCTCGCGGTCAGCGCGGACAACAACAACTGGAAGACGGTCGCGACCGAGCAGGCCTTCGTGCCCGCTACCGGCGACATGCTGGTCTGGGGCTTCCCTGCCGAATCGGCGCGCTACGTGCGACTCGCGGCCACCGCCACGGGCGTCAGCTTCGGCAAGCACTACGTGATCCTCGCCGACGCCGCGCTCTTCAGCGCCGCCGCCATCGACGGCCGCGCGCAGCTGACCTGGATCGCGCCCGGCGACGACGGCGCGGCCGGGACCGCGACGCGCTACCAGGTGTTTCAGTCGACCCACGCATTCACCGAGGCCGACCTCGGCGGCGTGGCGCTGGTGCCGGGCGCGCCGCAGCCGATCCTCGCCGGCTTGCTGCAGACCATGCTGGTCACCTGCCTCGCCGGCGAGACCACCTACTACTGGGCGATCCGCGCCGTCGACGAGGCGGGCAACATCGGGCCGCTGTCGGCGGTCTTGCCGGCGCGCACCAACGACGTCGCGCCGGCGCCGGTGCGCACGCTCGCGGGCCAGGCATCGGGCGCGACCGACATCCAGCTCGACTGGAAGGCCACGGGCAGCGACGCGGCCACCGGAACCGCCGCCAGCTACGAGATTCGCTATCTGCCGGGCACGCTGAGCTCGCAGAACTTCGCGAGCGCCACGTTGGTTCCCGGGTTGCCCGCGCCGATCTCGGCCGGCAGCGCGCAATCGGTCGGCGTTCATGGATTGACCGCGGGCGCGACCTATCACTTTGGTTTGATCGCCAAGGACGCCGCGGGAAACGCGTCGTTCCTTTCGAACGTCGCGGTCGTGGCCACGCAGCGTCTGCCCGACACCACGCCGCCGGCGGCGATTCAGGATCTCGGCATCGCGCTCCCGTCGCCGGGCGGCCAGCTGGTTGGCGCGCACGCGGTCACGCGCTCCAGCGAGCAGTCGACCAGCTTCGGCGCCGGCGCGCTCATCGACGGCGACCACGGCAGCTTCTGGGCCAGCGCCGCGGCCGGTTCGAGCCAGGACGAGTGGGCGCGCGTGGAGTACCCCGCCAACACAAACGCGGGCCGCGTCGAGATCTGGCCCGCCGATGCGCTGGTCGGGTTGTTCCCGCCCGACTTCACCGTGCGCGTGAGCCCCGACGGGCTCGCGTGGACCCCGGTCGCGACGCGCACCGGTTACGTCGCCGCCGCGGGCCAGCCGCTGGTCGTCGACTTCGCCGCCACGCCGCTTCGCTACGTCGAGCTGCGCGCCACGCGGCTGGCGGCGGCGTCGGCTGGCGTCTTCTATCTCGCGGTCGCCGAGATCGAGCTTTACACCGCGAGCGCGCCGGCCGGCAGCGTCGTCGCCAGCTGGACCGCGCCCGCCGACGACGGCCCGAGTGGCAACGCGGCGACGTACGATCTGCGTGCGGCGCCGTGCCCGCTCGACGTCACCACCGCGCCCAGCGTCACCGCTCCCACGCCGTCGCCGGCCGGGACGCCGGAGCGCGCGCGACTGGCGCAGCTGCCGAGCGGCCCCACTTGCTTCGCCATCCGCAGCACCGACTCCGCCGGCAACGCCAGCGCCTGGTCGAACATCGCCAGCATCAGCGTGCCGTGATCGGCGCGCGCTCGGGCGCGACGATGACAGGCGTGGCCGCTCGCCGCGCGCGCCGCGCGAATGCGACGGTGAGCGCGAGCGCGATCGCCACCGACACCCACTGCGCCGTCGACAGCCCCAACGCCGCGCCGCGATCCCGATCGCCTCGCAGAAGCTCGATCGCGAAGCGCCCCGCGGCGTAGATCGACAGGAACGCCGCGAACGCCGTGCCGTCGCGCTTGCCGCGCGCGATGGGCAGCGCCGCCGCCAGCCCGGCGACGAGGCCGAGCGCCGCTTCGTAGAGCTGCGTCGGATGCACGGGCAGGCTCGGCGCGCCGCGCGGCACGAAGCCGCGGCGCACGTGATCCAGCGCGGCCAAGCTGCCGGGTGGAAAGCGCACGCCCCAGACGCCCGCGGTCGGCATGCCGTAGTCGCAGCCGGCGAGGAAGCAGCCGGTGCGCACGAGCGCAAACGTGAGGCCCGCGCCGATGGCGACGCGATCGAAGAACGGCGCGAGCGGCTCGTCCGAGATCTTCAGATACGCCGCCGCCGCGAAGATCGCCGCCAGCAACCCGCCGTAAGCGGCGCGACCGGCGTGGGTCACCGGTCGCCAGGATCCGGCTTCCAGCGCCGCCGGCACCGCGCGCACCGCCTCGAAGACATAACCGCCGGCGAGCGCCGCGACGTAAGCGCAACCGATGGCGCGCGCGGTGTGCACGACCGACGCGCCGTCGCGCCTGGCCAGGCGCAGCGCGATCAACGAGCCGACGACGACGGCGATCGCGGCCAGCATGAAATAGTCGGGAAAGAGCTCGCCCGGGAAACCGTGGCGAGCCAGCCAACCAACCACCACCGGTCTCATCGCCGCCTCCGTGAGAAGAGGAACGCGAGCGGCGCGAACAGCGAGAGCATCATGCGCGGGCTGGTGCCACCGTGTTGCCGGCCACGGCGTGACACCTGGCAGTTGGTGTCGTCACTGCCGTCGCCGGCGGTGTTGCACGAGTTGTCGCTACCGTCGTCGGTGCTGTTGCAGGAATCGTCGCTGCTGTCGTCGGTGCCGCCGTCGCAGGAATCGCCGTCGTCGCTCGAGGCGTCGCAGGCGGCGCAGCTGCCGGCGGCCGCGCCGCAGGAATCCTCGGTCGTGCTGGTGGGCGGTGGCTGCGGTGTCGACGGCGGGTACACGACGACGCCGCCGCCGTCGGCGTAGCCGGGATACGGCGCGCCGACGTTGTCGACCGGCGGCGTCGCGCGGAGCGCGCCGCCATCGGGTGGATCGTGCCCGTCACTCGCGCTCGCCGGCGTGCCCGCGCTCGCGCTCGCCGCGCCGATCGCAGCCGCAGTCGTGGGCGTCGGTCCAGGCAACGCGCCCGCATCGGCTCCGCCGTCCGCGTGGGTTGCCGGCGCGAGCGCCGCCAGCCACCCCGCGCCGACGTAAACCGTGTCGTCGATGGCGACGGCGCCGGTCGGCCAGCCGACGACGCGGCGCAGGTGGTGCGCGCCCGATGCAGAGAAGACCGCGCGCAGCAGCCCACCGGAGCGGACCTGCAGCGCGCGCGATTCCAGCGCGGCGATCGGTGCGGCGGTCGCGTCGACCTCGAGCGGTGGTAGCGGCGGCGTCTCACTCATTTGCGCGTCTCCGCGCAGCGCACGCGCCACGCCCGATGCGATCGCGCCGACGATCAGCGCGTCGCCCGAGCGCTGCGCTCGCGCGGCATCGGCCTCGCCGACCAGCACATCGGGCGCCGTGGTCGCGGGATCGCCCGCGATTGGGTCGCTGGCGTCGTCTCCCGCGCGCGCCGCGTCCAGGCGCGTGGCCAGCCGCTGGCGCGCGTCGTCGGACATCGTGGCGACGACGGCCGGATCGGCGCGCAGGGCGTCGCGCAGCGGAAGGTCGTCGAGAGGAGGAGCTCCTTCGTCGCATCCGGCGAGCGCGAGGAGGATCAAGGCACTGGCTCGTATCGTTCGCATCGCGCCGCGCAACCATCGCAAGCGAGATGCCAGGTGTGATCCGCGGAGAATCGCCCCCGGGACGGCGGGCGATCGTGAACCGGCGACGACAGTCTGAAGCGTCCGCGCTACAGGTCGGGGCCGTGAGCGTCCCGATTGCGCTCGTCGCGCTGTGGCTGGTGCGCCGCCGCGCGCGCTGACGCCGCGTCGGGTTTGGGGTTAACATGCGCCGATGACCGCGAAGCGCGCTCCTGCGACCGCCGCCGACCCTGGTGCCGCGAGTGCGACCGCCTCGGCGGGCGGTTTGAACATGAAGGTCGGGCGCCTGGTCGCCGGCAGTGCCCCGGGCCGGTTGATGGTCGATTTCGACGGCAACCCGCACGGCCCGCTGGCCGCGCGCACCGTCCTCGCGCTGGATCAGCGCGGGCTCGACGAGGCGGTCGCCGTGCGCCGGATGGTGGTGCTGCTGTTCGAGAACGGCGATGCGCGGCTGCCCATCGTCGTCGGGCTCGTGTCTGCCGAACCGGGCGCAATGCTGCTGGGCGCGTTGCTGGCGCCGGCCGCGGCTCCTGGGCCGCTTCCCGCGCCCGCTACGGCAGCGTCGCCCGGGCCCTCGTCGGTCGAGGCGCGCGTCGACGGGAAGCGCGTCGTCTTCGAGGGCCAGGAAGAGATCGTGCTCAAGTGCGGGGAGGCGAGCATCACGCTGAAGCGCGACGGCAAGTTGATCCTGCGTGGCGCCTACGTCGAGACGCACGCCAAGGGCGTGAACCGCATCAAGGGCGGCAGCGTCAAGATCAACTGAGCGGCGCGTCGCCTCCCGTTCGTGATGGAAGTCACGATGCGCGTGACGACCTGCGGGCTGCGGCGCATAAACCGTGATCCGCGCCGCGCCTGATCCTGCATGACCGGCAAATCGCGCCCGGGCTGACTGCTTTGTGGGTGTTGCGGGTACAAGGCTACAGCGCTGCATGGCCTAGGCTTTTCTGTCGGCAGGCGCCTGACCTTAAAGAACTGACCGCCCCCCGTCCCCGAGCCCCCGGAGGTCGAGTGTCCTGTCTGCATCACCTGTTCGAGCGCGAGGTGGATCGCCACCCGCAGTCGCCCGCAATCGTGTGCGGCGAGGTTGCGATGTCGTACGCCGAGGTCGAGGAGAGCGCCAACCAGCTCGCTCGCCACTTGAGGAGCCGCGGCGTAGGCACCGGCGAGCTGGTCGGCCTGATGGTCGAACGCTCGCCCGACGCCATCCTGGCCATTCTTTCGATCCTGAAAGCAGGCGCGGCCTATTTGCCGCTCGATCCTTCGCATCCGCCGGAGCGCATTCGCCACATCCTGGCGGAGGCGTCGATCACCACCGTGGTCAGCGAGGGCAAGCTGGGCGCCGACGCGCTCGGCGTGCTCGACGCCGCCGGCGCCCACGTCGTCGCGATCGACGATCCCTGCCAGCCCTGGCGGGCGCTGTCGACCATGCGCCTCTCGACCGAGCAGACCGGCGTCTCGCCGGCGGATCTCTGTTACGTCCTTTACACGTCGGGCTCGACCGGCCGGCCGAAGGGCGTGATGACCGAGCACCGCAACGTCGTCGAGTTCGTAAAGGCGTTCAACGAAGTGGTGCGCCTGAACCCGCAGGATCGCGTTTTTCAGGGGTTCTCGCTCGGCTTCGACGGATCGGTCGAAGAGATGTGGATGGCGTTCTCGAACGGGGCGGCGCTGGTGGTGCCCGAGCGCGGCGCGGCGCGCTTCGGCGACGACCTGGCGCTGCTGGTCGCGGGCGGCAACGTCACCGTGTTCTCGACGGTGCCGACGTCGCTGGCGATGATCACCCACGCGCTGCCGTCGGTACGGCTATTGATCGTCAGCGGCGAGCGCTGCCCGCCCGAAGCGGTCGCGCGCTGGGCGACGCCGGGCCGCCGCATGCTCAATGTCTACGGCCCGACGGAGACGACCGTGAACACCACCGTGGCTGAATGCGGGCCCGGCCGGCCGGTCACGATCGGCCAGCCGCTGCGTGGCTACGGGTTGCACATCCTCGACGAGGAGGGGCGCGTGGTCGCGCGCGGAGAGAAAGGCGAGCTCTACATCAGCGGTCCCGGGCTCGCGCGCGGATACCTGGGCCAGCGCGACCTGACCGACGAGCGTTTTGCGCCGCTGCCCGCGAGCTCCGGCACGCCCGACACGCGCGCTTATCGCACCGGCGACCTGGTCAGCGTCGACGACGGTGGCGACCTGCTGTTTCACGGCCGCCTCGACACCCAGGTCAAGGTGCGTGGTTACCGCATCGAGCTGTCGGAGATCGAGAGCGTGCTGCTCGAGGATCCAGCGATCCGCGCGGCCGTGGTCGTCGCTCGGCAGGGCGATGGCGACGGCGCGCCGACGCTGGCGGCGTACGTGGTGGCGCACGACCCGGCGGCGGGGATCGACCGCAATCGCTTGCTGGCGAACCTCGGCGCGCGGCTGCCGGCGTACATGGTCCCGGCGTTCCTGGACCTGCTGGAGTCGTTCCCGACGCTGCCGAGCGGCAAGGTCGACCGCAAGCGCTTGCCCGCGCCGCTCGCGGCGCTGGTGCGCACCGACCGCGCGATGCGCGCGCCCGGCGACGCGCTGGAGGCGGATCTGCTGGCGACGTACGCGCGCGTGCTGCGCAACGACGCGATCTCGATCGACGACGACTTCTTCCTGGCGCTGGGCGGTTATTCGTTGCTGGCGGCGCAGCTGGTGTCGGAGCTGCGCAAGGACCTGGGCCTGGAGGTCGCGATCCGCGACGTCTACAACCACCCGACGATCGCGGCGCTCGCCGTCTATTTGAGGTCCAAAGGCGGAGAGCGGACCCGCGACCGCGCGCGATCGGCGGCTGAAGAGCCGGGCAAGCTCAACGGATCGCATGCGCAACCGCCGGCGAACCGCGCGGCGCGCGCGGTCCGCGCCGCGTGCGCGGCCGTTCAGGCGGTCGGTCTCTACGTCGTCTATGCATTGATGGCGCTGCCGTACTTCGGCACGTACTTTCCCGCGGTTGCCTGGCGCGCCGGACGCATCTCGTTCGCGTCGTGCGTCGGCCTGTGGGTGCTGATGCTCACCGGCACCTGGCCGGCGCTGATGCTGCTCAGCGTGGCGGCGAAGTGGATCCTGATCGGCCGCTACCGCCCCGGCGCGTATCGCCTGTGGGGCTGGTACTACCTGCGCTTCTGGCTCGCGCGCCGGTTCCAGCTGATCTCCGGATCGACGTTCCTGGCGGGGACGCCGTTCTTCCCGGTTTATCTTCGCGCGATGGGCGCCAGGGTTGGGCGCGGATGTACGATCTCGACGGCGTTCTTCGGCGTGTTCGATCTGCTGCGCATCGGCGACGACACCAGCATCGGCGTCGAGACGCAGCTCCTCGGCTATCGCGTCGAGGACGGCGTGCTGTACATCGGCTCCGTCGACATCGGCAGCCGCTGCTACATCGGCACGCACGCCGCGGTGGGCGTCGACGCCTGGATGAGCGATGACGCTCGGCTCGACGATCAATCGCTGCTGCCCGACGGCGCGCGCATTCCGGCGGGCGAGTCGCGGCGCGGATCGCCGGCGCAACCGGCCGTGGTCCACGTCCCGTCGCTGGCCATGGCACGGGATCGGGCGCCCTTGCGGCGCCGCCTGGGGATGCTGGGCGCGCTGCAGCTGCTGGCGCTGGCCGCGCTCTCGGTGGCGCTGCTGCCGACGCTGGTGCCGGGCTATATGCTGATTTCGCTCGCGGAGGATACCCACAAGCTCGGCTGGGTGCTGGCGGCGATTCCCGCGGCGGGGACGCTGACGCTCGCCGTGTTCTGCCTGTGGCTGGTGGTGCTGAACAACCTGGTGCTGCCAAAGGTGGAGCCGGGCGTCTATCGCGTCGACAGCCTGTTCTACGTGCGCAAGTGGTGCTCCGACACGCTCATGCACCTGTCGCGCACGATCGCGCGGCCGATCTACACGACGATCTATTTGCCGGCGTGGCTGCGCATGCTGGGCGCGCGCATCGGGCGGCGCGCGGAGATCTCGACCGTCTCGCAGATCTCGCCCAAGCTGACGTACATCGGCGCGCAGAGCTTCTTCGCCGACGGATCGATGATCGGCGGCAATCGGATCCACCGCGGGTTGCTCGAGCTCGCAGAGAGCCGCATCGGACGCCGCAGCTTCGTCGGCAACGGCGCGATCTTGCCGGTCGGCGCGAGCCTGGGTGACGACTGCCTGCTCGGCTGCCTGTCCGCGCCGCCGGCGGCGCACAAGCGGACGCCCGACGGCACGGAGTGGCTCGGCTCGCCCAGCTTCGCGCTGCCGCGCCGGCCGCGCGTCGGCGGCTTCGATCGCTCGGTGACCCACGAGCCGACGCGCAAGCTGATCGCGCAACGCCTGCTGGTCGATGCGCTGCGCATCGTGCTGCCGGCGACCATCGTCACCGGCGCGGTGGTGGCGCTGACGACGCTGGCGTCGCTGGCCCACGATCGGCTGCCGCTGGGCCTGTGGCTGCTCAGCGTGCCCGCGATCGAGATCGGGCTGTCCGCGGCGGCGTTGTTGTGTGTCGTCGTATTGAAAATGACTTTGATTGGCACGTTCGTCCCGACGGTGAAGCCGCTCTGGTCGATGTTCGTGTGGCTCAACGAGGCGCTCAACGGCAGTTATGAATCGGTGGCGGGGCCGGTGCTGACGTTGCTGCTGGGGACGCCGTTCGCCGCCCCGTGGTTGCGCATGCTCGGCTGCAAGATTGGCCGCGACGTCTATCTGGAGACGACGCTGTTCTCGGAGTTCGATCTGGTCCAGATTGGGGACGGCGCGGCGCTGAACGCGGGTGCCGTGATTCAGAACCACCTGTTCGAGGATCGGATCATGAAGGCGTCCATCGTTCAGATCGGTGATCGCTGCACCGTGGGCAACATGGCGGTCGTGCTCTACGACACCGAGATGAAGGATGGTTCGTCGGTGGGTCCGCTGTCGTTGTTGATGAAGGGCGAGACGCTGGCGCCGGACACGAGCTGGGTCGGGATCCCCACGGCCCATGCGACGCGGCCCGCCGTGCTGCCGCCGATCGCCGTCGCGGCGGCCGCGACGGCGCCGGAGGTGGCGGCCGACGTAGCCTGGTTGGAGCAATCGCTGTGATCACGGGCAGGCGCAGGGCGCCTGCTGCCCGGAGGGAGGCTTCGTACCTGGTCGGCGGGCCTGTGGCGGCGATCATCGCGACCGCGCTCGCGCTGGTCACGGTCGGATACGCGCCGCGCGCCGCCGCCGTGATCCCGGCGATCGAGGAGTACAACGAACCCCTGGATGTCGTGGAAGGTCCGGCCGCGCAGGGCGCCGCCGCCAGCCGTGGCGCGCAGCCCGAGTTCGAGCTCTCCATCGACCTGCTCTCGGCGTATGTCTTTCGCGGCTACAACGTGTTCCAGTCGCAGAGCCAGGGCGAGCAAAAGTGGGTGCAGCGCCCGCGCATCATCTGGACGGTGCCGGAGACCGGGCTCTCGATCGGTTACGCCGCCGCCAACCAGATCAGCGGCGACAACCTCGTGTCCAACGTCGCCGCCGGGCTTGGCGCCGAGCAGGATCTCTTTGCGAGCTACGCGTTCGCGCGCCACGAACGGGTCGGCGTGGAAGCCGAGCTGGCCGTCGTCGGCTATCCCGCGGCCGACTCGCGCCTCGTCGGCACCAGCGCACCTTACTTCCTTTCGGTGTCGCTCGAACCGCGCTACCGGCACCTGGCGTTTCTCTACCTCGGTTACATCGCTGGATTTCGCACAGGACCGGTGGAAGGCAGCCAGGGATACATCAATCCGCGTTTCGAGAAGCGCTTCGATTTCGGCGACCGACTCGAGCTGGAGCTGCAATTCGGCGTGGGAATGAAGATCCTGCAACGCGACGTGACCGTGGTCCGCGACAACATGTTCGACGTGCTCGGGACCGCGACGCTCTACTGCGCGCTCAACGACGTCTTTTACGTCGGGGTGAAGGTCGGCTGGGCCTGGACCAACTTCACACCCGGCAAGGACCGCGACACTGGCGAGACCATCACGCCACGCTTTGCCGACGAGTACGTGCCGTTCTGGGGCGTGACGATCGGGGCGGAGTTCCTGGGCCGCGGGTCAGCCGAGACCGGCACCTCGCGCCACCGCGTCCACACCATGTGAGCGCGCGAGCGGCTGGCGGCGCCAGTAAGTCAGCGAGCGCCAGAGCCATTCGAGCGGTCCGAAGTGAAACCGCCGCAGCCAGAGGCGGCTCCCGGCCAGCTGCGCCGTCCAGATCGCCAGCACCACGAGATAGAGCTGGTGCCGGCGCAGCGATCCGAAGAGCCCGAAGCCGTAGCCGTTGAACAGCGTCGTGCAGATCAGCGTCGCGCCGATGTAGCTGGTCAGCGCCATGCGGCCGACGTCGGCGAGCGAGCGCGTGAGCCACGCCAGGGACCTCGACTTCACGACCAGCATCACCACGCCGATGTGGCCGAATGCGACCGCGACGCGCGCGGGATCGTAGGCGGTGGTGAGCCACACCACCTTCACCGGGTCGAAGCGATTGACGTAGAAGCCGTAGGCGGTGGCGGCGGCGAGCGGCAGCCCCAGCCCGTACCCGACGGCGACCATCGTCGTGTAGAAGCGGCGCGAGCGCGCGGCGCTGAACACCCCGAGCTGGAGAAGGCCCATCCCCATCAGCATCATCCCGATGCTGTCGAAGAAGGCCCAGCCGTAGAAGTCCGACGACTCCACGTAGCGAACCAGCTGGGCGCGGCGCAGAAACAGGTGCCCGTAGCCGGCGTGGTAGTCGGCGTTGGCCTTGCGCAGATCCTCGTCGTCGGGTTGGTAGTCGTCGGTGATCTCCTCCCAGTCGGACAGCGCGTCCTCTTGCGCCTTGGTCAGCGGTTGGTCCGCCGCCCTGGCAGCGCTGGCGGCGGCAGCGCGCGCGCGCAGGTCGCCGCGGTGGATCGCGAGGGCAGCGGCGCGCGGCAGCGCGATCGCCAGCGCGAGCGTGCCGAGCAGGATCAACCGGCGCGGCGCCAGGCGGCGGAACGGGAAGAGAAACAGCCCGCAAATGGCGTAGCTGTAGAGGATGTCTCCCTCCCAGAGCAGGTACGCGTGCGCGACGCCGATCGCCAGCAGCCAGAGCGTGCGCCGGTAGTAGATGTCGGCGGCGCGCGTGCCGTCGCCGCGCCGCTCGAGCCGCGAGGTCAGCAAGACCACGCCGGCGCCGAAGAGCATCGAGAAGATCGCGCGCATCTTGCCTTCGAAGAGCGCGCGCAGCGCGACCCACAGCGCGAGCGCCTGATGGCTGAAGTGGGCGGGGACGTAGACGCCGACCCACTCGGTGCCGGCGGCGCTCTTGTTCGAGTGCAGCAGGCCGAAATCCTCGATGTTGATGAGCAGGATCCCGAGCACCGCCACGCCGCGCAGCACGTCGATCGCGGAGATGCGTTCGTCGGCGTTCACCGGTTGCGCGGCCGCGCGTTGCGCAGAGGCTGCCGGCAGATCGCTGCCCGCGCGTGCGGTCGCCGGAAGCGCTTCGCTGACGTCCTCCTTCATCTCGGGCGCCGCGCGACTCTACCAGAATCGCTGATGGCGGCGGCGTCGCGTCGTCAGTGAGGTTGGCCAGCGCCGTCGGGCGGATCGTCGTGCGCCGCCTCGGGCGCGTCGCCAGCCGTCGCCTCGGCCGCGAGCGACGTCTCGACGACGTCGCCGTCGTCGATGTCGAGATAGGCGTCGTCGATATCGCCGCTGGCGGTCCCAGCGCCAGGCCGCGCAGCGGCGTCGCGGCGGATCTGTTCCAGAGCCGCCCCGAGGTCGACGACGACCGCGACGGCGCGCTGGTCCTCGCTGCGCGCGCGCCGCCCCCGAGCGCCGCCGGCCACGCGGTCGTCGTTCGGCTCGTAGAAGAAGCGCCCTTCGTCCCAGGTGATCGCGTCGGCGAGCAGGCGGCGGGTCTTCTCGCCCAGGATCGACTGCAGCTGCGCCGGCGTGACCAGCCCTTCGCGCGCCAGCAGCCGCCCGAGCCGCGCGCGCGAGCGTCCGCGCGACGCCAGCGTCTGCGCCAGCGCGTCGCGGCCCAGCAGCGCGCGTTCGACCAGCAGGTGACCGAGCAGCATCTCCTGCTCCGAGGAGCTGACCAGGCGGACCTGGCCGGCGCGCAGGTGGAACCGCCGCGCGGTGAGCCGGCGCGTCAGGCTGAGGACGCCGGTCGCGCGCCGCTGCGCCAGCCAGGCGAGCAGATCGCCGACCGGGAACGTCGCCACGTCGCCCTCGAACGCCATGGCGCCATTGAAAGGCGAACCGGTCACGCCGTCCATTTTCTCGCTGCGCGGCTGCCGGGCTCACGGCGGGAGCGCGGCCGCACCGGCGGTCGATCAGCGCGGGTAGACTTCGATCTCGGTCAGCGCAATGTACGTCGCCGAGCGAACGCGAATCGCGCGCGCCTTCCGTCCGCCGACGTCGGCGATCCAGGGCTCGGTCGCGGTGAAGTGCTCCGATCGCTGCCCGACGATCGTGAACGTCACGCCGTCTTCCGAGATCTCGAGCGTCAGCGGGAGGACCTGGTCGAGCGCGCTGTCGGCGCGGTTGTAGACCTTGACGTCTCCGACAGCACGTACGCCGTCGAGATCGATCCGCACCCAGGCGTCCGGGCCGTTGTTGGTGTGGATCCCATAGTCCTTTTCGATCTCGCCGTTGACCACGCCGCTGTTGTCGGCGGGGGCCGTGCTGCGCGGATGCCGGCTGCTGACCGTCACCGGCCGGTGGAACGCCAGGTTCGGATATCTCACCGCATGCCAGATCAATCCGGCTCCGACGATCGCTATCCCGGCGACCGCCACGGCGAGCGTGATCGCGGAGCCGCGATCCAGACGCGGGCGCACGAATGGCGCTCGCCCGACCAGGCGCGCGAGCCACTTCAGCGCCGCGGCGGCGTCGTCCCGCTTGATGAGCAGGTCGGTCGGTTCGTCGCCGTCGAACGCCAGCAGATCGACCTCTGACAGGCGCTGCGCGGTGCGATCCACCGCGGCCGGGAGGGGCGGAATCCGACCGAGCTCGGCCAGTGCGCGCAACGCGCCGATGGCCGCCGGTCCGGCGGCCGGGTTGGGAGCGGCGTCACCGGTGCGCGCGAGCGCGATCGCCGCGACCGCCAGCGGAAACGCCTCACGATAAAGGCAGATCGCGGCCACGGCGTTGTGCGTCTCGCGAAGCTGGTCCGCGACTTCGATTCGCCGGCGCAGCGCCTGGCGATAGCGTGCCAGCAACGCGGCTTGTTCCTCGGTGAGCGCGTGCGTGGTCACCGCGGAGGCGATCCCCAACAAATCGCGTGCACGGGCGGCGGCCGTCTGCCAGGTGCTTTGCGCTGCGGTGACCAAGGCAGCGCAAATCTAGCAGGAGGGCAGGGCTGAGCGTCGGAAAGTGTTTCCGTTCGGCCGCGGCTCGTCTTATGGTCCGCCCATGAGTATGAACGGCATGTCCGACGGACGGCTCGCCGCCCCGACGCTGTTCGTGCGCCTGCGCCAGGTCTCCACCCGGGACCGGTTGCCGGCGCCGAAGCGCCGCCGGCGAACCAGTCCTGCATGAAGCTGCTGCAGCATCCGTCGGTTCGTTTGTTGGGGGTGACAGTCGCGGTCGGGGTGGCGGTTCGCGCGCTGTTTTTCCAAGTGGCTCCCTGGCTGTGGAGCTTCGCGTTGCCGGTGCCGGCGAGCGATCTACTGCCCTGGGCGCTCCCGGCGATGGTCGACCGCGACGGTGCCGAGCCCTATGGCCTGCTGGCCGCCGTGATGGTGCAGCTGCTGCTGACCGGTCTCGCGTTCACCTGGCTCACGCACGTGGCGCCGCGGTGGCGGGCGCTGATCCTGGCTGCGTTGCTGGTGGTGGTGGGCGTCTTTGCCTATCGTCTGCCGCCGCGGCCCCCGCTGCACGCGGTGGCCACCGATCTCTCGCGCGCCTGGAAGGTGGTCGCCGGCAGCCTGGTCGCGGCCTGGTTGCTGGCGCGCGCCGTCCGGCGCGGCACGCGTGCGTCGACGCTGGTGGCGGCGGTGCTCGTTCCGCTCTGCTTCATCCCCACCAACTACCCATCGCTCGTCGATCTCTCGTGCGTCCTGGCGCCGGCGCTACGCCTGGCTCACGGCGCTTCGCCCCGTGAGATCTACATGCAGTACGACCTTTTTCCATCGCTGCTCGCGATCGGCTGGACCAAGCTGGGAGCCAGCGCGTTCAGCTTCTGGGTCGTTTGCTCTGCCGCTTACTACGCAATGCTGATCGGGATCTTCGTGATCGCGCGGCGGCTCTTCCTGCGCCCACAGCTGGCCGGTCCGATGCTGCTGGCGCTCGTGATCCTGCGGCTCTTCGCGCCCATCAACGACCCCGCGTCGGTTCCGCAGGTGACGCCTTTGCGGCTCGACCTCTGGCCATTGCTGGTCGCCGCGGCGCTGGTCGCCGGTCTGCGGCGCTGGCCGGTGGGGCTGGTGACGGGGTTGATGTATTTCTTCGCGCGTGGCGTCGGCGAGCTCTACATCGGCGCGTACGCGCTGGCGCTGGCGGCCGATTTCTTTGCGCGGCGACATGCCACACCGGCTGCCGAGCGGGCTCCCTTCGCCAGCGAGCTCCGCTCCGCGCTGCGCGAGACGGCGGTGTCGCTGGCGCTGGTCGTGCTGTCTCTGGCAGCCGGCCGCGCGGTCTTCGGCAGGTTCGGGTCGGAGGGGATCGAGATCTACCGGCGTCTGGGCATCGGCATGCTGCGCGTCGACCGCACGTCGTTCTACTGGTGGCTGCTTCCGCTGACCGGCGCCGCCGGCTGGCTGGTGTTCTCGCGGCGCGGGTCGCTGCCGCCGAAGCGGGCCGAGGCCGCGACGCTGTCCGTCGCGCTGCTGGTCGCGAACTCGATCTACTTCTTCGGCCGCAGCCACGAGCACAACCTGATCAACACCAGCGTGTCGTTCATTTTCTGCCTGTTCCTCGCCCTCGATCTCGCGTGGCCGTCGGCGGACTCCGATCCTGCGATCCTGCGCTGGGGCTTTCGCCTGGCCCCCTATCTGGTGCTGGCGGTCTGCGCGTACAACTACTCCGCCCGCGTGGTGAAGCGGCTCGATCAGCAACAGAGCCTGGTGCTCGAGCAGCATCCGCTGGCGGGGGAATTGCCGCCGTCCATCAATTGCGACGAGATCCGGCGCGCCGCCGGTGACGACCGCATCTTCTTTCTGTCGCGGAACGACTACTGGTTCTACGAGGCCTGCAAGCTCACGCCGCCGTCGACCTACCTCCAGCCGATCACGCTCACCGCGCTCCGGCAGCCACTGGTCGACGAGCTCCGGCGGCTGCTGGATTCCGGCGTGAAGGTGTTCGTTCCCCGCGATCAGCGGGATTGGTGCGCCAGATCTTGGCCCGATCTGAGCGCGACGCTGCCCAGGCCCCAGGCCAGCGGGACCTCCGCGTTCATGGTCTATCGTCCGAGCGCCCAGGCTCAGAACTGAGCGAGACCGAGGCCACTCAAGGCGCGCTGGGGGTCGGCGCCCGCAGCGCCGCCAGCAGCTTCTGGAACTCGGGATTCTGATCCAGCAGCTCGGCGGCGGCCGCGATCAATAGATCGACGTCCCCGGACTCCAGCGAGAAGTTGGTGCCGATCGACAGCAGGCGCGCACGCCGTGCCGGATCGGAGATCGCCTCGAGGTTGACGTCGACCACGTGAATCTGCGCGGGCGCTGCGAAGCTGGGACAGTCGCTCGGTGTTCGCGCGACCTGCTTGCACACTTCGACGTCCTGCCGCGCCTGATCCAGCTCGCGCTGGCGATCGCGCAAGAACTCGATCGTCTCGGTGCTGAAGTTGTCCATGCTGGTGGTCGCGGTCTTGAACGCGACGTCGACCAGGCCCGGCGCCGATTCCTTCCTGTTGTAAGTCGCCGGCTCGCCGCTCTTCGAATCGACGACGATGAAGACCACCCGCGACGTCTTGCCCAGGTTGTAGCGGCGCGCGACGAAGCCGGTCGGGTCTTGCAGCTGCCGCTCGAGGGCGCGCAATCCGATGTTGTCGGCGAGGCCTCCGTCCATGACGTGTACGTACGGCGTCGCGTCCTTGTCGAGATAGGTCGATTGGTGGTCGGCCCACGTGTACCGGCGGCGATCGACGTAGTAGTCGCTGGCAGCGTGCTTGAGGCTCGCGGGCGGCTTGTACCATCCCGGCCCCGAATGGTTGGTGAAGCTGATCGGCGTCAGCAGGAACGGGAACGCCGACGACGCCGCGACCGCGCGCGCGATCGGCAGCGCGCCGAGATCGGAGCCGATGAGGTCGAATTGATCTTGCGTGAACTCGAACCCGTCGCCGGTGGCGAGATCGGTGGCGTTCAGGATGATGAACGGCCGGTGCGCGCCCGCGAGCAGATCGGCGTAGGTCTTGTTCCGGAAGATCGTGCCGGCGTAGAGCTCGGCCGCGAGGTCGATGCGGCTGAAGTAGGGCGAGAGCAGCCGCGGCCAGTTGAACGGGTTCGCGACCTTCCAGAACAGCTCGCCCTCGACGTTGCGGTCGAGAAAGATACCGCGGTAGTCCTGGAAGATGCGCGCGCCGAAGAGCGCGTAGTACGCGGCGGTGAACGAGCCGCCCGACACCGACGAGATGCAGTCGACCTCGTCGAGCAGCGTCTCGTGACGGCCGTCCTTGACGCGCACGATCGGCGTGTCGCGCAGCTTCTGCAGCACGCCGTACGAGAACGCCGCCGCGCGCGTGCCGCCGCCCGAGAACGTCAGGCAGACGAACAGGTCGTCGTCGACGGCCGGCGCGGGGATCTGCTCGAACGCGTAGCGCGCAGCCGGCTTCTGCGACGGCAGCGGCGCGGTCGCCGGGAAGTGCGCGCACCCCACGGCGACGGCGGCGGTCGCGGCGGCCAGCGCGGCCAGGGCGCCGCGCAGCGCGTGGCGAACGCTAGGCAAACGCGACCTTCTTCGGCTTCAGGGGCGAGGTGCCCTCGACCACGACGTACACCTCGGCTGGGTCGAAGTCGAGGGCGCCGTCGAGCGAGATCGTGTAGGTCCCGGGTGCGAGCGTG
>Ga0265338_10004432_pt1 | contig 18965 bp, 19 predicted proteins | sample 42126metaG_FD_193579 | JGI IMG/M metagenome (GOLD analysis project Ga0265338, IMG submission 193579) | Rhizosphere microbial communities from Carex aquatilis grown in University of Washington, Seatle, WA, United States - 4-21-26 metaG | ecosystem: Host-associated > Plants > Roots > Rhizosphere...
CGTCGACGCGAATTTGTGTCCGCTAAACCACCTGAGCGGGGAAGACTTCTTGTTCCGTATGGCCATAAACATAATTTAATCTAACTTAGAACAAACTAACAGCTTTTTGCAGGGCCCGGCCTTGCAAAGGTGAAAAAAACGCTGGGTGGGTGTTGGTGAAGCCGGCCGGCGGTTGGCGCCACCTTACCGCTAAGGTGGCAAAAAGTTTGGTACTTTCTTAAAGTACATCAGTTAATCTATTACAAAATAGAAAATGTTATATACTGCTAATGTATGAAACTCACGGCCGTGAAGACACGACTGTTACTCGCCGGCGCTGTGCTGGCGGGATTGTTTTTGGGCCTGAGCCCGATGGTGCACGCCGATACCTACCCGTTCCTTACGGCCACTGGCGGCGACGTTTGGGCTGGCGGCTGGTTTAATACCGGCAGCGCTTGCGACTTAACTAATTACCAGGACAATGCCAACGGTGGTGTTAATACCTACTTGGGTGCCAGCGGCGGTAGCAGTGGCGATTTTGGCGCTTACGTTTTGGGTAAAATCGATACCTCTGGTAGCGGTCCAAGCGGTGGCTTTAAGACAGACGCGGTTGGGGCAGGTAGCAACAAATTGAGTTTTGCCAATAACGCCAGCCCAAGCGGGCTGTTTCAGGGCAGCACTCGCCAACAGCACTGCGTTCCAGATTATTACGGCACAAAAAAGAACACCAGCACCGGATGGGACGGTAATTACGCTGATAATGGACAGTATGTGGTCGCACCAAACAGCACGCTGTCTGGTGGTACGGTGAGTAGCTCATTAACACTATTTGTTAACGGCAATGTGTTCATTGCCGGAGACATTAGGGACGCTGCCGGTTACACCGAAGCCAACGTACCTAAATTTGCCCTTGTAGTAAAAGGAAATATTTTTATTGACCCGGCCGTACACCAACTGGATGGTTTATACATAGCCCAACCCAGCAGCGGTACAAATGACGGGGTTATTTGGACCTGCCACGACAATACTGCTGGCCAGTCGCTACTGGGATCTTGGATCCACGACAACTGCGCCAGCTCCTTAACGGTTAACGGATCCTTGATAGCCAAACAAATTAATTACCTGCGCACTAACGGTGACGTAAGCGCCGCCGGTTCACCGGCCGCCGAAGTAATCAACTACACGGCAGCAAATGTCGTTGGTGGGCCGTTTTTTAACCCTTCGCCGCCAACTTCTTTAAAGGTTGAAAGCTTAGTAAGCTTGCCGCCGCTTTATTAAACGGTAGAAAATACTCAAGTTTACGGTGGTCTATTCTTATGCTTAAGTGATATAATCGGAAATAACTATGAATCTATTGAGTGGGGCCTCTGATTTTTTCGGACTGGATATCGGCACTACCGCGATAAGGGTAGTACAGCTAAAAGGAACCGGACCGGTAAAAACGCTGGATCGCTACGCCGAGAAGCAGCTGCAAGGCACTCTGGCGATTAGCGACGCTAAGATCGACAGGGAAAAAGTTGCCCAAGAAATTCACAACCTGGTAAAACAAACCGGCATTACAACCAAGAACGTGGCCGTAAACCTGCCCTCTGGCAAGGTATTCACTGCTGTGGTAGACCTAAACAAAATGAGCGATATCGAGTTGGCTAAAACCATTCGCTACCAGGCCCAGACTTTTATTCCCACACCCTTGGCCCAGTCCAAAATTGATTGGGCGGTAATTGGTCCGTCACCGCAAAGCCCCACCAAAGTAGAGGTTTTGTTGTCTAGCGTGCCAAATAGCTTTATTGAACAACGGCTGGAAATGCTAGAAGCCGCAGGGCTAGAAGTTATTGCCTTTGAGCCCGACAGCATGGCGTTGGCACGGGCGATTGTGCCTGCCGATGCTTCCGTTCCGGAGATGGTATTGGATGTTGGAGCCAGCTCAACCGACTTGGTGATTACCCTGGGCGGGACCCCGCGTTTAACAAGAGCAATACCAATTGGCGCACAGGCCATTATCCGTTCGGCGGTACAATCCCTGGGCGTGGAACAGTCACAAGCCGAGCAATTTGTATTCAAGTTTGGCCTGAGCAAAGATAAATTGGAAGGGCAAGTCTACAATGCCATTATTGGCACGGTCGACAATTTAATGAACGAAATAGAAAAATCTATAACCTTTTTCCAGAGCCGTTATTCTTCGGCGCATTTGGATAGGATCGTGGTCACGGGCGGAGCATCATCGCTACCGGAATTCCCGCTTTATATAGCAAACAAGTTTGGCATAAACGTCGAAATAGGTAATGCTTGGCGCAACGTTAGTTTCCCGCCGGCCCGCCAGAACGAATTGCTATCGATTTCTAATCATTTTGCCGTGGCTGTTGGCCTAGCGGAGAGAGTCGCATGAGCGCGGTGCAATTTAACCTGTTGCCTGATGTCAAACTGGAGTATGTCAAAGCCCAGCGCAGCCGGAGCCTAGTCACCACCATAGCGGTTTTGGTAACCGGCGTGGCGGTGGCCATTCTACTGGTTATGATTTTTACGGTTGAGGTAGTACAAAAAAAACAAATTAACGATGCAGCCGCGGCTGTGACCACAGCCAACAAAGAATTATCAGGTATCTCTGGTCTGAACCAAGTTCTGACAGTCCAGAACCAGCTGACCGCTTTATCTACATTGCACCAGAACAAACATATCAGTTCGCGCCTGATGGTTTACTTGCCGGAAATTGTGCCCAGTAACGTGCAGGTTACTCAGGCCAACCTGGACCTTGCGGCCAACACTATTACTATATCGGGCACGGCCAGCAACCAGCTGGCAGTCAATACTTTTATAGACACTCTTAAGTTTGCCCAGTTCAAAACTGACTCCCAAGGTGCAGCACAACCAGCCTTTACTTCGGTGGTAGAAAGCTCGTTTGCTTTGGGTGGCTCTGGGGCCACCTTTACTATTACGGCTAACATTGATCCGGCGCTGTTTGCCAACTCCGGCAAGACCCCCCAAATAATACTGAACAACCAAGTCACAACCCGTTCTGTGCTAGAGGATCCAAGTAATCTACTATTTAGCGGACAGACCAACACTAAGCAGGGAAGTCAATAATGGCTAAGTTACCGGTAGCAAACAAGCACGTACAGATAGATAGAACGCAATCTACCATGCTGGCCATAATAATTGCCGCCAGCGTAGTAACTATATTTTGCCTAATGAGCGCCAAGGCTTTGTTATCGCAGGCCGCTTACCAGCGCCGGGTCACCAACGCTAATCACGCGGCTGTTAAGCAATTGCAGGCGAATGTCACGGCGGCTAAAGAGTTGGTGACGCAATATAACCAGGTTTTCGAGGGCACTAATCCCTCAAATATCATCGGCGGCAAAAACGATAAGAGTGCCAATGCCGTACCGCCCAACGGTGATAACGCCCGCATTGTGCTGGATGCGCTGCCCAGTAAATATGATTTCCCGGCGCTACTAACTAGCGTCACTAAACTCCTGGTTAATAACGGTATAAGCAACGCGCAAGTTACCGGAACCGACGAGTCGGCCAGTATTAACAACGACGCCAGCGCTAATCCCAAACCGGTGCAAATGCAGCTAATAATTTCTGGCACCGGTAGCTATCAAAGCGTCCAAAACTTTATTAAGGATTTAGAGCGTTCTATACGGCCATTCGACGTTGTTAGCCTTCAGATATCTGGCCCGCAGGATAACCTTTCATTTAGCCTAACAGTCAACACTTACTACCAGCCGGCTAAAACTCTCAACATAGTCACCAAGGAGATTAAATAAGTATGAAACGCGACGACATTGCAAAGATAGTAGTGGTAGCAGGCATATCCGCGTTGATATCCGTAGTTATCGCCGGTGCGATATTTAATTCGCCGGCCAAGCACGATAAAAAGGTGCCGGTAGTTAGCACGATAAGTACAACCTTCCCGGACGTGGCCAACGACCCAAACTATAATGGCATTTTTAACTCCAAGGCCATTGACCCGACGCAACCTGTACAAATAGGTAATTCGCAAAACACATCGCCATTTAACGGTTCGCAGTAGGTAGTGATGGCAGGTAGGCGCCCATGAATATTCTCTCGCCGACAGCTCAAGAAAATGTTGAACAGGCACTGCTCTCCGAGGGCTTGGTAACCGAAGCCCAGCTGGACAACATAAAGGAAAAAGCCGCACAGAGCCATCAGCCGATGTTTACTATGCTGTTGAGTGAAGGTCATATTACCGACGAGCAGCTAACAAAGGCGCTAGCAGTAGTCAGCAAAGTGCCGTACGTTAACCTGTCTAAGACGCATGTAGATACTAAGATGTTAGCCCTGTTGCCGCGCGACGTAGCCGAACAGTACATGGCCGTGCCAATCGGTGAAATGCAAAATCGCCTGGTGGTAGCAATGCTAGACGCTGACAACATCCAAGCAGTTGACTTTCTGAGCAACAAAATTAACCGGCCGCTTAAGGTCTACGCCGCCAGCGAATCGGGTATTAAATACGTTCTTAAGCAGTATGACCAAAGTGTTAATACGGGTGATACGGATATGGATTTTGGTAACCTGGGTAGCGGAGTTTCAATCGAGGAAAATGGCAACAGTTTCACACCGATGGGAACTGCCGAGCGCAAGGTGCAGACTATTGTCCAAGATTCACCGGTCAGCAAGGCTCTTAGCGCGATTATGGACTATGCGGCCAAAAACCGGGCCTCCGACGTACATGTGGAGTCGCTAGAAAAAGAGATTCGCGTGCGCTGCCGTATAGATGGCGTGTTGCGCGAAGTTATGAAACTGCCCAAAAACGCCGAAGCGCCCCTGGTTAGCCGGATTAAGATCATCTCTAACTTAAAGATTGACGAACACCGCATCCCGCAGGATGGCCAGTTTAGTATTATGGCTGATGGCCGGCCGGTTGACATCCGGGTGGCAATTAGCCCGGTAATCTGGGGGGAGCAAGTAGTACTGCGTTTACTGGATAAAACCGGTACCAGTTTAAAGCTAGAAGACATGGGTTACACCGGACGGGCGCTGCGCGAAATCCGCAGCGGTATTGCCCGGCCACATGGCATGATTCTAACCTCGGGCCCTACCGGCTCCGGAAAATCTACCACCATGTACGCTATGATTCAGGAGATTAAGAATAACGCCGTTAATATCGTTACGCTGGAAGACCCGGTAGAATACAAAATAGAGGGCGTTAACCAGATACAAGTTAACCCCGATGTGGGTTTAACCTTTGCTACCGGCCTGCGGTCAATTTTGCGCCAGGATCCTGATGTGGTGATGGTCGGCGAAATCCGCGACAAAGAAACTGCCACCCTTGCGGTGCAAGCGGCGCTGACCGGCCACCTGGTATTTAGCACGCTGCACACTAATTCGGCGGCCGGAATTTTACCGCGCCTGCTAGACATGGGCATAGAACCGTTTTTGATTGCCAGCACCGTGCATACGGTTATTGGACAGCGCTTGGTACGGCGAGTTGTACCCGGTGGTGAGCGCTATGAATCAAACAAAGCTGAGACCGAAGCCATCCACCAGACCCTCGGAACACTCTTACCTAAGACCAAAGCCGAAGAGGAAAAAATTGCTAAAGACTTGGGCTATAGCCTATTGCCTCTGTCGACCCAAAACGCTTATACTTTGGTCAAGGGTAAGGAATCGCCCGAAAATCCAACCGGTTATGTTGGCCGCATGGGGCTTTATGAAGTCTTTGAGGTCACGGAGGCCATACAGGATTTGATAATTAAGCGCGCGCCCAGTTCCATAATCCAGAAGACGGCGCAGGCCCAGGGCATGATAACCATGCGCCAAGATGGTTACTTAAAAGCGCTGGCTGGAATAACCGCTGTAGCCGAGGTTAACCGGGTCGCGGCTATGGATGATAGCTAATTAAGGGGGTAGGCAACTAACGTGCAACAATCGCCAAAAATCGAAATACTACTGGAAGAAGTAGTTAAACGCAAAGCTTCCGACCTGCACTTGCAGGTTGGTCTGACGCCTATGTTGCGGATTGATGGCTCTTTAGTTTCACTTGAGAACCAGGCAAAAATGTCCGAGGAAACAGTTGAGAACTTGGTCTTTAGCTTGCTTGACGAAGATCAAAAACAAATTTTGCTGCGTGACAAAGAGTTTGATTTTAGTTTTGCCTTCGGCGATCTTGGCCGGTTCCGCGTAAATGCTTTCCATGAGCGCGGTAACTTGGCCGCTGCTATGCGCTTAATCCCTAATCAAATCCGCACCATAGAACAGCTGGGCATGCCATCGATACTTAACAAATTTACCGAATATCCCCGCGGATTAGTGCTAGTGACCGGCCCAACCGGCTCCGGAAAATCGACTACCTTGGCGGCCCTGGTAAACAAGATAAATGAGGAGCGCGCGGCGCATATTATTACCGTAGAGGACCCGATTGAGTACACGCACACTTCCAAGAAATCGGTAATCGTGCAGCGCGAAGTCCACTACGACACATACAGTTTCTCAACAGCTTTGCGCTCGGTGCTGCGCGAAGATCCGGACGTAGTGCTGATTGGCGAAATGCGCGACCTAGAAACCATTGCCGCTGCCATCACTATCGCCGAAACCGGCCACCTGGTCTTTGCCACCCTGCATACCAATAGTGCCAGCCAGTCTATAGACCGCATGATTGATGTTTTTCCACCTCACCAGCAGCCCCAAGTCCGGGCCCAACTGGGCAATATTCTTACTGCTGTGTGTTCGCAACGACTGATTCCGGCGTTGGGCGGTGGCCGGGTAGCCGCAGCCGAAATACTGGTAGCTACGCCGGCGGTACGAAACATAGTCCGCGAGGGCAAAAACTATCAGCTCGAAGCGGTAATCCAAACCGGCTCGGAGCACGGTATGCAGAATATGGATCACACATTGGTCAATCTTATACACAACGGTGTTATTAGCTACGACGAATCCCGCAACTATGCAGTGGATGTCGAGGAGCTGGATAGATTGATGAGGAGCTAGAACAATGCTGGTTTACTCGTATAAGGCCCGGAATAACAAAACCGGCGAAGTTGTCGAGGCTGAAGTAGAAGCAGCTGATGAGTCAACCGCGGCTAAGACCTTGATGGACCGGGACCTAGCGCCAATAGATATCCAACTTAAAAAAGAGCAAACGGGCGCCCTGGGCCGCTACCGCAGCCGCATCAGCACCAAACAGAAGGTCATTTTCTCGCGCCAGCTGGCTACCATGGTCAATGCCGGGTTACCGCTGGTCCAGAGCCTTAACACAGTCCGCGGCCAGACCAAAAACAATGCTCTAAAAGACATTATCAACTCGGTTATCGCTGATGTGGAGGCTGGTTCTAACTTTTCTGATGCTTTGGCCCGTCATCCAAGGGTATTCAATAACGTCTATGTCAGTTTGGTAGCAGCCGGCGAAGCTTCCGGCACGCTGGATACGTCATTAGAGCGATTGGCTAACCAGCAAGAAAAAGACGCAGCCATTGTTTCTAAAGTGCGCGGGGCGTTGGTCTACCCGGCGCTAGTAATCCTGGTACTAATGGGGGTAGTAGTATTTATGATGACTACGGTACTGCCCCAGGTAGAAACCATTTACAAAGGCATACCGGGCGCCAAACTGCCTTTTGTAACAACCATTTTATTGTCGGCGGCCAACTTTATTCTCCACTTCTGGTGGGTACTGCTTTTAGCGATTGTGGTTGCCGGCTTTCTATTCGTCCGCTGGTCACGCACTGATGAAGGCAGGGAAGCTCTTGATACGGCTAAACTGAAAATCTGGCCGCTAGGACCGCTGTATAGCAAACTATACATGGCCCGCTTTGCCCGTACGGCGGCAACTTTGGTAGCCAGCGGCGTACCAATGATTAAAATGCTTAACACTACGGCCGAGGCCGTAGACAACGTGCATGTAGCCAACTCTATCCGCAAGGCCACAGAAGAAGTAAAAGGCGGTAAAGCCCTATCCGACAGCTTAAAAGGTGATCCTTACTTCTTGGAATTGGTACCAGACATGATACACATAGGTGAACAATCTGGCGCGTTGCAAGATATGCTGAGCAAAGTGGCAGATTATTACGAAAACGAGGTGGACGAGCAGATTAAGGCCATTTCTACGACTATTGAACCGGTGCTAATGATAGTAGTAGGCATTGTAGCTTTGCTCATAGTCGCGGCCGTACTGTTGCCAATTTACAGCCTAGCCGGTAAGAATCTTAGCGGAGTATAGCCAGGGCAAAAACTATTGCTTTTTTAGGATGATATGCCTAGTATGATAAGCATAAGAACTACAACATAATTTCTAAGGGTGGGAAAAAAAGAACATGAGATTTAAATTAATTAAGCAAAGTCGCGGCTTTACTATAATTGAGGTCATGATTGTGTTGGCCATTGCCGGTCTAATACTGGCAATCGTCTTCCTGGCGGTGCCGTCGCTACAACGTAGCGCCCGCAATAACTCCCGCAAAAACGACGCTATTCACCTGGCCGGTATCGTCAGCGACTATGCCTCTAATCACGCCGGTGTTTTACCGACCGGCGCGCAGTTAGTAACAGCTATCGCCAACGAACATTGGGCAATAATGAGCACCCCGGGAGCCGGTGATGTCGTTGTTATAACCGGCGCTAACGTTGGTGTTACTTATGGTGACATTAGTACCCTTAAAGTCAACGAAACAGCCAACTGCGACCCAACCGCCAACACCATAACTGGCGGCACCGCGGCCTCATCGCATTCCTTCGCTATTGGTTTTAACATAGAAACCAGTGGTAGTACACAACAATACTGCATAGCCGGTGGTTAAATAATCAGCAGCAGCTTAGTAAATGAGCCCTAAACAGGGCTCATTTTTTGTGCTAGGATACCGCTAATGATTGTAGTTGTTTTGCTAGTTTTGGGCTTATGCCTAGGTAGTTTTGTAAACGCTTTGGTTTGGCGCGTCCATGAGCAAGAAGGCGGTGGTAGAAGCAAAGACTTAGCTATATCAAACGGCCGTTCAATGTGTCCGCGCTGCCGGCACGAACTGGCAGCCAAAGACCTGGTGCCGGTTTTTAGTTATTTGTCTTTACGCGGTCGCTGCGGCTATTGCCAAGAACCAATATCGTGGCAATATCCGGTGGTGGAACTGGCAATGGCCGGAGTATTTGTAGCTAGCTACTTCTTTTGGCCGGTAGAGCTAGCCGGGATAGGGCAGTGGTTATTGTTTATATCTTGGCTGGGTGCGTCCGTTGGCTTGCTGGCACTGCTAATTTATGATTTTCGCTGGATGATGCTGCCCAACCGTATTTTATATCCTACATTGGTAGTAGCCGCAGCAGGGCGCCTAGGTTATATTGCCTTTTATGCTAGCGACAAAGCCCACCAGCTAGTACTTTTAGGCCTCAGCCTATTGCTATCCAGTGGCTTTTTTTGGTTGTTGTTCCTTATCTCTAAGGGCCGGTGGATTGGTTTTGGAGATGTCCGGCTGGGACTTATTACCGGTACGCTGCTAGCCACACCGGCAAAAAGCTTGCTAATGCTCTTTTTGGCCTCGCTGCTCGGCACACTGTTCGTTTTGCCATTAGTGGCCACCGGCCGGACCAAAATGACCAGCCGCATGCCCTACGGTCCGTTTTTGATTATAGCCACAGGTGTTGTGTTGTTATTTGGCCAGTCGATTATAAACTGGTATCATGGCCACTTCTTGTAAGGTGTAATTCCTCTTTACGCTTATGCTATACTTTTAGCTATGGAGCGTGCAGCTATTGGCTACACCATAGTAGAGGTAATGATAGTACTGGCAATTACCTCAATACTTTTTTTTAGCGCCATAACGGTCTTTGGCAGCCAGCGTGGCTCGACGGACTTTTCCCAAGCCATGCAGGATTTAAATTCCAAGATTCAAAACTACGCCAACACTGTTCAGACGAGCTCTTACCCTGGTAGCGAGAATTATACTTGCAGTGTTGCGTCCGATCGCGCATTGCTTGTTAGCGGCAGTGGCAGCGGGAGCCAGTGTATTTTTTTGGGATTAGCGGTGTTGGCGCTGCCAAATCAAGATAGCCTACAGACCTACACAATCTTGGGCAATAAGAATGTGTGGAGTGGCGGCGACAGCGGTACTGCCGCGACAAGCATATACGGCAGTGGTAGCGCTAATCCCGAGCCGGCCATTATCGGCAGCGGTAGCGGCTCCACCTATGTGCTCACCGATACATACAAACTGAGTGCTGGCGCTACATTCAAGTCAGCAAAAGCCAGCGGTACCGACTACGACTTGTTAGGAATGTATAATGGCCTGCCCAACGATAAACTGTCCAATTCCCAGGGTACGGGAGCGTTGGTGCTGTTTGGATATCCTTGCAATGCCGCCGGTTGTGGCGCGGCAACACCAGGCGCCGGCTTGCTTAAAAGCTGTATAGAAGGATTCGCTCCATGCGCTTCGCTAAGTAAATTGACCCAACCATGGACACTATGCGTACAAGATGGTGGCAGCAATAATACGGCTTTAGTTACGGTCAGTGGCGCTCCGGGCGGCCTAACTACCAACTTAGATTTTTCGAGTTGCTAATAATGAAAGAATTACGCAAACAACAGACTGGCGATACCATAGTAGAAGTGCTTATTAGCATGGCAATCTTGGCTTTGGTAATAACCGGCAGCTATGTGTCCTCTACGCGCAGCTTAAGCAGTGGTACAGACGCTTCAAACCGCCAGCAGGCCTTGGCCTTGGCCCAGCAGCAGCTGGAACTAATCAAGAGCAACGCCAGCGTTAGCGGCTATACGCCGCCAGCTGGGAATTTCTGCATCGATAATACTAATAAACCCCAATCAGGCAGCAACTGCGTTTTAAGTGGACAGTACACTATGACCGATACTTATGACAGCAGCACCAGGCTTTACACCGTGATGGCTAACTGGCCTTCCATAAATACCACCGGTAGCCAGCTAACTCTTTACTACCGCGTACCCTAGACAACAGGAGTCGCACTACTGTAGAATAAGCATAAGCGTAAAGTTTCAGAAGAGCAGGGGAAAATTTTAAGTGTTGACCAGGTTCAGGCCAATTAGCCGAAGCGCAAGGCACAAAGAGTCTGGCTTTACGATAGTAGAGCTACTGATAGCTACGTCGGTCTTTTCGCTGGTGTTGCTGGCGGCGCTGACCAGTTTTATTGGTGTTGGGCACCTGTTCTATAAGGGTGTGTCGCTAACCAATACCCAAAATGTCGCGACCCAGGTGCTAAACGATATTACCAACAGCATGCAGTCCAGTAGTGCAATCACTCTGCCATCCACCAAGCCGGGAACCAGCTACACCTACATGTGTATTGGCAACGCCCGCTACACCTACACAACCGCCAACGGGATTTCAGTGCCAGCCAACGATTCATCAGGGGCCAATTATAATGATGGTAACAATGGTGGCAACTTTGGCCTACTAAAAGACACTTTACCGGGCCTTTCCGGCTGCTCACCGCCCTGTGCCAGCGGCGGGCCCGGCTCGGGCTGTTTTAATCAGACTAGTCCCACAGAGATGCTAGGCGCCAATATGCGGACAGCGGATTTAAAGCTTAATCAAGTTGCGACGAACCTGTATAATCTGAGTATTGTGGTGGCTTATGGGGACAATTCGGTTATGGATCTAAGCAACCCCAAGCAACCGGCCTGCGTTGGTAATTATAGCGACCAGTCCTTTTGCTCGGTGGCCAACCTGTCAACTACCATATTTGCCGGGGTGCGCTCATGAGGCTTAGCCGGCGCGACCAAAAAGGCATGGCCTCAATTGTCATTGTTAGTGTTTTGGTAGTTATCCTAACCCTGGTCAGTATTGCTTTTGGCCGGTTAATGGACCGGGCTGTTAATAACTCTACCGATAAAGAACTGGCTACCGCGGCAAATTATGCTTCGCAATCCGGTATTAACGACGCGATTAGCTACCTTGAAAAAAATTATAATCCCGCTACCCCAAATTCGGTCGCCAAACCCGGCTGTAGTGATTTGCAGGGAACAATTAATTACAACTTGACCACGGACGGCAATGTTAAATATACCTGTTTGACTGTTAACGCCCAACCCTCAGACCTGGTGTTTGGCGGCCAGAATCCCTTACCGGCCTATAAGTCGCAGATTGTTAGAATGACCATCGATAATGCTGCCGGGCCAGTTGATAGATTGCTGTTTTCTTGGAGCTCTGGCGATGGCCAAACCAATACTGCCGCTGGCACGAACCTATACGATGAAACAACTTGGAGCAAAGGTAGTAACAACATGTTGCCCATGCTGCGCGTATCACTGTACCCAATTGCCGCTAATGGGGCTATTCTGGGCGGTCAGCGCACTTACTTCCTTTATCCTAACCCCGGTAATAGCGGCCAAAACATAACGGCAATTTCATACGGATCAGCTACCGAACCGCTGCAAGGCGTACAGTGTGGCAACACTGGCCTTAATGGGGTGTCGCCCAGCTTTACTACGGGTAGCGACAGCCCGGGTGATTACGCTTGCAATGCTATTGTCACCGGTCTTAACAGTGGCGGGGCGGCCTATTATTATGCCCGCTTCACACCACTTTATGATTCGGCCAACGTACGCGTCCAAGCCAACGCCAGTAGTGGTAGCCTGATTAAGTTCGTTGGAGTCCAGGGCGTAGTTGATTCTACCGCCAAAGCTAACAGCGCCGTTAAACGCTTACAGGCCAGGGTAGACCTAGGTAATACTACCGCCGGCGGCACCAGCGACAATATTTTACCCAGCGACGATGCCATTCCCGAATTTAGCGTGGAATCGGCCAATACCGTCTGCAAACGCCTAGACGTTAAAAACTCCACTGTTCTTGTCCCGGACCCCTACTGCGCGGCCCAAACAACGGTTACACAACCGGTTATGACTATGGGCCTTTGCGCGACTAACGGTGGTGGTTCTTGTGATCCATCTTCGGGTTCCACGGTTACTATTAGCTCAGGCAGCACCGCTACACTGGACTTTAGTGTAATAAACTCCCAAAGTGGCAGCTGCGGCCTAAACAATGGCGGTCCATCCGGATTTGGCGATGGTGCAGGTAGTTACACCACCGGTGCCCTGTCTGCTAATACCACGTACACTTTGACATGCACAAACTTCAGCGGCACGGTGCAGAACACCTCTGTTACCGTGAGCGTTAACCCCGTTTTAACTTTTTCTGCCGATTCAAACAGCATAGCTTACAATAGCTCCACAACCTTACGCTGGCGTATAACTGGCCAAGCTGATTGGTGTTGGGCCAGTGGTGCGTGGAGCGGTTGGGTGAATCCTCCCAGTGATGGTGCTGCTGGCACGGGCCCCTTAACTTCTACCCAGACCTACTATCTTTACTGCGGTAATAGCGCTAATAACTACCAAACACCAACCCAGACTGTGACAATTACAGTTAGCCCACCCCCGCCGCCAGCGCCGCCAGTTATTAATAAATGGACTTGGAACAACAATGATAGCTTTACCTATAACGTTACTAGCTCAAATAGATGTACAATCTCGCCCGATAATGGAGCAGGTGCTACAAACATCGGTCCAGTACTCAATCAGGATTTCCCCGTATCGGACGGGCAGGCGTACGTTGGCGCGACGTTGTCCTGCTGGGATCAAAACGTTGGCCCGGTAACGGCTCACGCTAACGCTTCCATACCTGCTGTAAATGTTCAGGCTAGTTGTGCGAGCGGCGGCTGTATGTGGTACGGGGTGAGCGGCTATTGCCGCGACGGGCTTCACAGCTACACTCTTTGCATTAGCTGGGACGCCCAGCAAGCCGGCGGCTACATCGTCTACTGTGTCGCGGGCGGCGGCGGCGTCCCCAATAATACTTTTTGGGGCGTGCCGCAGTACAACAAGACCTTCGGTTGGTATTTCTACCCCGGGGTCGGAACCGTAACCATAACTTGCTATGGCTCATTGGGCGGTTCGGGAACAGCGCAGGTATCAGCTTCTTTTGTTAACCAAGGTTCGGGGTCATCCAGCTCTGGCGGCGGTAGCTCCTCTAGTTCCTCTAGTTCTTCTAGCTCCTCTAGTTCCTCTAGTTCCTCTAGTTCCTCTAGCTCCTCTTCCAGCTCCGGCGGCGGCTGTGGCTTAAACACTCACCAACCTTATTATCCCGACATGGGCCTGATGGGCCTTGGCTGGCTCTGGCCCAATTTCTTTGGAAGGTTTATCCCATGCTAGATACGCCAAATACCCCAAAGAGTCCTGTGAACCAAACAGTCCCGGGCCGGCAAATATCTAAGAAACCCGCTAGCCGTCGCGGGCTAATCTTGTCGGGTGTTTTAGTCTTGATCCTACTTTTAGGCCTTGGCATCTACGGTTATACGCAATGGCTCAAGCCTTTATCAACTTATGGCAAACTTGTTGATTATAAATTAGCCGGCCTATCGGCGGGCAAAGGCATTAGTTTTAAAAGACCCTCTAAAACAGTAATTGATTCGACCAGTACTAACTTACCAAACCAAGTTGCTTTTGCTCAAATAGCCAATAAACACACTCAGGCTTATGCCATGGCTTACTCTTCGGCCATGGATACTTCTGAGTACCAGCAGCACTTGCTAAAAGACACCCCAAAGGCGCTGGCCGACCCCAGCCAGGTCAATTATTCTATTTACAGCGCTATTCCAAAAGATTTCGTAGCTTCTAACACTTTAAGCACCGCCCAGATAAAATACTCTGTCGCCAAGCCTTTCACCAACCAGTTTATTCATACCAACGCCTGGAAGTTTGATTTCACTATCACCAATCCTTCCAATAAGGCAACCGGCCAAGGTGTACTAGTCTACGCACTGGGCCAGAAAACCTACTATTTCTTCCTAATTTACGCCGATAAAGACTACTGGCAAACTGGGCAGACCGTCTGGAACCAACTGCTCACCAGTGTAAAAATCGATCAGTAAACGCTCAAGCTTGATACTATGATAGTAAGGTGTTATAATATCGCTGTCCTAGAAACTTGAGGGCATCGTTCCATCGCCGTGAGGACACGGCGGACTAAAGGAGTGATGAATCGTGAGAAAGTGGCTGCTGGCGGTAATGGCGGTCAGTGCTACGGTGGCCGCTGCTGCCAGCACTGCCACGTCAAAGCCGCCAATCCGCGTTGCCTGGGCTGCAAACCTGACCGTCGTCGACAAGATGGCCGGCCAGGTCAGCCTGAAGGTCAGCGCCGGGAGCACGAAAGTCCGCATCGTCAAGGCGACTTCCGTACCCCTGGATGCATCCGGCAAAGTTTGCGGCGCTCCGCGCGCCGGACAGCTGTCTGGTGCGTCCGCCAGTTTCAAGGCTCCTTACCCGGGCGCCAACAAGCTGGTCGTGACGGCAACAGTCCGGGCTACCAGGAAAATCGCTGGCAAGTACCCGCAAACAATCCTGGTTCGTTCGGCGCTCTTGGGCGGCGTCTTCTACGGATGCGCGCACGGTTCGCCGCCGGCCCCACAGGTCGTCTGCGACTACGGCACGACCCAGCCGGGCACCATCAACACCGACGCCAAGGACTGCGGCCTGCCGGTCCCGGACTCGCCGTTCTGGACCAGTAAGCCGACTCTTGTCGGTGACACCGTCTTGGTGCCACATATCGGGCTCAAGACCGGTTATTGCTGGGCGACACTGATTCAGCATGCCGGTCCGGTCAACTGGTTCGGCGGGCTGATGAACTACGCGGTGGTCTGGAACTGTTCGGACGGGACGTCTCTTTTCCCGCTGTTGAGGGTCTGGCTGACGGCCCCAAACGATCTGAACGGCCGGTGGGAATGCAACCCCGGCATATCGGATACGGGTTGGGCGAACTACGGCGTGCCGTGGAGTTTCACGGTGCCCGCCGGTCTCGGCGGCCGCCTGGACGTCCAGTGGTCCTTCGCCGTACGTCCTCCGAATCTGCCGGGCAACCAGCCCTCTGTCGGAGCGGAATGGTCCAGCGCCAGCTTCTACTTCCACGGCAACGTCGATGGTTGCCAGAAGCTGATGGCTCCGGCCGCTCCTGCCGGCTGAGACCCAACCCCTCAAGTCTTGGGCAACAAAGTTCCGGGGAGCGCGCTTGCAATAAGTAGCGCGCTCCCCGGTAGAAATACTTTATAAACCTTACGCTTGTTATAATAGCTATTAATGAAATCAATCGGGGCAGGTAAGATGGCTCAAAGACCTGTGGTCCTGTCCGTGAATAGCAGACGGATGTTGCGGCTACGCGGCCTAGCTTATTCCCTAACATTAATCTGGCTAGCCATTGCCACCTATCATTACCTTAGTTATTACCACGCCTTTTTATCCCCGGTTACCCAAGGAATCTTAATTTATCTGGCGATCATCTACAGCCTATACTCTTTGCTCTTTTATACCTTTGCCTCTATTAACAAGATAAAACAATCCAAAGCCTTGCTGACCGCTGCCGCCGTCAAGAAGATATCGGTCGGTATTGGGCGGCTCTTAGAGTCCGGCCCGCGGGATTACACTCACTCCTTGAGCCAATTAACTAAGGACGAAAAAAACGCGCTGCTTTTTAGTCTAGTTAAATTATTATTTATCCCAATGATGCTCCAATTTTTGGTTACTAGCTATGATGGTTTTAGTAATAGCCTAGCGGGCGTGCATTCCGCTGGCAATGTATTTAGCATAGGCGGATTTAACGACTTACTTTTCCCATTACTTTTTTCGTTATTCTTCCTAATAGACACGGCTTTTTTCTCTTTTGGCTATATTTTGAGTCCGATTTTTTGAAAAGTAAGCTTCGGTCTGTAGAGCCCACTGTTTTAGGCTGGTCGGTAGCGCTGGTTTGTTATCCGCCTTTTAACGGCCTGCTAGGTAATTTTTTGCCTTGGTATGCCAATGACTACGCCACCTTCTCTACGGCCAAAGCGACTTTTTGGCTCAGGCTGGCCAGCTTAAGCTTTATGGCCGTTTATGCTTCGGCATCGGTGGCTTTGGGGCCTAAGGCCTCTAACTTGACCAACCGGGGCATTGTTAGCTGGGGGCCATACCGGCTGGTTAGGCATCCGGCCTACATATCCAAAAATCTGGCTTGGTGGCTGGTTATCTTACCGGTTATTAGCTTGGCGGCGGTATTAAGCATGGCGGTCTGGTCAAGTATTTATCTTATGCGGGCCATAACCGAAGAACGCCACTTGTCCGCCGACCCTGACTACTTAGCGTATTGTAAGCGCGTAAAATACCGGTTTATCCCAGGCTTGTTCTAAAGGTTGGCCTTACTCCAACGAATAGATATCGAAGCCTTTTAGTTTAAGCTTTGTGATGGAACCGTTCGTGAACTTCTTTTAGATGGGGGTCGGTTACGTGAGTGTAGATTTGGGTGGTGGCAATGTTGCTGTGGCCCAGCATAGCTTGTACCGAGCGTAAATCGGCGCCGTTCATCAATAAATCAGTAGCAAAGCTATGGCGCAAGGTGTGCGGTGATACGTGTTTGGTGATACCGGCCAACCGGGCGTAGCGGGCAATCATCCGCTGCACAGAGCGGGCGGTCAAACGGGTAAAATTGCCCGACAAATCGACTTTTTTGCTGCCGCTGTACCGTATAAAAAGCGGCTTGGTGTTGTCTTGACGCTTATCTAGGTACTGTTTTATCCAATCGGCCGCTGTTGGACTGATAAAAATCGGGCGGTCCTTTTGACCTTTGCCGCGTACCATGAATTCCCGACGTGCTAGGTTGATATGGTCGCGGTCTAGCCCCACCAACTCCGATACCCGCAAGCCGCTGCTAAATAACAGTTCTATAATGGCGCGGTCGCGCAGGCCGCTTTGGCTGACGGTATTAGGCTGGGCAGCTAGGCGCTCTAACTCCTCTGGAGTTAAAAAAGTAACTTGGGGGCGGCGGGTACGGGCTAACTCAATCTTATCAGCGGCCATAACGTCATAACCCCGCTTCACACAATATTTTAAAAAGCTGCGCAGGGCAATCAGGTGGTAGTTTTGCGTGGCTTTGCCAAGCTCGTCGCTGGTATTGGTCCCTAAACGGTTAAGCCACAGCCGCCACTTGCGGATTAATTCGGCATCGATATCGGACAGTTTTATCTCGCCGGCAAAGTCGGAAAGCCGGGTAAGGTAATGGCTGTAGTTTTGGATTGTCTTGGCGCTGCGGTTTTGTTCCAACTCTAGATACTCCAGGAATTCTTCTACGGCCGTGTCGTACAACATAAGCCCATTATATAGGGAGTAGGGAATAGTGGGTAGTAAACGAACAAGTGAATAAAATAAGTACTCAGCTTGCATCGGGCAATTACATCTGTTATATTGGTAAACATATGGAAAAAACTTTAGTACTACTTAAGCCAGACGCGGTTGAACGCGGACTGGTCGGTGAGATTATTAGCCGTTTTGAAAAAGCCGGTTTAGAGTTGGTAGCGGCCAAAATGGTCACGCCGTCCAAGGACTTGGCTAACAAGCACTATCCAACAGACCGCAAAGAATGGGTAGCTGGTATGGGCAATAAGAGTCTTGAGAACTATCATGAAGAAAATATGGACCCAAAGGAGCATTTGGGTACAGATGACGCGTACGAAATTGGCTTGCAGATACAAGGGTGGATGGTTGATTTTATAACTTCTGGACCGGTCATGGCTCTGGTCTTAGGGGGTGATAAAGCCATCAGCCGGGTTAGAGAGTTAGCTGGCCATACCGTGCCCGTTAAGGCCGACCCCGGCACAATAAGGGGTGATTATTCAAAAGATAGCCCGGTTATAGCCAATAAAGAGAAACGACCCATCCTTAACTTGGTTCATGCCTCTGGCGACCAAACCGAGGCCGACTTTGAAATAAACCTTTGGTTTACCCCAGACGAACTTAATTCATAAAATTACTGCCCGGCCATTAATATAAAACCCTAGTTTTTAATTGCTTTACCCGACCTGCAACTAATCCCATTTTGCGCGGAGCTGCGCAAAATGGCGAGGAGCAACAACGCAAGACCCCACCTTAATTTGTGCCACTTGCTTGCGCAAATTAAGGTGGGGTTGTAGTTAGTTGCGACGTGGTGACCCGGGTAGGATTCGAACCTACGACGCCCGCCTTAGGACGGCGGCGCTCTATCCACTGAGCTACCGGGCCT
>Ga0265338_10004433_pt1 | contig 18963 bp, 18 predicted proteins | sample 42126metaG_FD_193579 | JGI IMG/M metagenome (GOLD analysis project Ga0265338, IMG submission 193579) | Rhizosphere microbial communities from Carex aquatilis grown in University of Washington, Seatle, WA, United States - 4-21-26 metaG | ecosystem: Host-associated > Plants > Roots > Rhizosphere...
CAAAACCACGCTCTCCGTAGATTGGCCGGCCGGTTCCTCTTACGCAGCCCAACAGGTGGCGGCCATGCGCCGACCCCGTACAGAAGCAAGGGCCCGGCGAGAGGACATGCAGAATTGGGATTGACAAACCAAGGCCCGTTACAGAAGCCCGGATGAGCGCACGCCAAAGCCCGCAGGGCGCAGGCGAGCGCGACATCCGGGTTCTCCGACACCGCATGTGAGACCCCGCATCTCGCCGGCGCCGACGCGTCCCGCGCGCCGGCTGTCGCTCATCCGGGCGAGCCGACTCATTGCGAGCGCAGCAGGAGCTCCATGTCGGCGATCAGCGGCGCGAGCTTGTCCGTTGCGTCGAACTGGGCGTACCAGCACCACAGCTCGAGCGAGAACAGCAGGCGGTAGATGTCGAGCGTCGCGCCGACCTCGGTGCGCGTCATCGGACCGTAGCCTTCGAGGAAAGCCTCGCGCTGCCCGGCCGACAGATAGTACAGCGCCTTGGCGACATCCTTGAGCGGGTCGCCCGCCAGCGCGCCCTCGAAATCGACGACCCCGGTCAGGGTCACCGTGTCGTCGTCGGCGCGCGCCAGAATGTTGCCCGGATGCAGATCGTTGTGGCAGAGCACGGGCGCCGCGCAGGCCTCGAACAGACCGCTGCAGGCCTCGACGTGACGCGCGATGCGCAGCGCGAGATCGGGGGCACCGCCGCGGCTGCTGAATTCGGTCAGCTTGCGGTCGAACTGGACGGTGAGATAGGTGCGATTGTCGGCATGCGCGGTCCAGACGCCGTCGGGGCCGATATAGCCGAAGGCCTCCATCGCAATGTCGTGGAACGCACGCGATAACCGGCCGACCTGCCGGAATGCCGACTGCCGCAGCGGCGGCGGCAGCTGCTGCTCGAGCGGACCGAGCCTGTCGCCCGCCAGCCTGCTCATGACGACGTAATCGAGGCCAATCAGATCACGCGAGGCGTCGGCCAGATGCAGCCGGGGCGCCGGCACCGGCAACCTGTCCCGTACCAGATCGAGCATGCGCGCCTCCTTGCGCATCTTCCAGCTCATGCTGTCGGGATAGATCTTCAGCACCAGCGGCGGCAGGCCTCCAGCCAGAGCCAGCTCGTACACCGCACTGATCTCACCGCCATACAGCAACGAGATCGCCGCAATCTGCCCGTCGACGCCGGTCCGGGCGACGACGGCGCCGGCGGTGGCAAGATCAATCGCGAGATCAGGCTTGATGACGATCGGAGACATGACATCGAAGCTCCCGGCGGCCAGACAGCATCCACGAGGCCACGGCCCGCGCGCCTCCCGACTCGACGTGCTCCGTGCCCCCCGGATCGTTCGCCGTCAAGCTCGCGCCAACAGGCCGTGCCCCCACGCCGGCGAATAATCCACCGGCGCGAGCAAACGGTCCTCGATCTGGCCGACCATCAGCCCATGCTCGACATGGGTGACGCGCTTGATCTCGGCCCATTCGGCATCGGCCATGAACGCCGTCCACCCCGCGGTCTTCGCGGCCTCGTCAGGCCATTCCAGCACGTAGACGAACTCGGTCCGCTCGCCGAACCTGCTCTCCCACATCGCCACGATCTGGAAATCGTAGCGCGTGCGCATGATGCGGGCGGCGTGGTCGCGAAAGCGGGCGTGAAACGCCGCCTTGTTGTGCTCGAAGATCTCGTAGATGCGAAGTTGATGGATCATGGCGGCTCCTCGTGATCCGGGGATATGGGAACAGCCATGCCGATGCGCCAGCCGGAAAGATCGGCGCGAGGCGCAGACGGTGTCGGGGTCTTAAGGGACTTGGCGATGAACCGCACATCGCCTTTGCTCATCCGGGTAACGTGGCCGTGCCTCGCCTGCGGTGCTCCCAAATCGTGAGCATTCCGCCGCCGCTCCAAACGAGGCCGCCATGACAGTGACACCAGAGACAGGAATCTCATCCTTCCCGCGCTCTGCCGGCCGACGGATTCCGGGCTCGGGCTCCGGAATGACAGCGATGGTCGGGCGGCGGGGCGGACGCTCCTCCGTCATTGCGAGCGCAGCTCTCGCAATGACGGAGGAGAGCGGAGGCGCGAAGGGCCGCGCAACGCGCAGGCCCGGTCTCACCGCCCTCTGTCGCGGTCGGTCAGGTCGCGCCGGCCTTTTGCGCGTAGGCCCAGGCCTGCTTGGTCATCGGCACCATGCGCTTGACCGATTCGATCGCCTTGTCGTTGGCGGCGGTGCCGTCGCGGATGCGGCCGATGATGCCTTGGAGGATGCCGGCGAGACGGAACAGATTGTAGGCAAAGTACCAGTTGAGGTCGGGCAGTACGACGCCGGTGACAGCGCAATAGATCGCGGCCGCCTCCTCCATGGTCGGGATGTTCCTGGCCTTCAGATCCACGCCGTCGAGGCCCGGCATGATCCACTGCATCAGCAGGTAGGTGAAGTCGGCCATGGGATCGCCGAGCGTCGACAGTTCCCAGTCGAGCACCGCGATGACGCGCGGCTCGGTCGCGTGGAAGATCATGTTGTCGAGCCGGTAGTCGCCATGCACGATCGAGACGCGCTGCTGCGCCGGCAAGGTGCGCGGCAGCCATTCGATCAGCTTCTCCATCTCCGGCAGATGCTCGGTCTCGGAGGCGCGATACTGCTTGGTCCAGCGGTCGACCTGCCGGGCAAAATAGTTGCCGGGCTTGCCGAAATCGGCCAGCCCGATCGCGGCGGGATCGTAGGTGTGCAGCTTCGCCAGGGTCTCGATCTTGCTGGTGAAGATCGCGCGGCGCTCGGCGGCGTCGACATGCGGCAGGGTCGGATCCCAGAACACCCGGCCCTCCTCCATCGACATGATGTAGAAGGCGGCGCCGATGACGCTATCATCGTTGCAGAGCGCGTAAGCCTTGGCGACGGGAAAGCCCTGCTTGCCGAGGGCTGCGATGACGCGGAATTCGCGGTCGACCGCATGCGCCGACGGCAACAGCTTGCCGAACGGCTTGCGCCTGAGCACATAGGAGCGCCCCGGCGTGTTCAGCCGATAGGTCGGGTTCGACTGGCCGCCCTTGAACTGCTCGACGGTCAGCGGGCCGGCATAGCCCTCGACATGCTGGTCCATCCAGGCCGCGAGCCTGGCCTCGTCAAAGCGATGCCGCTCCTCGACCGGCTTGGTGCCGGAGAATTCTTCGTCCTTCTTGACGCCGTCGGCCACGACGAACTCCCTTGGTGTTACGTCTCATCCCACGATCGGCGGCCATTCTCGCCGGTCGTTCCTTCCGTCATTGCGAGCGCAGCGAAGCAATCCAGGGATACGCCGGGACTCTGGATTGCTTCGCGACGCTCACAATGACGGAGTTCGTGATTGCGAGCGTCGCGTACAAACCATGCCGGCAGACCCGGACCTGCGGTCTGGGCACGCCTCCATCATCGCGCTTCGCGCGACGACGGAGGCTTTGCCCACCCTACGAGTTTAAGCTCAATGCCGCGGCTCGTTGGCGTATTTCTTCATCTCGAGCCGGGCGATGGCACGGTTGTGCACCTCGTCGGGACCGTCGGCAAGACGCAGCGTGCGGATGTTGGCATAGTCCTTGGCAAGACCCGCATCGTCAGACACGCCGGCGCCGCCGAACGCCTGGATGGCGTCGTCGATGATCTTGAGCGCCATGTTCGGGGCGGCGACCTTGATCATCGCGATCTCGCCCTGGGCGGTCTTGTTGCCGACCTTGTCCATCATGTCGGCGGCCTTGAGACACAACAGCCGGCACATTTCGATGTTGGTGCGGGCCTCGCCGATGCGCTGCTCCCACACCGAATGCTCGATGATCTTCTTGCCGAAGGCGGTGCGCGTCATCAGCCGGCGCACCATCTTCTCCAGCGACTCCTCGGCCTTGCCGATGGTCCGCATGCAGTGATGGATGCGGCCCGGACCGAGGCGGCCCTGCGCGATCTCGAAGCCGCGGCCCTCGCCGAGCAGGATGTTCTCCGCAGGGACGCGAACGTTCGCAAGCAGCACCTGGGCATGGCCGTGCGGCGCGTCATCGAAGCCGAACACCGGCAGCATCTTCTCGACCTTGATGCCGGGGGTGTCGAGCGGCACCAGGATCTGTGACTGCTGCTGATGCTTGGCGGCCGACGGATCGGTCTTGCCCATCAGGATGGCAATCTTGCAACGGGGATCGCCGACGCCCGACGACCACCATTTGCGGCCGTTGATGACATAATGATCGCCGTCACGCACGATCCGCGTCTCGATGTTGGTGGCATCCGACGACGCCACCGCCGGCTCGGTCATCAGGAACGCCGAGCGGATCTCGCCGTCCATCAGCGGGCGCAGCCATTTGCGCTTCTGCTCCTTGGTGCCGTAGCGGATGAACACCTCCATGTTGCCAGTGTCCGGCGCCGAGCAGTTGAACACCTCCGACGCCCAGGAGATGCGGCCCATCTCCTCCGACAGCAGCGCGTATTCGAGATTGGTCAGGCCGGCGCCGCGGAACTCGTCGTCCTCATGCGGCGACGGCGGCATGAACATGTTCCACAAACCCTCGGCCTTCGCCTTGGCCTTGAGATCCTCCAGGATCGGAATCACCTTCCAGCGGTCGCCCTCGGCGTCCTGCTGCTTGTAGATCGGCACCGCCGGGCGGACATGCTTGGTCATGAAGCTGCGCACGCGCTCCAGCCATTCCTGCTGCTTCGCCGACATCGTGAAGTCCATGGGACTCTCCTTGAGCGTTTCCTCTGGAATTTTGGCCGCAGTGTCAGCCCGCTCACGGCGTCCGCGCAAGTGCGATCTTGCGCGACACGACCGCGCGAGGGCGTCGCTGCAGCGCCGAAATCTCGTCCCGCGGAAGCACCGCGATTGACATTCCGGCCGTCTCAAACAATAGTTTCATACAATTGTTTGAAATGCAACTCCCCGGGAGCGACCATGGCGACCGACCAGACCCGGACTGCGATCCTGACCGCCGCCGAGCGGCTCTATGCCGAGCGCGGCTTTTCCGAGGTGACGCTGCGCGACATCGTGGCAGAGGCCAACGTCAACCTCGCCGCGGTGAACTATCATTTCGGCTCCAAGGACGAATTGATCGCCGAACTGTTCGTGACCCGCTCGATCGCGCTCAACCGCGAGCGCCTGCGCGAGCTGCGCGCGGCCGAGGAGGCCGGCGGCGGCCGCGCCGATATCAGCGACATCCTGCGCGCGCTGGTCGGCCCGATCCTGCGCGGCTGCCTTGGACCGGAGAACCAGCGCTCGCCGGTGGCGCAGTTCATGATCCGCGCCTCGATCGAGTCGGTGCCGCCGATCCGCCGCATCAAGACCAAGGAAATCGACCATTTGCGCAAATTCGCCGGCGCGATGCGGCGCGCCCTGCCCGACAGCGCCGAGGTCGACCTGTTCTGGGGCCTGCATTTCGCGCTCGCCATGGCGCATCACACCATTCGCGAGAGCGAGCGGCTGACCAAGCTGTCCGACGGGCAATGCGATCTCGACGATGTCGAGGATGTGATCGCGCGGGTGGTGCGCGGCGCCGTGCTCGGCTTGACCGCGCGCGATCAGGCGGCAAAGTCGAAGGTCAAGGTCGCAGCGCGCGAGGCGCGCTAGACCTCGCTTCGCTGGACAAGAAGGAAGCCCCCTGATGCCGCAGTGTCTGCGATTGATCATGGCCGTCGTCGCGACGGCGCTTGCGATGGTGACGGCGAGCGAGCCGGTGCTGGCCCGCGGCGCCGCCGCCAACATCATGAACTCACCGGGCTATCAGCGCCGCCTGCAGGAATCGCGACAGCAGCTCGGCGCGCAGCCGCCGGCCCCTTTCGTGGCAGAGCCGCGCTATCATTCCCCACGATACAAGGCGAAGCGGCACCGTCATCACCACACGCGGTGATCACGGGAGTTCGTACTCTCTCCCCGTCATTGCGAGCGCAGCGAAGCACTCCAGGGTGGTGGGCGGGACTCTGGATTGCTTCGCTGCGCTCGCATTGACGGTGGAGAGACCGGACATTGATCGCCGGCATCGTTGTCCGCGCCGCCAACACAGCGTGGACGGAGGTCACAACCAATGGCGTCCTACACCACACCCTGCTGCTTCAGCGCGGCGATCTTCGCGTCGTCATAACCGAGGCTCGACAGCACGTCTTGCGTGTCGGCGCCGAGCAGCGGCGGCGCGCGGTACTCCGTGATCGGCGTACCGGAGAACGTGAGCGCGTTGCGGATCAGCGACAATTGCGGCTCGAACGGGTGCTCGACCTTCACCTCCATGCCGCGCGAGCGCACATGCGGATCGGCGAACACATGGGCGAAATCGTTGACGGGGCCGCAAGGCACACCCGCTTTCTCCAGTTGCTCCAGCCAATGCGCGACCGAGTTCTTCAGGAACAGGCCGGCATAGATCGCCATGATCTCCTTGCCGTTGACGACGCGGTCGTTGTTCTTGACGAATTTCGGATCGGTGGCGAGCTCCGGCGCGCCGAGCACGGCGCAGGTGCGGGCGAATTGCCCGTCATTGCCGACCACCAGCATCAATTCGCCATCGGTGCAGCGGAACACGCCGGCCGGCATGCCGCCATTGCCCCAGGTGCCGCGGCGCGGCGGCGACTTGCCGTTGACCAGGAAGATCTGGGCGTAGTGCGACAGCGAGGCGATCACGGTGTCGAACAGGCAGACGTCGACATGCTGGCCGCCGCCGCCATTGACGTCGCGATGATACAGCGCCGAGAGAATGCCGATCGAGGTGTTCATCCCGGTCATGTAGTCGACGATCGAGGGACCGACCTTCATCGGCCCGGCGCCCGGCTCGCCGTCCATGTGGCCGGTCACGCTCATCAGCCCGCCCATCGCCTGGAAGATCGCGTCATAGCCGGCGCGCGGCGCATAGGGCCCGGTCTGGCCGAAGCCGGTGACCGAGCAATAGATCACGTCGGGATTGACGGCTTTGATCGCCTCATAGTCGAGGCCATAGCGCTTGAGATCGCCGACCTTGTAGTTCTCCATGAACACGTCGCAATCTTTCGCCAGGGCGCGGATGATCTCCTGCCCGTCGCTCGAGGCGATGTTGACCGTGACCGACTTCTTGTTGCGGTTGGCGCAGAGATAGAACGAGTTGTTGTTGTTGGCCTTGCCGTCCGGATCCTTGAGATAAGGCGGCCCGAAGGCGCGCGCATCGTCGCCAGTGCCGGGCCGTTCGATCTTGATCACCTCGGCGCCGAGATCGGCCAGCATCTGGGCCGATAACGGTCCGGCCAGCACGCGCGTGAGGTCGAGAATCTTGATGCCAGACAGCGGCAGGGCCGACATGGATGTTCCTCCGGGAGCATATTCCTTGTCGCGGACTGAACCGGCAGGATCAGGCGCGAGCTCTCGCGGATACACCATTTTGGCACCGGGAGCACTGCGCTCTCGGCATGCCGCCCTGCCGGCGGCCGCGCGTCAGGCCGCGCGGAGCTGGCTCACGAACTGGTCGACGTCGTGGCGCAGGTCGGCGGACAGCTTCGACAACGTGCGCACCGACTCCAGCACCCCGCCGGCCGCCTGGCCGGTGGCGGCGGTTGCCTCCGACACGCTGGAAATATTGTCCGACACCGCGTTGGTTCCCTCCGAGGCCTGCTGCACATTGCGCGCGATCTCGCGCGTCGCCGCCCCCTGCTGCTCGACCGCGGCTGCGATCGCCGAGGCGATCTGGTTGACGCGCTGGATGGTCGTGGAGATCGCCTGGATGGCCTCCACCGAGGCCTTGGTCGCGCCCTGGATGCCGGCGACCTGCGAGGTGATCTCCTCGGTCGCCTTGGCGGTCTGGTTGGCGAGCGTCTTGACCTCGGCGGCGACCACCGCGAAGCCCTTGCCGGCCTCGCCGGCGCGCGCCGCCTCGATGGTCGCGTTCAGGGCGAGCAGATTGGTCTGCTCGGCGATGCCGCTGATCAGCGCGACGACATCGCCGATGCGCTGCGCGGCATCCGACAGCGCCCGCACCTCGTCATTGGTCTTCTCGGCCTGCGTCACCGCGGCGCTGGCGATCGAGGTCGATTCGGTCACCTGACGGCTGATCTCGGTGATCGAGGCCGACAGTTCCTCCGTCGCCGCCGCCACCATCTGGACATTGCCGGAGGCGCGGTGCGACACCTCGGCAACGGCGGACGCCTTGGCGCGCCCCTGGTCGGCGATGGTCGACATCGATTGCGCGGTCGCGTTCAGCTCATTCGAAGCCGAGGTCAAGGTCTGCAGCGACGAGGTGACGGTCGCCTCGAACTGGCGGATCAGCTGGTCGACGGTGCTCTGGCGGCGTTCGCGGCGGCCCTGCTCGGCCTCCCTCTCGCTCGCCAGCCGGTCGCCCGCGATCATGCTGTCCTTGAAGACGGCGACCGCGCGCGACATCTCCCCGATCTCGTCGCGGCGATCGAGCCCGGCGAGCTCGATCGTGTAGTCCCGATCGGCCAGCCGGCGCATCGCCGCATCCAGAGAGCGGATCGCCGCCGAGATGCGACGCTGCACCACCGCCAGGCCCACCAGCGCAACCGCCAGCGCCAGCACCATCATCACGGCATTGAGGATGAGACTCTCACGCGCCTCACTGATCCGCCGTCCGGCGACCGCCACCATTTCGGCGAGCGCGGCATTCGCGGCATCGACACTGTAGGACAGCAGCGCCGTGTTGAGCTTGGACAGTTCGGCGAATTTGAACTCGATGGTCTGGTTGTTGCGCAACGCCTTGACCAGGCCGGCCTGCTGTTCGGCCATCGCCACCGCATCGGACTGCCTGGAGCGGTTGACCGCTTCGACCAGCGCGGCCGGAGCATCGGCCCGCGCGGCGGCGGCGACCACCTGGCTCCAGGCCTGCATCTGCCGGCCGGATTCCTCGGCGCCGCCGACAATGTCCGCCACGCTCCATGGCTTGCCGGAGGCCGCGGCATTCTCGATGCGCACGGCAAACTGGCCGCCGAAATTGCGCGCGGCCCAGGCTGATTGCTTGACCTGGACCATCTGGTCGACGACGGGATCGACGAGCTTGATGGTCTCCTCGAGATCGGCGGCGATCACCAGCAGCGCGTCGAGATAGTCCTGGGCGGCCTTGCGGAACGCATCCGCGGCCTGCATGTCGCGCGCGGCCTTGGGCTGATGGATCGCGCGTTCGGCGTCGGGACGCACGCCTGCGAGACGGTCATGCGCGGTGACGAGGCTGCTCAGCCGGCCGGCGATGCGGGCATCGGCAAAGCCGGACAACGCCTCCTGGACCTGCTTGTAGGCGGTCTCCGAGATCTGGCGATTGGTCGCAATGCGGGTGTCGGCTTCCGCATCCGCCGTGCCCTCCGCCACCAGCGTCGCCAGGAAGGTGCCGCGCTCCAGCCGGAAGCCCATCAACGTGTTGAACAGCTGCTGGTCCGCTCCCGCCAGCCGGGCGATGCGCTGGGCCGACTGGGTGCGGCTGAAGGCGTCGAGCAGTCCGCTCGCCAGGCTACCGATCAACAACAGGGCCAGGGCTCCGATGATCACCCCGAGCATGGTTCGTATCGTCAGGCCGTTGAAGAGTCGCATCTATCGAATCCCACCCGTGAACTTGTTGGTCGGAGAATCCGGGGGGCTGATTAATTTTCCGTCCTATGTAAGTCCGTTAGTAAGCATAGCGGCGCTCCCGCAGGGCCATTCCCCCGCATTTCTACGGAGCTCGACCAACTTTCTTGCTTCGTTTTGTGTGCGACGGGACTCGAGACACATCGGGACATACGCAACAAGGAGCTGTTAAAAGTTACCGTCGCACCTGGACGCAGGTTTGATGTCCCAACCCCGGAGCATGCCATGACATCGATCTCTGCCTCCTCGATGAGCGGCTACTCGCCGCTCGACCTGCTCAAGCAGGAACTCGCCAAGGAAGTCTCGGCCGGCAAGGTCAGCGCCACCGACCAGACGGCGCTGTCGTCGGCGCTGGACGACATCGATTCCGCACTGCAGAGCGGCAGCAGCAGCTCATCGTCCACGACGAGCTCCAGCACGCCGCCCTCGCCCAAGGAGATGCAGTCGAAGATCGACGATCTCATCCAGAGCGAAGTCGACAGCGGCAAGCTCACCGCCGACCAGGCGAGCGAACTGAAGAACGTCTTCGCCAACGCCTTCTCCGGCGGTCCGGGCGGCGCCGGCGGCCCGCCGCCGGCCGACGACAGCAGCAGCGACACCACCTCGAGCACGTCGTCCTCGTCGTCCTCCTCGTCGTCGTCAAGCACGTCCTCCGACCTCGAAGAGCTCCTGAAGAAGCTGCTCGAAGCGCTGCAAAGTTCGAACAGCAGCAAAACCTCGTCCTACAGCGCCAACGGCAGCAGCTCGTCGAGCACGACCAGCAAATCGCTGGTGGTGGACTTCTCGGCCTGACGGACCGGTGACGCGCCGCGGAGCGCGGATGAGCGCAGGCCGGCACCCGCCAGGGCGGCGGCGGAAGCGACATCCGGGATCATCGCAACCGCCCGCGAGACCCCGCATGTCGCTGCGCTCCTGCGGGCTACGGACCGTTACTCCGGCGCGTTGAACGTCCTTGCGAAATACACCGGCGCGGCCGTCTTTTTCAGCCGATAGAGCTGCGCCGGCCGGTTCGGCCCTTTCCGCATCTTGGCGATCGGCTCGATCAGGTCGGCCGAGAGCATGCGGGTGCGGAACGCACTCTTCTCCAGCGCACGATCCAGCACGATCTCATAGGTCCGCTGCAACTCGGGCAACGTGAACTCCTTGGGCATCAGATAGGCCGGCAGCGAGGTGTACTCGACCTTGTTGCGCAGCCGCTGCACGGCGGCCTGCAGGATCTCGGCGTGATCGAAGGCGAGCTTCGGCGTCACGCCTGTGCCTTCGAGCGGAAACCATTGCACATCGGCTGCGAGCGCCGCCTCCACCGCTGAGCCGGGGATCAGCGCAAAATAGGCATGCGTGGCCGACCAGCCGCGCGGATCGCGGTCCGCACTGCCCCAGCTGCCAAGCTGCTCCAGATAGGGGCTCACGACGCCGGTCTTCTCGGCGAGCTTGCGCCGCGCGCAGGCTTCGAGATCGCGATCCCTGGCGATGTCGACGAAGCCCCCCGGCAAGGCGAAGGTGCCCGGGAACGGCTCGCCGGGTCCGCTGCCACGTCGCACCAGGAGCACCTGCAGCGCCTCCTGCCGGATCGTGAAGATGACGATGTCAACCGTCGTCAATGGCCGCGGGAAATCGAGCCCGGGCGCCTTCGCGCCGCTCCGCCCCTGATCCCCCGCCGCATCGCCCTGCCCGTGCCGTCCCGCCATACCGCTCGCCCCGCCAAAATGCCGCTTGACACTAACACACTTAGTTGTACTGTCCAACTTACTTAGTTGGCGTGACACACTTACGCCGGTCAATGTCAGGAGGCCGCCATGTTCGGCATTCGCTTCATCAAGGCCCAGCCCACCACCTATCTGCTCAAGTACCGCGCCGGAGCGGTGGTCGAGGAAGGCGCCGGGCTCTCCACCTTCTATTACGGGCCCGCCACCTCGCTGGTCGCGATCCCGATCGGCAGCCGCGACGCCGCTTTCATCTTCCAGCAGATCGCCCGCGACTTTCAGACGCTGACGATCCAGGGCCAGGTCACCTACCGCATCGGCGAGCCGAAGAAGGCGGCGGCGATGCTGAACTTCACTCTCAAGCGCGACGGCAAGACGTATGAGTCCGACGATCCCGAGGAGTTGCCGCAGCGCGTATTAGGCGCGGTCGAGGTGCTGGCGCAGCAGGCGGTCAAGGACATGACCCTGAAGGAAGCACTGCGGGCGTCCGACCGCATCGCCGAGGCAATCGCGACGGGGCTGCAGCGCCGCGCCGATATCGATGCGCTGGGGCTGGAGATCCTCGGCGTCGCCGTCCGCGCGGTGAAGCCGACGCCGGAGACCGCCAAGGCGCTGGAGGCCGAAGCCCGCGAGGCGATCCTGAAGACGGCGGACGAGGCCATCTTCGCGCGGCGCAATTTCGCGGTCGAGCGCGAGCGGGCGATCCGCGAGAGCGAGCTCGATACCGAGATCGCGGTCGAGCAGAAGAAGCGGTCGATCCGCGAGACGCAGATGGATGCGGAGGCCAGCGTCGCGGCAAAGACAAACGAGCTGCGCGAGGCCGGCATGGTCGCCGACATCGGGCTGGAGGCCAGGCGCAAGGATTTCGTGGCGCTGAATGCGGCCAACACCCGCACCCTCGCCGATGCCGAGGCGTATCGGGTCGGGGCGCTGATGAAGATCTTCGAGGGCGTCGACACCCGCGTGATCCAGGCGCTGGCCGCGACCGGCATGCAGCCGGGTCAGCTGATCGCGCAGGCCTTCTCAGGGCTCGCCGAGAAGGCCGAGAAGATCGGGCAGCTCAACGTGTCGCCGGAGCTTCTGAACAGCCTGATGCAGAAGCCCGCGGAGGCTGCCCGTGTCCGGCAATGACCGCAAGGTGGTGCTGGTCACCAGGAGAACGCGGCTCGAGGAGTTGATCGCCAGATTCCTCACCGCGGACCAGGCCCGCTTCTATGTCGAGCATCTCGGCGCCGACTTCTCCGACTACGAACGCGAGCACGCGGCCTACCAGGCCGCGCGCGCCACCGCGACGCAGACGCTGGAGCGCTGGGGCCGCTACCAGATCGTCGACCGCAGCTTCCTGCCGAACTTCCTGTTCGGTCCCGCAGATATCGTCGCGGCGCTCGGGCCGGACGGCCTGATCGCCAACACCATGAAATATCTCGACGGCCAGCCGCTGCTCGGACTCAACCCGGATGCGCAGCGCCATGACGGCGTGCTGCTGCCGTTCGCGCCGAAGGACCTCGCTCCCCTGCTGCCCGAGGTCGCCGCCGACAAGCGCGCGGCCAAGACCGTGACCATGGCACGCGCGAGCCTCGCCGACGGCCAGGTGCTGCACGCCGTCAACGACCTCTTCATCGGCGCCCGCACCCATGTCTCGGCCCGCTACGAGATCGCGACAAACCATGGCCATGAGCGGCAGTCCTCCAGCGGGCTGATCGTCACGACCGGCCTCGGCTCGACCGCCTGGTTCAAGAGCATCGTCACCGGCGCGCTGGCCATCGCCGGCAGCTATGGCGGACATGGCGACGGCGACTACACCGCCCTGCCCTGGGACGCCCGCGCGCTTCGGTTCGCCGTGCGCGAGCCATTCCCGAGCAAGACGTCGCAGACGACGCTGGTGTGCGGCGGCCTTAACGGCGCGGAAACCCTGCGCCTGCGCTCGCTGATGCCCGAGAACGGCGTCATCTTCTCCGACGGCATCGAGGCGGATCATCTGGACTTCAATGCGGGGACGGAGGCGGTGATTGGCATCGCGGAACGGCAGGGACGGCTGATCGTGTAGTACGGTCCTGAATGCCACGCTGCTTATGGAATGCCCCCGCTCTCAATTCGTCATTGCGAGCGCAGCGAAGCAATCCAGAATCCCTGCGCGGAAACGGTCTGGATTGCTTCGCTGCGCTCACAATGACGGTGGAGAGAGCTTGTGTCCCCGTCCCGCATCGCGCTCCGCGCATCCAGCAATGACGGCGGAGCGACCGTCCGTCACCCCCGCGCAAACACCAGCAGACCGTTCGCCGGGATCGTCACCATGGCCGAGCTCGGCTGCCCATGCAGCGCGGGGCCGCTGGCGGTCACCGCGCCGTTGTTGCCGACGACGCCGGGATTGACCCAGTTATCATAGACGTCGCTGTTGAACACCTCGTGCCACTGCCCAGGCGCCGGGAAGCCGATCGCGTAGTCGCGCCACGGTGTCTCATTCAAACTCACGATGACGATGACGTCGTCGCCCTGGCCGTCCCAGCGGTGAAAGGCGAGCACGCGGTTGCCGTCATGGGCGTGGACGATGGCGCAGCCTTCGGCGGTCAGCGCCGGATGGGAACGGCGGATGGCAATCAGCTCGGCCGTGAAGCGCACGGCGTCCGCCGTGATCTTGTCCTCGCCGTCGAGCAGCGGCCATTGGATCGTGGTGTCCAGGCTCGGCGTGTCGCTCCAGGGCCGGTCCTCGAACAGCTCCTGGCCCATGAACAGCATCGGGATGCCCGGCGCGGTCAGCAGCAATCCCGTGGCGACGCGGCTGCGGCTGCGCGCATACCAGCAGCGGCTGTTCACCGGATCAGCGAGACGCGGGATGCGCGGCTCGCGGCCGGCATAGACGATGTCGTGGTTTTCGATCGAATTGACCGCGCGCCACCGCTTGTCGAGGCTGAGATCGGCGATCGCGGCTGCGATCGGCTGCATTGGAACGAGCGCTCCCGCGCCGCCGGCCGCGCTGGCGATCGCGCCGCGCAAGGCGAGCCGCAGGCCATCGCTCCAGGTCGCGTCAAAACCGGCGCCGCCTTGCGCGATGTCCTTCACCACCCAGGGATTGACCGGCCAGTATTCGGCGATCTGGATCGCGTCCGGCTTCTCGGCGCGCAGCGCCTCGGTGAGCTGCTGGCAGGTCGCCCAGCCGCCGAAGCGATCCATCACGCTGACCTCGTCGAAGCGCAGGCCGTCGGCGTGATATTCGCGATAGAACATGATGGCGTTGTCGACGAGGTACTGCCGCACATCGGCATTCCAATAGGCGAACACCTGCCCGCCAGCCCAGCCCTGGTCGGTGAAATACAGGCTGCGATTGGGATCGCCGTAAGGCTGGCGGTCGAAGAACCAGATACTGTTCTCGTCAAAACCGCCGCCGGCATGATTGTAGACGACGTCGAACAGCACGGCGATGCCATGGACATGGCAGACATCGATCAGCGCGCGCAGCTGGTCGTCGCAATGTCTGACCACATTGATATCAGCGTAAGGCGCGGCGCCCGCCGCCGCAAGGATCTCGTTGGTGCGCGTGAAATAGGCCGCGAGATGTGTCTCCTCGGCTTCGCCATACTCGGTTTCCGGGCTGAACAGATCGGTGCCGTTGTAGCCCATGCTGAACATGGTCGGGAATTCCTGCACCGGCAGCAGTTCGATGGCGTTGACGCCGAGCCTGGCCAGATGCGGCACGCGCTCGATCACGTCGAAGAAGCAGCCGTCGGGATTGCCCGCCTTCATGTCGAAGCTGCCGACGTGAAGCTGGTAGATCACGAGCTCGTTCCACGGCGGCGGCGTGAAGTCAGTATCGTGCCAGGGAAACGCCTGCGGATTGCGCAGCACGGAATGCGCCTGCGGAAATGGCGGATCGACGGTGAGCAGGCGCGCATGCGGATCGCGCTTGTAGCCCGAGGAGCCCTCGCCCTCGACGAAATACATGTAGGCGTCGCCGTCCTTCAGCCCGGGGATGAAGACCGCCCAATGGCCGTTGCCGATCGGCGCCAGCCGGCAGCTCGCATCCTGCGCCCAATCGTTGAACGGGCCGGAGACGTAGACCGCCCTGGCATGCGGCGCGAACACACGGAACGTGGCGCCGCCGGTCACCAGGGTGCCGCCCATGGGAGCCTGGAGAAGATGCATCTGCCGCAGCGAAATCCTCAATCCTTCGGGGAATGGCGGCAGCGTAACAGGTTCGAGCAGCATATCCATGGCGGTCACTCTCCCCGGCGCTCAGAACAGCCGCGCGCCGTTCGGCACGGCCTTGTCGGGCTGGAACAGCACGACATTGCCGGCCTCGTCCGGAAAGCCGAGCGTCAGCACCTCCGACATGAACTTGCCGATCTGGCGCGGCGGGAAGTTGACGACGCCGGCGACCTGGCGGCCGACCAGTGTCGCGGGATCGTAGAGCGTGGCGATCTGGGCGCTCGAGCGCTTGGTGCCGATACCGGGGCCGAAATCGATCGTCAGCTTCAGCGACGGCTTCTTCGCCTCCGGATAAGGCTCGGCGGCGACGATGGTGCCGACCCGGATGTCCACGCTCAGGAACTGGTCGAAGCTGATCTGGGCTGCCGCTTGTGCCGTGGGATCGTGGGCGAGATGCATGGCGGCCTCATCGAACGCGGGACAGGCCGCACGGGAGGCTTGGTTCCCGGCGCGGCGTGGACTTGAGATTCCTCAACGAGATCAATTTCTAGTCGCCGAGGGGGAGGCTGACAATGCACCGCGCTGGGGACGGCGCGCTGGCCTGACGATTGGCGATGCTGGTGTGGCCGATGGGTCGCAGGCTGGGCCTCCACACACCGAGCCATCGGCTCCACGTCGTCTCTGCAGCGCCCCGCCGCCTCCACAAACGCCGCTGTCATCCCTGCGCACGCAGGGATCCAGCACCACCGGCCGAAATCGTCGCGCGGGATGGCACGGCTTGCATAAGTCAGCGGCTTACACGGAGTATGCGCCCTCGGCCAGCGCCCCGCCGCCGCTTCGCGCCGTCGTGGCTTGCCCGGGACGACGGCGGAGGTTGGCGCGCGCGAGGGCCTTATTGAGTCTCGCGGCACCGTGAAATGCATCCTGAAAACGTCGTCGAGAGGAACGCACTATCTCTCCTCCGTCATTGCGAGCGCAGCGAGGCAATCCAGAGTCCCGCACACCACCCTGGATTGCTTCGCTGCGCTCGCAATGACGATTGGCGCGGCGGTCTCGGACATCAAACTGTCATCGCACTTGGCACCGTAGGCACGCCAGTGTGCGGCTTGTACCGCGAACCGCCTCAGCTCCGCGACGATAGCTCGTAGCCCGGACGGGCGCAGCGACATCCGGGTTCTCCGACACAGCTCGTGAGACTCCGCATGTCGCTGGCGCCGCCGCGCGTCCCGCGCGCCGGCTGTCGCTTATGCGGGCTACGCAACTACGTCGCATTCTCCAGATGACACGCCACCCACTGGTCCTCGCCCTTCAGCCGCAGCTCCGGCGCTTCCACGCGGCAGCGGTCGAAGGCCAGCGGGCAGCGGGTGTGGAAGCGGCAGCCTTTGGGTGGGTTGACGGGGCTGGGCACGTCGCCTTTGAGGATGATCGGGGTGCGCTCGGCGCCGGGTTCGGGGATCGGCACGGCTGAGAGCAGCGCCTTGGTGTAGGGATGGCCGGGCGAGGCAAAGATCTGGCGGCGCGGCGCGATCTCGACGATCTTGCCGAGATACATCACGGCGACGCGGTGCGTCATGTGCTCGACGATGGCGAGGTCGTGGCTGATGAACAGCAGCGCCAACCCGAACTCGCGCTGCAGGTCCTGCAGCAAATTGACGATCTGCGCCTTGACGGAGACGTCGAGCGCGGACACCGCCTCGTCGCAGACGATCAAATCGGGCTTGGCGGCGAGCGCGCGGGCGATGCCGATGCGCTGGCGCTGGCCCCCGGAGAATTCGTGCGGGCGTCGGTTCACCGCGTCGCGCGGCAGCCGGACGATCTCCATCAGTTCGGCAATGCGCGCATCGCGCTCGGCAGCGTCCTTGGCGAGGCCGAAATTGTTGATCGGCTCGGCCAGGATGTCGCGGATCCGCATCCGCGGGTTGAGGCTGGAGAACGGATCCTGGAACACCACCTGCACGCGGCGGCGCATCTCGCGCAGCCGATGCGGGCCGAGATCGTCGATGCGCAGGCCGTCGAGCACGATCTGGCCGGCGGTGATGTCGAACAGCCTGAGGATGGCGCGGCCGACGGTCGACTTGCCGCAGCCGGACTCGCCGACCAGCGACAACGTCTCGCCGCGCGCGATCTCGAACGATACGCCGTCGACCGCATGCACCTTGCTTTTGGTGCGGCCGAACAGGCCGCCCGAGATCGGGAAGTGCTTCTTGAGGTCGTTGACCTGGAGCAGCGGCATGGTCATGCGGCGGCCTGCTCCTTGGCGGCGAAATGACAGGCGGCGATGTGATGCGGTGCCTTCTGCTCGAGGCCCGGCGCATATTGCCGGCAGAGATCGGTGGCGAGCGCGCAGCGGCCGGCGAACACGCAGCCCTCGATGCGCTGCTTCAGGTCGGGTACCTGGCCGGGAATTTCCGCAAGGCGCCTGGTCTCGCCCGACAGCGACGAGCCGAGCTTGGGCAGCGCGCCGAGCAGGCCTTGCGTGTAGGGATGGCGCGGGCTGCGGAACAGCTCCTTCACCGGGGCTTCCTCGACCTTGCGGCCGGCGTACATCACCATCACGCGCTCGGCGACCTCGGCGACGACGCCGAGATCATGGGTGATCAGGATGATCGCGGCGCCGACGCGCTGCTTCAGTTCCAGCATCAGCTTGAGGATCTGCGCCTGGATGGTGACGTCGAGCGCGGTGGTCGGCTCGTCGGCGATCAGGAGCTTTGGATTGCAGGCGAGCGCCATCGCGATCATCACGCGCTGGCGCATGCCGCCGGACAACTGGTGCGGATATTCGCGCACGCGGCGGGCCGGCTCGGGAATGCCGACGAGGGTCAGCATCTCGACCGCGCGCGCTTCCGCCTGCGCCTGGTCGAGCCCCTGATGCAGCCGCAGGGTCTCGCCGATCTGGCGCCCGACGGTCAGCACCGGATTGAGGCTGGTCATCGGCTCCTGGAAGATCATCGAGATGTCGTTGCCGCGCAATGCGCGCATCTCGCGGTCCGAGAGCGCCAGTATGTCCCTGCCCTCGAGCCTGATCGACCCGGCAATCTTGCCGGGCGGCTCCGGGATCAGCCGCATCATCGACATCGAGGTGACCGACTTGCCGCAGCCGGATTCACCGACGATGGCCAGCGTCTCGCCGGGATCGACATGGAACGACACGCCGTCGACGGCGCGGTTGATGCCGGTGGGGGTGCGGAAGTGGACCTGGAGATTCTCGACCTCGAGCAATGGCATTTACAGGTGCTCCTGGCCGTAGGTTGGGGCCTCATGGTTCGAGACGCGCCGCGCATTGCGGCTGATCAGTCTCACGATCAGCCCGGCGCGGCGCTCCTCACCATGAGGGGCAAAAGCCGAGGCACTGCACACCGGACTACGAACACGCCGAGAGGCGTGTTCATGGAGAGGGTCTGGTTTCGCATCCGGTCTGTCCGTCATTGCGAGCGCAGCGAAGCAATCCAGGATCCCACCGTGGAAAGACGCTGGATTGCTTCGCTGCTGTTCAGCCCGGGGACATGGCTGACAGGTGTTCGGAGACATGGTTGACACCTCAAAATCGGCTCGATTCGTCAAGCAAAGGGGCGAGCGATGCCGTGGCGAGAGGTGT
>Ga0265338_10004434_pt1 | contig 18963 bp, 15 predicted proteins | sample 42126metaG_FD_193579 | JGI IMG/M metagenome (GOLD analysis project Ga0265338, IMG submission 193579) | Rhizosphere microbial communities from Carex aquatilis grown in University of Washington, Seatle, WA, United States - 4-21-26 metaG | ecosystem: Host-associated > Plants > Roots > Rhizosphere...
GCAGCCGCTGGTATTCGACGTCGCCCAACGCTGGCAGGCGGCCTACGCGCCCGCGTCGGACGAGGTCGAGTTCGTCGACCCGGTGTTCCACGGTGAAACCGATCCCCGGATCCGGGCGGAGGACGTCGCCGGCGCCGTGGCGACCGAGCCGGCCCTGGTGCATCCCTATTGGTACGGGACCCGCCTCGAGGGCCGGGCCGATTTCACCGGCATCCTGGGCAGCGATCCGGTGCCGGTGCGGCGCCGGTATCTGTCGACGCCGGTCAGCGGCTGGCCGAACTGGCCGGGCAACGCGATCCGCTGGCGGTTCGAGAATCCGGCCAGCCACGAGGTGCAATGGCGGGGCGTCGCCTGCGCGCCGACCGAGCCGCGCGAGGGCGTGCTGATGTGGACGGAGGACGTCGCGCCGTTCCGCGGTTGGAACGCCTCGCTGCATCTTTTCGACGGCAACGCCGACCAGCACGGCTGGTTGGGGATCGCCCGGCCGGCGGCTACGGACGACGCCGGTTTCGGTCCCCGCTGGCTCGCCCGGTTGCGGGCCGAGCGCGCCGAACCGACGCACCGCGTGCTCGCGGTGGCCACGCTGCTTGGGCTGGCCGGCTGCGCGCTGTCGGCCATCCGGCGCCGCCGCCGGCGGGGCGATCCGCGGGACCCCGCGCGTCCGCCCGGCTGAGGCGGCGGACCACACGAGGCTTGTCGTGCCCGCGATTTGTCCATTGGGTGGGTTGCGCATGTCCGCTCCCCCTGAAGACGCCGCCGGTGCCGCTCCGGAGCTCACGGTCGTGCTGCCCTGCCTCAACGAGGAGCGCACGCTGGCGGCATGCATCCGCGAGGCGCGGACGGCCATGCGCCAGAACGGCATCGCCGGCGAGGTGGTGGTGGCCGACAACGGCAGCTCCGACGGCTCGCCGGCGATCGCCGCGCGCGAAGGGGCCAGCGTCGTGGCGGTCACCGCCCGCGGCTACGGCAACGCGCTCCGCGCCGGCATCGCCGCCGCGCGCGGCCGGCTCATCATCATGGGCGACGCGGACGGCAGCTACGACTTCTCCCGCCTGCCGCAGCTCGTGGCGGAACTGCGCGCCGGGAGCGATCTCGTCATGGGCAACCGATTCCGCGGCGGCATCGCGGACGGCGCCATGCCGTGGAAGAACCGCTACCTGGGGAATCCGTTCCTGTCGTGGCTCGGCCGGCGCCTGTTCCACACCCCCATCCGCGATTTCCACTGCGGGCTGCGCGGCTTCTCCGCCGCGGCGTACCGCCGGATGGACCTGCGGACCACCGGCATGGAGTTCGCCACCGAGATGATCATCAAGGCATCGCTGCTCGGGCTGCGCGTGGCCGAGGTGCCCACGGTCCTGCGGCCGGACGGGCGCAACCGCCCGCCCCATCTCCGTCCCTGGCGCGACGGCTGGCGCCACCTCCGGTTCATGCTCCTGTTCAGCCCGCGCTGGCTGTTCCTCTATCCGGGCCTCGCGCTGATCACCGCGGGCCTTGTCGCGGGCGGGCTGCTGCTGGCCGGCCCGGTGCAGGTGGGGCGCGTCCAGTTCGACATCAACACGCTCCTGTTTGCGGCGATCGCCGTGCTGATCGGCTTCCAGGCCGTCGCCTTCGCCGTCCTGGGCAAGTTCTTTGTCATCCAGGCCGGCCTGCGGGCGCCCGACGCGCGCTTCGACCGGTGGCTCCGGGTCCTCACGCTGGAGACGGGCACGATCGCCGGGCTGGCCCTGATGGTCGTCGGGCTCGGCCTGTCCTTCTTTTCGGTGTGGCTCTGGCGCGAGCGCGGTTTCGGCCCGCTGGTGCCCGGGCAAATGCTCCGCTGGGTGATCCCCGGCGCCCTGAGCCTCACCCTGGGCTGCCAGGTGATCCTGACCAATTTCTTCCTCAACGTGCTCCGGCTCGACACCCGCAAGGACCCGCAATGACCGTCTCCTGGAAATTCCGCTGGTGGATCTGGGCGGCGATCGCCCTGACCGTCGCCAAGCTCTGGCTGACCCGCGGCCAGGCCGTCTTCGCCATTGGCACGGCCACCCATGACGACCGCCTGTTCATCAACCTGGCCAACGCGCTCGTCGGCGGCGGCTGGCTCGGACCGTACGACCAGCTGACGCTCGCCAAGGGCGCCTTCTATCCCCTGTGGATCGCCGGCGTCTTTCTGCTCGGCCTGCCGCTCGGCTTCGCCCAGCAGCTCGCCTACGCCGGCGCCTGCGCCGCGGTCGTGCGCGCCCTGGCTCCGCTGGTGGCCAGCGGACCCGCGCGGCTCGCCGCGTATGCGGTGCTGCTCTGGAATCCGATGTCCTTCGAGGCGTCCTCGCTCGGGCGCATCCTGCGCCAGCACATCTCGGCCCCGCTGGCCCTGCTGATCTTCGCGGGCCTGATCGCGCTGTACGCGCGGCGCGCGGAGCCTTTCCGCCGGCTGGCGCCCTGGGCCGCCGGCCTGGGCGCCGCCTGCGCCGCGTTCTGGATGAGCCGCGAGGACGTCGTGTGGATCGCCCCGAGCGCGGTGCTGCTGGCCGCCGCCATCGTCGTCGCGCTGGTGCGGAACCGCCCGGTGGCCTGGCGGGCGATGGCCCAGGCCGGCGCCCTCGCCCTCACCTGCGCGGTGGTGCCGCTGTTGGTCGTAGCCGCGGAGAATGCCCGCCACTACGGCTGGTTCGGCACGGTGGAGTTTCGCGCCAGCGAGTTCAAGGACGCCTACGGCGCCCTGCTCCGGGTGCGGGTCGGCCCGGAGCTGCCGTTCGTTCCCGTCACGCGGCAGATGCGCGAGGCCATCTATCCGGTGAGCCCGACCTTCGCCCTGCTGCGCCCGCACCTGGACGGTCCGATCGGGGAGGGCTGGGCGGGCGCGTCCAACTACGTCACGCACGTCCCCGCCGGCGAGCGTCAGATCGGCGGCGGGTGGTTCATGTGGGCCCTGCGCGATTCCGTGGCGGCGGCGGGGTTTGCCCATGACGCCGGCCAGGCCATGGCCTTCTACCACCGGCTGGCCTTCGAGGTGAACCAGGCGTGCGATGACGGGCGCCTGCCGGCCGGACCCCGCCGCAGCGGATTCGTGCCGCCGTGGCGCCCGGGCCTCACCCGCGCATGGCTCGCGTCGACCGTCGATTTCGTCGACTACCTGGTGTCGTTCCGCGGCTTCAGCGCCTATCCGCCGGCCAGCATCGGCAACCACGACGAGCTCCGGCTCTTCCAGGACCTCACTCGCGACAACCTCGCTCCGTCGCCGGCGCTGGATGCGCCGCTGCCCGACCAGGCGGCCCTCGATGGCTGGAAAATGTCCGTGCTGCAGGGCCTGGGCCGATGGTTGCGCCGGGCGCTGTTCTGGCTCGCGGGCGCCGCCCAGCTCGTCGCGCTGGTCCGGACGGTCCAGTTGATCGCGCAGCGCCGGCTGACCTACCTTTTCGTGCTCACCGCCGCCGCCTGGGGCGCCTGCGCCGCGCACCTGCTCGCCGTGGCCCTCGTGAATGTGACCTCGTTCCCCACCCTCACGATCGCCTTCATGGAGGCCGCTTACCCGCTGCTCCTGCTGTTCATGGTCGCGATCTTCCTCGACGCCCTGCCGGACTGGCTGGCCGTCGTCCGCCGGCGCCAGGCCGCGACCCCGGCGCCCACCGCCGGCCCGGCCTGACCGGAGATGACGTCCCTCGGCCGTGCGCCGCCGCCCGCCCTCCGGATGCCCGTTCGTTCGACCCCATGACACCGAAAAACAAGACCGTCCTCGTAACCGGCTCCTCGGGCCTGATCGGCTCGGAGGTCAGCACCTTCTTCACGCGCGAGCTCGGCTGGCAGGTCCACGGAATCGACAACAACCAGCGCGCCGTCTTTTTCGGCCCGCAGGGCGACACGCGCTGGAACCAGCGCCGGCTGCAAAGCGAACTGCCCGGCTTCGCCCACCACGAGCTCGACATGCGCGACCGCCCCGGCGTGCTCGCCCTGGTCCGCGAGCTCAAGCCCGCGGCCATCGTCCACACGGCCGCCCAGCCCAGTCACGACCGCGCGGCGGCCATCCCGTTCGATGATTTCGACACGAACGCCGGCGGCACGCTCAATCTGCTCGAGGCGGCCCGGCAGGCCTGCCCGGAGTCCCCGTTCGTCCACATGTCGACCAACAAGGTCTACGGCGACGCCCCGAATGCGATTCCGCTCCGCGAGCTCGCGACGCGCTGGGATTACGCCGACCCGGCCTACGCGCACGGGATTCCCGAGACCTTCACCATCGACCAGTCGAAACACTCCCTCTTCGGCGCCTCTAAGGTGGCCGCCGATGTCATGGTCCAGGAATACGGCCGCTACTTCGGCCTGCCCACCTGCTGCCTGCGCGGCGGCTGCCTGACCGGGCCCAATCATAGCGGCGTCGAGCTGCACGGCTTCCTCAGCTATCTGGTGAAATGCAATCTCGAGGGCCGCGCGTACCGCGTTTACGGCTACAAGGGCAAGCAGGTGCGCGACAACATCCATGCGCAGGACGTGGCGCGGTTCATGGCCGCCTTCGTGGCCGCCCCGCGCGCCGGCGAGGTCTATAATCTCGGCGGCGGCAAGGGCAATGCCTGCTCCGTCCTCGAGGCCTTCCAGCTGGCCGAACGCTTCACCGGCCGGGCCCAGACGTACGCCTATGTCGACCAGAACCGGGTCGGCGACCACATTTGCTACTACTCCGACCTCCGCAAGATGCGCGCCCATTACCCGGGCTGGGACATCACCATCAGCCTCGAGGAGATCGTCCGCCAGATCGCCGCGGCTTGGCAGCAGCGCAGCCAGGCCTCCTGACCGGGGGGCTGGCGCCGCCGGCACCGTGACCGGTGGAAGGGCTTGGCCCCAAGCGGCTCCGGGCCCACGGCCCCGGCCGGACCGCCGTGGATTGCTTTTCGATCCGAGTAGCGGGTCTGCAGCCTAGGGTTGTCTCTGGTTATTGGCGTGAATCCGAGCCCCGCCTACCTCATGCTTCCCTGTATTCCTTCCGGCCCGCCCCCTTGTCTGGGCCGGGCGGATACCACCTCCTGCATGCCCGACGACTCGCCTGATCGCCGCGACTTCGCCCAGCTTTACCGCGCCACCCTCGCGCCGCTGCGGCGCTACCTCGCGCGGTTCCTGCGCGATCCGGCCGAGGCGCAGGATGTGGCGCACGACGCCTACCTGCGCGTTTACCCGGCCGAGGGGAAGCGGCGGGCCGAGAAACCCGAGGCCCTCCTTTTCACGACCGCCCGGCGGCTCGCCCTCAACCGCCTCAAGCGGCGCCGGATCGCGCCGATCGTCGGAGCGACCGCCCAGGCCGACCTCGCCCCGGCCACCACGCCCGGCGTCGTCCAGACCGTGATGGCCCGCCAGGAACTCGGGCAGCTCCAGGCCGCCATCGGCCGGCTGCCGCCGGGCTGCCGCGCCGTGCTGCTGCTCCGCAAGGTGGAGCTGCTTTCCCACCGGGAAATCGCCGACCGCCTCGGGATCGCCGTGAGCACGGTCGAAAAGCAACACGCCCGCGCCCTCCGGCTGCTGCGCGCGGCCCTGCCGGCCGACGACCCGCCGGTGGCGGCCCGCCGGGCGATGGCGCCCGATCAGGAGGTCTCCCCGTGACACCGGCGAACCCGCTTTCCCCCCGCGTCGACGACGAGCAGGCCGCGCTCTGGGCCGCCCGCCTCGACGGATCCGCGCTCACCGCCGGCGATCATACCGCGCTCGACGCCTGGCTGGCCGGCGATCCGGCGCGCCGCGCCCTGCTGGCGCGCTACCGCGAGTTCGGCGCCGACCTCGAACGCCGGCTGCCGGCCCTGGTCGCCGCGGGCGCCGTGACGATGCCCGCGCCGCCCGCGGTCCCCCGTCCCGGACCATGGCTCCGCTGGGCGGCTCCCGTCGTGCTGGCCGCCGCGGCCGCCGCGGCCCTGCTGCTCTGGACCGGACGCGCGCCGACGCAGTCGGCGGACGTCGCGACCCCGCTGGCCCAGCGCCAGACGCTGACCCTCGCCGACGGCACGCAAGTCGACCTCAACGCCCAGACCAATCTCCGGATCGAGATCGGCCCGAAGGAGCGCCGGGTGCGGCTCGCCGCGGGCGAGGCCTTCTTTGCCGTGCGCAAGGATCCCGCGCGGCCGTTCCTCGTGGAAACATCCGCCGGATCGGTGCGGGTCACCGGCACGCGTTTCGACGTGCGGACCGAGGCCGCGGACGTTTTCGAAGTCACCGTGGTGGAGGGAACGGTCCAGGCGCGGCCGGGCGACGCGGGCGGCCTCGCGGCCGCGCCGGTGCGCCTCACCGCGGGGGACCGGCTGTCGGCCGGCCCGGACGGCGTCGCGGTCCATCCCCTGTCGTCCGCCGCCCTGGACGCCGCGCTGGCCTGGCGGCAGGGCCAGATCGTGTTCGACGGCGTGCTGCTGCGCGAGGCGCTCGCCCGGTTCGGCCGTTACCATGGCCGCGGGATCTCCGCGAGCGCCGGCGCCGCGGAACTGCGGATCGGCGGACGCTTCAGCCTGGATGATCTGGACGGGTTTTTTGCAGCCCTGGAGGAGGTGCTGCCGGTCCGCGTCACGCGCAACCAGAATGGAACCGTGCAGGTCAGCCTGCGCGCCGAGCAATAGCTATCCCGGCGGACCCCAGGCATGAATCACGGATCCCGCTCCCGAAACATCCCGGCATCGTCACGTTTCCCGGTTCGTTCCGTCCGGAATCCCGGATCGGTTCGTGACCGCGGGGCGGCCGCCGCCACCGGGCCCCGCCGGCTGGCCGCCGGCGGAGTGATCGCGGTCGGGCGCGCGCTCCGGGTCCTCCCCGCCGCGCTGGCTGGTCCGTGGCGGGGCGCCTTCCGCGGCCTGGTGTGGTTCGCCTGCCTCGGTGCGGACGTGCCGGCGGCCCTGGCCGTCCCGCAGGATTTCGACCTGCCCAGCCAGCCGGTCGCCGCCGCCCTGCTGGCATTCTCGAACCAGGCGAAGATCGAGGTGCTCTTCTCCTATGACGACCTGAAGGATCTCCAGTCCACGGCGGTCACCGGCCGCCACGAGCCGGCGGACGCCCTCAGCCATCTCCTGCGCGGCACCGGCTTTGCGCCGCGACGGAACGGCCGCGCGACGTTCATCGTCACCCGGGTGCGCCAGGCCACCGGCACGATCGCCGGGAGGCTCGTCGGCGAGGATGGCACCGCCGCCCGGGGCGTGCGCGTCATCATTGCCGGCGAACGCTACGCGACGACCACCGACGCCCACGGTGACTTCGCCTTTCCCGCCGTCCCGCCCGGGATCTACCGGCTGATCGCCGCGGGTCCGGGGTTCCAGCCGCTGCAACTGCCCAGCGTACGCGTCGAGACGGGGAGGACGCTCGACCTCCCGCCCCAGACGCTGCAGGCCGCCACCGGACTCGTCCGCCTCGCCCCCTACATCGTGCAGGGCGAGCCGCTGCGGACCTATGGCCACAGCCAGGCCTTCCTCGCGCCGCCCACCGCCGCCGGCAATCTCGACCTGCCGCGCACCGAGGACGACGCCCTCCCCTTCACCATCTACGACCGCAACCAGATCACCCGCAGCGGAGTGATCAACCTGAACGAGTTTCTCCAGCGCGAACTGCTTGACGCGGACGCGTCCGCGCGCCCCCCGGACCAAAACGCCAACAAGCCCAGCTTCGTCGCGGGCAGCACGAACCTCAGCCTGAGGGGTTACGGCCTCGACGAGACCGTGGTGCTGGTCAACGGCCGGCGCCTGCCGGAGGTGCTCACCGACCCGGGCACGCCGACGCTCGGGCCCGACGTCAATCTCATCCCCCTCAGCATGGTGCAGCAGGTCGAAGTGCTGCCCGTGTCCGCCTCCGCGCTCTACAGCGGCAACGCCGTGGGCGGCGTCATCAATATCGTGCTGCGCCCGGATGCCGACGCCACCGAGGTGACGGCCGCGTACACGAACGCGCTGGGCGGCTACGACGCGCCCCAGACCTCCATCTCGCTCCTGCACGGTCGCTCCCTGCTCGGCGGCAAGCTCCACCTGCGCCTGAACGCGAATTTCAGCCGGACGCTGCCGCCCACCGAGGCGGAACTGGACTATCATCGCGGCCGCGTGTCGACCTCAGCCGGAAGCGGGGACCCGATCTACGCGGCGACCCCGAACGTCCGCAGCGCCGACGGCTCGCCGCTGTTCGGCGCCGGCTCGCCCACGGTGACCTCCGTGGCGCCGGGCGCCGACAGCACCGGCGGCCTCGCCGCCTTCGCCGGCCGCGCAGGCGTGCGCAGCCTGGACCTGTTCGACTCGCCGGGGGGGATGGCGGCGTCGACCAACAGCCTCGATTTTCCCTACGGTCGAAAACAACGGCGCTCCGCCTATTACCTCTCGGCGGTCTATGACGCGTTTCCATGGCTCCAGATCGGGCTCGACACCACGTACGCCCAGACCGTGGTCAACCGCGGTTACGACGTGATGACCGCCGACCTGACCCTGAAGGGCGACTCGCCGCTCAATCCCTTCGGACAGGATGTCAAGGTCTCGCTCAACGAGACCGCCCCGCTCCTCGGCGAGGATTTCAGCGAAGCCCACCTGGATTCGTATTCCAGCATGCTCGGAATCCTCGTCCGGCTCCCCTCGGACTGGCGGGTGTCGATGGACACCCAGTATTCCCGCAACGTCACCCGGTACCGGGGTCTCGCCCCGCCCGACGCCGGCCGCTGGCAGCAACTTGTCGACGAAGGCCTCTACAATCCGCTTCGGGACACCCAGGCCTTCGGGCCGCCGCCGGCTTTCTACGATCGCGCGCTCGTCTACTACGGCGAACGGGGACGCTTCGTGACGTTCAGCGACTACGACACCGAGGATGCCGCCCTGCGCTTCACCAACGGATCCCTGCGGCTGCCCACCGGCATGGGCACGGTGAACCTCGGCGGCGACTACCGGCGCAGCCACATGGCCGGCTTCACCGACGTGCAGCGCTTCGCCGACGGTTCCCTGGCGGAGCCGCCGGTCGAGTGGACCGGCCGCACCCTGCAGCGCTACAGCGTTTTCGGCGAACTCCAGGCGCCGCTCCTGCCCGTGCGGTGGCTGCCGTCGTGGATCCGCGGCATCGACACCGATCTCGCCGTGCGCTACGTCGCCGCCGACACCGCGCGTGAAACCAACGTCGCGCCGACCTTCGGGCTGAAGGTCGGCTTCGCCGGCGGGCTCTCGTTCCGCGGCAGTCTCACGACCTCGAACCGCTTTCCCACCCCGTACATGAGCCGCCGCACGGGCAGCGCCGGCGCCGGCTCCGGCGTGGATCACGCCTTCATCACCGACCCGGTCCGCGGCCAGAGCTACGACGTCCTCGCGCCGAGCGACCTCGCCCCTGCCCTGCACCCGGAGTCGGCCCTCACGCAGACCGCCGGCCTCCTCTTTCAACGCGGCGAGGTCCACCGCCTCCGCGTGGCGCTGGACTTCGTCGACACCCGCAAGGTCAACGAACTGGTCTTCCTGGATCCGAACGCGGTCATGGACCTCGAGACGCAGCTGCCCGGCCGGGTCGAGCGCGCGCCCCTCGCCGCCGGTGACACCCACCGCGCCGGTTTTGTGACCTCGGTGCTCACCGGCACCGTGAACATGGCCTGGCGCCACTCCCAGAACTGGAACGTGTCGTTCGACTACGCGTGGACGCAATGCGCCGGCGGCACGCTCGAAGCCTACGGCCGGCTGGTGTGGTTCCAGCGCTTCGACCGCCAGGTGTTCTCCGACTCCCCGCAAGTCGACGAGCTGGGCCGGCCGGACGGGGCCGTGTCCGGCCTGCTGCGCACCCGCGCCAACTTCGGCGCGGCCTGGAACAACCGCCGCCTCGGCTTCGGCCTGGACGGGCACTACTTCGACGCGCGCATGCTGCCCGCCATCGAATGGGCGAGCCAGGGCAGCGACCGGATCGGATCCTGCCTGCAATTCGACGCCTACCTGCAGTGCGAACTCGGCCGGCTGCTGCCGTGGAAAAGCTCCCGCGTCGGCCTGCTGGCGCAGCTGCGGGTCAACAACCTGTTCGGACCGGATTTTCCGAAATACGCCGGCGATCCTTCAGGCGCCGGCGTCCAGGCCTACGGCGACTGGCGCGGCCGCACGTACTCGGTGTCGCTGACCGCGACGTTCTAGGGGTTGGCCGAGAACTCTGCTGCCTCGTCCGGTGGAGGGCGCGGCGCCGTCCGCGCCGATCGGACATCCGGCGGCGACAGCGCGCCGCCCTCCAAATATCGAGAGTTTTCGGATGACCTGCAGAACCCGGATTCCTGAATCGGCGGCACGGTGCCCGCACCACCACCCCCATCCCGATAGCGGCTTTCCCCGGCCGGGCTGTCGTAGTCATGGGAACAACTGCCATGTCTGTCGCCGACCTCGGAATCCCCGCCCGCCAGCACTTTCCGCATCCCGCGAAGCCCGCCGCATTCGGCGGCGACGCCTCCCTGCGGGAACTGCTGAAACGCTGTTCGCCCGCCACCTACGAGGCCGTGTGCCGTCTGCGCGCGACCGGCGATCCCGGCTACCTGCCGGTCGTCGTCCGGGGAATCGTTGAACGCTTCGTGGCGCCCGGCCTGCGCGCCAAGCTCCGGCTGCCCGGCGAAGAGCTCCGCCTGATCGAGGACCTGGGCATCGATTCGCTGACCATGATCGAGGTCGTGAGCCTCGCGGAGGAGGTCTTCCGGATAGCGTTCGACAACGACGATCTCGAACGGCTCCGAACCGTGAGCGACATCACCCGTTTCATCGAGCGCGAGGCGCGGACCAAGAACGGGTGCCCCGGAAAGGAATCCCTGGAGGATCACCGCGGGTAACTTCCCGCTTTTCCTAAAGCGGCGTTCCTGCTTTGCTGGCGGCTCATGAAGATCCTGATCTCCGGGGTGTGCGGCTTCGTCGGCAGCACCGTCGCCCGGGCCCTGGTTGAATCGGGTCAGGGTCGCGAGGTGGTCGGCTTCGACAACTTCATCCGCCCCGGCAGCGAGACCAACCGGGAGGCGCTGCGGAAGCTCGGCGTGCGGCTCGTGCACGCCGACCTGCGGGCTGCGAGCGATCTCGAGGCGCTGCCCGAGGTCGATTGGGTGGTCGACGCGGCGGCCAACGCCAGCGTGCTGGCGGGCGTCGACGGCCGCACCAGCAGCCGCCAGCTCGTGGAGCACAATCTGGCCGGCACGGTGAACCTGCTCGAGTTCGCCAAGGCCCGCCGCGCCGGCTTCATCCTGCTCAGCACCAGCCGCGTCTATTCCATCGCGCCGCTCGCCGCCCTGCCGGTCGCGGTCAAGGACGGCGCCTTTGTCGTGGCGCCCGCCACCCCGCTCCCGCCGGGCGTGAGTCCGGCCGGCCTCGACGAGAGCTTCCCGACCCTCGCGCCCGTCTCGCTCTACGGCGCGACCAAGCTCGCGTCCGAAGCGCTGGCCCTGGAATACGGCGAGGCGTTCGGCCTGCCGGTCTTCATCAACCGCTGCGGCGTGCTCGCCGGCGCGGGTCAGTTCGGCCGGGCCGACCAGGGCATCTTCGCCTATTGGATCAACTCCTGGATCCGCCGGCGGTCCCTGAAATACCTCGGCTTCGGCGGCACGGGCCACCAGGTCCGCGACTGCCTGCACCCGCGCGACCTGCTGCCGCTGCTCGCGAAACAGCTCGGCGCGCCCAAGCTCGCCGCCGGCGATCGGGTCGTGAATGTGTCCGGCGGCGCCGCCTCGGCCACGTCCCTGCGGCAGCTTAGCGACTGGTGCGGCCGCCGATTCGGCGCGCATACGGTGGCGCCCGACGGCGCGCCGCGGCCGTTTGACCTGCCGTGGATCGTGCTGGACTCCGCCAAGGCTGCGCGCCTCTGGGACTGGCGCCCGCAGACGCCGGTCGCGGCCATCCTCGATGAGATCGCCGCCCATGCGCAGGCGCACCCCGACTGGCTCGAGGTCTCCGCTCCGCTCTGATCCGCTGCCCCGATGAGCCGGCCGCCCTTCGCCCCCACGCCCTCGCCGCTGTCCCTCTATTCGGTCGTCATTCCCGCCCGCGACGAGGAAGCCTCCCTGCCCCCCACGCTCCGCGCGCTCCACGCCGCCTTCGCGCAGGCCGGCGTGCCGCACGAGATCGTGGTGGTGGATGACGGCAGCAAGGATTCCACCTGGCAGGTGCTGCAGGATTTGCGCGCCGAGGTGCCGACGCTGGCGCCCATCCAGAATCCGGGCCCGTTCGGCATCGGCCGGGCGATCGTTCAGGGGCTCAATCATATCAAGGGCGACGCCTGCGTCATCATGATGGCCGACGCCTCGGACTCACCCGAGGATGCCATCACCTACTGGCGCCTGCTCAATGCGGGTTGGGACTGCGCGCTGGGCAGCCGGTTCATCAAGGGCGGCCGGATCGTCGACTATCCCCGGGTCAAGCTGGTGATCAACCGCCTGGCCAACCTCTTCATCAAGCTGCTCTTTCACATCTCGCTCAACGACACGACCAACGCCTTCAAGGCCTACCGCCGCACCGTCGTCGAGGGCTGCCGCCCGCTGATCGCGCCGCATTTCAACATTCTGGTCGAGATCCCGCTGAAGGCCATCGTCCGCGGCTACTCCTGGACGGTGACGCCCATCTCCTGGCAGAACCGCAAGCACGGCAAAGCCAAGCTCAAGATCAAGGAAATGGGCAGCCGCTATTTCTTCATCTGCATGTACGTCTGGCTGGAGAAATATTTCAGCCGCGGCGACTACCGCCGGAAGTAGCGGCCCCGGCCATGGACGCGCTCCGGACTGGGCTGCTTTGGCTCGACGCTGACCCGCTGCGGTTCTGGTTGACGGCCTGGGCCGCGTTCGGCGCCACCATCGTGCTGGCGCTGCGGTCCTCGGGCGATGGGCCGGCGGCGAATCCACCAGGCGGCGTCCGCCCGCAGACCTGGATATTCTGGGCCAGCGTCGGGCTCACGCTGGCCGCGTTCCGCTGGCCATCCTGGTTTTATCCGGCCGCCCTGAACCCGGACGAAGCCCAGATGATCGCCGGGGCCATCACCCTGCAGCGATTCCCCGTGTACTGGAAATTCGTCGATGGCACGACCCACGGACCGCTGTGCGAATATCTGCTGTTGGTTCCCGCCTGGCTCGGCGCCCCCCTCAACTACGTGACGGCGCGCGTCCTTGCGGCCGGGTTGGAGGTGGTGGCGCTCGCCGGCGTCTGGGGCGCGCTGCGGTGTTTTGCCCCGGAACGCATCGCGCGCCTCGCGATCCTGCCCGGCCTCGCATTCTGGTCGTTCGCCTCCCACGACGATTTTCTCCACTATGCGACTGAGCTTCCGGGCATCGCGCTGCTATCCCAGGCCGGCTGGGCGATCGCCACGGCGCTCGCGGCACCGCGGCCTGGCCGCCGGCCAGCGCTTCTCCTCTACCTGGGCGGGCTCTGTCTCGGCGCCGTGCCGTTCGCCAAGGTCCAGTCGGCCCCCCAGGCCGCCGCCCTGGCCGCCGCCGCGGCCGTGCTGTGGATGATCGTCCGGCGCCCGGATCCGGCGGCCGGCCGGCGGGGATGGGGCTGGCTGGTGCTCGGCGGCGCCACGGTTCCGGGGATCATCCTGGCTTTGGTGCTGGTTTACGGCCTCGGCAGTCAATTCTGGTATTCTTATATCGTGAGCAACCTCGCGTATGCCAACCTGGGAGAGTTCCCGTTGCGGGAAATGCCCGGTCGGTTCTTCCATGTCGCCGCCGCTTCATCCGCGTTCGCCTGGTTCCTTGCGGGCGGCATCGGTTTTGCGCTGCTCTATGCCCGGCCCGGCGCCGGCCGGCCGGCCGCGGCGCGCGTCGGCATCGTGGTCGCCTGGATCCTGCTCGGCGTCGCCTACGCCTGCGTCATCCGCTCCGGCCGGGAGGTGCCGCATTACCTCAATCTGATGGTCGTCCCGGTAGTCACCCTGTCCGGGTTTGTTCTCGCCGGGGCCGCCGCGGAGGCCGTCCCCGATCCGGCCAAGGCCCGGGCCCGGTTCGCGCCCCTGCTCTGCTTTGCCCTGCTCACCCTCGCGCCGCAGATCGGCAACCGGGCCAGTGCGAGCCCCCCGTTTCTGGGCCAGCTGTCCGCGGCGCCGTCCGCCGCGGATTCGGCGGCGGCGCGCTTCATCCGTGCCCGCGCCCGCCCCGGCGACACCCTGGCCACCTGGGGCTGGGAGCCGGCGCTCTATGTCGAGACCGGCCTGCCCCAGGGGACCCGCGAGGCGCATACCGCCTGCGAACTCACCACCTGGTCGATGCAGGAGTTTTACCTGCGACGCTATGTCGTCGACCTGACCCGCCGCCGGCCCGCCTGGTTCGTGGACGTCGTCGGGCCGGGCAGCTTCATCTACGAGAATCGCCGGGAGTTCGGCCACGAACGGGTGCCCGAGGTGAATGCCGTCATCGAACAGGACTATGAGTTTCTGGCCGAGATCGGCCACCAGCGCATCTACCGGATCCGCGACGCGGCCCCAAAATAGCTGGATCCTCGTGTTGCCCTCCGCCGCCCCGCCGGCCTAAAGTTCCGGGCCCTGATGAAAGTCACTCCCTGCCCCCTCGAGGGCCTGCTCCTGATCGAGCCGACGGTTTTCGGCGACAGCCGCGGCTTCTTCCTCGAATCGTGGAGCCGCGAACGGTACCGCGAAGCGGGGATCGCGGCCGACTTCGTGCAGGACAACTTCTCCCGGTCCTGCCGCGGAACGCTCCGCGGGATGCATTTCCAGAATCCGCGGGCGCAGGGCAAGCTGGTGTCGGTCTGGGAGGGAGAGGTCTGGGACGTCGCCGTCGATATCCGGCACCTGTCGCCGACCTTTGGGCGCTGGTTCGGCGCCACGCTGTCGGCGGACAACCGCCACCAGTTCTACCTGCCTCCGGGGTTCGCGCACGGATTCGTCGTGCTGAGTGAGACCGCGCTTTTCCACTACAAGTGCACCGACTACTATTCCCCGCCGGATGAGTTTGGCTTCCGCTGGGACGACCCGGCGGTCGGCATCCAGTGGCCGCCGGCCGGCCCGCCCATCCTGTCCCGCCGCGATGCGTCCGGCCCCTGGCTGAAGGACGTTCCCGCCGACAAGTTGTTCTGATCCGCCGCCCGCCTCCACCCGATCGCATCGACCCCCGCATGTCTCCCTCGCGCATCCTCGTCTTCGGCAAAGTCGGCCAGATTGGCTGGGAGCTCCGCCGCACCCTCGCCCCGCTGGGCGACCTCGTCTGCGTCGATTTTCCCGAGGTCGACTTCACCCGGCCGGACTCGATCCGGCAGTGGATTCGCGACACCGTCCCGGACATCATCGTCAATGCCGCCGCGTACACGGCGGTCGACAAGGCGGAGTCCGCCACCGCGCTCGCCCTGCAGATCAACGGCGAGGCGCCCGGCATCATGGCCGACGAGGCCAAACGGCGCGGCGCGCTGCTCGTGCACTATTCGACCGACTACGTTTTCGACGGCGCCAAGACGACGCCCTACGTCGAGGAGGATGCGCCGAATCCCCTCGGCGCCTACGGCCGCTCGAAGCTCGCCGGCGACACCGCCCTCGCCCAGGTCGGCGGCCGCCACCTCATCTTCCGCCTGTGCTGGGTCTACGGCCCGCGGGGGAACAATTTCATGCTGACGATGATCCGGCTGGCGCGCGAACGGGAGACGCTCCGGATCGTGCATGACCAGACCGGCTGCCCCACCCCCGCGCGCCTGATCGCCGAGACCACGGCCCTCGCCCTCCAGGCGGCGCGCGCCGGCGGTCCGGCGGACGGCGCCAGCGGCGTCTTCCATCTTTGCTGCGCGGGCGGGACCAGCTGGCACGGCTTCGCCTCGGCCATCATCGAGCAGCTGCCCGCCGCCGGACGGAAGTGCCGCACGGTCGAGGCGATCACGTCCGCGGAGTACCCTACCCCCGCCCGCCGCCCCGCCTACTCCGTCATGTCCTGCGCCAAACTCCAGCGCACGTTCGGCCTCGCCCTGCCCGGCTGGCGGGACGGCCTCCGCCTTGTGCTCGAAACCTGACTTTCACGCCCCCGGCGTGCTTCGCGGTTGCTCCATCCCATGAATCTCCTCGTCACCGGCGGCTGCGGCTTCATCGGCTCCAACTTCGTGCGCCAGCGGCTGGCCGAGCCCGGCCCGCCGGTGCGGAAGCTGGTCAACCTCGACAAGCTGACCTACGCCGGCAATCCGGCCAACCTGGCCGACCTGGCGCGCGATCCCCGCTATGTTTTCGTGGCGGGCGACATCGGCGATCCCGCGCTCGCCGCGCGCCTGTTCGCCGACCATGCGATCGACGCAGTGGTGAATTTCGCCGCGGAATCCCACGTCGACCGCTCGATCGATTCGCCGGAGCCGTTCATCCAGACCAACGTCGTGGGCACGCTCCGGCTGCTCAATGCCGCCCGCCAGTACTGGACGAAGCTGCCGGAGGCGCGCCAGCACGCGTTCCGATTCCTGCACGTGTCGACCGACGAGGTCTACGGCACGCTGGCGCCCGACGACCGGCCGTTCGCGGAGACCAACCGCTTCGAGCCCAACAGCCCCTACGCCGCCTCGAAGGCCGCCAGCGACCACCTGGTGCGCGCGTTCCATCACACTTACGGGCTGCCCACCCTCACGACCAACTGCTCCAACAACTACGGCCCCTACCAGTTTCCGGAGAAGATGATCCCCCTCATGATCCTCAACGCCCTCGAGGGGAAGCCGCTGCCCGTCTATGGCGACGGCCTGCAGGTGCGCGACTGGCTCTACGTCGAGGATCACTGCACCGCCATCTGGCTCGTGCTGCAGCAGGGCCGGGTCGACGACACCTACAACATCGGCGGCCTCAACGAGCAGACCAACCTCGACGTGGTCCGCACCCTCTGCCGGCTGCTCGATCAAAAGGCGCCGGCCGCCGGCGGCCCGGGCCGCGACCAGCTCATCACCTACGTCCGCGACCGCCCCGGCCACGACCGGCGCTATGCCATCGACTGCGCCAAGATCCGCCGGGAACTCGGCTGGGCCCCGCGCGAATCCTTCGCCACCGGCCTGGCCCGGACGGTCGACTGGTATCTGGCCCACCGCGACTGGTGCCGCGACATCACCACCGGAACTTACGCCCGCGAACGCCTCGGTACCGGCGCCTAGGAGCCCGGAGGGCGGGTAAAGATCAATGTTTAAAGTGTAATGTTTTCCAGTAATGGAAACCGGCACCATGGCTTACCAATCGTTTGAAGAGCTCGAGGTTTGGCACCTGGCCCGGACATTCGCTGTTGATATCTATCGTGCGTTTGGCGGCTGCCGTGACTACAACTTTCGCCATCAAGTCACTGACGCCGCGTGCCCGATCTCGAACAACATCGCCGAAGGATCCGAACGCATCCAACCCAGCGAGTACATCCAGTTCCTGAATTATGCGAAAGGCTCGGCGGGCGGGGCCCGCAATCAGCTCTATCTCGGGGAAGATCTCGGATTCCTCCCGGAGTCCGCCGCCGAGAAGCTTCGGACTGACGCCCGCCACATCGGCGGCAAGCTGTACGCCTTGATCCGCAGCCTGTCCGACCGTCAGCCTTAAACCTTACCCTTTACACCTCAGTCCATCATCCCCGCTCCATCGTGCAACGTAAAGGCATCGTCCTCGCCGGCGGCTCCGGCTCCCGCCTCTATCCCCTGACCATCGCCGTGTCGAAGCAGCTCATGCCGGTCTACGACAAGCCGATGATCTACTATCCGCTGTCGGTGCTGATGCTCGCCGGCATCCGCGAGATCCTGCTCATCTCCACGCCGGAGGACCTGCCGCTCTTCCGGCGCCTGCTCGGCGACGGCGCCCAGTTCGGGCTCACCCTGACCTACGCCGAGCAGCCGCGGCCCGAAGGGCTGGCCCAGGCGTTTCACATCGGGGCCGATTTCGTCGCCGGGCACCCCTCCGCCCTCGTGCTGGGCGACAATCTCTTCTACGGCCATGAGTTCGCCCAGGCCGTGCAGGCCGCCGCCGCCCGCGCCGGCGGCGCCACCATCTTCGGCTATCACGTCTCGAACCCCGCCGCCTACGGGGTCGTGGAGTTCGCCGCCGACGGCCGCGTGGTTTCCCTCGAGGAGAAACCGGCGCGGCCCAAATCGAACTATGCCGTGCCCGGCCTGTATTTCTATGACGAGCAGGTCGCTGCCCTCGCCCGGACCCTGCAGCCGTCCGCGCGCGGCGAGCTCGAGATCACCGACCTCAACCGCCTCTACCTCGAGCGCGGCCAGCTGCGCGTCGAATTGCTGGGCCGCGGCACCGCCTGGCTCGACACCGGCACCCATGACGCGCTCCATGCGGCCGCCCAATTCGTGCAGGTGATCGAGAGCCGCCAGGGCCTCATGGTCGCCTGTCTGGAGGAAATCGCCTGGCGCAGCGGCTGGATCGACCGCGCCGGGATGGACGCCAATATCCGGAAGCTCTGCAAATCGTCGTATGGCGACTACCTGCGCGGCCTGCTGGCCTAGGGGCGGCCGGTCCCGTCCGCCTCGTCGCGCTCCCGGTCCGTGAAGCTCTCGATCATCACCCCGCTCTACAACCGCCTGGATCTTACCAAGGCGTTCGTGGCGGCCCTGCCGGCCTCGCTGCCCCGGGGGCTCGACTGGGAGTGCATCCTGGTGGATGACGGGTCCACGGACGGCACGGCCGCCTGGCTGCGGGGCCTGGCCCCGCCTTTCCGCGCCGCCGCCACCGGAGCGAACCACGGCTTTGCCGTCGCCTGCAATTGCGGCGCCCGCGAGGCCGGCGGCGACGTCCTCGCCCTGCTCAACAACGACCTCGTGCTCCCGCCCGGCTGGCTGGATCCCCTCTTGCGCGGCCTACGGCGGCGGCGGGCCGCCCTGGTCGGCAATGTCCAGCGCCGCGTATCGGACGGCGCGCTCGACCATGCCGGCATCGGGGTCAGCGCCGCGGCCAAGATCGCCCATGTGCGCCGGTGGCCGTGGCCGGCGCGCGGCACGCGCCCGGCGTTCGCCGTCACAGCCGCCTGCTGCCTCGTGCGCCGGGCGGAGTTCCTCGAACTGGGCGGCTTCGACGAGGGCTTCGCGAACGGCGGGGAGGACGTCGACCTGGCCCTGCGCCTGCGCGCGCGGCCGGCGC
>Ga0265338_10004435_pt1 | contig 18961 bp, 17 predicted proteins | sample 42126metaG_FD_193579 | JGI IMG/M metagenome (GOLD analysis project Ga0265338, IMG submission 193579) | Rhizosphere microbial communities from Carex aquatilis grown in University of Washington, Seatle, WA, United States - 4-21-26 metaG | ecosystem: Host-associated > Plants > Roots > Rhizosphere...
CGGGGGTTGTGGTCGGCGTGAGGCGCGTGGGGAAACCGCCCGCGCACCAGTTTGACTTCGCCGAGCGCGGCGACGTCGAAGTGGGTGATGCCGGCGGCATAGAGGCGCTGCAGGACGTAAGGGTCCGGATTGGACTTCACCGCATAGAGCGAGGCGCCTGGAAAATTCTGGACGAAAAGCGCAGCTTTTTCCGCGAGCATTTCGGGATGCATGCAATGTACCGATTGCGCTGGGCGCAAGGTCTTGACCATTTCCTCAACGGAAGAGAATCGAAGCAACCCCGCATCAGGGGATTCGCCGGAAGATGTTACTGTCGCGGGAACCGTGTTGCCTGCCAGCGACATACCCTCGTTATAGTCCATCGACTCAAACTCCCTAGTTCAGGCAGCTCCGAGTTCGTGCCAACGCCGAGGGGCTTTAAGGATGAGTGCGCGCCGCGAGTGGCGTTTTCTCTTAGAGAGGGGGAGGGAGCTTGAGACCTTATGGTCCGGCACCGACGGGCCCTTCCTAACCTTTGCCTCACAACCAAGGCCGATACCTGCTGCCGACTAAGCCCGATCAATTTGTCTGGGAGGCTCATCCGACAGAAGGGAAGACTCTTTGCTGCATACCACGATCCCTACTTCGTTCATCGAACTCGGCAGGGCGGCAAAGCGTCGTTACATAAACCAGTGGGGAACGAAAAAGGTGGTATGCCTTTGCGTCCTTGGGCCAGTGGTACGTGCGCTTCGTAGGATCAATGTAGGTTAAATTTTTTAACATTCAATAAAAATTTTACTTTCACAGGGTTTTTTCCGCGTTGTGGTTAAAATAACTCACTCGCGCGCCCGCGATTTGCCTCCAGCGGTCGGCAGCGGCACCACCCGATAGACAACGTAGTTGGTCAATTCCGGAGATTCCACGGGCTTTAGCCAGCTTGGCGCGTGACGCCGCGCGAGCTCGATGATGACGGGCGCCTTCTCCTTAACGTAGGGCTTTCCGCTTGCGTTCGCGGCCATCATTTTTGCGACGGCGTCCCTCAAATACATATCCGGAACCTCGCGGCAGACCACGACAAGGTCCGCATGGCGGCGGCGGATGATCGCCTCGGCCTCCTTCGGGTTGGTGGCGGCGAAGAAGCGCGCGGCATCGAGATTGCCGGCGACGTCTTCGTGGTAGGGGGCGGAAAGCACGTAATCTTTGGTGCGGAAAAGAAGCTCGGGTCCGAGTCCCATCGTGTTCATGATAATGTGCGGCTTGCCGATATCGAGCTCCGGCGCCTTTAAAACCCGCTCAAGATGATACGTATCGCAGGGCATATCTTCGTGGCTTCGGAAGGCGGGAAACAGCAAAACCCCGGTATTGAAGCTGCGGCCGTCGACCGCGGCGGGAAACAGCACCCCCGGTAGCGGGCCTATAAGGAGCAAGAGGCCGATTTCGGCCAGCACCCTTCTTCGGCCGCCGCGCCAGTGCGCGCCGACCCTCTTCCAGCCGTGCGCAAGCAGCGCCGCGAGTGGGATGACGGAGAACATCTCGAGCGCGCCGACATAACGGATCTGGTAAAAAATCGTCAGCCCCAGCGCTGCGACGAACAACGCCAGCAGCAGGCCCCAGGGCCAGCGCTGTTCGGATGTCGCATTGCGGAAGAAATAGACACCAGCTCCAAGGCCGATAAAGGAGCTCAGTACGCAGAGAACGATAAAGAAGACGGAATTGTGCTCCAGTTTGGCCAGCGGGTAAGCTTCGTTAACGTTGTTAAGGATCATTTTCGACAAATCGGGATCGACGGCGTTCCATGGCCCGCCCGCCAGCGCCGGAAAATGCGTGAGGAACATGATGCCGGTTGCAGCCGCGAGCGCGGCCGCCAGCAAGAACCGCCACACGGCGTCGCCTTTGGCCGCAAGCGAGATGCCGGCAAAGACCACAGCGATGCTGCCGGTGAAAAGCACATAGACGACCGAATAGGCCATCATGTTGGGCACGAAGAGCTGCGCCGGCGGCTCGGTGATGAGCAGCAGCGCCGCGCTCGCTATATAGAGTACAAGTCCATAGACGAGCCCGCTGTGGGCTGCCGCGCGGCCCTTAACGACCGCCCAGAGGCCGAGCCCGGCGGAGATCACGATCAGCCAGGGCAGGATTTCGAGCGCTACCGTCAAGGCAACGGCAAGGATAGCGCCCGCGCCGATCGCCCAGCGGAGGCGATCCGGCTCACGCATCATGCGCGCGCAGAATCCCAGGGCGGTCGCGATCAGGACCAAAATCAGTCCGTGATGATCGACATGGCCGGGGGCGAACATGGGAGTGAGACCGCTCGCGAACAAGGTAACGAAAGCGGTGATGCCGGCCCATTCCTTGGGCATGAAGCTGGCGGCTGCCCAGCGGATGGCGGCGAAGAAGCCGGCGAAAAGAATCAGCGGCTCGATCATTGCCATGATCATCGCGGCGCCCGTCGGGCTGAGACCTAGTCCTTCGAACAGCAGTGTGAGCAGCGCCATCGGGATCTCGGTCAGGCGCGAGAAATGGATCTGCCCGCCGATAGGCGGATCGAGCCTGTGCTGAACGTTGTCGAACCAGCCCTGACCCTTGATCCAGTCGAGCACCTGATCGAGATACATATAGTCGTCGGGATCGGGCAGATTGCCGCGCAAAATCCCGCTATGCGGAAATACCAGGTAGGACCAGAAGTAATAAAGCAGCACCGCCAGCCACAGCCCGTCGAAGGGCGGCCGGAACATCGGCGCAAGCGAACGGAACTGGCGGGCGAAGAAAGAGAGCATGGGATGAGGGGAAAAGCAGGATTAAGGAGATTGAGTCGGCGACCGACTCCTTTTGGCCCCGCCGAATCCTTTTTGCAATCCGATTCCGGCGCGGGTAACTTGCGGCGATGACCGCGATTTCCTCCACCCTGCCGCTCATGCAGGCGTTTGCAATGGCCGCCCTGCAGGGGCTGACCGAGCTTTTCCCGGTGAGCAGCCTGGGCCATGCCGTGATTCTTCCGCCCATGTTCGGCTGGCAGATCGACGAAAAAGCGCCCGACTTTCTTCCTTTCCTCGTCGTGCTGCATCTCGGCACCGCAGCGGCGCTGTTGGTTTATTTCTGGCGCGACTGGTTCGGCTTCGCCCGCGCGGTATGCGGCAAAGGTAAGGATATTGCCGGCGAGCGCCGGGTTTTCGCGCTGGTCTGCGTTGGCACTTTACCCGCCGTCATCATCGGCTTTGCGCTGGAACATATCTTGCGCGGATTCTTTGCCGTGCCGGCGTTGGCCGGCGGATTCCTCATCGTCAATGGCGGCATCCTCTATCTCGGTGAGCGCGTGAAACATGCGGGGAGCAAGTCGCTGAGCGAGGTGGGATGGAAAACCGCGCTTGCGATCGGTGCCTGCCAGGCTCTTGCCCTCATCCCCGGCATTTCGCGCTCCGGCGCTACCATGGTCGGCGGCTTGCTCGCCGGGCTCAAGCATAAGGACGCCGCGCGCTTCTCGTTCCTTCTGGCGACGCCGGTTATTGCCGGCGCGGGCGTGCTCGAAGTCCCGAAACTGATCAAACAGGGTGGCGGCATCGACGCCGACATGATCCTCGCCGGCATTCTGGCGGGCATCGTGGCTTATCTCAGCACCGCTTTCCTTATGCGCTATTTCAAGAAGCATGAGCTCGAAGCGCTCGATCCCTTCGCCTGGTATTGCTTCGCGCTGGGCGGCGCGGCGCTGATCTTGTTCGCCTGACATGGGCCGCCTTCTGATCCGCGCCGCGATGCTTGTTGTGATCGCGGGTGTTGCGCTCGTGGTTTATATTGTCATTTTTCTGAACCAACGCGATCCGCTTACGGATCTGCCGTCACCGCGCCGCGATCTGCCCGCCATGAGCACAATGCCGGTCAAGGAATCCGGGCGGCGCATCACGCACGTGACGCTCGCGGGCGGTGCGCTCGGCGATATCGGTTTCGTCGTCAGCCTGCCCGATCCCCTGCCGGCCAAAAAAATTCCTGTTCTTGTCGTCCTCGGCGGCCTTGGCACCGGCGAAAGCAATATCCGCACTATCAAGAATATCGGCGCCAACGCCGTCATCGGCTATGATTGGCTGATCCCGGTGCGTTTTCCGCAAGGCACGGATTTTCTACGCCAAGCGCCCGAGCTTTACCGCGATACGATGACGATCCCCGGCCAGATCGCCTCGATGATCGAGTGGCTTGTGGTGCAGCCCTGGGCCGACGAGAAACGCATCGGCCTGCTCGGCTTTTCGCTGGGAGCGCTGGCCGCACCCGCGGCGCAGAACCTCGCGCAGCATGACGGCGCTTCCATCGATGCGACGATCCTCGCCTATGGCGGCGCGCCGCTCGGCGCCCTTTTCGCCGCCAATCCGCATATGAAGCCCGAATGGCTGCGGGCGATCATTGGTCCGGTTATTGGCCTACTTTTACGGCCGCTCGATCCGCTTGCGAATTTGCCGCGACTTTCCGGGCATTTCCTCGTGCTCGAAGGGCGCGACGACCGGCTCATTCCCGAGGCCGCGCGCGTTGCTTTGCGCGATGCCGTGCCGCCGCCGAAGGATGTCGTCATCCTCGGCGGCGATCACATGGGCATCGGCCCCGATAAAGACGCCTTGCTCGCCGAGATCATTGCCGTGAGCCGCGACTGGCTGGTGCGCAACGGCGCGGCGGACGCGCCGAAATAACTTTATTTAAGAGCGGCGCTAAGGCTGCTTGTAGCTTGGGGCATTCTTTCGGCGCGCTGGGCGGCTTCGCCTTTCCTTGAAATCACTGTACCTCCTATCACTAGAACGGCTGCGATTGCTACGAGAGGCCAAGCAGGTAAAGCAAAGAACGTCGCGCTTAGTTTCGCGGCTCCCACAACTATCGTTTTCCCTATCGCAAACGCTTCCGGAGTCGTAAAAAGCCCGACATTTTTCGCGGTTATTAGCAGGGCGCCTATGCAAAAAAGACCGCCGATATTCCCGATCGCTAACCCTCGGGAGATCAAAGGGTGCTCTTTTTGCTCTACGGCCCTGGCTGAAGACGAATCTTGGATCGTGGCCATTTCGATTCTCCTTTTTATTTTAATTTCAGCAGTGAAAACGAAAGCATAGCCGTATAGCATGAAAGCGGCTTTCCGAAAAGCGGCCACGTCGGGAATCCTTAACGGCGTAAGTATTTTGTCAATAAATCTGGTGCGATAGTTTTTCGATGCCCTTCTCCCGTTCCACCGCCGTCTCGCTGATCGTCGCCTGCGCGCTTTTCATGGAGCAGCTTGACGGCTCGATCATCGCGACCGCCTTGCCGGTGATCGCGAAATCGCTGGACACCAGCCCGCTGCATCTCAATCTTGCGATCACCTCTTATATGTTCAGCCTCGCGGTGTTCATCCCATTATCGGGATGGGTTGCGGATCGTTTTGGCGCGCGCACCGTGTTCCGCAGCGCGATCGTCGTCTTCACGCTCGGCTCAGTGCTGTGCGGCATCTCGCAAAATCTTGGCGAGCTAGTCGCAGCGAGGATTTTGCAAGGCGCGGGCGGCGCCATGATGGTGCCGGTCGGAAGATTAGTGATGCTGCGCACGGTGCCGCGCGTCGAGCTCGTCAACGCCATGGCCTGGCTGACTGCGCCCGCGTTGATCGGGCCTATATTGGGCCCACCGGTGGGCGGGTTGATCGTAACTTACGCTTCGTGGCGTTGGATTTTCTTCGTCAATCTGCCGATCGGCATACTTGGCCTTGTGCTTGCCACCATGCTGATAGAGAATGTACGCGAGCAGGGCAGGGAGCCGCTCGATCTGCGCGGCTTCATCCTCATGGCGCTGGCGCTCTCGGGCCTCGTGTTTAGTTTCGAGACGGCAGGACGTCATCTTTTGCCGGTCGGCGTTGTCATCGGATTGGCTTTGGTCGGCGTCGTTTGCCTGGCGCTTTATTTTAAGCATGTGCGCACCATCGCCCATCCGATCATCGATCTGGGTCTTATGAAATTCGCGACCTACCGCGCGTCCGTCACCGGCGGCTCGCTGTTTCGGATCGGCGTTGGCGCGCTACCATTCCTTTTGCCACTGATGCTGCAGGTTGGTTTCGGCGTTTCGCCGGCGACATCCGGCCTTTTGACTTTTGCAGGAGCAGCGGGCGCGATTGTGATGAAAGCGACGGCCGCCCCTCTCATCCGCATTTTCGGCTTCCGCCCTATCCTCATTGCCAACGCCATCGTCAACGCGGTTTTTCTTATGGGCTGTGCGCTGTTCGGTCCTAAGACGGGCCATGCGGCGATTTTTGTTTTCCTGTTGGTGGGCGGATTTTTTCGCTCACTGCAATTCACCGCGCTCAACACTGTCGCCTATGCCGAAGTGCCAGCCGCGCTGATCAGTCGTGCCAATACGCTTTACAGCATGCTGCAGCAGCTCTCGTTGAGCATGGGGGTTGCGGTCGGCGCGCTTTTGCTCAACCTCACGCTTTACTGGAAGGGCGACGTGCATCTCGGCCCGTGGGATTTCTGGCCGTCCTATATTGCCATCGGCGCGCTTTCGCTAATTTCGATGTCGAGCTTTATGGCACTGCCGAAAAACGCCGGCGACGAAATGAGCGGCCATGCGCCTTCTGCCGCCACCGAGGCCGCCAAGCACGAGGATCCAGCCTAACCGGGAGTTGGCGAAAACGCCGCCACGGTGCTAGAAATCCCTCATGAACAAACTCACCCTCGGCCTTTCGGCCATTATGATGTTGGCCTTCGTGCTGATGATGGCGCCCGGTGTTTTAGCCCGCAATCGTGGCAACATCCTGCGCAACATCGCGATCTGGCTCGCGATTGTGGTTGTGCTTGGGCTCGCTTATCAGTATTTAGGCCCTGGCCGGAACGTGAAGCTTGCGCCTTCGCTGCTGAGTTCGCCGCGCGAAGAAACTCCGTCGGCAATCGCGCAGCCAGAAACGCCGCAAAAATAAAGTTATATTTATTTGGATCGGAATTATTTATAGGAACGAACATGAGGGATGTTATGAGCACAGAAGATAAAGAGCTTGGCAGACTTAGGAATAAATCAGCCCTAAAACATGTTTTTGGTGGCGTTCTTGGTTTGGGCGCCACTGCATGGAATTTGTCTTCGCTATGGCCTTTGATCATGATGACCGCATCGCCAGGCGCACTTGTAGTGCCCGCGATCATGGTGGTTACTACTGTGGGCCTTACCCTTCTTGTCTCTGCGCCCACTGCGCTTGGTGCAGGAAAGGATCACGAAAAAAGACGTCTGCTCCGGCACGATCAAAGCCTGGAGGACGATTATAGGATCAATCAGAATTTTGCCAGAAGCGCGATGAAGCTGGCCTTCGCTGCGACCGCAGCCATTGTTACCGGCTCCGCCGTCGCGCAGGTCTTTTTGGGCATGGCGGCGTTAAGCCCGCTCGGTTTGGCCACAATCACGGCTGGCATTGTATTCGCGGTTGGAATGTCCGTGAGCGCCTACGGCAATTTCAAACGGGCACGACACTTACAGGCGTAGGCTAATTACTAGCCCTGCGCTTCGACCTCCGGCTTACCGCCGTGCTTTGCGAGCAGCGCGAAAAGCTGATCCGCTGCCGCCTTCACCGCTTTCTCATCCGTGCCGCGCACGACAAGCGATGTGCCGTATTGCCCCATCCGGAACCATGGATACGAACCGATGTCGAGCGCAGGCCAATTAGCTGCGATCTGCGCGAGTTCGCCGGCGATTACACTTTCGGCTGCCGTACCCGCAACCGCGATGCTGTAGATTGCGGGGCCATGGCGCAACTCAGCGGCGACGGTATCCATCATCGCCTCCATGATCGCCGGCACGCCAGCCAGGATATAAACGTTGCCCATGCGAATGCCCGGCGCGGCGCTGACGGGATTATCAATCAGCGTGGCGCCTTGCGGTACGCGCGCCATGCGCAGCCGCGCTTCGTTGATCCGTGCTTCGGTATAGTAGCTCATAAGGCGTGAACGGGCTTCGGGATGCTCGACGACAGGTACGCCAAAGGCTTTGGCAATAGAGGCGGCGGTGATGTCGTCATGCGTCGGTCCAATGCCGCCGGTGGTGATGACGTAATTATATTTCGCGCGCAGCGCGTTCACCGCCTCCACGATCTCGGCCTCGATATCGGCGACGACGCGCGCCTCCAAGAGCCTCACGCCAATCGATGCCAGCTTTTTGGCGATGACGTTGAGGTTGCCGTCCTGCGTCCGGCCGGAAAGGATTTCATTGCCGATAATGAGGGCGGCGGCGGTGGGATTTTTCTCGCTCATGGGCTTATTGAAGCATGTTTAATCAATGTGGCCAATGCGCCGCTCGTCGCGGATTCTACAGCGCTTTTTTTGCCTCACAGTTTCTTTAATTTCCGCTAAAGTGCGCCTCTCACATTTCAGGGAGTAAGGCGCGTGGCGCAAGGGCGAAAATCGGAAGAAGGTGGCGGCTTGTTGAAGCTGTTGGCGCTGGCGCTCATCTGGGGCGGTGTCGCGGTTGGCTTTCTCGTTGCTTGGTATGCCTATGATCTGCCCGACATCCACCAGCTCGCGCAATGGCAGCGCCGGCCCTCGATCACGATGCAGGCCGACGATGGCACCGTCTTCGCCCGCTACGGCGATCTCTACGGTGACCATGTTACGTTAAGCGAAGTGCCGAAATATCTGCCCGAAGCCGTCCTCGCCATCGAGGACCGTCGCTTCTATCATCATTTCGGCATCGATCTTCTGGGTCTGTTGCGCGCCGCCGGCAAGGACGTGCTCGCCGGGCATGTCGTCGAAGGCGGCTCGACCATCACCCAGCAGCTCGCCAAGAATTTATTTCTCACGCCGGATCGCACCTTGAAGCGCAAGGTTCAGGAAATGATCTTGGCGCTCTGGCTCGAACATAACTACAGCAAGGAACAGATACTCGAAGCCTATCTTAATCGCGTCTATCTCGGCTCCGGAACCTACGGCGTCGATGCCGCCGCGCACGCTTATTTCGGCAAATCCGCGCGCGATATCGATTTGCGCGAAGCCGCGATCCTCGCAGGCTTACTGCGCGCGCCTTCACGTTTCGCACCCTCACGCGATCCCGCGCAGGCGATGGAACGCGCCCATACCGTGCTCGATGCCATGGTCGATGCTGGCTACATCACGAAAAAGCAGGAAGCTCAAACGCTCGCCGAGGCGCCGTTACCGCCGGAAAAGCCGGGAAGCGGCGGGGCTGTGCATTATTTCGCCGACTGGGTCGCTGACCAGATCGAGCCTTTGATCGAAAACGCGCCGCAGGATCTTACCGTCAAGACCACGCTCGATATGAAGCTCGAACGCGCGGCGGAACAACAGATCAACGTCGCGCTATCGAAACCGGACAACCGCGACGTGTCGCAGGCAGCGCTCGTTACGCTGGCGCCGGACGGCGCGGTGCGGGCGATGGTCGGCGGCCGCGATTATCATGCCAGCCAGTTTAACCGCGCGGTGCAGGCGATGCGCCAGCCGGGCTCGGCCTTCAAGCCGATCGTCTATCTCGCCGCGATCGAAGAAGGCCTTACGCCCGACGATGTCATTCCCGACGAGCCGCTTACCATCGGCGATTATTCGCCGGAGAATTTCGATAACAAATATCGCGGGCCCGTCACTGCGCGCGAGGCGCTCGCTGAATCCATCAATACGGTTGCCGTGCGGGTTTTGCAGCGCGCCGGAATCGGCAACGTGATTGCCGCAGCGCGGGCGCTCGGCATCACTTCACCTTTGGAACATGACGCGGCGCTGGCACTGGGCTCGAGTGTCGTGACGCCGCTTGAGCTGACGACCGCCTACGCCGCGATTGCCGCTGACGGGCGCGGTGTTACGCCCTATGCCATCAAGGAAATCGCCAACCGCGACGGGCAGGTGCTGTACCGCCGCGACGATCCCGATCTGCCGCGCGTGGTGAGTTCAAGTTCGATAGAGACGCTTTCGGGTATGCTTGAGGAAGTCATCAAGACCGGCACCGGCAAGCGTGCCGAGCTCGGCGGCCGCCCGGTCGCGGGCAAGACCGGCACCAGCTCGGACTACCGCGATGCCTGGTTCCTCGGCTACACCGGCGACTACACCACCGGCGTCTGGATGGGCAACGACGATAATCATCCGATGCAGAAAGTAACTGGCGGCAGCCTGCCGGCGCAGTTATGGCATGATTATATGGTCGAGGCCGAACAAGGCCTGCCCGAACATGCGTTGCTGTCCTATGGTTCGTTCTGGGGTACGACCTCGGCCGCGACCGAAGGCCTTTCGCATGCCTTCACGAATTTCATCAACGGCGTGATCGGCGGCGACGACGCGCAGAGCCAATACCCCAACGAAGAGAAGAAGCACTAAAGCGGTTATCGTTAGCTTCTAAGCTGCCGGTCGAGAATTTTTGCTGTTCGGGCTCGCCTGTCGTGGCGTTCCGCTTCTCTTTCGTTTTTCGACGCATTTTTATGCGCGAGCATAACGTTTATGCCTTGGTACGCGGCATAAAGACATCCAGCGCCTACAAGAATTCCGAGCACCGTCATAGTTGCGCCGAACCAAAAATGCGCGGCAACAGGCTACGCCTGCGGCAACTACAACGCAAACGGCAGCAGCTGCCAACTGAAATTTCAAATAATACTTTCTACCTGTTTTTGGGGCATTAACTATAAAGTATTAACGCATAGTTTGTTCCATAAGCCTCTTTGTCGCTTCGTAAGCTTTCTCCACGCTGAGGCCGAGCATCAAATTCGGTTCGCGCGCATCCATGTTGGGCAGGCGCGCGAGCAATTCTTCGCGACGCTCGGTGGTGCGGACGAAAGCGCAATGCGCGCCCCAAGGGCCGTAAATTTCCTCGTATCCTGGGCCGAACAGCCCCAGCGTTGGCGTGCCGACGGCGGCCGCGAGATGCATGAGCCCTGAATCGTTGCCGACGAAAAGTTTGCATTGCTTGATCGCGGCCGCTGCCGTCAGAAGGCCGCGGCCAAAAAGCTCGACGCGCTCGGCATCCGGTATCGCGCGCAGAAGCGGCGCAAGCTGTGCGCGCTCGTGAGTATCGGCGATGATCACGACCGCGGCTCCGGCAAGCAGCCCGCCCGTCGCCGTCAGCTTTTGTGCAAGTGCCGCGAAGCGTTCCACCGGCCATTGCTTGGGTGGCCAGTTGGCGGCAGGTCCGAAGGCGAGCAGGGCGCGCGCGGCAGGCAAAAGCACGGCAGCTTGTTTTGAAGCTTCGGCATCGAGCCAGATATGCGGCGCGGGCGGTGGGTCAAGTCCCAGCGTCGTCGCATTCTCGATCACTTTATGCTGTCCCGGCCGGGCGCGGCGCACATAGCGTTTCTTCGCGTGCAACAATCTGGAGACGGCGCTGTCGCGCAGATCGACGACGACGTCCCACCTCAAACCGGCGCAGGCGGCCCAGAGGCCGAGCCAATGCCGGTTCCAGCTTTTCTTCTCTAATACGATGATGCGTTCGAGGCGCGGTACGGCACGGAACAACCCCGCCGCATAGGGGCCGCAGGCAATCGTGAAGCGCGCCGCGGGGTAGCGCTCGACGAGATGTGCCAGGACGCCGGTCGAGAGCACGGCATCGCCGACACGGTTGGCGGTGATGAAAAGGACGTTCATGCGCGGGTTCGAAGCGGGAGCGTTGAATTCGGGAGTAAGAATGCTAAACCCTCTCCATGGCTGTCTATACCAAAGTTAGCGAAGACGAGGCGAAAGCATTCCTTTCTGCCTACGATATCGGTGCCTTCGTCAACCTGACCGGCATCAAGGCGGGGGTGGAGAACAGTAATTACATCCTGCTGACGATGCGTGGACGCTTCATCCTCACGCTTTATGAAAAGCGCGTGCGTGTCGCCGACTTGCCGTTCTTCCTCGGCCTGATGGAGCATCTCGCGCGCAAAAACGTGCCGTGCCCTCTGCCGATGCGAAGCAAGGACGGCGAATTGTTCCGTACGATTGTTGGCCATTCCGCCGCGATCGTCACTTTTCTCGAAGGTGGGGCGCTGGCGCGCCTTGATGTAGAGGATTGCGCCGAGGTCGGTCGCGCCATGGCGGTGATGCATCTCGCGGCGAAGGATTTCTCCATTCGCCGTCCTAATGCCTTGTCGCTGCCTGGATGGGAGAAGCTGGCCGCCGATTGCGGCTCCCGCGCCGATGAAGCGAAGCCGGGTCTCGCGGCCATGATTAAGATGGAACTCGATTATTTGCGTTCGTGCTGGCCGGTCGATCTGCCGCGCGGCATCATTCATGCCGATCTCTTCTCCGACAACATCTTTTTTAGACAGGGAAAGCTCTGCGGGCTGATCGATTTCTATTTCGCCTGCGAAGACGCGCTCGCCTACGATCTCGCCATTTGCCTCAACTCGCTCTGCTTCGAGCGTGACAGCAATTTCAACATCACCAAGGCGCGCGCACTGTTGCGCGGCTACGCCGAGAAAAGACCTTTATCTAGGCCGGAAAAAGAAATGCTGCCGACCTTGGCTCGCGGCGCCGCGCTGCGGTTTCTGCTCACCCGGCTTTACGATCAGCTCCATCAGGTGCCGGGCGCGCTTGTTAAGGTGAAGAACCCGCTTGAATATCTCATGCGGCTCGAATTCCATCAGAAAATCGGAGATGTCTCCGGCTACGGCATCGACACATGAGTGCGGATCACAAAATCGTCGATATTTTTACGGACGGCGCCTGCAGCGGTAATCCCGGCCCGGGCGGCTGGGGGGCGATCTTGCGTTTCAATGGCGTGGAAAAGGAATTATCGGGTTTTGAAGCCGCCACTACCAACAATCGCATGGAGTTAATGGCGGCGATCGCGGCGCTCGAAGCGCTCAAGAAACCGTCGCAAGTCCGGCTTCACACCGACAGCAAATATGTGATGGAAGGCATCACCAAATGGTTGCCGCAATGGATCGCGCGCGGCTGGAAAACTGCCGACAAGAAACCGGTGAAGAACGTGGATTTATGGCGGCTGCTGCAGGCAGCGATCGCGCCGCATGAGGTCGAATTCATCTGGGTGAAGGGCCACGCTGGCCATCCCGAAAACGAGCGCGCGGATCAGCTGGCGGTCACGGCGATCGAGAGATTCCGGGGAATGTAAACGGCGTCATTCCGGGGCGCGCGTAGCGCGAACCCGAAATGACGTTGGAAAATTAAGCCGCCGCCTTTTTCTCGCCGACCACTTTCAGCATTGCTTCGGCCGAGGAGACCTCGAACGCGCCGGGCTTCTCAATCGCGAGCGATTTCACCACGCCGTTTTCGGCATAGAGCGCGAAACGCTGGCCGCGCTGGCCGAGGCCGTAACCGCTGCCGTCCATCTCCAGGCCAAGCGCTTTGGTGAAAGTGCCGTTGCCGTCCGCCAGAATGGTGATGCCTTCCGCCTTGTGCTCCGTTGCCCAGGCCTTCATCACGAAAGGATCGTTGACCGAGAGGCATGCGATTTCGACGCCTTCTGCCTTAAACTTGCCGAGATTTTGCACGAAGCCCGGCAGATGCTTGGCCGAGCAGGTCGGCGTGAAAGCACCCGGCACCGAAAACATAACGACTTTCTTGCCCGCGAATACCTTGTCGGTGGAAAGATCCTGAAGCCCGCTGGCCGTAAGCTCCTTGAGCGTGACGGAGGGGATCTTGTCGCCGGTCTTGATCGTCATGGCCATCTCCTGGCTAGTTGTTTTTGAAAGCGAAACAATCCTAAAGCTTGCTGGCGCAGCGGGCAAGTTTCAGGGCTGTGCCTTATTGTCCGCCCTATCGAGCGCGCCAAGTACGGCATCGGGCGTAAGAAGTTCAGGCAATACAAGGCCTTGTGGTGCGCCAGGGCCGAAGTCGGCGTTGAAGGGTATGCCGTAGCGCCCGTATTTTTGCAGGAACGCGGCGATGACGGGATCGGGATTTGTCCAATCCGCCTGCATCGGCACGATATCAGAGCCGAATAATCGTTGCGCAACCTCGGCGCGTGCGAGCACAAATTTTTTGTTCGCCTTGCAGGTAAGGCACCAATCTGCCGTGATATCAACGAACACGGTTTTGCCTTGAGCAACATTCTGCGCGATCGCAGCCTCATCGAACGGCTGCCACGCTGCGCCGATCGAAGGTGACGGCTTCGGCGCTAGCGATCCGGCCAATGTCACGCCGAAGGCGAGCAAGGCGAAGCTGGCGATGCCGAAGGTGAAGAAGGATCGCGGATCGCGATGGCGCAACGCGAAGAGTGCTACAATCGCGATCATGCAGGTTGCGACAACAAACGCGCCGCGCGCTGTGATCTGCGCCGCCAGAACCCATACCAACCATGCCGCGGTCGCGGCCAGAGCCCAACCGAGCAGATGCCGCAGATGCGCCATCCATGCGCCAGGGCGCGGAAGGGATGTGGCGAGGCGCGGCCAAGTCGCGACCGCGAGATAAGGTAGTGTCATGCCAAAGCCGAGCGCGGCAAAAATGATTAAAATTTCGCGCGGGCCGGAGGCTAGAGCGAAGCCCACCGCAGTGCCAAGAAACGGCGCGGTACAGGGCGTGGCGAGAAGCGTGGCGAAGGCACCGGTGGCGAAATCGCCCGCAAGCTTCGGATGATAGGGCCCCGTCAGGCTGTCGGCGAGAAAGCGTGGCAGATGAATCTCGAACAGGCCGAACATATTGGCGGCGAAGAAAGTGAGCAGCAGCACGAGCATGCCCAAGAACACCGGCTGCTGGAACTGCACCCCCCAGCCGAAAGCGAGACCGAATTCTTTAAATGCGATCGTCATACAAGCGAGTACGAGATAGGAAAACAGGATTCCGGCGGCGGTGAAAAGAAAACTGTGTCGCACCAACCGTGCCTCGCCGCCGCCGTGGCTGACGACGTTCAGCACCTTGAGCGAAAGGACAGGCAAGACGCAGGGCATGAGATTAAGGATGAAGCCGCCGATGATCGCGAACAGGATCACCATGCCAGGCGGCAGCGCGGGAAGATTAGGTGCGGGAAGAGATTCTACTGGCGCGGCCGGCGCGGCTTCGGGCGTAGTTGCGACGCCTGCTGCGGCAGACGCCAGAATTTTCTGCTCCAGCGCATGCTCGCCATCAACGATCGTCAGGGCGAGCGTCGCGCCCGCCGGCAATGGCCCATCACCTTTGAGCGAAAGTTGCGCACTCATTTTTTCGGACGAAAGCGTGACCGCAGGCGCGCCGAAAGAAACATTGTTGTCATTCTCGACGAAAATATCCGGCGATTGCAGCGGTGAGCGTGAAGCCACATCGACTACGAGATTCTGCCCGTCGTAGGCGATGCTCTTGATGTCGAGACCCGACTGTGCTGCGTCTTTCGGCACTTGCGCGCGGAATTGTTCGATCAGCGCGGCATCGGTGCTCGGCTTCGCCACGCCGCTCGGAAGATCGAGCTTCAAAATAAAATGTTTCGGTACGCAGATATCGCTGCAAACGAGCAGGTCGAGCAGCGCACTGATTTCGAGTGGCTTGCCTGGCGTTCGTACCTCGGCATTAATCGGGAACACGACGAGATCACGGTAGCCGATCGTTTCCAGTCCATAAGCCGCGTAGCGGCGAGGCGCGGGATAAAGCAGCACAGCTGATTTCAGGTTACTCGTCTCGCTGAGGTTCGATTGCCAATCGATCTGCGGCGGAAGACCAGCCATGCCGGGCGAGCGCCAGTAGGTGTGCCATTCGGGTGCGAGCTTGACTTCGAGGCCGAGCGGAATGGTTTTGAGATTGCCGGTCGCGGTAACGCTTGAAATAAGCCACGCACTCGCTGTGTCGCTGCCGCCGTTATTATCGAGCGCACGAGTTTCCCGCGGCGCGAGGCAAAGCGCCATAAGAACGAGCGCGAGGAGACTGGCAGTTTTTAGGACACGATTCGATGCTTTCGATTTCATCCCTGATGAAATAGACTTGCCCAGGGAATGACGCAACCTGATTGAGGATCGTTCATGGCTGAAGGCAAAACCGAAACCGGGATCATGGACGACGCTTGGCTCACCGGCCAGATGCTGATCGCGATGCCGACGATGCCCGATCCGCGTTTTGCCCATGCCGTGATCTATGTCTGCTCGCACGGTGCCAACGGCGCGATGGGTCTCGTCGTGAACCGGTTATATGGCGCGCTCGATTTTCGCGTGCTTTTGCAGCAACTCAAGATCAGGCCGGCCGGCGAGATGCCGGAAGTGCCGGTGCATTTCGGCGGCCCGGTGGAGACCGGGCGCGGCTTCGTCTTGCATTCGTCCGATTACATGGGCGAGGGAACGATGCGGATCGACGATAACGTCTCGCTCAGCGCCAGCCTCGATATTTTGCAGGCGCTCGCCAACAATACCGGCCCCGAAAAAGCGCTGATGACCCTGGGTTACACAGGCTGGGGCGCGGGGCAGCTGGATGCCGAGATGCAGGCGAACGGCTGGCTCACATCGGCGGCGGATGAGGCGATTTTGTTCGATCGCGAGATCGAGACCAAATGGGAACGCGCGCTCGCCAAGATCGGCATCAGCCCGGTGATGTTAGCTGGCGACGCGGGACACGCTTAAAGAATTTTCAGGCGGGAGCGCCTTCGGGCATCATAGCCGGCAGCGGGGCCATGGCTGGGGCAGGCATGGGCGGCCGTACAGCTGCGCGCTGGGGCATGCGGCGATCAAGCAACCATCCTCCAGCGCGGCCGAAAATCCAGCCGACGGTCTTTCCGATCGCGCCTGCGCCAATTATGCCCATGGGCCATAAAACGCCGCTTGCGACCGCGGCATATGCGCAACCAGCGATGCCAAGACTAAGCAATTTGGGAATGGCTGCCGGTTGCCTGAAAAGCTGAAGCGCTATTAAACCAAGAGCTATAATGCCTATAATGGGGAGTGCCTGCGCCGCCAAAGCCAGTGTCGCCGCGCCGACATGCGCTGTCACGAAAGTCGCCGCATAATGAAAACCCGCGGCAAAGTGGGGAGCCACGTAGGCAAATCCCTGCCCGACCAAGTGCGAGGGGATAGGAAAGGCATGAGAAACGGTCGCGATTGCCTTCGAAACTTCCGGAGCTACAGTGATCGGCTGGGGAAGAAAGGCGTATAGCCCGGCCACCGCCCCGATATTAGTGCCCAGCTCACCGAGAGAATGCGCGCTTCTAGCTGCGTAACTCATAAATCGTATCCTTTGTTAGTTTTATGGGCGTCAACGAATCCGTACAGCACTTTATCATTTATTCATGCAAGTAATGGCCGTTTCCGGCCGAAAATTAACCGAGATATTGGTTAACTTTCAAATTTTGCCTTCTGCCTTCTTGCCTCGTAAAGCGCGACGGCAGCAGACGAAGCGATTTTGCTCGATGCTGAGATCGAAACCAAATGGGAGCGCGCACTCCCTAAAATCGACATCAGCCCGGTGATGCTCGCGGGGGATGCGTAAGGTGAATGTCGTATTTATTTTGGGCTGGGATAATCGGCCACTTCTCTAAACCCTGAACGCATACCGGCCATCATGCTCGGTGAACGTACAAGGTCGGCACCTAAGGCAACAGGAAACCAAATAGCCACTACCCACGGAACGACATGAGCGGCCAAGAATGCTATGGCCGTTGGCGGGGCGACAAGAGACAGAGCGCTAAGAAATAATGTCGGGCCAAGTATGTACATACTAGCAGCGACAGCATTCGAGAGCTTGAAGCGATTAAATGCGCGCGACCGCTGAGATGCCTCCGCTCCTGCAAGTCGGAAACCACCAGCAATCATTCCCACCAAATAACTAGGGCCGGCGAGTACTCTATGGCCGAAAGAGGCCTGTCGATAATCCTCAGTAACCTCACCCGTCTTGGTAATCGTGCGAGCTTTTTTTTTGGCCATACTCAATATTCCTATTTTTCTTTAATTTGTGAGCGTATTGTACCTTAAAAATTAGCAAGTAAAAACAGCTTTGGCTGTGAGAAAAACCCACCAAAATTAACCAAAAAAGCCATTGCTGCATCTTCCGAATTCGATGCCTTAGATGAACTTCCCCTTCTGCCGTCTCACTTCATAGAGCGCGACAGCAGCGGCGTTGGAGACGTTGAGGCTGCCGATGGGGCCGCCCGTGGGGAGTCTCGCCAGCTCGTCGCATTTTTTCCGTGTCAGTTGCCGCAGTCCCTCGCCTTCGGCGCCGAGCACGATGGCGGTGCGCCCGGATAAATCACAGGCGCCAAGCTCCCGTTTACCTTCCTCGGCCAAACCCACGCACCAGTATCCGCCTTCGCGCAATTCGTCCAGCGCGCGGGCGAGATTAACGACATGGAGCAGCGGCACATGATCGATCGCGCCCGATGCCGATTTCGCCAGTACGCCGGTGCTTTCCGGCGCGTTGCGCTCGGTCATGATTACGGCGCCGGCGCCAAAGGCCGCGGCCGAGCGCAAAATCGCGCCGACATTGTGTGGATCGGTCACCTGATCGAGCAGGATGACGAGATCGGGGGCGGGATCGGCCTGGACGATGTCATGCAAAGGCGGCTCGCGTAGAGGCGCCACTTCGATGACGATACCCTGGTGCACGCTGCCGGGCGGCGTGAGCCGGTCGAGCTCATGCCGCTCGACGCGCTTGGGATCGGGCCGCTTGACGATGTCGAGCGCCTTGGCCTCGGCAAAAGTTTCGGCGAAGGCGGCGAGCCCGGATTCAGTTGCCCACATCCGGAAGAAACGGCGCTTCGGGTTGAGCCACGCCGCGCGCGCGGCATGCAGGCCCCAGATCAGAATGCCTTCGCGCGGCACGCGGCTCTCGCTTTGCGGTCGCTGCGGTCGGCGTTCCTCACGGCTCGGCGGATGTCTTTCGCTGCGCGGGTGCTCTTCGCGGCGCGGCCGACCCTCAGGGCGCGGCTTGCGGTGATCCGGCCGATGGTCCTGCCACGGGCGCGCGCGGTTTTCGTTTGGTGGCCGGCCTTCTTCGCTGCGTGGCTGCTCATCGCGACGCGGCTTGCGGTGATCCGGGCGCGGGCGCGAATGCGGGTCTTTTTGCGGGCGATTTTCACCGAAACCGCCATGGCGGGGCTTGTGACGCATATGTTTCATGGCGCACTAAAAGCGCCAGCCGATTTACAATCGCAAGCAAATTCCGTTACGTGGCGTCCCTCTCGTGGCGGCAGC
>Ga0265338_10004437_pt1 | contig 18954 bp, 21 predicted proteins | sample 42126metaG_FD_193579 | JGI IMG/M metagenome (GOLD analysis project Ga0265338, IMG submission 193579) | Rhizosphere microbial communities from Carex aquatilis grown in University of Washington, Seatle, WA, United States - 4-21-26 metaG | ecosystem: Host-associated > Plants > Roots > Rhizosphere...
CCTATGGCACTCAATCATCCGAACTCAAGCACGCAAAACGAAAAACCGGCGGTACGGAAATGGTACGCCGTACAGACATATTCGGGCTACGAAGAGGCGGTCTCGCGCTATCTGAAGCAACGCGTGGAATCCCTCGCGATGGGCGACAAGATATTCAACATTCTCGTCCCGAAGGAGAAGAAGATAAAAGTGAAGGCGGGCAAGCGTACGACGGTTGAAGAGAAGATCTATCCGGGCTACGTGCTCGTGGAGATGATCCTCACCGAGGATTCGTGGTATGTGGTGCGCAACACGCCGCGCGTGACCGGATTTGTCGGCCCCGATAACACGACGCCGACGCCGCTTTCCAAGGATGAGGTGGACTTCCTCCTCGCGCGCACCGGCGAGGGCGACAAGAAGATGATCCTTGACTTGAAGGTAGGAGATTTGGTAAAAATAACCGACGGTCCGTTCAAGGAATACGACGGCAAGATCTCCGAAGTGAACGAAGAGAAGGGCAGCATCAAGGTGCTGGTGCCAATCTTCGGCCGGGATACCGCAGTAGAGCTTGATTCGCTTCAGGTAAGAAAAGTATAAATAAACAACACGATCTATTATGGCAACAGCCGCCCAGCAGTGCTTTTTCTGCTCACAGAACTTAAAGAATATCGACTATAAGGAGATCGACCTTTTGCGCCGGTTCGTTTCGAGCCAGGCGAAGATCATCGACCCGCGTCACACGCACATCTGTGCGAAGCATCAGCGCAAACTTTCGACCGCGATCAAACAGGCCAGGTTCATGGCGTTGCTTCCGTACGTAAGGAAATAAATAAAAAAGGCTCTCGTATTCGCCGAACGATCATCTGTCCGGAGGCGAATACGAGAGCCTTTTTTATTTAGTTTTGAAAAGGCGAATGATGGACAAAAATATTTTTTTCCTGTATATTCCGCTTGCAAAGGAGGCTCCTTAAAATGAAGGAAAAGCTTGGGGTGGATGTCGGTGGCGTCATCATCGACGCGGTGAGAAACGACAACACGGACACGTCTTTTTTGAGCGATAACTACCTCACAACCACTGCGGTGCCGGACGCGTTCAATTCGCTACGGCATCTTGTCGGTTCTCGCTTCCACGAGAACGTGTTCGTCGTTTCCAAGTGTGGGCCGGTCGTTGAAGACAAAACGCGCAGATGGTTCACGCATCACCATTTCCACGAACGCACCGGGATATTGGAAGGGCACATCCGGTTTTGCCGGAAGCGGCCGGACAAGGAGCCGATTTGCAAATCGATCGGCATCACGCACTTTGTCGACGACAGGATCGATGTGCTGCTCTATCTGTCGGGGACGGTGCCGCACCTCTATCTTTTCAATCCGGAACCACAGGCGATCGAGTACGCTCATCAGCGCGGGATCATCCCCGTCACCGGCTGGAAGGAAGTTCTCTCCGCGCTCGCCAATACCAAAGAGACGGTTGAAGCCCGTTGATTGTTTGCCGGAGCGTATTGTAATGATATGCTCCTTTTTATTGCCCGTGTTATAATAGACAAATATGTTTGCACTCGACCGGAAAGTTTTTCAGTTCATCTATGCCGCCGGGCATCATAACGCATTCTGGGATGTGCTTGGAATATTTTTCGCGCAATATTTGCCGTACCTGCTCGTGCTGGCGTTCCTCGTGCTCGTCTATTACCAAAAGGGATGGCGGCGGAAGGTGTATCTTTTTTCCGAAGGCGCGCTCGCGATCATCCTCGCGCGCGGGATCGTGACGACCGCCATCCATTATTTCTATCACGAGCCGCGCCCGTTCGCGTTCTACGGTTTCACATCGCTTATCAGTGAGAGCGGGTCGTCCTTCCCGTCGGGGCACGCCGCGTGGTTCTTTGCGCTCGCGCTCGTCGTCTGGTATGCCAACCGCAAGTGGGGATGGTGGTTTCTCGCGCTCGCGGTGCTGATGGGCATCGCCCGCATCTACGCAGGCGTGCACTGGCCGATGGATATTCTGGGCGGCGCGGCGCTTGGCCTGCTGTCCGCGCTGTTCATTCACTGGCTTTTGAGGGGGAGCAGGAAGGGGCTGGAGGGAAACACCTAATAGAACATGATAAAAGCGGTCATCTTCGACGTTGATGGGGTGCTGCTTGATTCCTTTGAGGCGAATTTTGAATTCTTTAAAAATCTTATGGCAGAAGCGGGATATAAAGCTCCCACCCGAGAAGAGTATGTGCCTTTATTTCATAGAACCTTTCGAGATATTGTACAGATCCTTACCGGCCTCAAGAACGAAGCGGATATAAAAAAAGTCTGCGACATGGTGGAAGTTGTCGATGCGCCGTCGCCAATCATCTCTCCGGGCGTGCCGGAAACAATAAAAATATTGAGCGAGGAATATCCACTGGCGGTCGTCACGAGCAGGATCAAAGCATATGCCTATGAGCCCCCGCTCAACACCCTAGAGCATTATTTCAAGGTGACCGTCGCGTATGAGGATACTGAAAATCATAAGCCTGATCCCGAGCCGCTCATTCTTGCCTCAAAGCAGCTTGACGTGCCGCCGGACGAATGCGTGTATGTCGGCGACGTGGAAAATGATATGAAAGCGGCGCGTGCGGCGGGGATGCAATTCATTCTTTACTCCAAAGAGAGTGTGAACGGAGCGGAAGTGCGAACGGCGGATTTTAAGGAGTTGCCCGGTTTGATCCAATCGATTCAATTAAATAAATAATCGTAGTGAGCAAGCTTACATTATCCTCCAAACCCTGTCTGCATCTCGTACAAACCGCGATAAATCCCGTCGGGCATCTTCACGAGCACGTTATGCGTGCCCTGTTCCACGATCTCGCCATTCTTTAAGACCAGGATCAGATCCACTTCGCGAACAGTGCTGAGCCGGTGAGCAATGATGAACGTGGTGCGCCCGGCCATCAATTTTTCAAGTGAAGCTTTGATGAGATGCTCGGACTTTGCGTCGAGCGCCGACGTGGGCTCGTCCAAAACGAGGATGTCCGGGCCACGCAGGAATGCCCGCGCGAGGGCGATGCGTTGTTTCTGTCCGATGGAGAGCTTGACCCCGCGCCAGCCGACGATCGTTTTATATTTTTTTGGGAACGCCTCTATGAATTCCTGAGCGTAGGCGTCGCGGCACGCGGCCACCATCTCGTCGACAGACTTACCGGGATTGCCATACCGGATATTTGCCTCGATCGTATCGTTGAACAGCGTCGGTTCCTGCGGAACGATGCCGATGTGCGAGCGATAATTGCGCAGATTCATCTTTTTGATGTCTATGCCGTCTATCAATATTTTCCCCTTTTGCGGGAAGTAGAATCCGGAGAGCAGGTCTATGATGGTGGTCTTTCCAACACCTGATTCGCCGACGAGCGCGATCTTTTGCCCGGCATGCGCGTGGAACGAGATGCCTTTGAGCGTCTCGCCATTGCTCTTGTACGCGAAGCGGACGTTTTCAAAGGCCACATCACCCACCAGTTTGGCGGGGGAGACGCCGCCCACCGGCGAGTAATTTTCAATCGGCTGAGAGAGCAGCTTGTCCGCGCGAACAATGGCCACAAGGCCGTTCTGGATCGTTTGCCATTGCTGGCCAAGAAGGACGAACGGGCCGAGGATCATCGCCGCGTATCCGTTGAACGCTACGAGGCCGCCCGGCGTGAGCGTACCGTTCCGTACGAAGAAGATGGAGATGACGAAGATCGCGAGTTGCGTGAGCGACACGAGCATCTTCTGCAAGAATGTGAGGCGGGCGAAGATCGTGTTCATATCCACCCAGAACTGCGCCGCGCGATCGATGTAATTCCTGCGGATCTTTTTGCGTTCCTGTTTCTCCGTCGCCGCCTGCTTGATCTCGCGGATGTTGCCGAGGGCATCGTGGGCATCGCCATATGCGCGATTCCACGCGCGATGCATACGCTTTTGGAGGCCGGAGAGCTGTGGGACGGCACTCCACAGGATCCCGGCGTAGATGATGATCGCGGCTATGAGCACGAGCGTCAGCTGCCAGTTGATGAAATAGGTGATGATGAGCGCGACGCCGATGCTCAAGAAGCTTGGCAGGAGCGAGAGCAGGACGTTGCCGACGATCTGATCCAGCCAGTTCGCCGCGCGGTTGATGCGGTCGCTCGTATCGCCCTGTTTTTGCATGGTGTGGAACGCGAGCGGCATCTCGAAGAGCTTACTGAATCCTTCTGCGGTATATTCGGCAAGCAGGTTGGTGCTCAGCTTGTCGTTTTGGAATCCGGTCCACCAGCTGATGATGTTACTTGCGATCTGTAATATGCCCCAGACGATGAGCAACTCGATGAACGGCATGAGCACCGCGACCGGGTTTTGTGAAATCTTTACGATTGCATCAAAAATTTTTCCGGCGATGAGCGGCACGAATGCTTGAGCGGTCGCGTTGAGCAACCCAAAAACGCTCAGCAAGATGAGTATTTTCTTATACGGACGCAGCTGCCGCGCGATGATCGACGCACCATTAAAAAATGTATCCCGGTTAATGCCGGATTTGGAGGAGGCCATAGAGTTTATATTATACCATTAAACTTACTTCCTGTAACGTGCCATCAATGCCTAATGTTACGCTTCGGGTTGGATGCTTGTGCAGTACGCGCACCGTCGGGCTTTGAGGGGAATGCTGCTCTGGCACTCGGGGCACACTTTCGTGGTTGCCTCGGCCGGGGGGCCTTTGCGCATGCCGCTCAGCCTGTTAATCGGGACGACCACGAAGAAGTAGATCGTGGCTGCGGTGATCAGGAACGAGATGAGATTATTGATAAAATCCCCGTACAGGAACTGGCTTCCGCGGAAGCTGAAGGAAAACGTGGAAAAGTTGGGCTGTTTGAAGATCGCCGCGATGAGCGGGGTCATAAGATCCTTCACGAGCGAGGAGACGACGGTGTTGAACGCCGCGCCGACCATGACGCCGACCGCCAGATCCACCACGCTCCCGCGCAATACGAATTCTTTAAATCCTTTCAATATCGTTTTCATGTATTTTCTTTATTATATAATATCCGATCGGCAAAAGGATGATGACGCCAAGCGTGTAATATTCGAGGTAGGTTCCTGAATAACGCACCGCTTTGCCAAGGTAGTAGCCGATGAGCAGCAATATTGTCGAGCGCACGGCGTTCATTGGGGTGATGTACTCCAAAAATTTCTGGTACACCATCTTTGAGGCACCCGCAGCGATAAGGAACAGCGATCCTACGCCATACGAAGCTTTGCTCACAAGAAATGTCTTCCCCGGGTGTTTCTCATAGTGCTCTTCCACTTTTTTCAAACGGGATTCGGTTATTCTTAGGAATGGTATCCACTCCACGAACTTTCTTCCGCGCGCGCCAAGTGCGAAATAAAAAGAATCGGAGATCATGTCTCCGGCGAATACCACCAGGAAGGTGGGAATGAAGCTCAGGACGCCGAGCGATATAAGGAATCCCGATACCATAGTGATGATGGGGCCTTCTACCGTAGCAATGGGGAATATCACCCAGTATTTATATTGAATGAGGAACCGGAAAAGTTGGCGTGACACTAGGATATTTTACTGCAACGCCAAATTCTGGTCGAGGATAACGATCTGTGCATGCTGAATACCGAAGTTGACCGCCTTACTGACGTTGGACATCCAAATGTCCACCCGGCCGCCGAACTTTGCGCTGGTCCGATCCTCTACGGTGAATACCTTATTGCCAAAGAGGGAAGGGATCGTGATCTGTGTCCCGAAGGGGAGAAAGTTGGCCGCCACCTCGCCGTCGTGCACCATACCGCCCGAGGCGGTGATAAGGGGGTGGTCGGACGTCTCATCCGGATCGCTCGTGTATGCCGTCACCCAGACGGTCTTGGTATCCGGGGCAATACTCGGAGCGGCGGAGGTTGCCGCGGCCGCAACCGGCGCGGTAAAGGCCGTGCTTTGCGGATGAGGCATTGCCGTATCGGCCTGAATGGTCGCCGGGTAGGCCAATAGACCTACCAATGCCAAAACCTTAAGACCTTGGCTGGCTTTCCCAATAAAATAGCCCCTCGCGGGGCGTATGATAGTACTCATTTAGTTGTATCTCCATACTAGCAGACCCCTCCCCGAAAGTCAATCGGCCGGCAGGGCTAGGTCAAGGCCGGCTTAGACTCGTTAAACCTGCATATTTTGCGATTTATCAAGGAAATCAAGCACAATTTGACGTACCTCCGAGGCGTTTTCAGCCTCCATCAGCCGGATTCGGAGCTCTTTTGCTGTGTCAAAGCCAGTAGTATAGGACTTATAGTGTTTTTTCATCACATCAAAGTTCTTAAGCCGTCCTCCCTGTCCGATTGTCTTGGGGTTGTCGCTCCGGTAGAGCTTCTCAAAGAGTTCGGTGTGAACCACCAGCCGTTCGAGCCGTTCGCGGACACCGGGCGTCCGGTCGGAGAAGAACCAGGGATTGCCGAAGACGCCGGAACCCACCATCACCCCGTCCATGCCGGTTTCGGCAGCTTTGGCCCGGCCGTCCGGAAGTGAGCGGATGTCGCCGTTGCCGAGAATGACGGTCTTAGGGGCGATCCGATCGCGGAAGGCCACGATCTTCGGTGCCAAGTCCCAGTGGGCGTCCACATCGGACATCTCGGCACGGGTGCGGAGATGGACGATCAGGGCCGCCAAGTCTTCTTCCAAGAGCGCCGGGATCCATTCGTCCATTTCGGCGGCGTTACGGTAGCCAAGTCTGGTCTTCACGGAGATGGGCAGGCCGCCGGCACCGCGCTTCAGCGCGCGGATGACCGCCCGCGCCCTGGTGAGATCTTTAATAAGGGCTGCTCCGGCGCCGGACTTCTCCACGCCGCGGTCCGGGCATCCCATATTGATATCGATACCGTCAAAACCGAGCTCTTTAATGAGTGGCGCCACCTCCTCGAACTGCTCCGGCTTCCCGCCGAAGATCTGCGCCACGATCGGGTGCTCGTCCGGGCTGAACCACAGATCGGTCAAAAGCTTTTCACGCCCGCGCGAAAGCAGTCCCTCCACCGAGACGAACTCCGTCCAAAAGACATCGGGTTTGCCGCACTCGGCGAACATGCGCCGGAACGCCTCGTCCGTGACGTTCGCCATGGGCGCCATCGCCATGATCGGGTGCGGGAGCCGGAGCCAGAAGTTTTTATCGCCGGGTTTTGAAGCAGCCATGATGACCATTAGCATAATGGAATTAGCCGTATTTTGCTACAATTAAAGAAAAGTAAAAACAATATGACAATAAACTATTGGGCGGTGTTCGTGTGCGCGGTGGCGTCGATGATCGTCGGAAGCGTTTGGTATGGGCCGTTGTTCGGCAAATTTTTTATGCGCGAGCAAGGGTTGAATAAGCTGAGCAAGGAGGAGCAGGAAAAAATGAAGAAAAAAATGCCGTGGAGCTATCTTGAGCAATTCGTCGCAAGTGTGGTGATGTTCACGGTGTTGGATGCCATGATCGTTGCGACGAGCGCTGTTGGGGTGCCGGGCGGGATATCGGTCTCGTTGTTGCTGTGGTTCGGGTTCGTCGTCACGCTCGCGTTCGGCAATACGCTGTGCGGCGGCAAGATGACATTGTTCTGGCTGAACATCGGAGATATGTTCGTGTCGCTTCTCGTTGCGGGCGCTATCATCGGCGCGTGGCGATAGGATTTTCGCGATAATATTTTTTTAATGTGCGCGTGGTAGTGTTGCCGGATGAATTGGAAATTCATGGCGGCAATTCTTCTTGTGGGGGGAGCGATTTTTCTCGCCCTTTTCATCGCGCCAAAACTATTCATTAAAAAAAGGACCGTCGCCGCGAATGGCGCGCTTTCACTTGTTGTTGAACCGGATGCCGGCATCGCGCCGGTGCTCGCGATGATCAACGGAGCGAGGTCGTCGCTCGATATCGTGATGTACGAACTTGATGACGCGCAGATCGAGGCGGCGATCGTGGCGGACGGGGCGCGCGGCGTGGCGGTGCGGGTGATCTTGAGCGGGGGATATAAAGGCTCACCGCCGACCGTATATACGGCGGCGTATGATTTTTTAGCGGCGCACGGCGTTCCGGTGCGATGGTCGCCCGGATATTTTTCCCTGACGCACGAAAAATCGATGATTGTAGATGGAAGCCGCGCGCTTATCATGACCTTCAACTGGGTTGCGAAGTATTACGCCACGGGACGGGATTTTGGATTGGCCGATACTGATCCGCACGATGTTACGGCGATGGAGGATACATTTAACGACGATTGGAGGGGCGCCGCCGCACAGCGAGGTGTCGTGGTCGACTCGGAAAAGGCGTCGCTTGGCGGCAATAACGGCGATGCGGGTGATGACCTGCTCTGGAGTCCGGGCTCTGAACGACCGTTGATCGATATGATAGACGACGCCACGAAGTCCCTCTGTATATACAACGAAGAGATGGCGGATATGGACGTGACGAAGGCGCTCATTGATGCTGCGCGCCGGGGCATCGCGGTGTACGTAGTGATGACGAACTCGTCGCAGTGGAAATGGCAATTCGCCGAACTTACGACCGCAGGCGCGCATGTGCGCACCTATGCGGATGAGGACGATGCGCCGCTCTATATTCACGCCAAGATGATCATTGCCGATGGCACTCGCGCATTTGTCGGATCGGAGAATTTTTCCAAAGGATCGCTCGACGAGAATCGCGAACTTGGCATGACCACGCAGGATAAGAATATCATCACACAGATTGCAAAAATATTCGCTACCGACTGGCGTAATGCAACACCGTTCACATTTTGAGCGCATCATTGAGCAATGACGTCATTTCAACTAGACTAATCCCATGCCTATTTTAAATAACAGCATCATTCTCGTCTGGATAGTTTTCGTTGTGTATTGGCTCGTCTCCGCGATCGGGGTCAAACGCAATATCAAAGGGGGAAGGTGGGGACGCAGTGCCGGCATCCGCATTTTGATGACGGCTGTCGTCGTGCTTTTGTTGCAGGCAAGCTCATTTTGGAAGGTTTTTGGATACGAATTTGATTTTGGCATAGAGACGCTCGGCGTCGTTCTGTGCGTCGTCGGCATTGGCATTGCGATCTGGGCGCGCGCATATCTGGGCAGAAACTGGAGCGGAACGCCTTCCATAAAAGAGGGACACGAACTCGTGACCGGCGGCCCGTATGCATTTGTGCGTCACCCGATCTATACCGGCATGATCCTCGCACTCTTTGGTTCCGCGCTCGTAGCCGGTATCATATGGTTCGTCGTATTCCTTTTCTTTACCGCAAACTTTCTCTACCGCATTCCGGTGGAGGAGCGGTATATGATGCAGCTTTTTCCGGACCAGTACCCTGCGTATAAAAAAAGGACGAAGGCACTTATCCCGTTCATCTGGTAAACAGGAACTTCGACAACATTATGACAAAAAAAGAAATCTCAATGGGTACGGTGCACAAAATACCGGCGGACTTACGAAAAGCCCTTATTTCCGACCCGGCCGCACGGGCAAAATGGGAGGACATCACGCCCCTCGCACGCAATGAATGGATATGCTGGACCATCTCAGTCAAGAAACTTGAGACCAGAAAGCAGCACGTGGACAGGGTGTGCTCGGAGCTTAAAGAAGGAATGCGCCGGCCTTGTTGTTGGGCCGGCTGCATTCATCGATGAAATAATTTTTTTTGCGGAGACGGAAGGATTCGAACCTTCGAGGGGATTTCTCCCCTAACATCTTAGCAGGATGCTGCCTTCAGCCACTCGGCCACGTCTCCAATCTCACTGGTTGAGTGTAAATTATTATGCGAGTTTTCTCAAGTGATGCCGCGCGGAGAGAGCTTGTTCTTTCGCCCGATTTTTGCTATAATGTGTTGGAGTTTGGAAGTACTAAAAGTTTTCTGGTATTTTAATAATTTCATTCTGGCTCGTGATATATCTCTATTTATGCCAAAAGAAACACTCAAAAAAATTGCTATAGAAGCCACCGTCAAAACCCGTCCGCCGATCGTCGTCGTGATGGGGCATGTTGACCATGGCAAGACGACGCTGCTCGACTATATTCGCAAGGCGAACATCGCTGCGCGCGAGGCGGGCGGTATCACGCAGGCCACTGCCGCCTACGAAATAGTGCACAGCGATCGGAAGATCACGTTCATTGATACGCCCGGGCACGAGGCGTTCACCGCTATGCGTTCGCGGGGCGCGCAAGTCGCCGATCTTGCGATTCTCGTCGTTGCCGCGGACGAAGGCGTGAAGCCACAGACGAAGGAAGCAATCCAGATCATTCTGGACGCGAAGACGCCGTTCGTCGTCGCGATCAACAAGGTGGACAAGACCGGCGGCAATTTAGACAAAGCACGCAACGATCTGATGGCGGCGGGCGTTTTGCTTGAAGGTTATGGCGGGCAGGTGAGCTACTGCGCCGTTTCCGCAAAGACGGGCGAGGGCGTAAGCGATCTCTTGGATCTGATCCTCCTTGCCGCAGATGTGGAAGAGCTTACCTACGATGCGTCTGCGCCGGCGTCGGGATTTGTGCTCGAGGCTAAGCGTGACCCGAAGCGTGGCATTGAAGCGACGGTGATCGTAAAGAACGGGACGCTCTCGCGCGGCGATGCCGTGAAGACGCGCACCGCTTCCGGCAAGGTCAAGATACTGGAGAACTTTTTAGGCAAGACGGTGTCGGAGCTCGAACCATCCGCGCCGGCGATCATCATTGGTTTCGAAAAGATCCCGCAAGTGGGTGAAGAGTTTGCGGTAGGGGAATTGTCGGCGGCGGCGCGGAGCATGACGGGATCCGGTGCACCGGGCGCCGCAAGCGGCACAGTGGCCAAGACAACAAATCAGATCGCGAAGTCCAAACCTAACACATTGAATTTGGTCCTTAAGGCCGGCGACGCCGGATCACTCGAGGCGCTCTCGGTCGTTTTGCGTGGCATCGACCAGAAAGGCGGCAAAGAGATCAACATAGTAGAGGAAGGCGTAGGCGATATCACGGATGGCGACATCCGTCACGCGATTGCGACGAAAGCCGCTATTATTGGTTTTAAGAACCGCGTCGAGAAGGGCGCGAAGGTGCTTGCCGATGCGCAGTCAGTGACGGTCATCACGTCGGAGATCGTATATGATCTTTCAACGGCAGTGGAGGAATTTTTTAGCGGTAAGCGCGGTCCGGCAGGCGCGGGCGAACTTGAAGTGCTTGCGGTGTTCAATCAGGAGAAGCCGCAGAAGCAGCTCGTCGGCGGTCGCGTGACGGGCGGCACGTTCCACGGGAAGACGTCATTCGACATCGTGCGCGGCCATGTCGGCTCGACAGCAATCGGCAACGGCAAGGTACTTGGATTGCGCGAAAAGAAGAGTGAGATATTCCAGGCGGATATGGGAAAGGAGATCGGCGTCCTGCTCGATTCGCAGACGACAATCCAGGTGGGGGATAAATTATTGATTAGGAAATAACGCGCGCGGCTCGCGCGACGCGCATCATAACATGAACTTTCGTTCCGAGCGGGTGGGAAAACTGATACGCGAGGAGCTTTCGAAGATGATCCTTCGCGAAGTGGAGCTTTCCGTGCTTGCGACCATCACCGAGGTGGAGGTGGATAAGAAGCTTGAAGGTGCGCGGGTAAAGGTAAGCGTGTTGCCGTCCACGGCTGCCGCCGAGAAGGCGGTACTGACGGCGCTCGAATCGAAAGCCGGGTATCTGCAGCATCTTCTGCTCAAGAAGATCAATATCAAGCCAATGCCACGGATCTTTTTCGTGGTTGATCATGGCTTCGAGAACGCGGCGCTGGTTGAAAAATTATTAGGGCAGGATACTATTAAGGCTCAGGAGGAGGATGGGCTCGATCGCGACGGCGAGTTGGAGGAATAGCGTCCGGAAGCCATGGCCACGTGGTGAAGCAGTAACACAGCCCTCTGCAAAAGGGCGATGCGCGGGTGCAATTCCCGCCGTGGCCTCATACATGAGAGAAGAGTAAAGAACGCCCGGGTGGCGGAATGGTATACGCGCGACACTTAAAATGTCGTGGTCTATGGCCATGTGGGTTCGAGTCCCACCCCGGGCACCAATGTTGATTTGTTATAGTTAAGGCATGGATAAAGATGCAGCTAAAGATCTTAACGATGCGGAAGCTCTGAAACCAAAGCCTAAAAAACTTTGGAAATGGATTCTTTTAATCGTCGGGGTGATCGTTATTATTTTTGTCATCTGGTTTGGATTTCTTATCTATTCAGGATTCAAAAATGAAGCTGTCGTAAAACCAATATTGATCGAATACATACAAGACCTTGGTGCTGGGAATCTTAATGTTGCGTATAACGATCTCTCTTCGAATGACATGAAGAACGCTGTGTCGTTTGAACAATTTCAGGAAGCAGTTGGAGTCATGCCGTGCCTTTATACAGGATTTCAGAGTTTGAATCTTTCAGGATTCAATGTTCAAGCAACAAATAACGGAACTTTTTATACATATACCGGTACCATAACATACTCGAATGGAGATCAAGGCGCTCTGAGCGCTATCCTTGAGAAAGATAATGGGGAGTTTAAAGTGTATGGCCTGCATATCAACATAACGCCAGAAAGATTCAAGTCGCTCTGCGAAAATCAAAGTTCTACCGCGGAATAGTTAAATCTCGATTTTGTCGATTCTCTGTGCGCATTATAAAAAGTGAAAGCGCGCCCACGGAGAGCGCGCTTTGCCGTTTGGGTTAGGGGAGGTATCCTGCGAATGAAAAATTTTCCGGAAGCCAATGCTCCGGTATGTCGATGCCGGCGAAGAATGATCGCGCAATTTTTGGATGATTTTCGTAGAAGATCTTTACCACTTCCGCGACGTGATGATCGCTTTCTGCACTGATATACAGGTGCGAGAAGGCATACGTAACGCTTTCCGGTGGACTTTGTGGAGATTGGAGAAGTGCGAGTAGCTCATCTTTATTTTTCAATCAAAATACCCCTTAGTGGAATGAAGAACCGTTGCATATGATACCATTTTGTAAAAGTATTTTCAACGGCATATAATGGAATCACTATGATGTCCTCCTTTGATTACACCTCCGGTCAAGCGTTTTTCCGCGATGCGTTCGTGCCGTTCAAGGATGCGAATGTGAGCATCGCGAGTTCGCCGGTGCTCTACGGCCTTTCCGTATATACGGTGTTCAGTGTCAATTGGAACGAGGCCGAGAAGAAGCGCTACGCGTTCAGATTAAAAGACCATTATCAACGGCTCGTGAATTCCGCGGCGATCATGGATTTCAACAAATTTGCCGCCGCGTGGCCGTACGAGAAGTTCGAGGCGACGATGCGGGAGCTCGTCACGCGTAACGATGTGGCGGGGGAGGATGTGCTCGTGCGAGTTACCGTGTTCGTTGACGCGCTCATCGCGGGGACGAAGATCCACGACCTCCCGCATTCACTTTCCGCATATGTGTATCCGATGGGGCAGATCCTTCCGCGCTCGGGCGTGAACGTATGTGTTTCCAGCTGGACGCACGGCATCGATAATGTGATCCCGTCGCGTGCGAAGGTGAACGGCGGATATGCCAACAACTCGCTCATCAAGAACGAGGCGATCCTGAACGGCTATGACGACGCGATCGTGCTTGATACGCAGGAGCGCGTGACGGAAGCGACCGTCGCGAACATTTTCATCGTGCGGAATGGCGCGCTCATCACGCCGGGTGTGAGTACGGATCTTCTGGAGGGAATCACCCGCGCGAGCGTCATCGCGATCGCCCGAGACACGGGCATACCGGTTGAGGAGCGGGTGGTGGATCGCACCGAGTTATATATCGCCGACGAGGCATTCATCTCCGGCAGCTCCGCGCGCATCACGCCGATCATGTCGGTGGACAAGCGTCCGATGGGTGCCGTGAGCGGCACGGCGGCGCCTGGCCCGATCACGAAGATGATCGCGGAAAAGTATGAGGCGGCGCAGCGGGGGACCGACGGCGGAAAGTACGTTGCGTGGCGCATGGAGGTATGAAGCGCCTCGCGATAGTGCTGGCCATTATAATTTTCTTTATCGCAGCGGCCTGGATTCTTTTTATACGCTTCACCAAGCAAATCGTATCCCCGCAGGTACAACCGTCATTCACTTTTTTGTTGTCGTCATCGACGCCACCGCTCTCTCCTGCAAAAAATCGGTTGTTTTATGTGAACCAAAGCGGAATTTTTTCGTATGACGTTGCGACCGGCAAAGCGTTGCAGATCGCGGCCATAAACGCGAGCACATCCGTTTTTAACGGACAGAGGATCGGTGATGATACAATCGGGTTTGAGGTCGGACAGGCGTATAGCAACGAAACGTCATCCGTATATATGCTTGACCTCGCCTCAAATGCGTTAACCAAAGAAGCGGATATTGGTGGCAATGGCGCATGGTTTGTCGACAATCTCGACTTCGTCGCTCCCGGCGAGTTCGTATATACCGAGGCAAGCGAGACCTCCACCATGATTGATAATTATGAAAGTGTTTTACTCTTTAAGAACGGTACCACGACGCGGATCGGTTATATCTCCAATCCCGGCGAATACGGTTCGACGCTGAGCAGTTCGCCCGACGGAAAGCACATCTTCTTTGCCGGTCAGATATATAGCATGACTGCCAAGTCATGGACCTCGGTTCCTAAAAAATGTCAGGGCCCTGAGAGCGCCTGGCTTAACAATGATGTTGTGATATTGAAGTGGGAAAGCGATGGTAACAGCGGGGATATCTGCTATTACGATATACATTCCGGAACGGAAGGGGACGTCGGTCCGGCGGAGGGGTTCAATGTAGCGGGAAACAACATCTTCTATATGCATTTTGGCACCACATCCGCAGGGCTTTTCCAAATCTTGCAATATGACTACGCTACGCATGCCGCGCGCGTCATCATTCCGAACGCGCGGCTTTGGTCATACTACCATTACGATATGGACGGTTCTCCCGGCGTGGTCTATCAGCCGGTGATGTCCTCCGGAACATGCTTTGAACTTGATTGCTTAGGAGGCATTGCAACGGGAAATCTGATGATGTTCAATACTGCGACCGGCAGCAGCACACCGCTTGGATTTGGTTCGGTGGAGAACGTAACGGATCTTTTTTAACAACCATTGGTGCCCGAGGCGAGAGTCGAACTCGCATGACCTTGCGATCGATGGATTTTGAGTCCATTGCGTCTGCCATTCCGCCACCCGGGCATGAAACATCTTCTGCCGCATCGCGGCACAATTGATAATAGTCATTTATAAAGGTAAAATCAAGGTAACATGGCACGTGTTATCGCGATCTGCAATCAAAAAGGGGGCGTCGGGAAGACGACGACCGCCGTCAACCTCGGCGCGTATCTCGCCGCCGCCGGTAAGCGTGTGCTCCTCATAGACTTTGATCCGCAGGCAAACGCTAGTTCCGCGCTCGGACACAATCAAATGGCGGGCGAGGGGAGCGTCTATCACGGCATCTTGGATCAATTGACGCCGGAACAGATCATCAAGCCGAGCGTCATCTATAACTATCACTACGTGCCGTCGGCACCGCACCTCGCGGGCGCGCTCGTGGAGCTTGTGAATGTGCCCGAACGCGAATATTTCCTGCGCAAGTTCGTGAACCGCGTGCGGCACAGCTACGATTACATTCTGATAGACCTTCCGCCGAGCTTGAGCCTGCTCACCGTGAACGGCATGGTGGCCGCTGACGAGGTATTGATTCCGGTGCAGACGGAATATTATTCGCTCGAGGGAATCGGCCAGTTGCTTGAGACGGTCAACTTGATCCGTGACAACCTCGCGCATCCGATCAGGATCGCGGGCGCAGTCATCACGATGTACGACAAGCGTGAGCATCTGAGCCGCGAGGTTTCAAAAAACATCCGGCGCCATTTTCCACATCACGTGTTCGAAGTGGAAGTGCCGCGCGCGGTTGCGCTCGCCGAAGCGCCGAGTTTTTCCAAGCCGATCATTCTCTATCGTCCCGATTCGCCGGGTGCGCAGGCGTACGAACGGCTCGCGCGTGAAGTGATCGCGCAGGAGGTTGCGCAGGCCGAAGCTGCGGCGCCTGCGGTGTCAAGCGAAAATTTCGGAAATTTTAATATTTAAATTTTACGAATTACCATGTTAGGCAAAGGACTTGAATCGCTGATTCCAAAGAACAATAACCAAGGCCAAGGACAAGGACAGGGTTCCGATGGCAATGGAAATAATGTTCGTCCGCCGGAACAAAATATTCAACCACAGTCGCAACCGCAACAGCAGTTTCAGCAACCGGCACAGCCGCAGCCACGTCCGAGTTTTGTGCCGCCGGCGCAACCAGTCTCGCAGCCTATTCAACCCGTCGTCCAGCCCGTGGCGCAGCCGCAGCAATATCAGCCGCAACCCCAGAAGCGTGACGACCTCGCGCAGGAATCCATCTATCATATTGAGATCGAAAAGATCACGCCGAACCCGGATCAGCCGCGCCGGCACTTTGACCAGGATGCATTACACGAGCTTGCGAGTTCCATCCGCGAATTCGGATTTCTCCAGCCGCTCGTGGTATCAAAGGTAGAGAAGGAATCGCCGACCGGCATCGCGGTGGAATATCAGATCATCGCGGGGGAGCGAAGGTTCATGGCGGCGAAGATGCTCGGACTTCCGCGTGTTCCCGCGATCGTGCGTAATATCAATCTTGAGCGCGAGAAACTGGAACTCGGTGTCATTGAAAATATTCAAAGAGAGAATCTGAACCCGATCGAAATGGCACGCGCGTTCCAGCGCCTGCAGGAGGAGTTCCGCATGACCCAGCGCGAGATTGCGGCAAAGCTCGGCAAGAGCCGCGAGGTGGTGGCGAACAGCGTGCGCCTGCTCGATCTTCCGGAGTACGTTCAGCGAGCGGTGGAGGATGGCCAGCTTTCCGAAAGCAACGCGCGGCTTCTGATCGCGATCGAAGATCCGGCGGAGCAGAAGAGGTTGCTTGACGATATCATTCAGAACAAGCTCACCACGCGCGATGTGAAAGAGCGCGTCCAGCGCGTAGCGGTCGCGTCAGGTGGCGTGGCAGCGCATCGCCGCGGGCGTCCGCCGTTACAAGAAACACATCTCGCGCCGGAAGTGAAGGCAATGCAGGATGAGCTGAGCTCGTCGCTCGGCGCGCCGGTGGAGATCAGCAAGAATGCGAACAACGGCAAAATCACCATCACATTCTTCTCGGAGGAGGAGCTTGAGGATATTTTACGGAAGCTGGGAAAGGAGCAAGGATAATACTATATCACCCGATAGCCGATATCTTTCACCCCTTTTATCTCGCGCAATTTGGTGAGCAGTTTTTCGATCTTCTTTTTATCGGTCGAGGCGATCTCCACCTTGTTGATATGGAATTTTTTGCCGGTGGCGGGTTCGGTGTGGAAGCTCATGATGCCGATATGCATCTCCGCGATCGCGCCGGAGATGTCCTTGATGAGTCCCACGCGATCCTCCACGGTCATTTTTAGCTCCGCATGGGTGGGGAGGCTGAGCATGCGGGCAAACACGTTCTTTTTACGGAGAGCCATACGGATGTGGTCGCGCGCGATCATCGTCTTCGCAAAACGGAGCCAATCCTCGGACGGCTTCTTTCCTTTTTGCGTGACGATCTCCACGACATCGCCCGACTTCAACGGATGGTCGAGCGTGCTCATGACGCCGTTCACTTTAGCGCCCGTCGCGGAATTGCCGATCTCGGAATGAACGTGATACGCGAAGTCGATCGGTGTGGAGCCTGCGGGAAGATCGATCACGTCGCCGCGCGGCGTGACGGCGAAGATGCGGTCCGTGAAGAAGTCGATCTTCATGGCGCGCACGAACTCCTCCGGATCATCGGCGTTTCCGGCAAAATGCTCCTGCCAGTTCCGAAGCTGTTGCACCCACGCAATCTCCTGCGCGAGCTTCTTTCCCGACACGACCACGCCTTCCTGTTTTTGTTTATAGAGCCAGTGCGCGGCGACCCCGTATTCGTTCTCATCGTGCATCTCCTTGGTGCGGATCTGGATCTCCACGCGCTTGCCGTCGGGGCCGATCACCGTGGTGTGCAGGCTCCGGTACGCATTCGGCTTTGGCATGGCGATGTAGTCCTTAATGCGCCGTGGTAAAGGAGGCCACGCTTCGTGAATCACGCCGAGCGTGGCGTAGCACTCGGGCATGGTTGCCACGATGATGCGCATGGCCACAAGGTCGTGTACGCGCTCGATATCCATATCGCGCTTCAATAATTTCTTATACAAGCTACTGTACCGCTTGGCGCGGATCTCGATGTCGAGCGGGTGAATGTCATGCTCCTCAAGCACTTTTTTGACCTGCGGTTTTATCTTTTCCAAATATTTCTCGCGTTCCGCATAGCGTTCTTTTGCGGCCGAAAGCAACCATTCGTATTCACGCGGGTGAAGATAGGGAAACGCCAGGTCCTGCAGTTCGCCGCTCACATTATGCATGCCAAGGCGGTAGGCGAGTGAGGCATAGATCTCGTCGGTTTCGAGCGCGATGCGTTTCTGCTTGACGGGTGGTAACGAAGAAAGCGTCTGCATGTTGTGCATGCGATCCGCGAGCTTGATAAAGACCACGCGCAAGTCCTGGCTGAGCGCCAGCACCATCTTGCGTAAATTTTCCGCCCGATTTTCCTCTACTGCCTGCTTATTAGCCTCTTTTTTTGCCGCTATGGCATCTTTGCCGTTGGCATTTTTATCGCCATCTTTCGCGGGCGTCGCGCGATATTTAATATGGCCGAGCTTGGTGACGCCATCTACGAGAAGCGCCACTTCGTCGCCGAATTCTTTCTTGATGGTCTCGAGGGGAACGCCGGTATCTTCCACGGTGTCGTGGAGGATGCCTGCAGCAACGGTCACATCATCCAGATGCCACGATTGCAGTATCTCCGCCGTGGCAAGCGGGTGATTGAAGTACGGCTCGCCACTTTTGCGTTTCTGCCCGGCGTGAGCCTTCTCCGCAAACGCGTACGCGCGTGCGATAAGGCTGGTGGGATCTTTCTTTGAGATCTCTTTTATGGTCATCTATCCTATTCTCGCCCAGCGGCGAGAATATTACAAAT
>Ga0265338_10004439_pt1 | contig 18945 bp, 20 predicted proteins | sample 42126metaG_FD_193579 | JGI IMG/M metagenome (GOLD analysis project Ga0265338, IMG submission 193579) | Rhizosphere microbial communities from Carex aquatilis grown in University of Washington, Seatle, WA, United States - 4-21-26 metaG | ecosystem: Host-associated > Plants > Roots > Rhizosphere...
GTTTGCGCGCTGCCGGCAAAAAACCATTGGTCGCCATCACGGCGTGCATGCGCAAACTCGTCGTTCTCATGAATCATCTACTTAAAAATGAAAACTTTCAGCTTGCCAGCTAACACCGTTGCTAGGGGGAGAGGGTCAGGGTGAGGGCGAGCGTTTAAATTGTAGCAGCCGACGTGAGGAGGCTCTGATTAATTCCCTGCCAGCCGCCCACACGAGTACTGGGCAGATCAATATCGGTCTCCTCATCCGCCCTCGCAACGCGTCTTGGACTGCGGTAGTCCTCTACCGCTTTTTCTGCTACCGCCATGCTCCCTTGCGCCTTTGGATTAAAAATTGTCGAAGCCAGCGTGCGCACTTCTAATTACTGCCCGGCCTGCGTGGTGGTGAATTAACTATCACTCTTACTTCCTCCAAAAAACACCACCAATTAAGACCGTAAACCACCGGCATTTTAAATTGCCTGGGCCGTGCTTTTTGAACAGGTACACGCCAAAGTTGCTCTTTGATCTGCGCCAGATAGGCGGGAGTATTCGTCACTTCATCCTTTGAAAGCCATTGTCCTGTGGAGGGATAAGTGAATGAAAAAACCGGCGCCATATCCCATATGAACCGCTCGTCATTCACAATCATTCCCTTTGGGACTTCGGGGATAAACGATGACACCTGTGGCTCGGATTCAAAATTTGTGACGCTACCGGTCATGACGCAGAACAGATCCAGGTCCGCGGCATTCGTTGCTCTATTTTTCATACCATACTGCACAAAGCTGAATTTTTTTGGCCATGCCATCGGGCCGATTTCGCCAAATTCTTCGACCGCATAAATGCAATTGGTATATCCATGTTCGTATGGGTAAGGCAGCGGCTCTTCCTCTGGAGGTTGTACCCAGGCGTCTTCCTCCTCTTCCCAATATCGCCGGATTCCATCTTCAAACATAACGCCCCGGGACAAAAAGTACGGGAGCTGTGGAGCATGTTTTACATCAACCAGGACGGAAAATTGAGCGTTGTTCAATTCAAGAGAAAACCGCACAAAAATTTGCGGCGAACTCTGCCGGCCATCTTGTGGATACAAATGCCGCGAAACAAACGCGAACCACAAAACCTGGATCATTGGCTCCGCTAAGATATAAGGAATCGGTCCCGGCCTCGCCGAGGCTGCCAGTACATCCCAGTTATTTGAGCTGTTTTTGCGGATATACGAAACGGCATAAATCTCTGCATTCGTGCCCGTGCTGCCCGCTTCCGTTTTTATGGTATAAACGTTCCCGGCACGCTCCATTTTGATATTCCAATTGGAATTACTGACCGCGACCTGGAAACGAGTCACCGTATTGGGAGAACTACCCTTGGCTAATTTGATTTTGACCTCGGAATAAACATCGCCTTGAAGGAAAAATTGGTCATCTTGTGCACGCGCAATTATTGAACCGAAAGCGATAAGACAACTGCAGATGGCCAGAATCACGAGACCATTCCTTTTACGATGCCAATTCAGGATGTTGCCCTGTCGTTGCATTAGTCCCGTTCTTTTCTTCTGATAGCAAGCCGGCCATTTGATTGGGTCAGATGCTTATCTTCTGTCGGCCCGCAGGCTATTGCAATGCCATTTTGCCTGGCGCAACAATACGCACACAGTGTCTTTCAAAAAAAACTGTCACACTTCCTCGATTAGCGGCATTCAGTTGTAGATGCAGCCATTAGACGACAATGCCCTGTTGCGTGAATACGTCGAGCACGGTTCCGAGGAAGCCTTTGCCACCCTCGTCGCCCGGCACGTCAACAAAGTCTATTCCGTCGCCCTGCGCCACACCCGCAACCCGCACAAAGCCGAGGAAATCACCCAGGCCGTCTTCGTCATCCTCGCCGAGAAATCCAAACGTCTCAGCGATCACGTCATCCTTTCCGGCTGGCTCTATGAAACCGCGCGCCTGGCTGCCATGACTTATATCCGCGGCGAAATCCGCCGTGCTCACCGTGAGGAAGCTCATATGCAAACCCTCTTGAACGAAGCTGAATCCGACCCCGAACTCTGGTCGCAGATCGCACCCCTGCTGGAAGATGCCATGGCCGGATTAAGCCACGCCGACCGCCATGCCGTGGTGCTTCGCTTCTTCGACGGAAAATCGGCACGCGAAATCAGTGCGGCCCTGGGCGCGAATGAAGATGTCGTCCGCAAACGGCTCAGCCGCGCCATTGAGAAGTTGCGGACCTTCTTCGCCCGGCGTGGCATCTCTTCCACCACCGAAACGCTCGCGTCCGCGATTTCAACATACGCCGTCCAATCCGCCCCATCGGCGCTCGCAAAAACCGCCACCGTCATGGCCGTCGCCAAAGGCGCGACCGCCGGCAATTCCACCCTAACCCTCATTAAAGGAGTTCTAAAGATTATGGCATGGACCAAAGCAAAGACCGCCATCGTGATTGCCGCAACATTGATACTCGCCACTGGCACAACCGTTGTCGTCGTCGAAAAAACCTCGCGCATCGAAGGCAAAACGGAAGCCGAATGGATCAAGAGCATTGTTTATTTTGGCGACGACGCCCAAACCAAACAATGGCGCGCGCTTGGCCCGCGCGGCATCAGCATGTTATTACGCGCGGTCAAATCCAAATCGAACGACCATGACACCCGCATGCGGGCCGCCAGCTTGCTCGACCGGTTGGATTCTAAAAACACCATACCCGATATGATTGAGCTGGCGAAGTCTGAGAATGATGGTGGCGTACTTGGGATTGAACTCGCTTATTTCGAAGGCCTGCTGTCCGGCATGTCGGAGAGCGATAAAACTGCCTTGTTCCCCGGATTGATCCGGGCGCTCGATAGTGACAATACCAGCGCGCGATGCAATGCCCTTGATGCGCTCCAGCATTACCCCCGGCAGATAGATGCTACGGTGCCTCTCATAGTCAACGCACTACAGGACCATGATCCGCTCGTGCGCGTCACGGCGATAAAATCTTTGATCAAAATCGACCCGCACAATGCGGCTGCATCGGATTACGTCCATATCCTCGTTGGTTGCATTACCGGACCATCAGACCATGCACCGTTGGCCGTAGGCGAAGCCATCCTGGAACTCGGCAACCTGCATCGCGAACCTGAAACAGCCGTTCCCGTCCTGATTGAATGCCTCCAAAGCACCAATCATTATGTCCGAGGAAACGCCGTCGCCGCCGTCAACCGGTTCGGTCGTGATGCCCAGTCCGCTCTTCCGACGTTGCAAAATATGCTCGCCGATCCCGATCCCAACGTCCGTAAGCACATCGCCTCCACCATCGAACATATCCAATCCGGCGCAGCCCCCGGTTAAAACAAACGAGGCGCGGATGAATCCGCGCCTCGTTTGTCTAAATACTAAATTACTTCCGACGACGCTTCACATTCAATTGCGCCACCGAATGCGCCATTGCTGCCGTCACCAGGGCCATGTCTTCATCGCTTAGCTTTTCGCTCAGCCGGGCTTCCGCGCGTTTGCGGGCTTCTTCGGCTTTTGCTTCGTCGATATCATCCGCCTTGATCGCCATGTCGGTGAGCACCGCCACGCGTTCACCGGCGATCTCCACAAAGCCATCGCCGACCGCCAGGAAGAAATCCTGACCGCCTTTGCGCACGGCGATTTCTCCGGAGACCAGCTGCGTCATCAACGGCACGTGATTGGGAAACACACCCAACTCGCCCTCGATACCCGGCAGCGTGACCATGTCCACGTCGTCCGAGAACACTTTCGCGTCCGGCGTGACGATCTCCAATTTCAGCGTGTTGGCCATTTGGTCTTAAATCAGCGGCTTACTTGCTCTCTTTGATCTCGTCGATCGTGCCCTTCATGTAGAAGTTCACTTCGTTGACATCGTCGTGCTTGCCTTCGAGGATTTCCTTGAACCCGCGAACTGTTTCAGCCACAGGCACCTGCTTGCCTTCGATGCCCGTGAACACCTGCGCCACCGTGAACGGCTGGCTCAGGAAGCGTTGGATCTTGCGCGCGCGCAACACTGTCATTTTGTCATCGGGCGAAAGTTCGTCCATGCCCAGGATCGCGATGATGTCCTGCAAGTCTTTGTAGCGTTGCAAAATCTTCTGCACGCCGCGAGCCACGTCGTAATGTTCCTGGCCAACGATGTCGGCGGACAGTGCGCGTGAACTTGAAGCCAGCGGATCCACGGCAGGATAGATGCCCAATTCCGCGATGGAACGTTCCAACACGATGGTCGCGTCCAAGTGCGCGAACGTCGTCGCCGGCGCGGGGTCGGTCAAGTCGTCGGCGGGCACATATACGGCCTGGAAGCTCGTGATGGAGCCTTTCTTCGTCGAGGTGATGCGTTCCTGCAAGTCACCCATTTCTGCGGCCAGCGTGGGCTGGTAACCGACGGCGCTCGGCGTACGGCCAAGCAACGCGGACACTTCAGAACCCGCTTGCGAGAAACGGAAAATGTTATCGACGAACAGCAGCACGTCCTGGTTCTTTTCGTCACGGAAATATTCCGTCACGGCCAAAGCGGACAGCGCCACGCGCAAACGCGCTCCGGGTGGTTCATTCATCTGGCCGTACACCAGTCCAATACGTGAACCGGGCACAATGATAGGCAATCCATTCTCGCCAATGATCGGATGCTTTTTTTCATCCCGCTTAACTTTGATGACATCGGCTTCGATCATTTCGTTGTAAAGATCGTTCCCTTCGCGCGTGCGCTCACCGACACCCGCGAACATCGACACCCCGCCGTGCAGTTTCGCGATGTTGTTGATCAATTCCATGATGACGACAGTCTTGCCGACACCTGCGCCCCCGAATGCGCCGACCTTGCCGCCCTTAAGGAACGGGCAGATCAAATCAATGACTTTGATACCAGTGGTCAAAATTTGCGGTGAAGTGGATTGGTCCACCAGCAGCGGCGCGGCGCGATGGATGGGCAGATACTTGTCCGCTTTCACGGGGCCCTGCTCATCGACAGCCTGGCCGGTCACGTCGAACACGCGGCCCATGACGGCTTCGCCCACCGGCATGGAGATCGCCGAACCGGTATCCACGGCTTCGTAGCCGCGCTTGAGACCTTCGGTCGTGCTCATGGCGACGGCCCGCACCCAATTGTCACCAAGGTGCTGTTGCACTTCGAGCGTCAGCTTGGTCTTGCCATGACCGGGCATGTCGTAATCGACGGTCAACGCGTTGTACAGGGCCGGCAATTTGTCCGCGAACTCGATGTCCACGACCGGGCCGATGATTTGAACGATCTTTCCTTTATTCATGCGATTAATTACCCAACGCCATCTGGGCGGTTGTGATTTCCAAAAGTTCTTTCGTGATGTTCGCCTGGCGCAGTTTGTTGTATTCCAGCGTCAGGTCCTTGATGAGCTGCTTCGCGTTGTCCGTCGCGTTCTTCATCGCAACCATGCGCGAGCTGTGCTCGGATGCCTTTGCTTCCAGCAAAATCTGGTATACCTGAAAATTCAGGTAATGCGGCATCAACGAGCTCAAGACCGATTCTGCGTTCGGTTCAAACAGGTAATCCGCACCTTCCGCCACCGTCGGTTCTCCCATGCGCTCTTTGCCCACACCGGATTCCACCTGCTCCACTTTTCCCAGCGGCAACAACGGCAGCACGAGCGGCTTCTGCACCAGTGTGCTGATGAAATTCGTGTACAAAATATCCACTGCGTCCACTTCACCCTTCAGGAACAGGTCCTGCGCGAACTTGGAGATCGCTCGCGCTTCCGAGAACAGCGGCGCGTCTTTATAGGTAAATTCTGCCGCCAGATTACGCTTGGTGCGCGCAATAAATTGCGAACCTTTGCGGCCCGCGCAGATGAATGCCGTCGTGTTCCTGTCGAACTTCGCCGCTTCCCGCGTCAAGTTTGAGTTCAACGCACCGCACAAGCCCTTGTCCGTGCTCACCAGGATCACTGCGCGTTTCTGCACCGGGCGGTTCGCCGTCAGCGGATGCGCAAAATCACCCGTGTCCCGCGCCACGTGGGAGAGCACGTTTGCCATCAAGGCTGCGTAGCTGCGTCCCGCCAACGCCGCCAATTGCGCCTTGCGCATCTTCGACGAGGCGACCATCTGCATCGCCTTCGTGATCTGCGCAGTGTTCTTTACCGACTTGATCCGCCGGCGTATGTCGCGTGTGCTGGGCATTGGTTAGCGATAGGTCTGCTTGAATTCAGTGACCGAGCTCTTCAACTCCGCGGCGATCGCGTCGCTGATGACTTTTTCCGTGCGGATTTTCGTCAACAACGCTGCTTTGCGCGTCGCGAGGAAATCCGTGAGCTTCATCTGGAAATCTTTCACTTTTTCCACCGCGACGTCGTCGATGAAATTATTCTGCACCGCCCACAGGATCGCGGCCTGCATTTCCACCGGGATCGGGTTGAACTGGGGCTGCTTGAACACTTCCACCACGCGCTTGCCACGTTCGAGAATCCCTTGCGTCTTTGCATCCAGGTCGGAACCGAACTGCGCGAACGCCGCCAACTCGCGGTATTGGGCCAAGTCACCTTTGATACGACCGGCGACCTGTTTCATCGCCTTGATCTGCGCCGCCGAACCGACGCGGCTGACCGAGAGACCCACGGACACTGCCGGGCGAATACCTTGATAGAACAAATCCGTTTCCAGATAGATCTGGCCGTCCGTGATGGAGATCACGTTCGTGGGAATGTAGGCAGAAACGTCGCCTGCCTGCGTCTCGATGATGGGTAACGCAGTGAGCGAACCATTGCCGTATTTCTCGGACACACGCGCAGAACGCTCCAGCAAGCGGCTGTGCAGGTAGAACACGTCACCGGGATACGCTTCGCGGCCGGACGGACGCTTCAGCACCAGCGCCACCTGGCGATACGCCACAGCATGCTTGGACAAATCATCATAGATGATGAGCGCATCCATGCCGTTATCCATGAACCATTCACCCATCGCCGCACCGGCGAACGGCGCGAGATATTGATTCGTCGCTGAATCGGAAGCCGCCGACACCACGATAATGGAGTATTTCAGCGCATCGGCCTTTTCCAATTCCGCGATGACGCGGGCCACGTTCGATTGCTTCTGGCCGATCGCGACATAAATGTTGTAAAGCGGACGATACGATTTATCCCCCGCTGCTTCGGCGGCGCTGTTGGCGCGTGCCTGATTGATCATCGTGTCCACGCCGATGGTCGTCTTGCCCGTCGAACGGTCACCGATAATCAATTCGCGCTGGCCGCGGCCGATGGGGATCATCGCGTCGATGGCCATGATACCTGTCTGCACCGGCTGGCTCACGGATTTGCGCTTGATGATGCCGGGCGCAATCTTTTCCACGGGATAAAATGCTGTTTCCTTGACGGGACCCTTGCCATCAATAGGACGGCCGAGCGAATCCACCACGCGTCCGAGCAAGCCCTTGCCGACCGGCACGGAGAGCAATTTACCGGTGGTGCGGACTTCCTGGCCTTCGCTGATCTTCAGGTAATCGCCCAGGATGATGGCGCCGACATCAGTCTCTTCGAGGTTCAGCGCGAGGCCGACGATGCCGTTGCCGAAATCGAGCATTTCGTTCAACATCGCGTCGGTGAGGCCTTCGATCTTCGCGACACCGTCCGAGATTTCGCGCACCGTGCCGACGTTCTGTTTCGCCACCGACGTTTTGACGCCGGAGATCTGCGATTCGATTTCCTGTAAAAGATTACTCATATCATGAATGTTTCACTGATTAAAAACTGGATTCCAACGCGGTCAAACGCCCGCGCACACTGCCGTCAAAAACGTCACTGCCCACTTTCACCCGCAAACCACCGATCAACTCGGGGTTCGTCACGAACGACACCGTCAACCCGGCCCCGTAACGTTTGGTCAGATTAGCCGTCACCTGCGCCTTGAGCGAATCCGAAGCCGCCACGGCGCTTTCCACACTCGCCGCCCGGCGTTCAATATCCATCTTCAACAACCGTTGAAAGTGCGACAGAATGTGCACGAAACCACGCGGCTTCTGCGCGATGACCGCGTTCACCGCCTGGCGCACGCGATTCTCGTCCACGAGACCGTTCACCTTGCAACAGTTGAACAGTTGCTTCGCGTCACGCCGGGATTGTTTGCTGACTTTCATTCAGAAAATCTCAATTACTGGCCAACTGATGGTTCGTTTCCTCGGCCAACCGGTTCTGGTCATCCGCGGTCAAAATCTTGCCGGTGACTTTCGCCGTCGTGCTGACGACCAGGCGTCCCACTTCACGGCGCAACTCGGTCTTCATGCGGGCCAATTCAGCTTCATTCGCCTGGCGCGCTTTGCTGATGATATCATTGGCGGTGGCGATGGCTTTTTGCGTTTCCACTTCCAAAACTTTCGCGGCCGATTGGCGCGCTTCCTCGATGAATTTATTTGCCTGGACGCTGGCCTGATTCAGGATTTCCTGCGACTTGGCCTGCGCGTTCGCCAGCTCTTCCTTGATGCGGTCGGCATTGGTCAGGCTGTCGGAAATCTTTTGACGGCGCTCTTCGAGCACCTGCAACACCGGCTTATAGGCAAACTTGTACAGCAAGAAGGCCAGGATGAGGAAGCTGACACATTGCGTGATCAGGTGCGGCCAATCCACCCCGAACCGGGTGGTGATGTCCGTCACAGCATTTGCAAAGATAGGAGACATAAAATTTTAAAAAGTGGGCGCGGAGATTCATCTCCGCGCCCAACGACTTACATATGAGCTGCTGCTGCGGCTGCTACCGGCGCCGCTTCCTTCACGAGGAACAGCGCGTAGAAGACAATAGCTTCCGACAGCGCCATACCGAGCACGGCCAGCACGATGACCTTACCGAATGCGCCGGGATTGCGTCCCACCGCTTCCGAAGCCTTCATACCGACCAGACCCACGCCAATGGCCGAACCCAGGCCGGCCAAACCGACGTGGATGCTGCCGCTCATTTCCGCCAACATAGGGGCGATAGTTGTCATATTTACTTACCTTTCGTTTTCTCAACGGCTCCCGCGGTGGACCACGGTCAAGCCACTGAAATCTGTTAAATCAATGGTGGTCTTCCTTCGCATGTTCGTCATCGTGCGAACACATCAAAGCCGTGAACACAGTCGTTAGGAGCATGAACACGAATGCCTGCACCAGGCCGACCAGCAATTCGAGCATATAGAACGGCACCGGCAGCAACGCTGCTGAAAGGTTCCGCGCCCAGGCCGGGTGCTGGATCACATTCGACATCGCATCCAGCAGGTTTTCACCGGCGAATACGTTGCCGTAAAGACGGAAGCTCAAGGACACCGGACGAAACGCGATGGAGATGATCTCCAAAAAGCCGACCAGGAAAAAGATGACGACCATCATGTATTTGATGAACCCCGTGCTGTCACCTTTCGGGCCGAAGATGTGAAGAAGAAAACCGCCCAGGCCGTTGAACTTCAAAGACCAGTAGAACCAAAACACCATGAAGACGGCTGACATGGCGAAAGTCATGTTCAAATCCGCATTGCCGCCGCGCAATAACGGCTTCGCGATCTCGAAGCCATGCTCAGTCGGCACACCCCATCCGATTGTTCCCACACCGGGCAATAATCCAAACCAGTTGGTGAACAGAATGAAAATGAAAACCGTGGCGAAGAACCAGAACGTCGATTTCACCAGCGTCGAACCAACGATGCTTTCAATGAAACCGTAAAGCGATTCCACCAGCCATTCGACGAAGTTCTGGGCGCCGCTCGGCACAGCTTCCACCCGGTGCGTGGCATACTTTGCAAAGATGATGATGCCGATGGCCACTACCCAGGTCACCAGCATGGAGTTGGTGATGAGGCTGTGTTCGCCAAAGAGGGATTGTGCCTGGGCCGGCATGCCTTCTTCCGGCTTGGCCGCCGCTTCAGGACTGACTGTAGTCGTCGAAGCGTTCGGGTCCGGCTGCGCATTGACTCCGGCTGCCGACAGCCATCCGAACAGGGCAACGACCAAAATAATTTTCAACCAGCGCATTAAATTTTTCGCTCGGGAGGCAATAACACCTTCATTTTGCCCCGCAGAGGAGCGCTGAGAATGTCGCAACGTGAAAAAATTCACAAGCGTTTTTTAAAACTTTTTCACTTGGGTATGCCACCTGCATTAGAAATACAAATCTACAACTTCAGTGTTTTTTCCTCTGCTGCTTTGTAGCCTACCATCACGTTCCGCGTGTCCACGATGAACCGTGCCCATTGCGCCAATTCGCCATAATTTACTGCTTTATGGGCCGTTGAGATTAAAATTATATTAAAATTTGCGATGGTTTTCCGGTTCCAACTGACGGATCGCGTTCCCGCCCAGTTAGAATGGTCGCGGCTGGGCCGGATGACCGGCACGTGCGGGTCATAATAGGACACGCGCGCGCCACGCCGTTTGAGCAGGTCCATGAGATGATATGCGGGCGATTCACGGTCATCGTCCACATCCGCTTTGTAAGCCAGGCCCAAAACCAGCACGCGACTGCCGCGCAGTTTCTTCCCCTGCCCTTTTAATGCTTTAGCCACGCCGCTGACGACCTGCTCCGGCATGGCGGTGTTCACCTCGCCGGCTAATTCGATAAATTTGGTTTCGCGCCCAAACTGCCGTGCCTTCCAGGCAAGATAAAATGGATCGATGGGTATGCAATGTCCGCCCAGCCCGGGGCCCGGATAAAATGGCATGAAACCGAATGGCTTGGTTTTCGCGGCCGCAATGACTTCCCATATATCTATTCCCATCGCCCCGTAGACCAGCTTCAGTTCATTGACCAGCGCGATGTTCACCCCGCGAAAAATATTCTCGAGCAGCTTGGTCGCCTCAGCCACCCGGCACGATGAAACCGGCACGAGCGTCTTCACCGCCCGGCGATACAATGCCATGGCGCGTCGCTGGCATTCCGGCGTGAGCCCGCCAACCACTTTGGGTATCGCCGACACTTTGCTTTTCGGATTGCCGGGGTCTTCGCGTTCGGGCGAATACGCGAGATGAAAATCATGCCCAGCCTTCATGCCTGAATATTTTTCCAGCACGCTGCGCAATTCCTCTTCCGTCGTCCCGGGATAAGTGGTGGATTCCAAAACGACCAGCGCGCCGCGTTTCAGGCGCGGGGCGATGGCTTTGCCCGTCTTCAGGATATAGGAGATGTCCGGCTCGCGATTTTTCTTCAACGGAGTCGGCACACAGATGATGACCGCGTCCACTTCACTTATCCGCGAGAAATCCGTTGAGGCAGAAAATTTCTTTGCGCGTACCAGTTTTGCGATGCCTTTGGCGGGAATGTGTTTGATGTAACTGGCGCCGCGATTGATGCGCCTGACCTTGGCCGGGTCGATATCCAGGCCGAGCACTACCACGCCGCTGCGCGCGAATTGCAGACACAGCGGCAATCCGACATAGCCAAGACCGACAATCGCGATTTTCATAGCTCACTAGCATCAACGCGCCGCATTGGCGACCAGCCAATCACGCCAGTCCCAGCCCCAAAAGATCCAAAGGATGGCCGCCAGCGCGATGTACGGCCCATAGGGCAGGCGCGATGACCATTCGCGCTTGCCGCTCGCTATCAATGTCACACCCACCACCGCACCGATGATGGAACTTACCATCAGGCAAAATACAATCGCTTCCCAGCCGAGAAATGCGCCGATGGCCGCCATGAATTTCACATCGCCCAAACCCATGGCTTCCCGTGGCAAAACAACTTCCGCGCTGGTGGCTTCCATGTGCGGCACGGCGTCCGGATGGAACTCATCCTCGCCGATCTGCAATTTTCCCTGGCTGAGCATCACGAGCACGTCTTTGTAGCAACGGTCCACCAGTTCCACGTGTTCCGCATGCAGCGTAATGACGTCGGATTTCCGGTAAAACAAATCGCCATAAGGCACATCGCCGTTGGGCAGGTGCAGGGCAGTCTCACTGAAGACCAGTTTCGTCTTGTTTGGAAATGTCAGGCTCTGCTTGCCGAACAGCAACTTGCCCATCCGCAGAATCCCGTAGACCAGTCCCAATCCCACCCCGATGCCCAGCAGACTTTCTTTGATGGACTCCGCCCGCGTATGAGTGCGATGCAGCTCCCAGAGAAAAATGGAGATCACAAAACCCACCACCGCCCCACCGATAGTGATCTCATCCGGGATGATGAAATGTTCAAAATCAATGAACGAAGCCACGATCAACCCGGAAATAAACAGGCAATACACGAGCGCAACCCACGCCGATTCGTGGCCGTAGGCTATCCAGCAACTCAGGAAAGCGATGCCCGTGAGCAGTTCCACCAGGAAATAGCGCGGGATGATGGGCGCACCGCAGTTCCTGCATTTGCCTCGCAGCCAAAGCCACGTGACCAGCGGCACGTTCAAGTACCAGGGGATGGAGTATTTACAGTGCGGACAATGTGAGGGCGGCGAAACGATGCTTTGCCCCAACGGCATGCGGTAGATGCATACGTTCAGGAAGCTGCCCACGATGCAACCGAAGGTGAAAAATACCAACGCCCAAAATCCGAAGGGCACTCTGGCCCAGGTGTTGGGGTCGAAAATTGGACTAGCTCCCATAGACTTCTTTTTCCAAAGCCCACCGCATCACATCGATGGGGGCGCGTTTCCCGCTCCAGATCTCCAGCGCCTTCGCGCCCTGGTACAACAACATGGCGATGCCATTGGCCGTTTTACATCCGGCTTTGGCGGCGGCCTTTAACAACGGCGTCTCCGCCGGACGATAGATCATATCAAAAACAGCGGGCGCCTGCCGCAAAGAGAACTGCTTCCCATCGAACGGCAGCGGGTCGCTCGCTTTCAGGCCGAGCGAGGTGGCATTCACCACCAGGTCAACGCGACCGACCGGATAGCCAACGGTGACAGGCACTTTAGGGAACCGGCGGCGCGCTTCTTCGGCGACCGCATCAGCTTTTGATTTTGTGCGGTTCACCAAAAAAAGTTCCCCGACATTTTCTGACGCAAATTTCAAAGCCGCCGTCCGCCCTGCCCCGCCGGCGCCCAACAATAAAACTTTTGACCCGCGCAATTTCACCCGCAGGTCCCCATACACAGCCGGCGCGATGGCATCCGCATCGGTGTTGTAACCGATGGCCCGGATCTTTTCGCCGCGTTCCTCGAAACGAACCGTGTTGACCGCGCCCCACAGCTTGGCCGATGCATCCAACTCATCCATCATGCTTACTGCCAATAATTTATGGGGGACTGTCAGGTTCAAGCCGATGAACTTCATCGCGCGCGCGCCGTCGATGGCTTCGCGCAGATTCCCGGGGTTCACCTCACAGGCAAGATACCGCCAGTTCAATTTAAGTTCCCCGATGCCCGCGTTCTGCATGGCGGGTGAAGCGGTATGCTTAATCGGATGCCCGAACACCGCGCAAAAGCGCGTGGCGGCATTAAAAGCTGAAGAATTCGACGCGGACACACGCTGGTTATAGGCGAACGCCGTAAAAAGCTAAAGTTCAAACTGGTTTTATGCTGATTTGCATATCCCTGGACCGCGAGCCGTCCCGGCTCGCAGCAGGTTGCCGGTGAAAAATCTCCTGAAATTCAAAATCACTTCGCCGCTGATGCGCTGCGGGCGGGGACCGCCCGCGCTCCTACAAAGGAAGCGCTCAATGCACCTCGGCGTGGACGCGGCTTTGTTGTTCGAGGAAGTTGTGCAAGAACAGGCCGTTGTCAGCCACGGCCTTTTCAATGAGTTGCTTGAGCAGGAATAATTCGGAGGCGTTGATGACCGCATGCACGCTTTGCTGGAATGCCTGCATGGGCGTGAAAGTCTGGAATGAATCGCCGAAGAGGACGATGGTCGAATGACGACGCTGACTCATCGGCATCGCCTGCAACGCCTTCAGGGTGTGGTTCTCGCTGATATGGTTCGCGGCGAAGAGTTCTTCCAGGACGACCACTTGATAATGGATCTGGCTGAACCGCACCAAAAAATCCCCGTGCGTGGCCGCGGTGTGGATCTTGAATCCGAGTTCCGCGAGGGCCGTGCGGGAGGCCTCCAGCCAACCAGGCGTGGAGAACGCCAGCAAGGCTGGCTTGTCAGTTGCGCTTAAAAATTCAAACCTGGATGTGTCGCCCATAAATCAGATCTTCAGTGTGGCCGTCGGGACGGCGGAGCGGGGACCGGTGGTTGATTTCATCCGCAGCGAACTGATGTTGGTCGTGATCTCGCCACGCGATTTTTTGAGATTATCAATGCCGCGGGCAACCATGCCGCGCTTGGTGCAATGCAACAACGCCGCTTCTTCGCTGATGATGCCGCTTTCGTAGGCCTCCAGACAGGCCATGTCGAACGTGCGCCAGCCGAACGGCTGGCTGGATTCGATGATCTCGTAAAAACTTTTGCCTTCGGTTTCGCCAAGGCGAATCGTTTCCTGTGTGCGCAGGTTGGAACCCATGATCTCCAACAAGGCATGGCGTCCGCCTTCGATCTTCGGCACCAGGCGCTGGCTGACCACCCAACGCAGGGTGTCGGCCAGGCGGGCGCGGATCTGTTCCTGTTCCTCAGTCTCGAACATACCGAGCACGCGGTTGATGGTTTGTCCGGCATCGATCGTGTGCAAGGTGCTCAGGACGAGGTGACCGGTCTCCGCCGCGCTCAACGCGATCTTCACTGTTTCGCGGTCACGCATTTCGCCGACGAGAATGATCTTGGGCGCCTGCCGCAACGCGGCGCGCAAGCCGTTGGCGTAATCATCGAAGTCTGTGCCCAGCTCGCGTTGGTTGAACGTCGCGGCTTTGTGTTGATGCACAAATTCCACCGGGTCTTCCAGGGTGACGATGTGCACCGGCTTCGTCTCATTGATCTGGTCGAGCACGGCGGCGAGCGTCGTGGATTTGCCGGAACCGGTAGCACCGGTCACCAACACCAGGCCGGTCTTTTCCTTTGGGATATTGGCGATGATCTCCGGCAATTTCAACGCCTCGATCGTGGGGATAGTGGTGTTGAGTTTACGGAGGACGATGGAATAATTGCCGCGCTGCGAGAAAACGTTGATACGGAAACGGGCTTTGTCCGCGAGCGTATAAGCGGCGTCGCAGGAACCGTGGCGGATGAGGTCCGCGATATGCCAGCGGTTGTCGCCGATGAGGTTCAGCGCGATGAGCTCGGTCTGATAAGGCGTAAGCCCCTCGATCGGCGGGTCGATCTGGCAGGGTTTCAGCGATCCATAGGACTCCACCTGGAACGGACGATCCACGGCGAAGAGCAGGTCGGAAACTTCCGGCTGCGATTCGAGCATCGTCGTCAATACATAATCCAATTCTGGGCGGCGCATAACTTATAAATCGTCGTCTTCCGGCGGATGGGCGAGGAACTGACGAAATTTTTTCTTATCGATGCATTTATCGTAGGCATCTTCCGCCGAGATGCGGTGCATCCGCAAATGGTCCATGATCGCGTCATCCAACGGCTGGTTGCCGATCTTCTTGCCCACCTGGATCATGCCGGGGATCTGGTGCGTCTTGCCTTCGCGCACGAGGTTCGCGATGGCCGTGGTGAACACCAAAATTTCCAGGGCCGCGACGCGTCCCTTCTTGTCGGTGCGCTTGAACAAGTTTTGCGCCACGATGCCCTTGAGCGATTCCGAAAGTGTCGCGCGGATCTTGTTCTGCTGGTCGGCGGGAAAGACGTCGATGATACGATCCACGGTCTTGGCTGCGCTTGGCGTGTGCAGCGTTCCGAAGACCAAGTGACCGGTGGCGGCGGCGACGAGGGCCAGCTCGATCGTTTCCAGGTCGCGCATTTCACCGATGAGCACCACGTCCGGGTCTTCGCGCAAAGCGCCGCGCAAACCGGATGCAAAAGATTTCGTGTGAACGCCGACTTCGCGATGGTTCACCAGGCAGTTCTTGCTTTCATGCACGAACTCGATGGGGTCTTCCATCGTGATGACGTGATCGCGGCGGTTCTTATTCACGTAATCGACCATGGCCGCCAGCGTCGTGGATTTACCGGAACCTGTGGGCCCCGTAACCACCACCAACCCCTTGGAGAGCATGCAGAATTTTTTCAGGACGGCCGGCAGCGGCGCATCCAGTTTTTCAAAGTCTTCAAACGAAAGCACCCGGCTGGGAATCTGGCGGAACACCGCCGCGATGCCGTTCTTCTGGTTGAAATAATTGGCGCGGAAGCGCGAGACGTTCGGGATCTCATAGCCGAAATCCACATCGCCCGTTTCTTCAAAAACTTTGATTTTGTATTCCGGGGCGATTTCGTAAAGGATGGTTTTAAGCTGGTCGCTCTCCAACGGCGGATAATCCACCCGTTGCAGTTCACCATTGATGCGCAGCATGGGCGAGTTACCCGATGAAAGGTGCAGGTCCGAAGCTTTTTGCTCGAACATCAGGTTAAAAAATGCATCAATCTTGGCCATAAAAGTATCGCAGCTACGGCTTTTTAGCTAAATCCGCACCACATTTGATAATTTGAACGTTGCCACTAAAATAAGCCTAGAAATCGATGCCCACGGGGTTATCCCCTTTTCGCGCTTCATGGAGCTGGCTCTTTATTGTCCCGTTTATGGATATTATGAGGCGGAAAAAGACACTGTGGGACGCACTGGCGATTTCTATACGAGTGTCAGCGTCGGCTCGCTATTTGGGCAGCTTTTGGCGTTCCAATTTGCGGCCTGGCTGGAGCAGATGCCGGACAAAGATTGCCGGTTACAACTTGCCGAGGCCGGGGCGCATAACGGACAGTTGGCGAAGGACATACTGGAATGTTTTGAAACGAAATTCCCCGCCCTTTTCTCCCGTATCGAATACATCATCATTGAGCCATCGCCCGTCCGTCGAAAATGGCAGGAAAAAGCCCTGGCAAAGTTTGACGGCAAAGTTTCGTGGGTTAATGAGCTTGCCGGATTGAATATCAATGGCGTCATCTTCAGTAACGAATTGTTGGATGCTTTCCCCATCCAACGTTTCGGCTGGGACGCGCAACAGAAACAATGGTTTGAATGGGGCGTGACAAAAGACGGCGCGCGATTCGCTTGGGCACGGATGCCTGGCACCGTTGCCAATCTTTGTCCGCCCGAACTGGAAGCCGTGCTTCCGGATGGTTACATCGTTGAAAAAAGCCCAGCCGCCGAAGACTGGTGGCGCAATGCGGCCAGAGTCTTGCGTCGCGGAAAGCTGATGGCGATCGACTACGGATTGACTGAGGCTGAACTGTTTTCCCCGGAAAGAACCAACGGAACTTTGCGCGGCTATCACCGGCATCATGCCACGTCTGACGTTTTAGCTGATCCGGGAGAACAGGATTTGACTGCGCACGTGAATTTTCCCGCAATCAAACAGGTTGGCGAAAACGAAGGGTTGCACACGGACAGATTTTTTCGCCAATCCATGTTTTTGATGAAAATCCTCAACTGGGATGTCAAACGACAAGAAATAAAGATGGACCAGAAATTTGGTCGCCAGTTACAAAGCCTCATCCATCCCGAGCATCTGGGCAGGGCGTTTCGGGTGCTGATCCAGTCGCGGAACATTTGATTTTGAACAAACCCACAACCGAATTGCTGATGAAAAACCTTCTGTTACTCATTCTTTTGATCGCCTTAACGTCTTGCGCGCCCGCTGGGCCCAAGAATGCGGCAGACGTAGCGGGCGAATATATCTATAAGTATAAGTCCGGCCATGTTGAGGTTATTATTTTATCGAGCGACTTGCGATTTCGACATTATTTATATTTGAACGAAGACGCTTACGCAGGGCAAGTTCATGCTCTGTATACAAACGAAGGGGTTTGGTCCTATGACCGAACAACTCTTCTAGCCGATCACTGGTTGGAATCTTTTAATCTCAACAACATAGAAAAACCATTAGATCAGCCCACCGCTTCAGACTGGAATGTCTTTTGGAATGCCCCGTCAGGTGGGGAAGAAGCCACCATTAATGATGCGGTAGACCTTGGCTATATATTTGTTCGAGTAAAAAAGTAAACAAGGGAGCCAAGGAACTACGGGTTTTAATCCGAATCCAAAACCGGGATTGCAGCGTCAGTTAGGGAGGTTTAACGGCCTGCTTTGGCATCTATAAATGGCTTGTCAAAGAAGCAATACCGGCTGTAATAGGATTTCAATTTCTTTTCGTAAAAAATCAATTTTACGCAATTCTGCATTCGAAATAAATTATAGCGTGTATGAGAATACTCAAAGTTGGGACGTCGATAACAATTCTTGGGCTTTGTGTCGGCTGTTTCGCACAACGATTGGAGCGGACACATTATATGGACCACTTCAATTCCGGTTCGGCGGCTTTTGACCAGGAAGATTATGTGACTGCTGAAAAAGAATTTGCCCGAGCAGAGTGGTATGCCGAGACGCCAGATTTTGGGAAGAGCCCGGCCTGCATTCAGGCCAAAGCCGCCGCGCTTTACAACGGGGCCTTATCTGTCGGGCATCAGGGCCGATTCGAGGAAGCGGAGCGGTTGTTGTACCAGACGATCGCATTGGATTCAAAAACCGACAGCACCAATACTGCGTTGCCCGCCGGCCGGCTGTTTGAGTTGGCGCGGTTGCACCAAGCGATGGGAAAAAATGGACTTGCGCGCAAAGAATATGAGCAGGGCATTCCAATTGCTGAGAAGTTCGACCTCGAGAAACGTGACCCGATTGCCTTGGCAATCATTTTGGAGGACTATGCAAAGTTACTTGACCTTCCGGCGGATCGCCGCGCGGAATCCTTCAGGGAACGAGCCAAAGACATCAGAGCTGATCATCCCGGAGAATCATCAAAAACGAAAATACAGTATTATCCTTAAGATCAACCGTGAGCTCAGAACCTGACGCGCCCACCAATGCCGAGGCGAAAAGCGTCAATATTAGAGCGTTTAGTAAATCAATAAAACGTCTGCAGCCTCGATTTCACCACCATAACAAAAGGTTGAAAAGCCTTAAAAAGCATTTCTATGGCTTGGAATACAGTGACTTACGTGGGTTCTTTTCAATCATTATTCGAGAGGCGGCCAAAGCGGGTTTGAGAAATGATTGAA
>Ga0265338_10004440_pt1 | contig 18945 bp, 19 predicted proteins | sample 42126metaG_FD_193579 | JGI IMG/M metagenome (GOLD analysis project Ga0265338, IMG submission 193579) | Rhizosphere microbial communities from Carex aquatilis grown in University of Washington, Seatle, WA, United States - 4-21-26 metaG | ecosystem: Host-associated > Plants > Roots > Rhizosphere...
CAGGAACTGGCCCATTGAATCAAAATCCCAGCCTCGGGCCTACTGCGAATTAGGCATCCTGGCTGGGATTTTGTGATGATGGCTTTATGGTGGGGCTTGGTAGGGTCTATTAGAACTACGATTCGAGCACCTGAACAATTTAACTCACGGTGGAGCCAGTTTGTGCTGTTCGATTTGAGCGGGGAGGGCCCATTTTAGGGTTAGAGAAACTTTATAAATTCTTCAATCGTCAGTTGAGCTTCGACTTCGATGATTTTTCGAAGCAGCGGCTTTTTGATGTCTTTGCCTTTATGCATTGGCACGACCACACGTTTGCCGGATTGGTTGTTGAGCAAAATAAGGTGACTACCTTTTTGTCTCAGTTCAACAAACCCACATTTCCGTAGCGCTTTAACTACCTTCTCAGGAGATAGACTCGGAAGTGGACTGTCGGGCATTAAATAGCGACTCGAACACGGCCCTGCCATATATGATCTTGAGGCAGTGCCTTGTGTTCATTCTTCAGTGACTCAAGATATAACTCGATGGCTTCAGTAACATTAATCTCCGCTTCTTCAAGGGTCTCTCCCTGGCTGTAGCACCCGGGTAATGCAGGCACGGATGCCACGAAGCCACCCTCAGGGTCGGCCTCATATATTACGGTGTAGACTTGCGTTTCCATAGATATATTTTACCACATGGCGGTGGGCAGGCCTGTCGCATCAGAACTGATGTTTTGGCTTCCTAGAGATTTTATCTCGGATAATAATTCCTGGTGGGGCTTGTTAGGTTCTGCTAGAACCGCGATCCAGCAAGTTGGTGCTTGACTCGTTCGAGCAAAAGGTTGACGCGTTGGATTGTGGGCTCGCTGTCATTTAAGTGATTGCGGTCCCGAATCTTCCAGCTCTTTACATAGGAGTGTGGTGGGAATTGCTGCCAGGTAAAATCGACAGGCACATCTTTGTCATCAACCTTGAAGACGTTCCAGAAATGCTTCTCTGCTGTACCGCTGGGGGTAATCACTATCCCCTCTGCGATTTCCGACTCAGGAAAGAAAAATTGGATGACTCTGGATGAAGGGTAGCACTGGCCGAGTGCAGGGTTGCCTTTGACATTCACTCCCAAGTTGGCTGTGTCTGGCCGCCAAGATTCCTCTAGGGCCGTCCTCAAGCTCAGCAAATCGACGTGAATACTGCTCATGGTTCTGATAATAACAAAAACGATCCAGCGGTCGTTTAAGCATAAGTGCTCTGGTGGGCTATATCGACGTTAGGTGGAACACTGTAGAGAAAAGTTTAACGCTAATGTATCAAAAGTTAGTTGATATGGGCTTTGAGCTTGGCGGCGAGCTGGTCTAGGAGTAGCTTATGGAACTCCGTCATGAATGGATTCCACAGCATGTAAGGACGCTTCTTTGCTTCAATAAGTCCGACAATCTCGTCAGGATCAATGCCAACGAAATGCTTATAGCGCCGGATTGTTATGTCGGCTGGCGTCAGGTAGTCAACAATGTCTGGGGTGATTTTATCAATCGCTTTTGCAAACTTTGCAGATTTGCTCGTCTGAGACTCCACGTCATCATAAAGTTCATGATAGGAATCATCGAGCAAGGACAGGGCAGCCGTACGTTCTGGATCTTTAGCGCTCGAATTCTTCGTGAATGTCATTTCATCACCAGTGATCAATTCGCCAACATCGTGTATCGCAAGCATGATAAGTGTTTGTCCGAGATCAACATCCGAATCATTTATATATGGATAGAAAGCAGTGGCGACTACTGGCAGAGATCCTGCATGCTCCATGAGTGTTTCGCGAACCAACACGTCTTCAGGATCATACTGGTAATTTGGCACTTTCTGGCTAACTTTGCGCAGATAGTAAGGTTGTGTCGTGGCACGCAACTCTTCGGAATATTTTTCGTACAAAAACTCAAGTTGTTCAAGAAGCTTAGCTGTAGCGGGTGTTTTGTGTTCCATCTCAATATTGTACATCACCAGGTTCTGAGCCATAAACACATGAAACACCCCATATCAGATACGTCGAGAGTACAAAGGAAAGGTCCCATAAATTATGGAACCTTTCTAATCTGTTATCTAAATTGGTGGGCAATGAGGGGCTCGAACCCCCGACCTCCTCGGTGTAAACGAGGCGCTCTAACCAACTGAGCTAATTGCCCGCAAAAGACTTGCATTATTCTACGAAGGTTTGGGCCTGACTGCAAGATCACGCGAGCGCACATCGGCGAGGCGCAAAGTTTTCTTGCCTAGAGCTGATCAACGAGTGAATTGACCTTGGCCTGGACAATCTGGCCCGAATCTTTCGCCAAGCGACTCACTGGAGGAACTTCCAGGTAAAAGGTTGAGCCCTGGTGCAGCTTGCTTTGCGCCCACAGGTGCGCGCTAATTCGGTTGGCGAGCTCAAGGCAGAGATAGAGCCCCAGCCCAGTCCCTCCGGTCTGCCGAGTCTGGTAATCTTCGGCTCTGAAAAATTTGGTAAACAATTTGGCCTGGTTGGCGGCGGAAATGCCAATTCCGGTATCTGAAACCGAGAAAAGCAGGCCGCCGGCGGGAGTTGGGACAGCGCTAATCGAGACGCTCCCATGATCCGTATACTTGATACCATTTGAGACGAGATTTTCCAGGATCTCCCGGACAAAATGCTCGGTGGTGAGGACCGTCGGCAGGTTTGACAGGAAGTGTTTTGTGAGTTTTAACCCCTTCTCGGTAGCCACGGGCAGGAAGTCATCGTAGACCTGTTCGATAAGGTTTGCCGCCGACATGGGTTTGATTTCAACCACGAGCGAATCCTGCTGGGCTTCGGCGAGGGTAGTGAGATCTTTGACAAGGGCCGAGAGAAAGACAATGTTGCGCTGGGCTTGCTCGGCTAAATTGACAGCCTCGGGTTTCATTTGATCTTTGCTGATCAGCAACATGCTCGACAGGGCCGCCTCAGTAATACTGAGGGGGGTACGGAGCTCGTGGGCAGCGACAGAGATAAACTCCTGGCGCTGTTGGTCGAGCGATTTCTCATTGGTGATGTCTTTGAGTAATACGAAATAATGGCGCTCGCGTTCCGGCGAAGGGGTGACCGTAATTTCGAGACTTACCTCGGCGCCAGCTGCCGAGGTAACTGTAAACCCACGCCGTCGTACCGGTTTATCGCCGCCGTTCGTCAACTCGATCAGATTAACTAGGGCAGTTGAACCCCGAACTGGCAGAACCTCGGCCAAGCTCTTTCCGAGAACTTCGCCGGATGACCGTAGCAGGTCGCTAAAAGCATCATTGGCGAGTTGAACTTTGCCATGGCTATCAAGCAAGACGACAGCATCCGGTAATGAGTTCATAAAACTAAGGAGCTGGCCCGCCCGAGACGAATTGTGCAGGATACCGTGTTTAACTCCCCCATTCGATCCAGGCGTGGGCTTGCGCAGCAGCCAGTCTGAAAACGATCTGAATTTCACAGCCTGCCCTACGCCTTCGAAGTCGCTAGCAGCTCGCGCAGTCTTTTTACCAAATCGTTGATGGTTATCTCCGATTTGACAATGTAGTCGTCGGACCCCAACTTGGCCGCACGTTCACGATCTTCACGACTTCCGAGGGCAGAAAATACGACGATTTTGAGGTTCTGCGTCTTGGGTGTTTTGCGCAGTTTCTCGAGTACGCTAAAGCCTGACGTTTTGGGCAGCATAAGATCTAAGACAACTAGATCAGGATTATAGTCCAGCGCCGCTTCGACTACCTTTTCTCCATCGGAGACGTTCATGATATCGAAGTGCTCCAGTTTAAGTCGGTCCCGGTAGATGGCCGATAAAACTGAGTCATCATCTATGAATAAGATTCGAGGCGTTGGTTCGTTCAACTTGATCTTTTAAACCGTATTAGATGGCGCAACTTTATACTGAGATTTGTCCGGCATTGCTACTAAGCTGGTCTCAAGTTGGTAGCTGATACCAACACCCAGAAGCAGAATACCGAGCGTAGTGAGAAGGTCGGCCGTAGCATAAAACCCGGCGGTTCGGGCCAGATCGTGCATGGGACCGCCAACGATAACGATGAGAAAGCCAGCCGCCAGCAGGCTCGATTTGATACGCCTGGGACCATTGCCTTTGACCGCACTGATGGCAAACAGGATGAAAGCCGGAAGGAGACCAACCGCGGCCTGGAGCCCGATGCCGGCACCAACAATTGGAGAAGCGCGCAGTTCTGTTAGGCCGAGGCTGGTGTCGAAGATGGGCTTAATGCCCCAAATCATGGTTTTGGCGTTGATGATGGTAATGGCGACGATGAAGATGACCCATAGTATGGTGATTATCCGCGCTGCATTGGCCAGTTTTGGCACCAGGGTGCACACCATAAGGGCGACATTAAGACACGCAATATAGAGAAAGATGTGGCCAATAACATAACCCCAGGCCATGGGGTTCGAGAAAGCGGCCGGGCCGGAGCGGAGCCACAAATACGGGAGCGTCATGAAGAAGCCGAAAATGGCCATGTAAAGGAAATAATTTCTGATGTAGCCAAGCGATCCATGGGTGAGGGTATTTGCTTGGCGCTCCTTACTGGCGAGATACACCCAGGCTGCTATCGAGACAATAAAAATAAAGGCAGACGTGAACCCTGTAAGTGGGAATGATGTGAACATAATTGAATAGTACGTATGCTTATAAAAATAAGCAATAGCGGAGAGAGTTCGAATTGGCGGCAATTGTTCGCCGTCATCTTTGACGAGAGGTGGCACGAAAGCGTTTGATCGCTGTTGTTATACCGTATTAGATGAGGCGACTTTCATTTCGGACTTTTTTGGCGCCACAGCGAGACTTGTGTCAACTTGATATCCTATACCGGCGCCTAAGAGCAGTATGCTAAGCGTGGTGAGTAGGTCTGCCATGGCATAGAAATCGGCAGACCGGGCAAGATCGTGCATGGGGCCGCCAACGATAATGGTGAGAAAGCCCGTCGCCAGCAGGACGGACTTGATGCGCCTGGAACCATTGCCTTTGACCGCACCAACCGTAAATAGGATAAAAGCCGGGAAAAGGCTCACCAAGGTCTGAATTGCAATACCGGCGCCAACAATTGGGGAGGCGCGCAGTTCGGTTATGCTGAGGCTAGTGTTGAAGATGGGCTTGACACCCCAAATCATGGTTTTGGCATTAATAATGGTAATGGCGACGATGAAGACGACCCAGAGTATGGTAACGGTGCGCGCTGCATTAGCGAGTCTTTGTACAAGTGTGCAGACCAGCAGGGCGACGTTAAGACATGCGATATAGAGAAAGATGTGGCCAACAACATAGCCCCAGGCCATGGCATTCGAGAAAGCGGCTGGGCTTAAGCGAAGCCATAAATACGGGGTGGTAACGAAGAAGCCGAAGACGGCCATGTGAAGGAAAAAATTTCTCATGTAGCCAACTGATGAACGCGCGAGTGTGTTGGCTTTGCGGTGTTTGCTCGATAGATACAACCATGCTGCCGCCGATACAATGCACAAGGTGGCAGTTGTGAACCCCGTCAGCGGGAAATTTGTAACCATAAGCGAATACTAGAATAAAAAGCGACATTAATAAATACGGTTTTTATGGGTCAGCTGCGCCAATCGTTTGGCGATTGTGCGTGCGGATCCTGCTGGGTGTACGCCAACGATTGGGAGCCGGCGGGCAGCAGTGGTCGGCTTTAAGGCTTTGTATGGGAAAGCATCCACTGGTAGATGTCTCCCAGACCTAAGGTATTATCATAAACGCCATCCCATGGAATATCATGATCGGCTCCCTGAACAGGGGTAAACTTTACTTCAGTTCTCGGCTGGGGGCAGGCTGCCAGATGGTTAAAAAGGGCCTGGTCATTTGGAAACGAGACCGTACCGTCCACCGTACCGTGAATTCCCCAAAATGCCGTACTCGAAACCAACACACAACCTTGGGTACTCCAGGCATTTCCCTCATCGTCACCAGATAATAAAACCGCTGCGGCGACTTGTTGATCGGCGTATTTAGCGAAGTAGTTCCAAGGGCCGATCGCGCCACAACTCAAACCAGTAAGATAGATCCTCTTTGGATCAATTGCATACGTTTGTTGGGCGTAATTAATAAAGTTATGTATCTCATCACCCGACGGGCAGCCTGAGCCAGAGTGTTGGGGGCTCAGGATAACGAAAGGAAGGGAGGTATTATACTTACCCGCCTGTATCGCTTGTCCGGGCCCATGAATAATGGTGCTTGCAAGTTGGGATGTACCGTTACCGTTTTCGCCGACACCATGGAAGAATATGATCAGGGGCGCAGGGGTGGATCCGTTATATGATAACGGCAAGTATTCATAGTAACCATTGGCGGCTGCTGTGCTTCCGAGCGGTTTCGCGATTAGCTTTCCCGTACCCATTGGTCCCTTAGGCGTTGGTGTTGGGGTGGAGCCGGTCTGGCCCCAATGTGATAATAGGGTCGACAGGTCCAGAATATTCACGGTACCGTCACTATTTAAGTCTGCGGCGGCGTAGTTGGCGTTCCAGTGGCTGAGTAGGATGGAAAGATCGAGCACACTGACGGTACCATCGCCATTAATATCCCCGGGAACAGTAGCGGCGCGACCGGAGGAGATCACATAGCCAAACCCGACGATTAACCCTGGCACAAGGATGGCCATAACTTTGTAATGCCATTGGCTGGGACGGGCCAGCAAGGCAGAGAGGCGTTTTTTCATTGCAGTACCCACACTTTACGATCTGCTATTATCAAGCGCAAGCTTTATGCAGTGTGGGGCTGCTGGGAGCCAGTCGATGAATCGGTTTTGGAGCGGCGGTCTCGGTCGACCACGTTTTGGGCTGGCTTGATCGGCTTGTGTCTATGTCTCTCGGCGAGACTCGTACGTAAAGTACCTTAAAATAACAAAGCGTATAATCAATTGGCACGTTTCTTTAACAACTCAACGACCACCAAGGGGTTTTACGATGCGCGACACCGCTGCCTTGCAAGCCGCCTTCGCTGGATGCGGGACGTCATGGCCGAAAGTTCGTCAGCAATACGGGCTGAGCACGGACGACATGGAAAGAACTCTCGACACTCTGGGTGGACTTCTGATATCCCAAAGTCGCACCTGTCTCCCCATTAAGCGCGTCGGCGACCTGATGCCGATTAGGGAGCACGCTCAAATCTGGAGAGAGGTTTCTCCTGGTTTGACGCGCAGCGCTGCTGCTGACATGCAGCTTGGGCTCCTAAGGTGTCTGATGGAGGCCCTCAATTCACCGCCGCCGACTCGTGCGCGTGGTCAAGGGGCAAGCCACAGACAACCTATACTTCCGCTCGAGATGGGCCCTTGGGCCAGCGCAAACCCGATGCCGTCATGTCTTGGCATGCTCAACCAGATGGCTGCGTATGCCAGCCTCACCGGTGCCCCATACCTTGTGGGATCGGTCCAACGCATTGCCGCTGAGCAAGCCATGTTCGCGCTAGAACAGCTGTTCGGCGATGCCTACAAGTGGGCAGAAGCGCGTCTTCCGGCGGGCTTCTGCCGGGATGGTCTGCCGGGCAAGCTACAAAACCGGATCCGGGAGGTACAAGCATACTCCAATGTGATGATAACGCGCCGCGAGTTTCATGGTGTCCTCCTGATAGGGCTGTCAGATCGCCGCTGGGCAGTGGTGGACCCATACATGCACAACCTGTCATGCTATGACCCAACTACCCGGCCTATCGGCAGCATCTATAGCGGAGTCATTATGGATCCGGGTAGCGCTGTCCATGTGAATGGCCTGAAACGCTGGGGGCATCTCCCGGTACTCACAAAGCAACTACAGGAGGTTTATGGCATCATTGACCATCTGCTGGAGCTCCCGCACGACACACCGCTCATAGGGCTGGCGTCCCGCTTGCACCAGCTGGCGAAAGACCATGTCGGCATCACGCTGGCCGGGGCCGAGGATATTTTGCGGTACTGCTGTACGCAGCCGCCGGATCACGAACCGCCCCCTCTGGACGATGCGCGCGTGATCTTGGCCAATCTTTCCACGGATCGGTCTCAGACTGAGGTGCGCGAGCGCTTGCTCATGGCGCTGCTCAATGCCTGGGCCCAACTCGCGTATAACATGGCCGACAAAACGAGATCGTCTGAACCGCACACCGCAATCACACTCACTAACCCATCGCGCACGCTTGCGCTCTGGACACTCCTCAGCCTCCGTCGTCGCCTCAACGCCCGAGTCTTGGGAGCTGACCTGATCAGAGTCTCGAAGTGTGAGGTTGCGCTTTACAGCGCACTGCTCGATCGACGACGGGGCCACACAGATCCGGATGAGGATGCGCTCATCGATAGGCGGCTGGCCGAGACGGGTGAGCTGTCACCCTGCTACGTCCACCCCCTACTCTTGGACGCTCTAACCTGGAAGACCAGAAGGGGTAACAATGGGAAGAGCAAGTAGTCGTAAGCGAGAAAGAAGGCTGGGTAACTCAACCGTCACTGACGCCTCCGTCACTGACCCTTCTGCTGAGAGTGGGGCAATGCCGAAACCCCCGGACGTATCAGCAGAGACGGTGCTGGGCGGGGCGGTCACTTCAGTGCCACGCCCTGGCGGGGCCTCCAGACCACGACGACGCCGTGGCGGACCCCCCAGACAGAAGCAAACGGACGACGAGCTGGCTGTCGGGAACCCAGCAGCTCAGGAAGATCCAGCCGCATGGCTGGGCGCTCCGTGGTAAGTGGTAGTTGATCAAACGTGCAACGGCCGGGGTGATCTCACCCTGGCCGTCTGCCGCAATCATGGATTAATGACTAAATAAGTCCTTGGTGCGCGAGAGAGGAGTCGAACCTCCACGCCCTTGCGGGCACTAGTACCTGAAACTAGCGTGTCTGCCATTCCACCACTCGCGCGAGTGGGTACGTAACTGGAATAGATTAGCACATACGAGGCGAAAAATTAATAGCTTGCAGGGACGAGGTGGCGGCGGACGGTCCAGCGCTCGACGGCGTAGAAGCGGTCGGCCGGGACAATCAGGCGGTGAGCGGCGATGCCGGCAACGTCCGTTTGGGTGGCATACATGTAGCCGGACTGATACAAAATGGCGGCTGGGGCATCGGTATCCCAGGCCTGCAAGAAAGCCTGGTATTTGGCTTGGCGGACGGCAGGATCGGATTTAATACGGCCGGCCTCGAGAGCTTTATCGGCGGCGGGATCGGAGTATTGCGACAGGTTGACGCCAGGGTCGGCGGCTTGCGACGAATGCCAGAACGCGTAAACGTCGGGATCGGAGCCGACGTTGATGCCGTACAGCAGCATCTGGAAATTGCGGGGGCGCATATAGGTTTGCTGGAGCGTATCCGCATCAACTGCCTCGACCTGGATTTGAACGCCAAGCGGCGCCCACTGGGCTTTGACGGCGGCGGCGGCTTGTTCGAGTTCGGGGTTGTTTAGGGTGACGAGCTTGAATGACAGCGAGTGGCCGTTTTGGGTGCGGACGGTTTGGCCCGCAGGCACGGTCCAGCCGGCCGCGTCGAGGGCAGCGCGGGCGGCCTTGATGGGCAATGGCGCAGGCTGGTAGGCGTTGGTGTAGCCAAGTTGGCCAGGCAAAAGCGGCTGCGTTACGACCACGCCCTGACCACCGGTAGCCGCCTGCAGCACGGCTTGGCGATTGAGAGCGCGCGAGAGGATGGCGCGCAGGGTCTTGTTGGACAACGCCGGATCGGTGTTGTTAAAGAACACAGTATTTTCCTGCGGGAGCGTGAATTCGTATTGAACAAGGCCGCGCTCGAGGCGTGATTGGGCAGCTTCGCTGGGCAAAATGCGACCCGGCGACGTGACTTGGTGCTGAGCATAGGCAGTGAGGGCAGCCGTGGCTGAATCGTAGAATTTAAAATCGAATTCGTCGAGCTGTGGACGGCCAAAGTAATACCGCGGATTGGCGGCCAGTTCGATTTCACCGGCGCTGGGAGCGAAATCTTTGATCATAAACGGGCCGGTGCCAATGGGGTGCTGGTTGAAGCTGGCGGTGCGAAGTTCGGATGGGTCAACGCCCTCGAGCAGATGGCGCGGTACGATGCCGACGGTGGTGGAGTCGAGAAAGCTAGCCAGCGGCTGTGGAAGATGGTAGACCACGGTGAAGTCATCGGGCGTGTCGATGGTAACGCCCTGCCAGGAGCTGGCCAGCGGCGAGCGGGAGTCGGGGTTTTGGATGGCGGTGAGGGTGAAGGCGACATCCTGCGAAGTGAACGGTACGTTATCGGTCCAGCGCACGCCGTGGCGCACGTGGAACGTGTAGGTTTTACCTGAATCGGAAACGTCCCAGGTGGCGAGGTCGGGCACGATTTGTCCGAGCGAATTATAGCGAGTGAGACCGGAAAAAATGAGGCGGTTGATGTTGGAGGCCGCATCGGATTCGGGCAGCAACGGGTTTAGGTTATTCACGGTGCCAACGGCGGCTTCGGTGTAGGTACCGCCGGGTTCGGGGGCCGAGAGGCTGGCGAGAAAGTTTAAACCGCCGATTTGCTGCCACAAGCCCACTATGCCAACGGCCGCGATCAGCCACCATAGCAGCAGAAACCGCCGTACGACGCGCAGCTGGTGCCACTTACCCCAGATATGACGGTTGATGTAATTGCCGGCCCAGGCGCGCATCACCCGGACGTCACGCCGCAACCGACGCACGCTCCGGCGGTACCGAAACCGTACGTAGTTCCACATTATTTTTTGGAGAGCACGCTCAGCGTTACGGACAAGACGAACACCACACCCAGCACAATTGTGGCGTTGAAGATGACCGCTTCGGCGCCGCGGCGGGAGCGATAGTAGCTGGTGTCGCCGCCGAACGCCGCGCCGAGACTCGACCCCCGTGTTTGGACGAGGATAAACAGGACCATGAGGGCGGCGGAAATGATGGTCAGTACGTCAAACAGTGTTTTCATGTTTGGGCTCCAGAAGATCCGTTAGCAGATAGTTGACGATCCAGATAATCAGCGTTGCGACCACAGCAGTCCAAAACGACCGCAGCTGGAAGGCGTGATAAATCTTGGTGACAAGATAAAGCATGAAGGCGTTGATGACAAGCGTAAACAGACCGAGCGTAAGCACAATAGCCGGCAACGACAGCAGCACGATGAGCGGGCGGATGAAGGCGTTGACGAGCGAAAAAATGAGCGCCGCCACCAGCAGCACCCGGATTTTGTCGTTGTATTGGATAGAGCCGGTCATTAATTCGGCCGCGGCCCACAGACCGAGGAAATTGACCAACCAGCGCAGGAGGAACGTACGGATCATAACCCAGTTATTTTAGCACATTTACTTGTGCTTACGCAGGAGCTTCTGGAGGGCAAAGACGCTGGCGCCGGAGACTTTCATGCGGGGCTGGCGCTTGCGATCGCGAGCAGTGGCGCGGCGCAGAGCTTTGTCGACGTGGCGGCCGCGGCTCACGCAAGTTTGGGGTTTAGCAGCTTCATGATTGCAAGTATACGACGGTCAGCGATGTGGTAGAGCCGGGCGGTGCCGTGTGCACGAGCAGTGACGATGCCGGCATTTCGAAGTGTCGCCAAGTGCTGCGAAATAACAGCTTGCGGTAGATCGGTTTGATCTTGCAAGGCGGTGACTGGCAGCTCCATATCCCAAAGACGTTCGAGTAGCACCAGGCGGGTTGGATGCGCCATGGCTTTTAAAAGGATGGTTTGGCTGCGGTAGTTGGTGTGCATATGAGGATGCCGGCCTTCGAGAAACAATACATATTATATATTGAATATTATATATAACGTTTGGCGAAGAATTGATGCCGACTGCGTGGTAAAGAGGCTCGTATTATTTGTTTAAAAGCTGTTCGAGTTCGTCGGGGGCATTAGGAATGTCGGCGGACAAGACCTCATTGCCGTCTGCGGTGATAACGAGGTCGTCTTCGAGGCGCACGCCAATCCCCTCTTCGCGTACGTACAGGCCCGGTTCGCAGGTGATGACCATGCCGGGCGTGAACTCGGCACGGGGGTCGCCGGTGTCATGAACATCGAGGCCGAGGTGATGCGAGATGTGCGGGTAGTAGTCGCGCAGCGGACCTTTCAGCCCCAATTGTTTGAGCTGTTCCGTGAGGACGCTGCGCATATGCTCGTCGACACTCAGGATGGTGGCGCCAGGCCGGCAAAGCTTAATGCCTTCGGTTTGAGCATGCCGGACGGCTTCGTAGACGGCGCGCTGCCGATCGGTGAAATGGCCGCTGGCGGGGATGGTACGGGAGATATCGGCGGCGTAGAAATTGGACAGGCCGCCAATGTCGAACAGCACCAGATCGTTGTCACCGACGCGGCCGGCGTTTTTCATGCAATGAATGATGGTGGCGTGCCGGCCGGCGGCGACGATAGGCGAGAATCCGTGGTCGCTGCCGAGGCGGATAAATTCGGCGGCAATTTCCGCTTCGAGCCCATATTCGTGGCAGCCGGGTTTTACCATGCGCCAAGCTGCTCCCAGGCCGGCAGTGGTGATGGCAACGGCGCGGCGGATTTGCTCGATTTCGAGGGGGTCCTTGATGGTGCGTTGGAGGCCGAGCGCTGGCAGTGCTGAGCGCAAAGCATGCAACGGCAGCGATTGACGCCAGGCGCGGGCGCGGCGGGCGGACGGGGTGTTGGGCGCATCACCTGGCGCTTCCTGCGCATTCAAATAGACGGTGGGGAACTTTTGCAACAGGCGATTGAGGTAGAAATCGAGCTCGCTCAAGGGCAATACGGTGGCGATACCGGAAATTTGACTGGCCGCCTCGGGTGTCAGGCGCTCGCCCTCCCACAGGTCGATATGCTGCGAAGTGCCGCTCACAAACAACAGCTCGCGGGCACTGTGGTTGGCGTGGCCGGGCACCAGCACCAGTACGGCCTCGGGCTCGGTAATGCCGGTGAGGTAGTAAAAATTGGGATCGGGGCGGTAAGGGTATTCGAGGTCGCCCCGCGCCAACACGTCGGCGGTATCGATGACGGCCATGGCACTGTCGCCGATGGTCTTGGCAAGCCGCTGGCGATTGGCAATGTGAAATTTGGCAGATAGCGGTGTGATGAGCATGGCCACATTGTACCTGATTAGTCTGCTGGTGACGCCAGAAGCGGCGTATAATTATGGAGAATCGATGAGGCGACCATGGCACTAACAATGAAATTGGAGCTGATAGCGGTCCCGGTCAGTGATGTGGCCCGGGCGAAAGCGTTTTACGAAAAAGTGGGGTTTCGCACCGACATCGATACGCGGGTGAGCCCGAAATTGCGATTCATCCAGATGACGCCGCCCGGCAGCGCCTGCTCAATTGCGATCGGCGACGGTATTGGCACCGACATGCAGCCGGGCGACGTGAAGGGTTTGCAGCTGGTGGTTGAAAACGCCCGGCTGGCGCGCGGCGAACTGGCGCGGCGGGGCGTGGAAGTGAGCGACGTGGACGTACAGCCGTGGGGGTCGTTCGTGTTTTTTGACGATCCGGACGGCAACGGCTGGACGCTCCAAGAGCTGCCGAAGCGCGGCTAGTTTTCGCTTACGGCCATGTCGTCGGATGGCTCGGCTGATTCGGGGGCCAGCGGCTGGGCGGAAGCCGGTTGGTTGCGCGAGGCGCCGAGGTGCTCGCCAATGATTTTGGCTTTGGCGGGGCCGACGGCGGCGGCTAACTCTTCAGCGGCGGCCTGAGCAACGCCGCGAACGGAGCCGAATTTGCGCACCAAGAGTTTGCGGGTGGCCGGCCCAATGCCAGGGATGGCATCGAGCACGCTGGAAGTCTGGCGCTGGCCGCGCAACAGCGACTGATAGGTGATGGCAAACCGATGAGCTTCGTCGCGGATGCGCTGCAGGAGCTTTAAGACATGGCTGTCGGCGGGCAGGAGGATGGATTCGTATGCGTAGGTCGCTGCGGGCAATCCGCTCTCGGGCCGACGAACGTGGTCCACTTCTTCTCCTGCAAGCTTGGCGGTGATAATTTCCTCCTGGCGCTTGGCCAGACCGATGGCGGGCACGATGGCGCCGAGTTCGGCGAGAGCGGACAGGGCGGCGGCGAGTTGGGGCTGGCCGCCGTCTATTAGGAGGAGGTCGGGTTTGGGCCAGGCCGCCAGGTTCTTGGGCGAAAACCGGCGCGTGATGACCTCGCGGATGTGGCCGGTGTCGTTGTTGCCGCCGAGACGCATTTTGAAGCGGCGGTATTCGTCGCGATTGGGGACGCCATCGGTGAAGACGACCATGGAGGCGACGTTGTCGACGCCGCCGAGGTGCGAGATGTCGTAGGCTTCGATGCGGCGGGGCGCGCCCGGTAATTGCAGGCGATCGGCCAGGCCTTGGAGCCCCTGATCGCGCGATAAATCAAAGGCCTCACGGTCGCCGAACACCATTTGACTGGAAAAGGCGCGCAGGTCATGGAGTTGATCGCGCAGGGTGGCTGCCTGCTCGTACCGTTTGGCTTTGGAGGCGGCGGTCATTTCGCGCTCGAGCTGGGCATAGAGCTTGGTTTGCTGGCCTTTTAAGAACAGCTCGAGTTTGCGCAGGGTTTTGCGGTAGTCGGCGGCTGTGATGGCGTGCTCTTCCGGCCCGGGGCAGAGGCCGATGTGGTATTGCAGGCAGCCCCGCTTGGGCCAGATAGTATGGGTGACGTAGGGGAAAACCTTGCGCAACATACGCATGGCGCGACGCAGCGCGAAGCCCTCATTATACGGGCCATAGTACCTGGCCTTGTCGTCGAGCGGGCGGCGAACGTAGCTGACAACCGGAAATTCGTCGGCCGACAGCTTGACATACAGCCACAGTTTTTCATCTTTTAGGTCGATGTTGTATTTGGGTTTGTAGCGTTTGATGAACTCCGATTCCAAAAACAGCGCCTCGACTTCGGAGCCGACGGTGATCCAGTCGGTGTCGGCAATGTCGGCCACGAGCGCGATGGTTTTGGGGTCGCGGTGTTTGTTTTGAAAGTAGCTCATGACCCGGTTTTTGAGCACGGCGGCCTTGCCGATGTAGATAATCTTGCGGTCGGCATCGCGATGGAAGTACACGCCGGGTTCGGCGGGCAGGGTCTTTAGTTTGGCTCGGAGGGCGTCAGTCATACTTGAATTATAGCGGGCCGTCAAAAATAAGCCCCAGCCACCGCAGGCAGGGGCTTATTTTTTGGCGCGGCCGCCTTTAAAGATCGTCCATTTCCTCTTCAAAGGCTTTGCTATTGGCGCGGCCGTCGACTGGACCCACCTCGGCAGCCTCAATATCCACCGAGTGGCTCGTGACATCATCGCTTGCGGGCATTTCGATCACCGACTCGCCATGGTGGATCTCGGAGTAAAACTCAATGGTCTCGGGCCGTTGGGTCTCCGGCTGTGACATGGTCGGCCGCTCACCGGCTGGCGCGTTGTCCTCGGACGTGTCGTTGTTCATCACTCCATCCTCCTGATTGGAGGTGTACTGTAGCATGCCGGCCGCAAAACGCCTAGCTAGAAATTCACAAGTCAAGCGGCATCGCCCGGCGCAAAAATATATGGAATAGCCTAATTAACCGGGTCGGTACCGACAGTGCCTTGAGCGGTAATCGTAGTCTGAAAGCCGGACTGGAGGGCATCGGGGCTGTCGGCGGGCTGGAAGGTACCGATGGAGAACGTGACAAACGGGCTGCCGACGGCGGCCTGGGTAGTAGCGGGGGCGGCGGAGACCGTGAGGTCGGCTAGTGCGGTGGGCGTCGGCGGTGCGATGGCCGGATTGAAGGTGAGTGGCGCCACGTTGACGGGGTTTTGGGCGATGGGACGGCCGGGCGGCGGGGTGGCGGCCGAGCGCTGATTGGCGACGATGCGCCAACCAGCGGCGATGCCGAGGAGGATCATTACCGTAACCCAGATGATGGTGAGACCAGCGCGCTGCTGGCGCTCGGACAGGTGGAGGCTAACGCCAGCAGCGGGGACATACTGGGACGCCGGAGCGAGCGTCTCGGAGAATGTTACAGGTTGGTTTCTCGGCTTCTTGCGAGCTTTGACGGGGGTGGGCATACCATCCTTTCCACCCTCCGCGAATTTTGGATTATTCTACAACTAACATGTGCATCTGCGAAAGCTTAGATGCGCGAGGGTGCGGTGGTCGGCTGGGCGGCGCGCTTACCGGTGGCGTCAAAAATGCGCTGGAGGTAGCGGCCAGTGTGGCTGCCCTCAACGCGGGCGACCTGCTCCGGCGTACCTTGCGCGATAACCTGGCCGCCGCCGGTGCCGCCTTCGGGGCCAAGATCGATCAGCCAGTCGGAGTTTTTGATGACATCGAGGTTGTGCTCGATGATAAGCACCGTATTGCCGGTGTCGACGAGGGCGTTTAGGACGCCCAGCAGGCGGCTGACGTCTTCGAAGTGTAGCCCAGTGGTGGGCTCGTCTAGGATGTAGAGGGTCCGGCCGGTTGAGCGGCGGGCCAACTCGGTGGCGAGTTTGATGCGCTGGGCTTCGCCGCCGGAGAAGGTGGTGGCGGACTGGCCGAGGTGGATATAGCCGAGGCCGACGCTGTTTAGGGTTTCGAGCTTGCGATTGATGGCGGGGATGTTTTCGAAGAATTTAGCGGCTTCTTCAACGGTCATGTTTAAGACTTCGGCGATGGACTTGCCTTTGTAGAGAATCTCGAGGGCTTCGCGATTGTAACGGCTGCCTTTGCATTCTTCGCAGGTCACGTAGACGTCGGGCAAAAAGTGCATCTCGATTTTGATGATGCCGTCGCCGCGGCATAATTCGCAGCGGCCGCCTTTGACATTGAAGCTGAAGCGGCCGGCTTTGTAGCCGCGGATTTTGGCTTCCGGTACCTGCGCGAACAATTCGCGGATGTCGCCGAAGACGCCGGTGTAGGTGGCGGGGTTGGAGCGCGGGGTGCGGCCGATGGGCGACTGGTCGACGGAAATGACTTTGTCGAGGTTGTCCAGGCCTTCGATGCTGTCGTGCTTGCCGGGCAGATCGCCGGCACGATGGTAGGTTTGAGCGAGTTTTTTAGCCAGGATGTCATTAATGAGGCTGGATTTACCGGACCCAGACACGCCGGTGACCGACACCAGCAGGCCGAGCGGAATGCGGACGTCGATGCCGTGCAGGTTGTGCTCGCGGGCGTTTTTGATGACGAGCGATTTATTGTTGCCGCGGCGGCGCTTGGTGGGGATGCCGATAGATTTGGTGCCGGACAGGTATTGGCCGGTGAGGCTGGCCGGCGTGGCGGCAACTTGCTCCGGGGTGCCGGCGGCCACCACTTCCCCACCGTGTTCACCGGCGGCCGGCCCGATGTCGATGACATAATCGGCCAGGCGGATGGTGTCTTCATCGTGCTCGACCACGATGACAGTGTTGCCGAGGTCGCGCAGCCGCACGAGGGTGGCAATGAGGCGGTCGTTGTCGCGCTGGTGCAGACCGATGCTGGGCTCGTCCAGGATGTACAGCACGCCCATGAGGCTGGAGCCGATCTGGGTAGCCAGGCGAATACGTTGGGCTTCACCACCGGCCAGGGTATTGGCGGAGCGGTCTAGCGTGAGGTAGGACAGGCCGACGTCTTTGAGGAAGCCAAGGCGGGCACTGATTTCTTTTAGGATCTGGCGGGCGATGTTGGTGTCGCGCGAGTTTAAATCCAGCGTGGCGAAAAATTGGTTGGCATCGCCGATGGCTAGGCGAGTGACGTCGACGATTGACTTGCCGGCAATGGTGACGGCCAGGATCTCGGGCTTGAGACGCTTCCCGTGACAGACAGGGCACTCGTGCTCGGCCATATATTTCTCGATATCTTTGCGGACGAATTCGGAATCGGTCTCGTGGTAACGGCGCTCCATGCCGGGGATGACGCCCTCGTAGGTGGTGTGGTAGATGCGGCCGCCGGGTCCGCGCATGGGGATGACGGTGTCGCCGGAGCCGTACAGTACAATGCGCAGCTCGGCCGGCTTCATTTCGGAAACGGGCACGTCGAGCGAGAAGCCGTATTGCTGGGCGACGGCCTCGAGCAGCCGGGTATACCAGGTCAGCCGGCTGGTGGTTTTGGTCCAGGGGCGAATGGCGCCCTCGGCCAGGGTGAGGCGGCGATTGGGGATAACGGCTTCGGGGTCGACCTCAAGGCGGCTGCCAAGGCCGGTGCAGTGCGGGCAAGCGCCATGGGGCGAGTTGAAGCTGAAATTGCGTGGTGCGATATCGGGCAGTGAGACTTCGCGGTGGACTGGGCAGGCATAATGCTCGGAGTAGACGGTTTCTTTGCCGTCGTCGGCGTGCAGCACTTTAATGATGCCGTCGGACAGGTTTAAGCCCTGCTCGACCGATTCAGTGAGGCGCTGCCGGATCTCCGGATCGGTCACAACACGGTCGACCACAGCCTCGATGGTGTGCTTTTTTTGCTTATCCAGGGCTGGAAATTCGTCGATATCAATGACGGCGCCATTGACGCGTAGGCGCTGGTAGCCGGCCTTTTTGAGCTGAGTAGCGACATTGCGGTGCTCGCCTTTTTTGTCGTCGACGACGGGCGCAAGCAACAGCAGGCGGGTGCCGGCGGGATTTCCGAGAATTTGATCGACGATCTGGCCGGCGGTCTGGCGCACCACCTCGCGACCACACAGCGGGCAATGCGGCACGCCAATGCGGGCATACAGCAAACGCAGGTAATCGTAAATTTCGGTGACGGTACCAACGGTAGAGCGCGGGTTGCGCGAGCTGGATTTTTGATCGATCGAAATAGCCGGAGACAGCCCGTCGATCTGGTCGACATCGGGTTTCTCCATAAGGCCGAGAAATTGACGGGCATAGGCGGACAGCGATTCGACGTAGCGGCGCTGACCTTCGGCGTAAATGGTATCGAAGGCCAGCGACGATTTGCCGGAACCGGACAGCCCGGTAATCACGACCAATTGGTCGCGCGGAATCTCAATATCAATGTTTTTGAGGTTATGCTCGCGGGCTCCGCGGACGACGATTTTGTCTGTCATAGGCCTCCACTCACCGGCTCTTGGAGCGCGGCATTACGGAGAGAAATTGTACACGTTTTGACGGCGCTTGGCAATGAGCGAGGGAGCGACGGGCGATTATG